>ERZ772967.409-NODE-409-length-35386-cov-4.534686_pt1 | contig 35386 bp, 28 predicted proteins | sample MGYA00511677_ERZ772967 | MGnify/ENA primary metagenome ERZ772967 (study PRJEB29015, sample SAMEA2737931) | human oral metagenome | biome: human oral; feature: human-associated habitat; material: dental | place: China | collected 2146 ...
TTCAACAAACAATTGAACGACTATCGTTCCGATCCCGGCAAAATCATGTCCGGCAATCCGCTTGCAGGTAAAACCGTCGATGGAAAAGAAATACCCGTTCCCAAACGGCAATTGTTCCATAATCCGATCGAGCTGGAATAATGAAAAAACAAAACCCATTGCATATATTAACATTTATTATTTGGCCATATAAAAAAAGCCATAGAAATTTGCAAATGACAATTTTGTCACATCATTTTTTATATGGATAAAAATTATGAAAAGAAAATTTTTTTGTGTTTTAGCTGTAGTGGGGATCTTTTTTTCCACAGAAGTTTTCGCCGGAATGTATTTTAAGACTTGGTGCGGCGTGGAAGGTATGACTGTAGGGCCCGAATGTTTCGAAAACTGGTGCGACTTCAATGAATATCTTCAAGAACTTAACGAAGCATATTGTGACGGACAAAGAGGTAAAATAGATTGGGTCTCGGATCGTGCCGTTGAATTAGATTTTTCCTTGTAAACATTAGATGAGACTTAAAAACAATTACACCTGATTTGACGACCTATCACTGTCAAATCAGGTTTTATATTACATACCCCGATTTTCGATGAAAATATTTATCACATTACTATTGACAAGCCTTGTAAACATCGTCATCTATGGGCAAATAACCGTAAAAGGAGCGGCAGTCAACCGATACGCCAAATTTTCTCCGTTAGAACATCTCGACCAAGCAACACTGGAATGTATTTACGAATATACCGTAAAAGACCCGCGCCTGCAAAAGACCGAAATCTATTACGATATCCTGCAGGTCGGAAAGCGCGTTTCCAAATATGCAGCTTATCCGGCTTATCGCGTTGACTCGGTCATTTACCGGATGGATATTACGAAAATTACCATCGGCCAAGCGACGGCCATATCTAATCAATATGAAGGATGGAAAGCATCCAAATACACCATCGTCAAAGACCATCGTACAAAAACTCTTTCGTATTACGATCGTGTGTTTACGGACCGGTACGTCTATCCGGATACGATTGACATCGGTTGGAAGTTGAGCGGCGAAACGAAAACCGTCTGCGGATATACCTGCCGGAAAGCTACAGCCACCTTTCGCGGACGCACGTGGACAGCCTGGTATGCAACGGACATTCCGGTAAACGACGGTCCATGGAAGTTCGGAGGATTGCCGGGACTCATCCTGCAAATCGAAGATGCCACGGGCGATCAGCATTTCACGGCCATCTCCATCCGCACCCCGACGGAAAACATCTCGATGCAAAAACGATCCGAACCGTTCAAAACCACCCGTAAACGTTTCAACAAACAATTGAACGACTATCGTTCCGATCCCGGCAAAATCATGTCCGGCAGTCCGCTTGCGGGTAAAACCGTCGATGGAAAAGAAATGCCTGTTCCCAAACGACAACTGTTCCATAACCCGATCGAATTGGAATAACGCGTATGTCCATCCGGCGGATACTGTTTTACATCCTGTCGGCCAACCTCCTTACGGTGGTAGCCGCCTTGTCTCAAACGGTGATTACCGGTCGGCTGACCGATGTTGAGACCGGTCATGCCATCCCCGATGCCATCGTAAAAGCGATAAAAGCCGACACGACACGAGCAGTATTGGCCTATACGATCACCGACACGGAAGGACGTTACCGGTTATCGCTGGCAGAGCAACAGCAGCCGATTGAGCTGGAGTTCGCCGTATTGGGCTATCGCACCGTCAGCCGGCGTGTAGCGGCGCAATCGGCCACGATCGACCAGACGCTTGCTCCGTCTGCTTTCAAACTGAAAGAAGTAACGGTCAAAGCCGCGCCCATCAGTTCGCACGGCGATACGCTTAACTACAACGTGGCTTCGTTCATCGCTCCTACCGATCGCACCGTAGAAGATATTCTGCGCAAGCTGCCCGGCATCACCGTCAAGCCCGGTGGAGGAATCGAATACCAGGGTAAGGCGATCAACAAATTCTATATCGAAGGACTCGACATGCTCGGCGGACGCTACACGCTGGCTACCCGTAATATCGGTGCCGACCAGATCACCAGTGTTCAGGTCTACGAAAACCATCAACCCGTTCGCCTGCTCAAAAATATTGATTTCAGCGAAAATGCCGCATTGAATATCAAACTGAAAAATAAGGGTATGACACGCCCCGCAGGCAACGTACTGGGCGGTATCGGTTATCGTCCGGGCATGCTTTATCGTGCCGAATTATTTGGTTTTATAGCCCACACGAAAGGACAAATGTTGGCCACGCTGAAAGGTGATAATTGCAGCGCCGAAGCCGGCTATGAGTTAACCGACCATTTCGGCAGAGGCGGCGAAAACAAGGCTGACGGACTGATTCCCGATCTGCCTTTCACGGTGCCCGGCGATGTCAAGACACGCACACGCCGTTCGTCCGGAGCATCTGCCTCACTGAACACGATCCGTCGTACCGGATCGTACTCCACGCTGACATTCAATCTGGGCTATGCCGAAGCTCGCCGCCGTTACGAACGCGAATCGGTCAGCACGTATTTCGTCGCTACCGACAGCGCCATCATAGCCCGCGAATCACTGAGCACCGACGCCGCCGACCATGACCTGACGGCCAGCGTCGTCTATGAAAAAAATGCCGAACAGGAATTTGTTTCCAACACGGCCGACTTCCGGTTCGGTTTCGGCGAGGCAGATACCCGCCTGCAACTTCCCGCCGAACTTCGGCAACGTTTTACGCAACGACAGGCAGCGCTCAACAACCGACTGTCGCTGATGTGGCGCCGGGGAACGAACGTTTACCGATTGCAGTCGCATATCCGTGGCAGCGTCGTGCCGGGCAACCGGCTCACGGTAGACGGTAGCAACCATGCGCGACTCGTGACACAGCGCGTACTCGGACAATCGCTCTACACGAATCACAGCACCTCGTTCGTAAAAGGACTGAACGCTTACCATAACCTGTGGTTCGACGTGACGATGGAGACTGAGCACGATCGCGTCGATACCGATCTGGACAATCGCACGATGCCTCTACAGGCGCGTAACCTGAACGGCGGATACCGGTTGCAGCCTGTCGTTACGCCATCGTACGTCTTCGACCGCGATCGTGTGCGCATCAAACTCGACATACCGGTTCGATACGTCCACATCCGTTATCGCGACCGCCAGTCGGCCGAAACATTCCGGTACGACCGTCCCTACGTCGGCGCGCGCATAAACACCCGCTACACCATCAGTCCCGGCTTCTCGGTAACGGCCGGTGCCGGTATCACCCATACAACGGGCGACATGCTGTCGTTCCTCATCCACCCCGTGCAGCACAGCTATAACAAGCTATCCGGCGGTGAATCGGGGCGGTTGGCTTATCGGCGGACGAGCAGCCTCACCGCAGGATACCTTTTCCGTAACACGATGGAAGGATTTTTTTCCACGCTCAACGTTGCCGTCGGACGTACCCACCACAATATATTGAAAGGAGAAACGGTCGCACCCGACGGCTCGATCACTTCACGCACGACAGGAACGACAAACGATGCCGACATGGTAACAGGCACGTTCTATATCGCTAAAAACTTTCATGATCAAAATACGACTATCGCGCTGACAAGCAGCTATACCCAAACGTCGGGCGAACGGTCGCGGCAAGGGCTGCGCGTGCAGCATGTCAATCGGATCATGTCGCTTAACCCGTCCCTCAACGTACGGGCTTTCGATTGGATGATAGTAAGAATCAGAGGGATGTTCGATCGGTTTACACAAACGGTACGCACCGGCACGATCAATACCGAATCAGTGATACAGAGCTGGGGCCTGGATGCGGACCTGACCCTCCTACCCTTGCGCAATGTCGAGTTGTTCGGCCAAACGAATTACCGGAATCATCCTTCGGAAGATAATCGCCGCACACAACGTTGGCTCGTCGATGTGGGCATTCGCTACCAGCCTTCTCGTGTCATTGAGCTGGAACTAAAGCTACAGAATCTGACCGATGCCGACACCTACACCGATATCCGTTACCGCGACACGGACATGTTCGTGACCACGTTCGGCCTGCGTCCGGCCTCGGGCATCGTCAGCCTGAAATATTCGTTTTAACCCTCACTCTGCTTCGGGGTAGTCCGGGTAGAGGAGGTATTTTTTGCGCATCTGTTTGTATTCGTCGAGACCGGATTGCCATGTAGCGCGGATTTCGGCTTCGGGTACTCCGGCAAGGATTTGTTTGCGCAGCGCATCCGTTCCGGCCAGCAGATCGAACCAGCGCGGGCGGTTGAAAAACAGCTTTTCGTTTCGGCCGGTGCGAGCAAAGAAGTCGATGACGAAAGAGAGCGTAAGGCCTCCTGCGAAGGGGTAATAACGCAGGTCGTCGCCGTAGCAGGTTTTGTCTTTATAAAGCGGAGCGGTATCCATGCCGGGAATAGCCGTGGGGACGAATGTGAACGATCCAGTCTGCGGCAGGGTATATCCGACGATCTGAAACGGGAAATGCGTTCCCCTCCCGACGCTCATGCACGTCCCTTCGAAGAAACAGAGCGAAGGATAGAGACGAATGGCCTGGTCGTTCGGCAGATTCGGGGAAGGTCTGACAGTCGGTTGATAAGCGTCGCCATGTTGCCAGTTCAACATCTTGATAACAGTCAGTTTGCAGGTGGCGGCCGAGGGCAACCACCCTTCGCCGTTGATCATTTGCGCCAGTTCGCCGACGGTCAGCCCGTGCAAAACGGGGATCGGATGGACACCGACAAACGACTCAAATCCCGGCTGACGGACCGGGCCGTCTACATAGTCGTTCGGATTCGGGCGGTCTAACACCATCAGCTCCTTGCCCTGTTCCGCACACGCTTCCATCAGGTAATGCATCGTACTGATGTACGTAAAGAAACGCGCCCCCACGTCTTGAATGTCGAAGACAACGATATCCACGTCGGCCAACTGTTCGGCGCTCGGTTTTTTGTTTTTTCCGTAAACCGAAACGATGGGGACACCCGTTTTCGGGTCGCAGCTGTCGTGAACGGTCGCACCGGCATCGGCCGTACCGCGAAAGCCGTGCTCGGGAGCAAAAACTTTTCTGATATCGATCTTTTGTGCCAGCAACGTATCTAACAAGTGCGTAAAACCGGTTTCGAGGATCGAGGTATGATTCACGGCCAGCGCCACCCGTTTATCTTTCAATCGTGTACAGATACTGTCCATCCGTTCGTTACCGAGTACGACACGCTTGTTCCGCTGTTGCGCGAAGACAGTCCCTGTTGCTGCAATGCAAAGCGTCAGGAACAGAAAAAATGCGATTATGTTTCGTTTCATTGCAAATAATATTTTTCTTTTTCGGGGTGTAAAAGTAGTTGAAAAAGGGGAGAAATCCGACAATTTATCCGTATTTTTGCGTACGATTTTTCTTTGACGAAGCATCTATGAATCCATTGGAAATTATTCAGACCTATTATCATCCGGAATCGCGGGCTTACGAGATTCTGATCACCCACAGCCGCAGCGTAGCCGATAAGGCTGTGGCTCTGGCCGAGGCCCATCCGGAAATGAAACCGGACATTCCTTTCATTCGCGAAGCAGCCATGCTGCACGACATCGGGATCTTCCTCTGTCATGCCCCGGAGATCGACTGCCATGGCGAAGCGCCCTACATCTGCCACGGCTATCTGGGCGCCGACCTGCTGCGCAAAAAAGGGTATCCGCGCCACGCGCTGGTCTGCGAGCGTCACACGGGTACGGGGCTGTCACCCCAGCTGATCCGGCAACGTAACCTGCCGGTTCCTCTTCGCGAGATGCGCCCCCAGTCGATCGAAGAGCAACTGATCTGTTTTGCGGATAAATTTTTCAGCAAAACGAAGCTCGACCGTGAAAAACCGATCGAAAAAATCCGCAAAGGACTGGCTGCGTACGGAGACGACGACGTGGCGCGTTTCGACGCCTGGTGTAAACTCTTTTTAGGAAAATAACCGCCACATCCTCGTTAAATTGTGCTATTTTTGCGCTCGAATACATACGGGACGAAGCATGTTTCTAAAGCCAATGATAGGATGGATCGCCTGCGTATGCGCTCTTTGGACAAACGGACGGGTGCAGGCACAGGAGTCTGTGACAGCCGTTGGGTCGTTAAACGATTCGATAGCCGTCCGGCAGCCGGACAGTTTGCTAAAAATCGCGGCCGACAGCACGTTACGGGCCGACACGGCCGCCGTCGATACCACAGCCCGTAAAAAAAGCATGCTCGAAGCGCCCGTCACTTATCAGGCGAGCGACTCCATCGTCCTCACAGGTACAAACATGGCCTACCTCTACGGAGAGAGCAACGTAAAATACCAGAACATCGAATTACAGGCCGAACGGATCGAGATGAGCATAGACAGCAGCATCGTCTACGCCACATTCGCCCTCGACTCTGTCGGTTCGGAATACGGTTATCCGCTCTTCGTCGAAGGCGAACAGCAAATCGAGGCAAAGAGCATGCGTTACAATTTCAGATCGCGCAAGGCGTATGCCAACGAAGTGCTGACCCAACAGGGCGAGGGCTTCCTGACGGCCGGAGTCACGAAAAAGATGCCCGACGACGCCATGAACCTGATCAACGGCCGGTATACGACATGCGACGAGCACGATCATCCGCACTTCTACATCAAAATGACGAAAGCGAAGGTCAGACCCGGAAAAGACATCGTCACCGGACCGGCTTATTTGGTGATCGAAGACGTGCCGCTCTTCCCCATCGGGCTGCCGTTCGGTTTCTTTCCGTTCTCGAGCACGTACTCGTCAGGGATTATCATGCCCACGTATGGCGACGAGATGGCGCGCGGCTTCAACCTCCGTAACGGCGGATATTATTTTGCCATCAGCGATTACATCGATCTGGCGCTTACGGGCGAGATTTACACGAAAGGATCGTGGGGCTTAGCCGCCCGCTCGTCGTACCGGAAACGGTATAAATATTCGGGATCTGTCGATGCTTCTTATCTGGTTACGAAAACGGGCGACAAAGGACTGCCGGATTACAGCGTGTCGAAAGACTTCAGAATTGCATGGACGCATTCGCAAGATATGAAAGCCAATCCTTACCGCACATTCTCGGCCAGTGTGAATTTCTCGACCAGCAGCTACAGCCGCAATCAGCTCAATATGTTGTACACGCCGAATGCAACAGACAACAACAAGGGATCGAGTGTCAGCATCTCGCAACGTTTTCCCAACAGCCCGATCAATATCTCGGCCACGATGAACATCAACCAGCGCTCGCAAGATTCGTCGCTGAGCGTCACCCTGCCCGACATGAGTATCTCGATGAGCAGTATTTATCCCCTCAAACGCAAACATATCGTAGGCAAGGAACGCTGGTACGAAAAAATCTCCATTTCCTATTCCGGTTATTTCAGAAATACGATCCATACGAAAGAAAACGAGTTTCTCAGAAAGAACCTCATCAAAGACTGGAAGCACGGCATGCAGCATTCGATCCCGATCAGCGCGACGTACAACTTCGGATTCCTGAACATATCGCCCTCCGTCAATTATACGGAACGATGGCTGACGGACAAAGTCTACCACAAGTACGATACGGCACGTAACGCGCTCATGCCCGTCGATACGGTTTACGGCTTCTATCGTGTCTATAACTATAACGCCGCCATCTCGGCCTCTACAACCCTGTACGGCTTCTTCAAGCCGTGGGCGATTTTCGGAGACAAGGTCAAGATGATCCGTCACCGCATGGAACCGTCCGTTTCGTTCAGCATGTCGCCCGACTTCGGCAGCCGCAAATACGGATATTACGAAGACTATTCGTATGTGAACCGTCAGGGAGAGACCGTGACCGGCGTCTATTCGCCGTTCAAAGACGCGATGTTCGGCCCGCCGGGAAGAGGCAAGCAGGGCTCCATCAATTTTGCGGTGGAAAACAACGTGGAGATGAAGATACGCTCGGACGCCGACTCGACGGGAGAACGAAAAATCAGCCTGATTGAGAAGCTGGGCTTTAACATCAGCTATAATCTGGCGGCCGACTCGTTCAAATGGAGCGATCTGAATGTGGGGCTGAACCTGCGGCTGAGTAAAAGTTACTCCTTGATACTAAACGGTATTTTCGATGTCTATACGTATGGTTACGATACGAAGACGCAGCGGGCTTATCCCGTCAACAAGACACGTTGGCAGGCAGGAAAAGGCTTTCCGAGACTGCGGTCGACGAGTACGAGCTTCTCCTATACCTTTAATAACGACACGTTCAAAAAATGGTTCGGAGGCAAAGGAAGCCGGAAAGACGAAGACGCGTCGACAAATGAAGAAGGTAACGAGACTTCCGGCGGCAAACAGGACGAAGCCGGCCAGACTAAGGGAGGCCGTCTGCGGAAAGCGAAAAAAACCAACGCGGGCGAATACGACGAAGACGGTTACTACAACGCCACCGTGCCGTGGAACTTATCGTTCCATTATAATATGGGATTGGGGTACGGTAACTTTAACCCCGAAAAGATGGAATATAACTACCGGCTGACGCACAATCTGAGTTTCAGCGGAAGCATTCAGCCGACGAAGAACTGGCGCATCAGCATGAACGGTTCTTTCGATGTCGAACACGGGAAATTTCACAGCTTCACCTGCAGCATCTCACGCGATCTGCACTGCTTCCAGATGTCGGCCAACGTAATCCCCATCGGACCCTATAAATCGTATTCGTTCTCGATTGCCGTCAACTCGTCGCTGCTCAAAGACCTGAAATATAATCAAAGCAATACGAACCGCGACCAGCAAAGCTGGTATTGATTACCAGTCGACAGGCTCCTGCCCCGAAGCGATCAGATAATCGTTCGCACGGCTGAAATGTTTATTCCCGAAAAATCCGCGATGCGCCGACAGAGGCGACGGATGCGGCGATTTCAACACCAAATTGGCCGACGCATCGATCCGTTCGCCTTTTTTCTGCGCGTATGATCCCCACAACATATAAACGATGTGCTTGCGCTCGGCATTCAACTGACGGATGACGGCATCGGTAAACGTCTCCCACCCTTTCCCCTGATGCGATCCGGCCGCATGAGCGCGCACCGTCAGCGTAGCGTTGAGCAGCAGCACACCCTGATCGGCCCAGCGCGTCAGGTCACCGCTCCGAGGCATCGGTTTGCCGAGATCGTTCGCGATCTCCTTGAAAATATTCACGAGCGACGGCGGGAAAGGCGTCCCGTCCTGCACCGAGAAACAAAGTCCGTGCGCCTGTCCCGGCTCATGATACGGGTCTTGCCCGATCAGTACGACTTTCACCTGCTCGAACGGACAATGCGCAAACGCATTGAAAATATGCGCCCCGGAGGGATAGACCTTCGTGCGCTGATATTCTTCGCGCACAAAATTCGTCAGCGTTTTGAAATACTCCTTCTCAAATTCGTCGGACAGCCGTTCCTTCCAGCTCTGTTCTATTTTTACATCCATAACTTCTTGGGCATTGACGATGCGACGGTTCATGATTCGCATACGGCAGACAAAGGTAATGGAATAATCCGAAAATTTGTAGGCCGACGGTTGTCATCTGTCAATTATTTTTATATCTTTGCGGCGTTTTTGGCCCCGTAGCTTAGTTGAATAGAGCGTCAGATTCCGGTTCTGAAGGTCGTGCGTTTGAGTCGCACCGGGGTCACTTCCCTTCTCGCCCGATTTCCTTCCCCCCCCCCTTTGATGATATGAGTGACCTCTGAGGTGACATGAGTAACCGGCTGAGACTATATGCAACAAAAGATTACCGGTTATACTATCTTTCCGAGCTACACCGAAGCTTGAGCGGAACGGAGTGTTTAAATACCCACTGAAACACTTATTGTATATATCCTTTGTACATTTTGTTGTTGTTTAATCTTGTTCAATTCCTAAGATTAAAAGTGGAACCGGAGGATTATTTCTCCCGTGTCTTAAAACATTATAAACTTCACCTTCATAATATGCAACTCCGCTACTCATTTGTGCTTGCATTTTCTTTGTTGGCAAAACTTCAATTCCAAGGTTTATCACACCTCCAGAATAAAAAAGCAAATGCTTTACAAATAAGTCAAACGCTACAAAAGCATACTTGCCAAACTGAACTTCAACAGCTATCTGATCTTTTACAAAGTCTGTTTGCTTATATGAAGATATAGGATATTTAATTCCTTTTGAAATTAAAAAATCTTTCTGTTTATCGTATGGCAACATAATTAATTCAGGAAGAATTTTTTGGTCTGTTGTTATGTAATATTGATAACGACTTTCATTCCAACCAAGTTCTTTGAACTTTTTATTAAAGGTTCTATTTAGTTCAATCGGGCTATAAAGCATTTTTCCTCTCATAGTTTTTTCCTTGCTTTCTTTGGTCATAAAGTTTGACGCATCGATACTTCGGATAGTATCTATGATTTCTTTGTAAAGTTTTTTATGATGAACAAGAAGATATTCTTCTCCATTTAAATGCGAATATTTCTGGGCTATTTTCATTTTTAATAAGTTTTTTCGGAATATTTTACATTAACATTCTCCAATTCAAGCTGTAACCATTCTTTAGGAACTTGAGATACCTTATCATTGGCAGATGGTTTATGAATCGGTTTATTTATGGGCCTGATTTTTAATTTACCTTCGTTAAAGTCAATAATCCTTTGTTTAGCGATGTCACAATATTCTTTCTCCTTTTCAATTCCTATTACATTCCGATTATTTTTAATCGAGGCAATTACTGTTGATCCAACACCAGCATAAGGATCAAGCACCCAACTTTCTTCATTCGTTAGTGCAAGAATGCATCTTTCAACCAGTTCTATCGGAAATTGGCAAGGATGTTTTGTTTTTTCCGGATGATTGGATTTAACATTGGGTATATTCCACATTGCCGTTTCCCAATCTTTTGCGACAATCTCCCAAATATCGCTTGGGTTTTTACCAAGAGGATTTCCCGATGGCAACCCCTTTTTTTCTCCTTTAAAATGAAGTTTCCCGGGGTATTTTGCCGGGACTCTTACATTGTCGAGATTGAAAATATATTCATCTGTTTTGCTAAACCATAGAATAGTTTCGTATCTTCCGCTAAACCTGTTTGAGGCGTGTAATCCATGTCCAAAATGCCAAATAATCCTATTACGTAATTTCAATCCGTGTCTTTTAAAAATCTGATAATAATAAATATCTAAAGGGAAAACTTCTCCTTTGTTTATATAGTTACCAACTTGCCAACAAAGACTTCCTTTGTCTGATAGTGTCCTCACAAGTTCGTTTATTATTTCTTCTTGTGTCTCTAAATATTTTTCTATACTCGTTTTTGTTTCATACGATTTGCCAACATTATAAGGAGGCGAAGTTATGATTAAATCAAATTTTCCATCTTCAATTCCTTTAAGAACATTCAAACAGTCCCCATTTATAACGTTATGAGAAATATCAGGTCTAATATATTTAAATAAAGGTTCTTTAGCTTTCATCGTTTTCAATTTTCCATGCTGCAAATTTAATATATATCCACCTATTTCCTGTCTTAATTTTTACGAAGTTATCAACGAAAGTCTTTTTACAATGAATGCCAACTTTTTGGTAACAGCACTAAGAAAAACTATCCCGAACCTCGTTTAAATAAACGATTTCACGATTCATGCTTTTTTGTTCAGCAGGGTCATGAAATACGCATCGGCGAAGCCATGATTCGTATGCAGCCAGTCCTTTAAAATGCCGCATGAGGTGAATCCGCTGTCCAGAAATAAGTTTCGGCTGGGTTCGTTCGATACGGGTACAAAGACATAGAGCTGGTGTATGTTCAGCAACCCGAAAGCATAAGCCGTCAGCAGCGACAGGGCCTCCTTCCCGATGCCTTTCCGCTGATGCGCCGGATCGACCAGAATACCTACTCCGGCACGGCGATGCCGAGGGTCGAAATCGAAGAGGTCGACCGTCCCGACCGTCTCTCCCGAAGCCTTCAGAACCATCATCAGCCGCAGCTGCTTCTGTGCGTATATATCGGCGTCGGCATGTTCCAGATAGGCTTTCAACACGTAGCGCGAATACGGTACAAGCGTGCTGCCGAACTCCCACAGAGACGTATCATTTTCCCACGCGTAAAGCAGATCAAGATCTTCCGGTTCTAACGCCCGCAGGCGTATCGTGTCATTCTCCAGCCATTTCATCGTTCACGCCTCCGTTTTTTATCTGCCCGGCGAAACCAACTGTCCGCTATCGGGATAATAAATATGATACACACACGATTTATCGGGGTTTCTGTCCATAAAAAGCAACATCTGGTCGAACGTCATGTCCGGATAGCAAAAGACCATGTCCGTATATTCGTTCATCCGCACCCGGCGCGAGAGCGCATCCATCGCCCGGCGCTCATCCAAATCCCACTGACGGAAAACGACAGCCTCCGGCAACCGCTCAGCGACCCGGTCTCTGGCCGTCTTGAGAGCCTCCGCACGACAGAAAATCAACACACTGCGACGCTTCGGCTTCGGCGTTTTCGTCTTTTTCCACCCGAACAGACACGCGACTCCTTTCCGCAGACCGACCGAAGTACGAATCAGCCCCGACATCCATCGCCCCGATCGCGGATAATGCTTCCGATAGAAAATAAGCATCGCATCGTAAAAAGCATGCAGGTATTTTTTGTCGGCATAAGCCGTGCTTTCGCCTTTGTAATGCAAGATACGCTCGGGAATATAATAATTTTTATAACCGCCGAGAATGATTCGGTACGACAGATCAATGTCTTCACCGTACATAAAAAACGACTCGTCGAACAGTCCTATCCGATCGAGCGCCTCGTGACGCAAGAGCATGAACGCCCCTGACAGTACCTCGACTTCATGCTGCTTGTCGGGACTGAGATACGGCAAACTGTAAGCCGCATACCGGCGGGAATGCGGAAAGAGTTTCGAGAGACCGAACAACTTGCAGAACGCCACCCACGGCGACGGAAAGCTGCGCTTGCTCTCGGGCAAAAAAACGCCCCGGCCGTTAATCATCTTCACCCCGACCGCACCGGCTTCGGGATGTCCGTCCATAAAATAACACAACGTGCGCAGACTATCTCCTACGATCGTATCGGGGTTGAGCAGCAACACATATTCGCCCCGGCAAATACGAAGCGCCTGATTATTCGCACGGGCAAAACCGGAATTATCCGTATTTTCGATAAACCGCACGTCCGGAAAACGGGGACGCAGGTATTCGATCGAACCGTCGGTCGAAGCATTGTCTACGACCCATATCTCGGCATCGAAACCGTTCGTAGCCACCAGCACCGAACGCAAGCATTGCTCAAGCAAATACTTTACATTATAATTTACGATGACGACCGACAGCTTCGTTTCGTACATAACATTATAATTTGATCGATTCGTTAAAATCCACCCGGTTCAGGATCGAGCGTCCCAACGTCACCTCGTCGGCATATTCAATCTCGTCTCCCACTGAAATGCCGCGGGCGATGACCGTCACCTTCACCGGATAAGCCGACAGTTTGCGGTAGATAAAGAAGTTCGTCGTATCGCCTTCCATCGTTGTGCTGAGGGCAAACATGACCTCTTTCACCTCTCCCGAAGCCACACGCTTCACCAAGCTGTCGATTTCGAGATCGGCCGGCCCGATCCCGTCGATCGGCGAGATGATTCCGCCCAGCACATGGTAGAGACCGTGAAACTGCGACGTGTTCTCTATCGTCATCACGTCTTTGACATTCTCCACCACGCACACCGTCGAACGGTCGCGCAACGGGTCGGCGCAGATCGCGCAGTACCCCGAATCGCAGATGTTATGACACACCTTGCAATACTTCACGTTACGGCGTAAAGCGAGCAGAGCCTTCGAGAAACGCTCCGTATAGTCCGGCTCCCGACGCAACATATGCAAGGCCAATCGCAGAGCCGTCTTCCGCCCGATTCCCGGAAGCGTGGCCAACTCATTAACGGCATTTTCCAGTAAAGCCGAAGGATATTGCTGATTCATCACGTTATTTCAGCTCCCGTCCGGCATACATCTGCTCGTAATACCTGACATAATCGCCTTTGGTGATTTCTTCGATCCAGTCCTGATGCTCCAGATTCCAGCGCACGGTCTTCACGATACCGGCATCGAAACTTGTCTCGGGACTCCATCCCAACTCGCGGGTGATCTTCGACGGGTCGATCGCATAACGCTGATCGTGCCCGAGACGATCCTTGACGAACGTAATCAGGTCGTCGTTGATCCAGTCGACCGACCAGCGCCCGTCGGGGCCCATCTCCTTTTTCTTGAGCACCTCACGATATTCGGGATGCTCGGTCATCAGTTCATGAACCGTCCGAATAATCGTCCGCACAATGTCAATGTTTCTCCGTTCGTTATGTCCGCCGACATTGTACACCTCACCCGCACGGCCACGATGTATCACCGCATCAATCGCCTTGCAATGGTCGGTGACGTAAAGCCAGTCGCGCACGTTCGATCCGTCGCCGTAGACGGGTAGTCGCTTTCCTTCAAGGATATTCTTGATGATGAGCGGAATCAGCTTTTCGGGGAAATGATACGGCCCGTAATTGTTCGAACAGCGCGTAATGCTGACAGGCATCTTATACGTGTCGTGATAAGCCGAGACAAAATGATCGGCGCTTGTTTTCGAGGCGCTGTACGGGCTGCGTGGCGAAAGAGGTGTTTCTTCGGTGAAATACCCCGTTTCACTCAAGCTGCCGTAAACCTCGTCGGTCGAAACCTGATGGAAGCGTACACCGGGCGTCCACGCCGGATAGCCGGCCTCGTCTTTACCCGTCACCCACGCCTTCCGCGCGGCATCGAGCAGGTTCTGCGTTCCGAGAATATTCGTTACGAGAAACAGTTGCGGGTCTTCGATGCTCCGGTCCACATGACTCTCGGCCGCAAAATTGACGACGTAGCGTATCGGATATTTCTCAAACAATCCTTCCACTAAGGCGCGGTCGCCGATATCGCCTTTCACGAAGTGACAGCGACGGCCGTCAATATCATCCTTGATCGTTCCCAGATTGCCCGCATAGGTCAGCATATCAAGCACAATAATCTGCGCCTCGGGATACGTGGCGAGCATATATTTCACAAAATTTGCACCGATAAAACCGGCACCGCCAGTCACTAAATAAGTTCCCATCAATCGCTATGTTTTAATCTTCAAAATTTACCTCGGCATCTCCCAGAAAAGGTAACAGACGGTCTTTCTCCGACGTAACAGCCGGAGCACCCTCTTCCATGTTCCATGCTATGCCGATTTGAGAATCGTCGTATCGTATTCCCCGCTCATGACTCGGCATATAGGGGTTATCGACCTTATACGTAAAGACGGCCGTCTCGCTTTTCACATAAAAACCATGCGCAAATCCTTGCGGGATATACAACTGACGTTTATTCTCGGCCGACAGTTCCACGGCTACATGCCGCCCGAACATCGGAGAGTTGCGACGAAGATCGACCGCCACATCGACGACCGTACCCACGATCACGCGCACCAATTTGGCCTGTGCATAAGGTGCCAGCTGATAATGCAGTCCGCGCAGCACACCCCGCGACGAGCATGATTCGTTCTCCTGTATAAAATCCACTTTTCCGATATACCGCTCGAATTCCTGTTGTTTGTAGGCTTCCATGAAGTATCCTCGTGCATCGGCAAACACGTAAGGCTCTATCATCCACACACCGGGTATATCCGTCTCTATGAAATTCATCTCCTCTTCTCTCGATTTTTTTTTTTTCGAGAAACAAAGATAAGCACTTTTCCGGCAATCGGGCAAAAGAAATTTCAAAAGATTTTTGTATATCCGAAAAATGCCGTATCTTTGCATCGTGAAATGTCGGTTCCTTGGCCGAGTGGTTAGGCGCCGGTCTGCAAAACCGTTTACGGCAGTTCGATTCTGCCAGGAACCTCACCAACATCACATCGTGATGATGACGGTATAGAAAATGGTCCGTTTCGAAACATAGGGTTCGGCGGACCGTTTTCATGTCGGGCCATAGAGTGAAGCCGCCCCACCTGCTCAACTCTATTTCAGCCAAATAAGTAAGATCTTTTCTGCAGAAAGAGCATTATTGGCTTTGCCGTTCCCATGGCTTTTTACTATCTTTGCTCCCTCAAAAAAAACAGAAGCACTCATGATTACAATTAGCGGTTTGGATGTTCAGTTCGGTAAACGAACATTGTTTCAGGAGGTCAATCTCAAATTTTTGCCGGGCAATTGCTATGGCATCATCGGGGCGAATGGCGCCGGCAAGTCGACCTTTCTGCGTGCCATCAGCGGGGACCTCGATCCTACACGCGGAACCATTTCGCTCGGGCCGGGCGAACGGCTGTCCGTCCTTGCGCAGGATCACTTCGCGTTCGATGATTACACCGTGCTCGACACCGTACTGACGGGGCATACCACGCTTTGGGATATCATGAGCGAGAAGAATGCGATTTACGCCAAAGAAGATTTTTCGGACGAGGACGGTCTCCGCGCCTCGGAGCTGGAAGAAAAGTTTGCCGAGATGGAAGGCTGGAATGCCGAAAGCGATGCGGCAGCGTTGCTCAGCGGACTGGGAATCGAGGAAGCGCTCCACGACAGGATGATGAAAGATCTGAGCGGTAAGCAAAAGGTACGTGTCCTGCTGGCGCGTGCCCTGTTCGGCAAACCTGACAACCTGCTGCTCGACGAACCGACGAACGATCTCGACCTCGAGACCGTGGCATGGCTTGAAAATTACCTCTCCAACTTTGAACATACGGTACTCGTTGTCAGCCATGACCGTCACTTTCTCGACTCCGTCTGTACCCATACGGTCGATATCGACTTCGGCAAACTCAAACTTTTTGCCGGCAATTACAGCTTCTGGTATGAATCGAGCCAGCTTGCCCTGCGCCAACAGCAGCAACAAAACAAGAAAGCGGAAGAAAAGAAGAAAGAACTGGAAGAATTTATCCGCCGTTTCAGTGCGAACGTAGCCAAGTCGAAACAAACGACAAGCCGCAAAAAGATGCTTGAGAAACTAAATATCGAAGAGATTCAACCTTCGTCGCGCCGTTATCCGGGTATCATTTTCACTCCCTCGCGCGAGCCGGGCAACCAGATTCTCGAAGTCAGCGGCCTGACGAAAACACTCGACGGAAAGATACTGTTCAAAGACCTGAATTTCAATGTCGAAAAAGACGATAAAGTTGTTTTCATCAGTCGCGACCCGCGTGCCATGACCGCTCTGTTCCAAATCATCAATGGGGAGGAAGAAGCCGACTCGGGTACATTCAAATGGGGACAGACCATCACGACAGCCTACTTGCCGCTCGACAATGCGAAATATTTCAATTCGGACTACAATCTGCTCGAATGGCTCGGACAGTTTGCCAAAGATACGAACGAAGTTTTCCTGAAAGGATTTCTGGGACGTATGCTTTTCTCGGGCGAGGAACTGATGAAGAAAGTAAGTGTACTCTCGGGAGGGGAAAAGATGCGCTGTATGATCTCACGTATGATGCTCAAAGACGCCAACACGCTCATCCTCGACACACCGACGAATCACCTTGATCTCGAGTCGATTCAGGCCTTCAATAATACCCTGACCAACTTCAAAGGCAATGTACTTTTCGCCAGCCACGACCACGAATTTATTCAAACTGTGGCTAATCGCGTGATCGAACTTACCCCCAATGGCAATATCGACAAGATGATCGAATACGACGATTATATCTCCGACCCGAAGATTGCCGAGATGCGGGCGAAGCTGTATGAGGGAAGCTAAACGATGCCCCCTTTCATATGCAGGGCGGCCATAAACCGTTTGATCACTTCCGGCTTACCCGTATATTTGCCTTTATCTTCACTGATCTTACATGTTTCATTATAAAAATCCCACGATTCCGTAATCTTCACTGCTACTAATTTGATGACGATATTCATCGGCCTGATGCCGGGAAAATCGTTCGTAAAATGTGTACCGATACCGAATGAAGGCTGGCATTTATCTGCGGCATAACGATGTATGGCTATAGCTCGCTCCACATCGAGCGCATTGCTGAACGTCACCTGTTTGGTGTGCGAATCGATGCCGAGAGACTGATATTTTTCGACGATCTTGTCAAGCTGTTCAAAATTATCACCGCTGTCGACACGAAGCCCTTTGAAGAGATTGGCAAAATCTTCCGAGAAATTGAGACTGAAGATATCCCACCCGAAACTGTCATAGAGATAGGTTCCCAATGCCCCTCTGAACGTATGTCTCCAGGCTTCCATTGCCATAAAGTTAGCCATCTGCGGACCATACATCCCTCCGATAGCGCAGACAAATTCATGGGCCATCGTCCCAATAGGTAAAAGATCGTATTTCATCGCAAGATAGACATTGCTTGTACCGACAAATTTGCCGGGGTAATGATGCGCATGTTGGCAATCTCTCATCGCCCGAACCACAACATCTTCGGCCTCGAACGAAGCCCGTCTTCTCGTCCCGAAATCGCTGTAAACGCAACCGGCCGACAGCAACCTTTCGGCCTTCGCATAACTTTTCGTATAATACGTTTCGTAATCGAGCGTCTCAACCTGTCCGGTAAATAAATAGTACAATTCGGAGATGATCGCGAGAAGCTTAACTTCGAGCAGAATCGTATCCGACCAATATCCTTCGATTTCGATATGCAGATGCCCTTCGTCATCCTGCCATGCTTTCACCCATTCGCGGTTGAAACGAAATCCACGGAGATAACGGTAAAACCAGTCCGGAATGTAATAACATTTACGTTTCATAAACGCCACCTCATCCTCTGTAATCACCACATTCTCCAACAAAGCGATCTGACGGTTCACTTCGTCGGCAAAACCTTCGGGATAGACGGTTTCATTCCGGTCGACAAATACATACTTGACCTGTGCCCTCGGATAGTTATCGATTACGGCACAGCACATCGTCATCTTATAAAGATCGTCATCTGTAAAGTGATTGATTATTTGTTTCATCCTGTTGGTTGAGTACATGAATTAAACATTCTTCCGCAAAAGAGATCGAATTCAAAAAAACACCTCCGAAGGCCGTAGAACGTCCCCCTCGGAGGTATCTAATTACTTATTTTTTTTTAAATGAATATCCGTGTTTGCACCTAAAAGCTCCATTAAATTATTTAATAACAATAATTTAGACGCATGGATCGGAGCAAGAAATAAATTTCTGTATATCAGCAATATATAATTAATTTTAGGCATATATACGGATGTTCATTTTTTTTTAAAAGAATCTTTCTGTTTATTTTGCATAGCTGACAGCACGCGTTTCGCGAATCACGGTGATCTTCACCTGACCGGGATACGTCATCTCGTCTTGAATCTTCTTGGCAATCTCGGTCGAGAGGCTTTCCGTATCTTTATCGGTAATCTTATCGGCACCGACAATCACCCGCAACTCGCGACCGGCCTGAATGGCATACGTCTTTAAAACTCCCGGATACGAAAGGGCCAATTGTTCCAAGTCATTGAGGCGTTTGATATATGCTTCCACAATCTCGCGACGTGCTCCCGGACGCGCTCCCGAAATAGCATCACATACCTGAACGATCGGCGCCAACAGGGTCTGCATCTCCATTTCATCGTGATGAGCGCCCACCGCATTACAAATGTCCGGTTTCTCCTTAAATTTCTCACACAATTTCGCACCATAGAGAGCATGCGGCATTTCAGGCTCATCATCAGGCACTTTTCCTATGTCATGTAACAATCCGGCGCGACGCGCTTTTTTCGGGTTCAGTCCCAGTTCCGCCGCCATGACGGCACACAAATTCGCCGTCTCACGCGCATGTTGCAGCAGGTTTTGTCCGTACGACGAACGATACTTCATCTTTCCGATCATCCGTATCAGTTCGGGATGCAACCCGTGGATACCAAGGTCGATCGCTGTTCGCTTTCCGGTTTCCACCACTTCTTCTTCCACTTGTTTGCGCACCTTATTAACAACCTCTTCGATACGTGCCGGATGAATACGTCCGTCCTGCACCAACTGATGCAAAGCCAGACGAGCGACTTCACGACGCACCGGGTCAAAGCCGGAAAGTACGATGGCTTCCGGAGTATCGTCTACGATGATTTCGATGCCGGTAGCCGCTTCGAGAGCGCGAATGTTACGGCCTTCGCGTCCGATGATTCGTCCTTTGATTTCGTCCGAATCGATGTGGAATACCGTTACTGAATTTTCAATCGCCGTCTCGGTCGCCACGCGTTGTATTGTACGGATAACGATTTTTTTCGCTTCCATATTAGCCGTCATCTTGGCTTCTTCCATGATTTCATTCACATAAGAGGAAGCATCCGTTTTAGCCTCATCCTTAAGTGATTCTATCAAGCGTTCTTTAGCCTCATCGGCCGACAGGCCGGAGATTGTTTCCAGATGGACAATTTCCTGCTGGTGCAATTTCTCCATATCCTGTTTTCTTTTCTCAATGACTTGCAGCTGGTTATTCAGGTTTTCCTTGACAATATCGACCTCCGACATCTTCCGCTGCAATTCCTCCTGACGCTGAGTGAGCGCCATTTCGCGCTGTTTTAACTTCGATTCGCCCGACTGTATTTTGGCATTACGTGCCGTGACCTGTTTCTCCAGATCTGTTTTCAATTGCAGGAACTTTTCTTTTACTTCCAGCATTTTGTTTTTCTTCATGACCTCCGCTTCCTTCTCCATCTCTCGGAGGAGCGCTGTGCGGCGAGATTTCGCAAGGAATGTCATTACGATCCAGGCCAACAGCCCCCCCACGAAAAAAGCAATCATCATCCATATCCAATTCATTCCATCTACTGTTTAATTGTTATAAAAAAGCACATTTCCGGCATGTCTCTTCATGCCAACCCTGTGTGCATAGACTTTTATATTCTCGTTTCGAATAACATAGAAGTGAAAAGTCATCTCTCTTTCAGATAATGTTCCAGTCTCTCCGTCCATTGTTGTATCTTTTCTACGAAAGGCTGCGTATCGTTTTTTTCTTCCAGCGGAATCATATCCATCGCCAGCTGGACGGCAACCATCGCCAAGAGGTCTTTATCGTCCAATGATTTGGAGAAATAGGCCTTCCGCTGCAGATACATCTGCTGCACCCGTTTGGCTGCTTCACGGGCCCTTTGTTCCGTCCGTTCATCACCTCGCCTGATCTTCACCGGATATTGTTTCCCCGCAATCTCCAGGTGTATGATAAACTCGTCTCCTTTCACTGTTATCCGTTTAGTAGTGCCAAGCACCTATCTACTTCACGAACTAATTCCGACAACCGTCGCTTCGCCTCTTTTTTCTCTCCTCCATCGGCAAAGGCAATGCTTGTGGCAGTCAGCATGTCCGTATATCTGGCATTCAATATCCGGTATTCTTCTTTCATCTGCCGTATGGTTTCGCTTAAGTCTTTGATTTTTTGATCCTGCTCATCACACAATGTGAGCAAGTCCTGCAACCTGACATCCAATACAGCACACAATTCCATTTCTTTCCCGGCCATCTCGTACCAAAATTGCAACAAAAGTAAAAAGAAGTATTTAAAGATACAACTTTCCGTCATTTTTTTTACCGACAAAATGAAAAAAGGGCTGCCTGACAACCAATCAGACAGCCCTTTTTCTTACATGTTACGGAACTACGACAGCCAGAAGTAAATTTCGGAATCTTTTTCTTCCGATTCCAGCTTTCCTTCCTTAGCCAACCAACCAATGGCGGCAAACAATTCTTTATCCGCTCTCAATTTTGTCTCTTTTTTGAGTTCTTTCACACTCATCCGGCCCGCCTTACTCAAGGCTCTCCATACATTCGTTCCAATTAACTTAACCATAGCTGTTTTTTCTATATCTTTATTAATGGGTACAAAAATACAACAAAAAAAGAAATCATCGAATGATCAGATATCTCAAAACAGTATTTTTTAACATTACCGCCCGAAAAACCTTTTACTTTTTTGCATTTTTGAATCATCGACAACTTTTTTAAATAAACAATGCAAACCTTTTTCCGTATTTCGGTTACTCTTCCTCATGTTGCAAACGAAACGCCTTTCCCAACATCCCGATGATGTCGGAAGCGATCAGACTTTCGTCCGACAATCGAGCTACGGCCAAACCTCCGGCCATCCCATGCAGAAAGACTCCGACAACGGCAGCTGTTTCGGGTTCGTATCCCTGAGCCATCAGACCGACAATCACACCGGTCAACACATCTCCGCTGCCGGCCGTTGCCATACCCGGATTACCTGTGGTATTGATGTAAATATTCCCCTGCGGCGTACAGACTGCCGTATAGGCACCTTTGAGGACAATGCATTGCGTATGTTTCATAGCCATTTCGGCAGCTTTATGGAGTCGTTCATATCCGTTGACACTATCCCCGAGCAGCCGGTCCAGCTCTTTCGGGTGAGGCGTCAAAACGGTACGCGGGGGCAACAGAGAGAAGAACTCTTTATGTTGTGCCAGGATATTCAACGCGTCGGCATCAAGGAGCAATGGCTTTCGGAAAGTCTTCAACAGTTGCTCCAGCATCTGCACGGTCTGCTTTTCCGTTCCCAATCCCGGTCCGGCGGCGATAGCGTCATACCCGTCCGTATCGGGGAGCACCGAGACACGGTCTGCATCTGCATCGAGGCTGAGCATAGCTTCGGGAAGGGCTGTCTGAAGCACCGTCTCTCCTCGTTGAGGGAGATGAACCGTCAGCCTTCCGACACCGCTGCGCATGCAGGCTCCGGCAGCCAGCAAGGCCGCACCCATCTTGCCCTTGCTGCCGGAAATCAGCAGGGCATGCCCGAAGTCGCCCTTGTGAGCAAACACATTGCGCGTACGGAGAATACCCGTCATATCTTCATCTTTAATCAGCATATAAGGTGTTTTTGTCCGTGCCATGATATCCGGATGCAATCCGATAGGCAGTACTTTCCATCGGCCGACATACGCAGCATTCTCGGGCAGTACCATGGAGAGCTTCGGAAATTCGAACGTGAATGTCATATCGGCCTGAATAATGCTATCCGGATCATTCTCCCGATTATCTTCTCCAAAAAGTCCCGACGGGATATCGATCGAAACGACCGTCGCATCAGACTGGTTAATATAATCGACGACGGCCGCATATCCGCCGCTCAACGGCCGGTTCAATCCGGAACCGAACAGCCCGTCGATCACCACATCATGTTCAGAAAGTATGGGGGGCGTAAAATCTTCGATCACTTCGTTCAAAAGTATTTTCCCATCCGCAAGTAGACGCTGCTTGTTGGCCTCGCAGTCGGGCGAAAGATGGCGTCCGGGATTAAAAAGATAAACTTCGATCCGGTAATCGTCTTCGGCCAATAGACGGGCGATAGCCAAAGCATCCGCTCCGTTGTTTCCCTGTCCGGCAAAGACAATGACGCGCGACTGTTTGGAGTAGAGACGCCCAAATTCATTGACGAAAGCCGTGGCCGCACGTTCTACCAAATCGACGGAAGCAATCGGTTCGTGATCGACCGTATATTGATCAAGCTCCTTTATTTTCGAGGTTTCAAATATTTTTATCATATCGGTTATAAACTTTTGAGCACCCAAAGATACGGCATTTTTTACGTTGGGGCGATGAAGAATACGCTAAATCGAAAGCGATTTTAACTATTTTTGTGAGTAAACTAATTTATATTTGTCGGGTCTAAGACAACAAGAAAACCGCAGTTTTCTTTAAAAGAACAGGAATATGAATTATTTTAAAAGACAGAACGTCATGAAAAAGTTAATCATTATGGTAGGCCTGGGATGGATGATCGGCCTGTTAAACGTGCATACGGCAGACGCTCAACACGTAACGACAATCATTCATGTTAATGTAGACCGTCAGCCGGCATGGGGACCTGTCGGTTACGATTATGTAGAGTATTATTATATCCCGGAGTTAAATATCTATTTCGATGTGGAGAACGAGCTGTTCTACTATCGTTATGGCAGGGGGTGGATCGAAAGTCCTTACTTACCGGCACGCTATGCGAGATACGATTTTTATTCACTGTATAAAGTGGTATTGAACGATGTGATCGATCCGTGGCGATACAACCGCCATCATCGCCGCCGGTACGCGCGCTACCGCTACAATTACGCACAGATTCCGATCTTTTACGTGGACGACTACCGCTACGAGTATGCGCGATATAATGCCTGCGCATGGGTAGAGCCTCGTTACATGGAGAATCGTTCGTATTATGAAAACGTAGAGTTACGAAGCAATCGGAGCACCGAGTCGCGTGTGTCGTCGGGCGAGAGACGCGGAGGAGCAAGCAGTCGCAGCGAAAGCAGCCGGATATCGAGTCATCGCAATTCCGATACGGAACGTTATGAAGAAAGGAGTTCTTCCGGATCAAATCGGAGTATGCGAAGTTCGAGAGAAATCTCGTCGGGTAGCGATCGCGGCCGTTCGTCGGGGGTATCGTCGGAAGGACGTCGTCGTTTCGAGGACGATTTTTCGACCAATACGCGCAGCCGAAGCGAACGCAGTTCGGCAACGAATTCGAGTCGTAGTGATCGATCGGCTGAGGGGTCGACCGGTAATGACCGTCGGAGGCATCGTCCGAGAATCGCAGAAATCGTTCCGGAAACGATGTGTCTTCTTCTACACGCTCCAGCAGTAGCCGTAGCAGCAGCGATTCATCCTTAGACAGCCGCAAAGGCCGTTCCGGCGATGATTCGTCAAGTTCCATGCGCAGCAGCAGAAGTGAGTCATCTGTGAGTAGTCGGAGCGACGAAGGCAGCCGGAGTCGTTCATCCGAAAGTCGATCGTCCGAGAACCGGTCGGAACGATCCGGTTCGGGCGGAAGAAGATAATAAATCGTCTCTCCCAATAAGGAGAAGAAAGGAGGTAGCGCATCCGTAAATTGTTTTTTTTGCTTATTTTTGCATTTCCGAAAAACAGAATAAACATATGCATCTACCTACATTAATATCCGATCTGGTCGTTATCATCATTGCGGCCGGTCTGATGACCCTCCTCTTCAAACGTCTTAAACAACCTGTAGTACTGGGTTATATCCTTGCCGGCGTATTGGCGGGACCGTCCATTCAGTTCATTCCCACCGTGTCCGACACGGTCAACATCAACACCTGGGGGGAGATCGGAGTCATTTTTCTGCTGTTCAACCTTGGCCTCGATTTCAGCATCAAGAAACTGATGAAAGTAGGGGGGACGGCTATCGTGGGGGCTATGACGGTGTTAATCGGAATGATGACGACGGGATATTTAGTGGGGACGGCTATCGGGTTAGACCGAATGAACTGTATCTTCCTCGGGGCGATGCTTTCGATGTCGTCCACCACGATTATTTTCAAGGCTTTCGATGAAATGGGATTGCGTAACAAGCAATTTGCGGGCGTAGTGTTCGGTATCCTGATCGTCGAAGACATTTTCGCGGTGCTGATGCTCGTGCTACTCTCCACATTGGCTGTAAGCCAGACCTTTGAGGGGCAAGAGTTATTGCTAAGCATGACGAAACTGGCGCTTTTTCTGGTTGGATGCTTCGTCTTCGGGATCTATTTCATTCCTTCCATGCTGAAAGCGTTGAAAAAAATCCTTAATGATGAGATGCTGCTCATCATCAGTATCGGGTTTTGTCTGGGGTTGGTTTACGTGGCCGACTGGATCGGTTTTTCGTCGGCATTAGGCGCATTCATGATGGGAGCCATCTTAGCTGAGACAATTGAGGCCGAGCATATTGAGAGCCTCGTCAAACCGGTCAAAGACCTGTTTGCAGCCGTCTTTTTCGTATCGGTCGGGATGTTGATCGACCTGAATATCTTATGGGAATACAAGTGGCATGTGGCTATACTTACCATCACGGTGATGATCGGACAGTTATTCTTCGGCAGTTTCGGTGTGTTGCTTTCGGGAAAGCCTGTCAAGACGGCTATACAGAGTGGTTTCTCGCTCACGCAGATTGGCGAGTTCGCTTTCATCATTGCTTCACAAGGTATCGCGCTCAAGGTTATGGAACCTCATCTCTATCCGCTCATTGTCGCCGTTTCAGTAGTAACCACTTTCTTCACACCTTACATGATTCGACTGGCCGAACCTGCATATAATGGGATTGAGAGGGCTTTGCCGCCATCATGGAAACAATTTTTGGATCAATATACCTCCGGTTCCAATACGATCCGCCACCAGAGCGAATGGCGGAGATACCTGCGCTCCATGAGCCGTATCGTAGGAATTTATCTGGCCGTAACACTCGTTCTGATCTTTGCCTGGTTGCAACTCGTTGCGCCGCTCATCCGTCAATTCCTGCCCGGACAAAACGGTAACCTCCTCGCACTTGTCCTGCTCATCGCCCTGATGGCTCCGCTCTTGCGCGCCATCATGATGAAGAAAAACCGCTCGAAAGCCTTCCGCCATCTTTGGAACGACAGCAAATACAATCGCGGTCCCTTAGTCTCGCTCATCGTGTTGCGTATCATCGTGTGCATGGGCCTCGTAGCTATCCCCACTTCGGCACTGCTCAGTACGAAATGGGGCATTGTGCTCGTCGCTTCGCTGAGCGTCATCGCCATTATGATCTTCTCCAAACGCGTCAAGAAACATTCCATCCTTATGGAACGCCATTTCGTCAGTAACCTTTCGGCGCGTGAGGCGGAAAGCGAACGGCGTGCCCCTATCCGGCGCGACTTCGCCAATCATCTGCTCGAACGCGACCTGCACCTGACCGATATCGAAGTGCGCCCCCATTCACCCAGTATTGGTAAAACACTCAAGGAGCTAAATTTCAGACAGAAGTGCAATGTTAATATCGTTACCATTATACGTGGCGAACGGCGTATCAATATCCCCGGCGGAAACGAATACCTCTATCCGCTCGACAAACTTATCATCGTCGGGTCGGACGATGACATCCTGCACTTCCACGATTACATTGCCGAGCGCTACCATCAGGCCGATCAAGAACGACGCGAAGAGGAAGCCGATGAGATGAATATCGAACAGTTTACGATTTCCGAAGGCTCGCGGCTCATCGGCCTGTCCATCCGCGAGTCGGGCATCCGTGACAAGGCTCAATGCCTCGTCATTGGTATTGAACGCGGAAAGACATCGATCAAAAACCCGCCGCCCTCCACCGTTTTCGAAGAGGGAGATATCGTGTGGATTGTCGGCGAGCGCCGCAAAGTCATCCATCTGAGCGAAGGAAAAACCCTCTGAAAACAATAAATCTTCGTGTTGAAAAATAATTTCGACTACCGGACGGATAAGCAAAAATATTTGTTTAGCTTTGTCAGCCAAAAAGGGACCGACAGGTCGGAAAAGCCGCCCGAAAACGGCTACCGGTCAAAGACCTCCCGCAAGGGTAATTGGCATACAACCGATTCGCCTTGATGATATACATCGTAGAATTTTCGTCTGATTATTAATATAACATGATGATATCGTATAGAGAAAGTCTGCGCCGGTTGCGCAATCCGTCTTTCGAGAACATACGGGCTATTGCCCGAAACTTTATCCCTGCTGCGGATAAAGACAACGCCATTCCCGCTTCGTCCTCTTTCTCCGCTTCCGACCAGGACATGTTAACAGACCTCTGCGAAAACGGAGTCTTATGGAAAACGAAAATCGATAAAACACTCGAAACCATACCCCGCAAAATCTTTCAGGACGACGTGTTCGAAATCATCGACTGGCAATGCGGCCAAGGGATTCACACGGTTTGTTTTTTCGACTTCCTTAAAAAGAACGGTATCGAAAACCGCGTGCGTAAGATTACCCTTATCGATTCCTCGCGCGAGGCCCTCGAGCGTGCCGTCTGGCACATCAGTCCCTACATGGACGACCCCGACCGGATCAGCTGTGTCTGCAAATCCGTAAGCGAAGTCCGAAAAAAAGAGATCGAAACCCGACAGCCGATTACGTTTCATTTCTTTACCGATGTACTTGAGCAACCGGAACTCGATCTCAAGCGTATCGCCGAGCTTGTCGGGTACGGCATACACGGCAAACATTATTTCTTCTGTACAGGAAACCTCATGCATAACAACCGGCGAATCGATGCATTCTACCATTACTTCGACTCGCCCGAGACCTTAGCCGACGAGGAGCTGTATCCGAATGTCCGACAGTCAAACGGCATCAAGATCAAAGCCTTTAAGCTTGAGAACAGCAACTTCAACCTCAAGTACGTCAATTACTATCCTGCCGTGCAATACCATGCCGCCTACCGGCTGGATGCCGTGAAGAGAGCGCTTCAAACGGCCGATGCGGAAAAGACCGAGGCACTCTACCGAAGCCTCACATGCTTCGAAGTATCGGCTCACTACGATCTTGGAGGAGGCGCACGCGAAAATGTACATCCGCTGTTTGCCGTACTGAACAACCTCGTGACCCGCGGACGGCCCGCACAAGCCAGTCCGCTTCTCGAAGAAGCTTTTGCCCCATTAGGTAACCGACGCATCGACCTCGACGGAGACCTTCGTTACGATACACGGGGATTGCATGCCGAAGACGTATTTGACGCTTTGCACATCATCGATCCCCGCCTGAATCTGGACGAATCGAATTACAATAACAAGTTGCTCGAAAGCGATGCCGAAAAGACATTCATCACCCGGATAGTGCCCCAGCCGTTACGTCAGCTGCTGCAACCGCAGCGCAATCTCTATTCACTCACTAAACAAAAGGCATCCCATACGCAACGAATCGATTTTGCATGTGAGTTCCCCTACCCGACCAAAGACGAAAAAGACTTTTGGCATGACGGATGCGCCATCGAAATCCATGAGACACTCTTTCACTCCGGCATGGAGCAAAAACGCGCCGACAAACAACGTGCCGATGACCTCTCGGCGATTCATTGGGATTGCCGGCAAGTGCCGGAAGAGGAATTGGGCGATTCGCATTTCGGGTTTCTCGGAAGCGAATACGTAGCAACCGTTTTCAAGGTCTTCGACCGGCGTTTTGACGACGACTGGGTACGGACACTGCAATATGTCCTTTCACCGATCGCCGTCGCACGTATCCAAAAAGTCGTGCTCGAAGCCGTCATCTCCCGCCAGCTTGATATCACATGCAACACGTGGTCTGTACTCGTCATCGAACGTGATGTACCCTGTGCCGCTCTCGCCCTGGCCGACTTGAAAGAACATTTCAACCATCTCACAGCGATGAGTGCGGAGTATGCGGGACTGACATTCCCTGAGGTGGAACTGACGATCGTCAGCACACCCGAATTTATCGGCTCGCCCCTGCATGGAAACACTGTGCCCCTGGCGGAGGTGACGGATGAATTGCGACGGAAAGCGTACGATCTGATCATCGATATATCCATGCTGCGACGAACCGACATCGAGAACATTTCGTTTGTCGGCTTTACGGAGTGCCGTAACCAATGTTTCTTCCATATACGCTCATCACACTATGGACGCAGTACACGACACATGTATACCACCGGCCGTATCACCTATCGGCCGTTGACGTTCAAAAACGCACGGCAACAGTACGAAACTTTGCCGGATACCTCACAGCACCTGCGTTACTTCCTGCAGCTGCTCTTCCGCAAGAACGATTTCATACCTGGGATGTTGCCCGTGCTGAGCCGTATCCTTCAAAACCGTTGCACCGTCGGCCTCGTGCCGGCCAATGGCGGCAAAACCGTGATCCGGAAACTGACCGCCATGATGCAGCCCGGTATCACGGTTATCGCCGTACCCGATACGGAGGCCGTACAGGTGTTGCACCGCGAATGGATCGATGCGGGGATCGATTGTGTGACGGCGCTCCACGCCGGCCTCGACCGTACGGAACGCGAACGACGCGAGCGACGGACAGAGTCGTCCGAAACGTTGATTATTGCGCTTTCCTACGACCAGCTCGGTCGATTTCCGCTCTTGCAACATTTCAGGTATATGCAGCAGACGGGCGTATACTTCGCCACAGGCATCCTCGACGAGGTGCAGGGACTCTCGGAATGGAGTCCCGACTTCCTGCCGGCATCGATGCTCGCAGGTCAAACGCTCTACCGGCACACCTTGCCTCAACAAGGGAAAATAGCCCTTTTGGGACTGACCGAACGGGCCTCGTTCGACATGCTCTTCGACATCGAACAGGCGCTCTCGCCCGGCGATGCCTGCCCGACAGACCGAGACCGGCTCGTGTTGTGCAAAAGCGCAGGAGTGCCCGAGTCGGCCTATCGGAAAGAACGCTACCTTCGTTATTTTTGTGGTCTCGAAGCCGAAAACGAATGCATCGAACACCTGATCGGTTATGCTCCTGTCTCCTGCCTCGAAGGAGATCGTACGATACCGGCCAAAGGATGTTATTTCCCGCTCACACTCGATAATCTGCCAGACGAACGTATCCTTTTCCTGCCATACCCCGCCACAGAGCGCGACGGACCCAAAGACGACCGTTCCAAGAAAGACCCGCTCATGCTCTACACCAAAGCATTCTATCGCATGAGCACCCTCGGACTGATGAAACAAATCACCTTTGATGAAGCACAACAGCAATACCGCATCGTTCTTCAAAAGCAACCGGCCGGAGGATATTACCGGCAGCTACGTAACTATTTTCTTCGTTACCATACACGGAAACAGGCGGAGCAGGAAATGGTCAGGGCTGAAAATCTTTCGCCGAAAACAACTTTCCACGACGCTCTTCGTGAAGAACTGTGCCGTTGTCTTCTTTACATGAACGAGTTCGTTTACCGGCGCATCGCACTGCAGCAACAGGAAACGACGGAGATTATCGCCGGTAACGGCAATCCCCTCACGTATCATCTGACCGAAGATACGCAGAACGGCAGGGTGTCTTCCCCGGATATTCTGTTCCGCTATATGCATCGGATCAAAGATGACGCGACAGAACAAAACGGATCGCCCAACAGTCGCGTCAGAGAATTACACGAGGCCGTATGCACACTGCGCCGCTCATTCGACGGAAACAACCCCACCCTTTCGCTGCTTAATGCCTTTTGCCTCTTCCATAGCGGCACGGACGGAGAAGAAATGCTCGAATGCGATTTGCATGAAAGTTATGAAAACGGCATGGTCGGCTTTTACCGTTCGATGGCGAATATCGCCGATTTCCGCGAACTCTTTGATGCATATAATTGTTATGTACGAGGCGAGACCGACTATTTCGCCACTACCGGAGACTGGACGGAGGAAGTGCGCATACGTATCGATATCATGCGTGCCGCCGACCTCCTTAACCTCCATCTGGCGCAAACGAAGATGATACAACATAAATATCTGGAAGAATGGAAGCAATAGAAAATATCCATAAAGCGTTGCTGCAACTCCGCGACAGCTTGACTCACCTCAATTCCGCCCGCGAACAGGTATCGCAAGTGACGGCGGAGAGTAAAGAAATCATTGATGCGACAGCTCGTCTGGCCGACGACGTCAGGCTACTGGCCGAAAAAATCAGTGAAGAGACACAAACGGTTATCACCCGGTTTGAGGATCGACTTAATGAGTCGCAGGCGGGACTGACCGGCGTGATCAATGAAGGGAAAGAGTTGTTTGCAGCCGAGATCGCTCAGTCACAACAAGCTACGACACGGTTGAAGACCGAGGTAGAGAAGACCCTGCAGCAGGCTTTGGAAGCGACGGTACGAACAATGGACACGGTCAACGCCTCGGCGCGGAAAACCCTTGAAGAAGCAGCCGCCGCTTCGGCCGCCTCCCTTCAGGAGTTAACGACGGTCTCGACCGACGCTATCGAGGTGCAGCAGGCCGAGATATCCGATGCCCTCGAATCCATGGCGGAATATTACAGCCGTATGCAGACCCTCATCGATAAGTTATCGGAGCTGGATTTGTCCGGTCAGGTACTGTCTATCGAGAAAGAAATCGAGCAGATAGAAAATCAACAAAACACACTGAGTGAAGAGCTTCGCAGCGAAATGAACAAGATCAGAAAGAACCAGTTCGTTACGTGGGCGCTCCTGCTCATTTCCCTGTTCCTGATGTTCGTTCTCAAATAGATTGTCCGTATCAAAAAATGAAACTCAAAATAAAATAACTATTTATGTCAAAGAATACGATCAACAAAGTACTTGTGTTAGGTTCCGGTGCTCTCAAAATCGGACAGGCCGGCGAATTTGATTATTCCGGCTCTCAGGCGCTGAAAGCTTTACGTCAGGACGGCATCCGATCAGTGCTGATCAACCCGAATATTGCTACGATCCAGACATCGGAAGGCATTGCGGACAAGGTTTATTTCCTTCCCGTGACGCCTTTTTTCGTCGAAGAGGTGATCAAGAAAGAACAGCCCGACGGGATCCTGCTGGCTTTCGGCGGGCAAACGGCGCTGAACTGCGGCACGCAACTGTATAATGATGGCACGCTCGACAAGTACGGCGTGAGCGTGTTGGGTACATCGGTCGAAGCGATCATGGACACGGAAGACCGCGACCTGTTCGTCAAGAAACTGGATCAGGCCAACCTGAAAACGCCCGTCAGCCAGGCCGTGGAGACGATGGCCGATGCAGTCCGTGCAGCCGAAGAGATCGGCTACCCGGTAATGATCCGTTCCGCCTATGCATTAGGCGGTCAGGGAAGCGGTATCTGCCGGACAGAAAGCGAACTGCGAACACTGGCCGAAAGCGCTTTTACGTTTGCTTCGCAGATTCTCGTCGAGGAATCGCTGAAAGGCTGGAAAGAAATCGAATTTGAGGTGATTCGCGACAAGAACGACCATTGCTTCACCGTCGTAAGTATGGAGAATGTCGATCCGTTGGGGGTACATACCGGTGAGAGCATCGTGGTGGCGCCAACCTGTTCGCTGCGTGACGACGAGGTAAAGAGGTTGAAAGAAATCTCAGTCAAGACCGTTCGCCATCTGAATATCGTGGGCGAATGCAACATTCAGTATGCCTACAGCTCCGACACGGGCGACTACCGGATCATCGAAGTCAATGCACGTCTGAGTCGCTCATCGGCTTTAGCCTCGAAAGCCAGCGGCTACCCGCTGGCGTTTGTGGCAGCCAAGCTGGCGCTCGGTTACTCGCTCGATGAGATCGGCGAAATGGGTACACCCAACTCGGCCTACCAAGCCCCCGAGGTCGATTATCTGATCGCCAAGATCCCGCGCTGGGACCTGACGAAGTTTGCGGGTGTGAGCCGCCAGATCGGCTCCAGCATGAAATCGGTCGGCGAAATCATGTCGATCGGTAAATCGTTTGAAGAGATTATGCAGAAAGGCCTGCGTATGATCGGACAAGGCATGCACGGGTTTGTAGGTAACAACAACCTCACGTTCGAGAACCTTGACGACGAGTTGGAAAACCCGACCGATCTGCGTATCTTTGCCGTAGCACAGGCATTGGAAGAAGGATATACGATCGAGCGTATCCACGAACTGACGAAAATCAACCCGTGGTTCCTGAACAAACTGAAAAACATCGTAGATTACAGCCGCGTATTGAAGCAATACGACCGCATCGAAGACTTGCCGGCCGAAGTGCTGCGTGAAGCCAAACGACTCGGATTCTCCGACTTCCAGATTGCCCGCTTCGTCGAACAACCGGACGGCAACATGGAAAAAAACAACCTCCGCGTACGGGCATGGCGTAAAAAACTCGGCATCCTGCCCAGCGTGAAACGTATCCACACCGTTGCCTCGGAACACCCTGAGCTGACGAACTACCTCTATCTGACGTACGACGGTACGGAGCACGATATTCCTTATTATAAGCATGACAAAAGCGTGATCATCCTCGGGTCGGGCGCATACCGCATCGGCTCGTCCGTCGAGTTCGACTGGTGCTCGGTCAATGCGGCACAGACAGCGCGCAACCTCGGCTATAAATCGATTATGATCAATTATAACCCCGAAACGGTTTCGACGGACTATGACATGTGCGACCGGCTGTATTTCGATGAGCTGTCGCTTGAGCGCGTGCTCGACGTGGTCGATCTGGAGCAACCCCGAGGTGTGATCGTGTCGGTCGGCGGACAGATTCCGAACAACTTGGCCATGAAGTTGTACCGACAACAAGTACCTATTCTCGGCACTTCGCCCGTGTCGATCGACCGTGCCGAAAACCGGCACAAGTTCTCGGCCATGCTCGACACGCTCGGCATCGATCAGCCACGCTGGGCAGAGCTAAGCAGCATGGACGAGATCGATGCATTCATCCGCGAAGCAGGCTTCCCCATTCTGATCCGCCCCTCGTATGTGCTGAGTGGTGCGGCTATGAATGTCTGCCACACAAAAGAGCAGATGATCGAATTTCTGAATATCGCGGCTCAGGTATCGAAAGAATACCCCGTAGTTGTGTCGGAATTTTTGCAGGATGCCAAAGAGATTGAATTCGACGCGGTGGCACAGAACGGCGAGATCGTAGAGTACGCCATTTCGGAACATATCGAGTTTGCCGGCGTCCACTCAGGTGATGCCACACTCGTATTTCCGGCACAGAAAATCTACTTCGAGACGGCACGACGCATCAAGAAAATCAGTCGTAAGATAGCCAAGGAGCTTAATATCAGTGGTCCCTTCAATATCCAGTATCTGGCCAAGAACAACGACGTGAAGGTGATCGAGTGTAACCTCCGCGCCTCACGCAGCTTCCCGTTCGTGTCGAAGGTGCTGAAACAAAACTTTATCGACACGGCAACCCGCATCATGCTCGATGCGCCCTTTAACCGTCCCGACAAGACGGAGTTCGACATCGACTGGATCGGAGTCAAGGCTTCGCAGTTTTCGTTCGGCCGACTCTCAAAAGCCGATCCCGTATTGGGTGTAGACATGAGTTCGACAGGCGAAGTCGGTTGTATCGGCGACGACTTCGACGAGGCGCTGCTCTCGGCCATGATCGCCGTCGGCAATACGATTCCGCAGAAGAACGTCATGGTTTCTTCGGGCGGCGCCAAGAGTAAAGTCGATCTGTTGGAGCCTTGTCTCTTGCTCGAGGCGAAAGGATATACGATCTACGCCACACAAGGGACCGCCCGTTTCCTGAACGACAACGGTATCCGGGCAATACCGGTCTGCTGGCCTGACGAAGGAGGCGGTGAACTGAACATCATCGAAATGTTCAGCCGTCATGCATTCGACTGGGTCATCAATATCCCGAAAAATCACACGAGACGGGAGCTGACCAACGGCTACAAAATCCGCCGTGCGGCGATCGATCATAACATTCCGCTCATTACGAATGCACGTCTGGCAAGCGCATTTATCCGAGCCATTTGTAACCTCTCCGAAAAAGATATCTCGATCAAAAGCTGGCAGGAGTATAAATAAGGCTGTACTCACGGTTAGCACTGCCGAACGTGAAGCCGACCGGCATACGGCGCGAGACGAAGGGAGTTCCCGTTGTTTCGCCGTATGGCCGGTTGGCTTCTTTACAGTCCTCATATAATCTCAAATTACGCGATACACTGTTCGGCGTATACCATTAATATTAATAATGGATGTACGAATGTACGACAATGGTTACGTCAAGCTTACAGCCCTTCGCCGAGATGCGATGCCTTTTTCCCC
>ERZ772967.414-NODE-414-length-35045-cov-37.003287_pt1 | contig 35045 bp, 34 predicted proteins | sample MGYA00511677_ERZ772967 | MGnify/ENA primary metagenome ERZ772967 (study PRJEB29015, sample SAMEA2737931) | human oral metagenome | biome: human oral; feature: human-associated habitat; material: dental | place: China | collected 2146 ...
CTTCTGGCTTCTGGCTTCTGGCTTCTGGCTTCTGGCTTCTGGCTTCTGGCTTCTACGGCATTATCACTTATCTGGGTAGGCATATCAATATGGTTATTTAGAGTTATTCACTACATAGCATTATACACCAGTCAGACCACCGACCACACATTCAGCGCTCGTCGTCATAGCCACAAGCGCCGAGCTTATTCAAGCGCCGCAAAGCCTTTGATCGGGCCGTCATTACCGAAGTCAAACCGTTGCACCATAATGGTATCACCTTCGTCGCCGCCGATAGTGACGGCCTTACCCTTGTCGTATTTCAGGAAGAAGTTGACATGCTCGCCCCGCTGGCTACCTTTATCATAAAAGATCAGGTCTCCCGGCTGCAGGTGATAGTTATCGCCCCGATCATGAAATCTGCCGGCGGCTCGATAGTATGCCTCTAGGCTACGTACGCCCGAGATCCGCCAGCCGCCATTATGCGGGTTGGTCAGCGACGCCCCGGCCTCGTGTGCCACCCAGCTAACGAAATTGACACACCAGCTCTGTTTTTCTCCCTGACTATAGTAAGTGCCCGGCTGAGGCTTGGCAAATTGCTGGCTCAAGATGCCGACCACTTTCGCCCTGAGCGGAGACAATTCCTTAGTCGGGAGGTCAGGAAAGCTACCCCGATCAACCATGCTTAGCGACTCCGGTCGGCGCAGGGTAGTGCTAATGTACAGACACACACCCACCAAGATCAGCACTATAGCGACACTAAAGATAATCAACTCAGACCAAGACGACCTGTCTTGTTGACCGTTTCCCATACTAGATATTATACAGGTTTACCGCCCAGACACTAGCATTTTGCTAGAAATAGTCCTAAAAGTATGATACTAGAAGCACAAAGACAAAAGCACCCCGTAGAGTGCCTTATGGCTGCGTATGGATCGATGCCGGAAAAACGACACTTACTAGCTGTAGCTCACCATATGGCTTACGCTATTACATAGCTTACACTAGAATGCCATATCCGTCAATGCCCCTTGACAGCTACTTGCATTTATATCATGGTTATGACATACTAGAGCAGATATGTCCGAGTTAATTACCACTACGCCACAGTCCGCTGACCATAGCGTCCAGCTGGAGATCGTCAAGTTTAACGAGCTTACTTCCGTCATGAATAATCAGCAGATCCGACTAGCCGCTGTCGCTATCGCTGACTTCGTTAATCGTCAAGAAGCGGACGACAAGCAGATGCTATCCGTCACGCCCGAGGCAATCGCCGAGCGTCATACTGCTGTCATTGCCCTGGAGCCACCCCAGCCCGCCTCTACCGAGTCTAGCCTCGCTACCACATCCACCGAAGGGGACGGGGTAGCCAACTTTGCCGACCGGCTGGTTGGTTATGTCGGGGCGATGACACCGATAGAGCACACTTGCGCCGGCACCACTCGCCGGATGACTGAGGTCGGCTCACTCAAGGTCAGTCGTAAGCTCCGTGGGCACGGCATCGGCACGGTACTATTTGACAAGATTCTACAAACTACCGAGGCAGAAGGGCTGACACCGTATGCCTTTTGCAACGCCGACAGTCTACCAATCGCCGAAAGCCTAGCCGGGCGAGAGATTACCTACGCCACCGAAGTCCCACCCGAGGCACTTGAGCTGTGCAAGACTTGCCCTCTCTACGGCCAAGCCACTGACAAAAGTTATGGCTGTTGTGATACTGTAATGGTATGGAACAGCACCAACCGAGCGCCCAAGACGCCATCGCATTAACCAAGCAGCTTATCGCCATCCCCTCAGTGTCGGATAACGAGGCGGAGATCCTCAGCTTCGTCGCTAAGTGGATGGATCAAGCCGGCTTTGATCAGGTCATCACCAAGAAGCGTTTCACCGCCGGTCTTATCCAAGGTAAGTCCAAGGCTAGTCAACCCGCCGGTAAAGCATTGCTTCTCTGCGGACACATCGATACCGTACCAGCCGGCTACGAGTCGGCCTGGCAGGGTAGCCCTTGGCAGCCTCACACAAAAGGTGATCGCCTCTATGGGCTTGGTGCCAGTGATATGAAATCCGGCGTTGCTATTCAGATGACCGCCGGTCAGGCCTACCTGGCTGAGCGCCGAGACGATCTGGATCTATGGTGTGTTGCCGTGGCTCATGAGGAGGTAGACGGAGCCGGTTCGGCTGACTTCACTAAGTACTTCGCTCAGAATACCTCTTACGACCAAGTTAGCTGCATCATCGCTGAGCCGACCGATCGACGCATCGAGCTGGGGCATCGAGGCAATCGCTTCGTTCAGCTACTATTTGAGGGCAAGTCCGGTCACGCCTCCCGGGAGAGTGCTTATAGTATCAGCTCCTTACCGCCCTTAATCACCTTCATGAATGATCTGATCAGGGTGCGACTCGAGCTACATCGTACTTATTACCATCCCGCTCTAGGTGAGCCGACTTTCACTCCGACCCGTATTGAGCCGGCCGGGGTGTATTCCAGCAACAAGACCGCCAGCGCCAGCTACATCGCCGTCGATATTCGCACCACACCCGAGCTGGATCAGGCTTTCGACAATTGGCTGGATCAGCTAGCTAGCAAGTATCATTTCTCCTGGCGCTATGCCGCCGATCCTGTGCCGTCCGCCCTGTGCGACGAGAATGCATTGATCTTACGAGCGATGCAGCACATCTTGCCTGAGGCGTCAACAGCCGTCAGCTACGGAGCCACCGACCAAGCTTTCTTTCAGGCTATTGGCGCTCAGACTGTTATCTATGGTCCGGGTGATTTCGACCAAGCCCACGCTATCAATGAATCCGTCTCACTGGCTAGAATCAAGGATACCTATCGGGTCTATCGCCAGCTAATCAGACAGATTTACGCTAACTAAGCTTAACGATCCATCTCTAACTCGCATGCAAACGTATGCGAGATGCGTTATACTGTAGGCACTGGAAGGACGACGTGTGAAATATAGTGCTGAATACAAGTTATCTCTAGCCTTACGCAAGTTAGGTTTCGAGGCTGACCCGACCAAATGTCAGGCTGTTGACGAGATGCAACGCTCCGTCAATGCTTTGCCGGGCAAGCATATTCGCTTCGTGATTAATCGTGACGACAATGGTGATTGGTGTGCTAAGTCGATTGAGCCGGCCGGCATCATCACCGGTGGGTCAGCTCAAGATGACGTAAGCGACATGCTCAAAGACGCTACATATACTTATTTTGGCGTGCCGGCTCGGTATTGTGAATCTACGCTACTGAGAGTAGCCGGTGAGCCAAAAGTCAAGAAGCATAAGGCGCTCGTTTCAGCCTAATCATAGCGCCATATGACCTCACTAACCGACCTAACCCAAAAACGTTGGGTTAAGGCGTGTCGTAAGTTAGGGCTTCGCATCGATAAGCATAGCGGCAAGGGTAGCCACATACGAGCATACAGCCCGAATGACAAGATGCACCCCATCACCATACCGTACCACACTCGCAAGATAATCAGTACTTGTATCTACAAGGCTCTGCTGGAACGGGGCTTTAGTAAAGACGAAATCAATAAAGCCTTGCGCTAAGCTCTGACGATTTGCTTGATCTCGGCTTGGACTTCATCAATGGTCTTGCGCCGACCATCCGACGCCAGACAATCAATGACAGGGAAGTGATACCGCCGGGCAATCTTTCGATAGCCTGAATTAACCCGACATTGAAAAGCACCGTCTCTCGACTCGAAAGTATCAGGGCACTCCGGCTCACCTCGCTGACTAATCCGTCTGATCCGCTCCGCTTCGTCATCCAAGGTTAGGATGATCGTATAGTCCGGGTTCATGTATCGCTCGCTAGTGAATAGCTCGGTCACCTGTCTAATGTGAGCTACGTCCAGTCCTTCGCCATACCCCTGATAGGCTAGAGTAGAGATGAAGTTACGTGACGATAATACCGTAATACCACTATCTAGAGCGGGAGATATCTTGTACTGCCACAGTTCCCGCCGAGCTGTACTGAATAGAGCCAGGTTGATCTCAGCAGAACGCTCCAGCTGACTGTCTTTGATCAGTCGCCGCAGGTAATCCGCCACCGGGGTGGACTTAGCCGGATCGTCACTACCCGGTTCTTCGATTACTTCAACCCGGCGACCAAGCGAACTAAGATGCTTCGCCAGCAACTCTAGCTGAGTTGTCTTACCGGTACCGTCATTACCCTCGATGACGACATATTGCCCTTGCTTAGACATTAGACACATTATAGCAGAGCTACCGCTCGTCTCTGCTATAATAGCCTGACCATGACTAGTCAGCCCCAACATCAACCGACCGGTGTCTACAGTGACACCGAGATTATCGCCGGACTGGAGCAGGGCCATATCGTTTGCGACCCGGCGCCGGCTCAGATCAACGGCAGTAGTATCGACGTCACTCTGGGATATTATTTTTACCGAGCCGGTGGCAGCCGGCAAGACGAGCTGTTCAACCCCTTTGACCAAGCCAGTACTCGGCAGTACTTTGGCGATTATTTGACCGCCAAGCCCTGGTGTGAGGCTCGGCGCAAGATTAGCCGACCGGAAGTAGCTAATATCGATACGCTGGTCGGTATCGACGATGCTCATCCGGTCATCGTCCTCCACCCTAATGAGCGAATCTTGGCGCACACCCACGAGTTCATCGGTATCTTGCCGCCGGGTACCACCAGTATGCAAGCTCGCAGCACCACCGGGCGCATCGGCATTAGTGCCTGCTATTGTGCCGGTTGGGGTGACCCGGGCTACATCAACCGCTGGACGATGGAGATTCATAATCTGAATGAGTACAGCTATGTCGTCCTACCGATCGGCTATCGCATAGCCCAGATAGTCTTTAGCGCTACCGGCCCGGTCGCTACCGAGTACGCTCGGGCGTCCGGTAATTATCAGTCGAATATCAGCGATGACCTGGCCGCCGTCAAGCGGGCTTGGCGACCGTGGATGATGCTACCCAGAGCTTATGCTTCGCCGGTCAAGCTACCACCGCCGGTCACCGGGCTGAGTGACGGACTAATGTAAATGAAACTCTAAGCAGCAAGCCTCTGTTGACGGGTGGCTTGTTCAAAGGGGCGAAGGCTGACCTGCCACTAAAGATAAGCAGATATTTAGTCAGCCAGTACTTCCTGCACCACCCGTTGCAGAGCCGGGATTACTTCACCGGCAAACCAAGGGTTGCGCTTGCGCCAACGAAAGTTAAGTGGTGAGGGGTGAACCAGCGGAAAATACTTGGGCAAATACTCGCTATAGCTCGCTACCGTCTCAGTCAGATCTCGCTTAGCTTGTCCCGCCAGGTAGAACTTCTGAGCATACGACCCGACTAAGATTGTCAGCTTTACCTCGGTCATCCGGTCGAGCAGGCGAGAGTGCCACTTCTCGGCAAACTCCCGTCGAGGCGGTAAGTCACCGTGCTTGCCCTTGCCCGGATAATAAAAGTCCATCGGGATCAAGGCGAATAGCTCGGGGTTATAAAATTGCTCTTCCGTCACATCCAGCCATCGGCGGAGATTTTGTCCGCTGATATCGTTCCAAGGCTTGCCCGTCTCTTGGGCGACCCGCCCCGGCGCTTGCCCGACTATGACTATCCGTGAATGGGGTGAAGCCGAGTAGACCGGCTGCCAGCCCCGGTCAGTATAGCCGGCGTTCATCGGATCGGCCATGATCTGATCATATAGTAGAGGCTTAGTATCGTTCTTCATACCATTACTATGCACCAAAGCCGGCTAAAATACCACCTATTTGCGGGGCGGTGGACAAGTCGGCTGATTCTTACAGACACCGGCTATGTCAAAATACGGACGAGGCAGGTGAAAGACTTTGGCCGGCGGGTGACCACTCATCACCATTATTTGGATGACCATATAGACGGTAAATAGACCTACCGTACCGACATTCAGCACTTGACGCCAATGCTTATCCAGCCAGTTGATCAGATTATTGACCAAGGGAAAGCCCCAATAAACTCCCGGCACTGATGCTACACCGAAAGCCAGACAGTTCTTGAGGCAAATAAAGCCAAACAGGTTAAATGGCTGATCACTATAATCCCAGTAGTAGTTAGTGTGATCCGGCGTCACCGCCACGATGGTCGCCGCACAAATAAACTCAATTACTCCGCCCAGGATACAGCTCAAGACAAATACGGTCGGAGCATTGATCCGGTTCTCTTTGATCAGAGGATAGATCACCCAGATCAGTGCCAACGCTCCGAAGCCATAAGGTGCTGCTAAGACAAAGGTCGGCAGTACATTGATCGGCGGCTGATTGGTCAGCAAAGGTAGATTAACCCAGATCAGCTCTAAGATATGACCAATCAGCGAGAATATCCAGTAGATCAGGAAAGCATTGCGCCAAAAAATCAGCCGGTGCCAGTCATCGCTATAGTCAGTCTCAATTAGCCTGATCAGACGAGGTCGAGGTCGGTTGGCTGTACTTAGTCTGTCGTCAGCTACTCGGAATATCATAACTTACCCTAGCCTTTATCTTAGCACATCGTCACGACAAAGCTCGGTAGATCTGATCGTCTAGCTGATAGAGCAGCTGGATGCGATTCTCCAGCCGATAGTAGTAGCCCAGGTATGCCCCCTCTAAGATCGTCAGAATGGTCACTAGGGCAATGATTAGCCAGGTCACCGTATCAAACGAGCCGCCGGTGACCACCAGCCAGCCCAGCAGACCCGCCCAGCCGCCCAGCATGATCAGACCAAAGGTAATCGTGACCAGCAGATGAATCTGGCGCTCGTGCTGAAAGTTCTGCACTTGGTAGTGATGGTAGCGCCACAGTAGCCAAAGCTGCTCAGATTGTTGCTTGCCCCGACGTTCGCTAGCCAGCCTCTCCAGCTTAGTCTGCATGAATTCCCGGTGACGTAAGATCTCTTTATCCATAAGCAGATTATAGCACTGCTTTGGTCATGACTGGCATGGCGGAATATTTCGGATGAGCACGGGAGGGGTAATCTCGTGCTACACCACCCCCTCTTGTGGAAGGCGGGGCTTTCTATTTATCCATCATATCTTCATCATCGTCAGGCGACCGAGTCAACCCATCATTGTCAGCCACGGCTATGGCGGCTGAGCCGAAAATGTCATTCCGATACTTCTTAATCAGCTCTCGATGTGGATAATTCATATCGTCATCAATAGCAAAGCCGACCTCAAACCAGTCCTCCGCCGGGCAGTCAATCATATATTGAATGATCCGCTGCGCCTCAGCTTCATCTGCCACCATCAGGCGACGTCGGATTTCTGCTGCATCCGGCTGTTCATTTACCTCGTCATCAGTCTCCATATCTCTACCGCAATGATTTAACGTCATCTATTTTAGCTTCTTTTCTCTAATTGGACAACTCTGTGTCCAAGGGGCATGTTATACTAAAATCATGGATAACGATAAGCAGGATCAAGAGGTAGATCCGGCATCTCCTGACCGATTCGGCAATAGCTTGAACGCCCAACCTCAGCCATTTCAGCCGGACGGGACCGCCGGCACAATGACTAATCCGGTTAATCCGACACCACCACGATTCGCCCCACCGCCTATCGACAAGCCTAAGAAATCGCCCCGTAAAATTATCATCGCTATCAGCCTAATTCTGGTTCTAGTGGTCAGTGGCATGGTAGCCTGGCTTTACTTGAACAACCCTCGCCGAATCGTCAGAAAAGCCCTCGAGGATAGCGTCGCACAGACTGACCGAGTCCTCAAGTATCGTGCAACAATCAATCCCAAGCCGAGTAGCGAAAAATACCAGAATGACTTCGTGACCGCATATAACACTATAGTGCATGTACACAGCGCCATATTAGAGGGCGAGATCAGCCGATCCGGGCAAAAGAAGCAAGGCGGCGGTACAACCGACATTATCATAATCTACGAAGATGACGCCAGGCTTGACGGCAAAGAACCAACTCCCCTCGGACAGGCACGTCAGATCAGTGGACTGCAAGGCGTCGATATAGCGACAAAACTAGGTAAGGTTGACCTGGTCAGCAATGATCGGAATGAAATCTACGTCAAAGCGGGCGACAACTTACTTGAAAACTACTTCCGATTGACCAAAGGCTTTGTCATGCAGGACGACCGGATAAAGGAGAGGTTCGGTAGTGCCGATTCTGATATCAAGGCAAGAGCCTTAGCCAATATTATTCGGCTCCGCAAGAAGTTGCTGGCCGTAATTGATGTCATACCCAATCAATGGATCAAGCTCGATTCGGACAAGCTTAAGTTTGACGACAAATGTACCGGCAGACTCATAGCCGACCTGATTCAGCCCGAGACCGACTCAAAACTGATCAAGATTATTATGGAGAGTAAGCTCCTAGATATCAAGGTAGTTGGGACAGAGGATAAAGGCATCACCACTTATCAGATCAAGCTTAATCCCGATGCCTGGGCCGATGTCGCCAAACAGCTAGCTAAGCTTGATTCACTCCGAGGTCTTCATGAGTGTACGCAGGGAAAGGATATGAAGAAGCTCCTTAGCTGGAGCGACCCCACCATCAAACTGCGCATTAAGAAATCGTCGCTATTAAAATATCAGGTCACCGAGTATAACATCACCACAAAACCATTTAGGTTGCCGGGCAATAAGGGGTTGGGGGCAATCAATCTAACCATTAAACCGCTGGAGAAGAAGCCTGAAATCGTCACTCCGACCAAATCAATGACACTGGAGCAAGCCGAGAAGCGGGTAAATCAAGCCGCCCGGCTCAAATAGCCCCGGTTTCTGCCGTCAAACCCTCGTTATTCGTTCTCGCCTAGATATTGCGAGGGGTTGCCCACCAAAAATTGCCACCAACGTCATCTAGGTGCCGGACAGGAATGCTACACGAGAAGACTCATGTTATACTAAAACTATGGATAACGATAAGCAGGATCAGGGCGCCGTCTCGACGTCGGCCGGTGACTTAGCCCACCGGCAAGATCAGATCAACCAACTCATGTCATCAGATAACACGACCAAGGAAACGAGCAGTTCAGCGCCGTCACCCTTCAGTCAGGCGGCTCAGCCCTCGACCGGTCGATCCAAGAAATTGCCCGTCAAGATTATCATGGCCATCAGCCTGGCTCTCATCCTGATAGTCGGCGGGACTTTAGCTTTTCTTCACTTGACTAACCCGGATCGGATCGTCAGGGAGGCGCTGGAAGCTGATGCAGATCAGTCTGATCGTGCCGTCAAATACGCAGTAGAGGTCAAGCCATCTCAGCCAAACACTGCGCCCGGTGAGCTCGATTGGAGCAGCGTCAAGCTACAAGGCGAAGCCGGTTGGCTGGCGCAGAAGAAACAGGGTAGCGGTACGGCGAATATTAGCATCACCGGTAAGGGTAAAACCATGAAGCTGGGCGAAGTTGATCTAACCGCCAACCAAGGCAAACTCTACGTCAAGCTTGACAACACCCTCGTCCATAGTTACTTCCAAGCCATCTCCGGCAATATGAACCTGGCTAGTCAGCCTTCCGAGCAAAGCATCAGTGAAGATAGCCCTGACGTCAAGGTCAATGTGTCGAGTGATCAGTCCGGCCAGCTCCAAGGTCTGATCAAGACCATAGCGGATGTCCTGGTCAATCGGTGGATTGAGCTGGATCTGAGTAAGCTTGACAATATCTCGGTTGACCGATCCGTTCAATGTTCCGACAAGCTTATGTCCAGCCTCAGCAAGCGTGAGGTTAGGCTGGAGATGATCAAGATTCTCATGGAGAGCAAGTTCCTCAATATCAGAAACGCCGGCACCGAGGGTGGTAGCACTATCTACCAGGTGACACTGAATGCTGATGCCTGGGCGAAGGTTGCCAAGAGACTGGAGGATACGGCTGCATATAAAGACCTACATAAGTGTCTCGGTGAAGCACAGACAGACAGTAAGTCTTCCGACGGGGAATCGGCTAAAAAGTGTATCGACGGACCAGCGGGCGCTAAGTGTGGCGGCGGAGCATCGACAAATGAGATTGAGAAGATCAGTAGCGATAAGACAACTAGTGGCGGCGGAGCATCGACGAATGAGATTGAGAAGGTCAGTAGCGATAAGGCAATTAATAGCGCCAAACAATCAATCAAGCAAAGTGGCTTTAGTGCCAAGCTATGGGTTAAGGGTTCACTAATCGGTAAGCACCAGATCACTAAATATAATATCAAGACTAAGCTGTTTGATAAGCAGAAGAACACCACTGCCGACTATCAGCTTGATCTGACTGTTGAGCGGCTGGACAAGCGACCCAATGTTATCATCCCCAGCGATCCCATAACGCTAGATAAGCTGCAAGGATCACTAGCCGGACTCCTCGGCACCAGCCTGAGCTCAGAGCAAGGTCTGTAATTTCCCCATACGTATAACTCCATGGCATACGAGTAGTACAGGTGGTCTCCTCAGGTATAATTACTTACGAAAGCTTTGTGGCTCAAAGCAAAGTCTGTAATTTCCCTACGTATAACTCTTCTCTGTACAAGCAGTACAGGTGGTCTCCTCAGGCCTGGCGACGTATAGGTCACCACGGGCAATTGCTAGCTTACCGCTGTATCAACAGCCTTCGTCAACCACACTGTACTACTCGTACCCAAGAGTGTCTGTTTTAATTGAGGCTGGATTAAGAAATGAGACTAGGGAAATTACAGACATAACCTTCCTTGCGCATCAAACGGTGTCTTTCGTCCTTCGTCTGCGTCAGTCATTTCCTGAAGACTGTGCACGCTTGAAGCTCAGCAGTGCACGAGCCAGCCAGGCGGGTCTGAAGGAAATGATGACGAGACGAAGAGTGAGGGATTGGCTAGGTAGTAGAATCGAGGAGACCACCTGTACTACTCGTACCAACTCAAGCTATGCGTGGAGGGAAATTACAGACATGACTCTTGAGTAAGTAGCACCCGCCTCATGTTAGAATAAAACTATGTTAACCATCAAATACATCCGTGATCACGCCGAGCTGGTCCAGCGCTCCGCCGACGCCAAAGGCTACCAAGTCGACGTCACCGAGACTCTACGCCTTGACCGGGAGAGTAGGGAGCTGGGTAAACAGATTGATGATCTGAGAGCCCAGCGCAATAGTGTCGCTGCCCAGATGAAAAACGGCAAGCCGACTCCCGAGCTGATCAAGCAGGGTAAGGAGCTTAAAGCTCAGCTAGCCGAGCTGGAAGAGCGTCACAAAGCTCTCACCGCCAAGCTGACTGCCGGCATTGATCGTTTACCCAATATCATCTTTGACGACGTTCCCCTGGGCGGGGAAGAAGACAGCGTCACCGTACGTGAGTGGGGCGAGCCGAAGTCGAGCGGAGTTGACCACCTTGACTACGCCACCGGTCGGGGTTGGGTGGATTTCGAACGAGGCGCCAAGGTGGCGGGGGCTAAGTTTTATTACCTGAAGAACGAGCTGGCTCTGCTTGAAAATGCCCTGGTGCAGTACGGTCTCGCCAAGGTCATCGCCAAAGGCTTTACCTATATGACAGTGCCGCACATGGTTAAAGGGCGAGTCTTCGCCGGGACCGGCTTTGCTCCTCGGACCAGCGACCAGAGTGACGAGTATTTCATCGAGCGAGAAGACCTCGGGTTGATCGCCACCGCCGAGATGTCAATCACCGGCTATCACATGGATGAAATACTGGACGAAAAGGATCTACCCCTGCTATACGCCGGCTATTCACCTTGTTATCGCAAGGAAGCAGGGGCGGCCGGCAAGCACACCCGTGGGCTATTCCGAGTCCATCAGTTTAACAAGCTGGAGATGTACGCCTTTTGCTTACCCGAGCAGAGCCGACAGATCCACCAACAGATCCTCGGCGTTGAGGAGGAAATCTGGCAAGAGCTTGGCATCCCTTATCGGGTTATCAATATCGCCGCCGGCGACCTGGGCGCCCCGGCCGCCAAGAAGTACGACATCGAGTTCTGGAGTCCACACGACGGGACCTACCGCGAGCTGACCAGCTGCTCCAACTGCACGGATTTCCAGGCTAATACCGTCAGTACCCGAGTACGCCGCCAGGATGGCACCATTGAGAGCGTCCACACCCTTAACGGCACTTGCATCAGCTTAGCTCGTACTCTAGTCGCTATCATCGAGAACTACGCTCACGATGGCGGCAAGCTAACCGTACCGGTGGCTCTGCGTCCCTACCTGGCTGATCGTGGCGAATTATAGCCATCAATGGTAAAATATAACCACTATTAAAGGAGGGAGTTATGAGCAGTAAAACCCTAAGCATAGAGATCTCAGGCACTAACTACAAGCTGTCTGACCAAGAGCAAGATTATATCGACCGCAAATGTCGCAAGCTAGTCAATCACATGCCGATGCATAGCCGTCGCTCGGCTTTCGTTAGCGCTAAGATCAGCCTGCTTACTCAGCCGGGCGACGATAAATACCAGTGCGACGTCGTCCTGACTCTACCCGACAAGACTCTAGTCGCCAGCGAGACAGCCACCAGCGTAGCAGCAGCCATTGATATCGTCGAGCGTAAGCTACAGGGGCAAATCCGCAAGTATAAGACCGAGCGTCGCAAAGATGGCGTCAATAGCGGTGGCATCATGGCGGTGATCAAGCGCACCTTGCGCCGTCGTTAAATTACCCTCATAATAAGCCTATGGAATCAAACACATTTAACGAAATGCTTGAGCAGATGAAGCACGGCCAGGGCTTCATCGCCGCCCTTGATCAAAGTGGCGGTAGCACGCCCAAGGCACTGGCAAATTATGGCATCAGCGCCATCAACTACACCGGCGAAGCTGAGATGTTCCGGCTTATTCACCGGATGCGCACCAGAGTCATCACCAGCCCTGCCTTCACCAACCAATACATCATCGGCGCCATCCTCTTCGAACGAACGATGAACTCTCGTATAGGCAGTAGATATACCGCCGAGTATCTATGGCAAGAGAAGCATATCGTGCCTTTCCTAAAGGTAGACGATGGACTGGCTATGCAGTCAGACGGTGTTCAGCTGATGAAACCAATCCCCGAGCTGGCTCATCGCCTTGACGAAGCCAAGCGACACCCCATCCTAGGCACGAAGATGCGCTCACTCATCCACATGGCTAATCCGACCGGCATCAAAGCGATCGTCGATCAGCAGTTCCAGCTGGCCGGACAGATCAGTCAAACCGGGCTGGTACCGATCATCGAGCCGGAGGTTAGCATCAACGCCCCGGATAAAGACCGGTGCGAGCAGCTGCTCCTAAGTGAAATCACCGCTCAGCTGGAGCAGTGGGGAAAAGCACCGGTAATATTCAAGCTGACCATCCCCAGTCAAGCCAACTTTTATGCCGATCTATACCGCTTCGACTCGGTGGTTCGAGTCGTTGCCCTGTCCGGTGGCTACAACGTCAACGAAGCTTGTATCAAGCTGATGCTAAATCACAACATGCCCGCCAGCTTCTCTCGAGCCTTGCTCCAGAACTTACGTGATCAGCAGAATGACGCCCAGTTTAATGCCACTTTGTCGCAAGCAATCAGCCAGATCTACCAAGCATCAATTACTTAACCGCGAGGGACAAAGCTAATGAACGACAATAACCAAAAATGCCAAGCAACGATTGATCAGCTAGGTCTACATCCTCGGATCGTCCAGCACGAACCCATCCTTAATTTTGAGACGGCCGAGAAAGTTGACCAGGAGCTGGGTCTAACCGGCACCGAAACTAAGTCAATGTTTCTGAAGGGTAAGTCCGGCAAGCACTATCTCTTTATGACCACTTCCGACCGACGAATGGATCAAAAAGTACTACGTCAAATTCTTGGTGAGAAGATCAAACTAGTCACTGGCGACGAGATGATTGAACTAACTAAAATGCAGCCGGGCTGCATGACACCATTCGGTTTACCCGACGGCTTGATCAGTGCCGTCGTCGTCGATCCGGTTATTTACCAACATGACAAATTAATCCTCGCTTTTGGCTCAGAATGTATGTCAATGGAGATAACTGCTGACGAATTACGCCAGCTACTCGACCATCTTTATCCGGATAATATTCATTATTTAGGATAAGCCCGTCAGCTTGCGTTTATCGCCGGCGGTGTTTTATAATAACTGGCGGTCAAAATTATTTGGCCGATCCTGTCCATCTCTTGCAAGTATGCAGAAGGGAAGTGATGTCGCATGACACCACGGAACGAAATGCCAACCACGATCAAGACAAATCGGCAAGCGAGCAGGAAGCCGGTAGAAGTGTTCGCCGGCTTCAACGGGGTAATTAACCCCGAAGGAACGATCATCAATAGCTCCAAGTTCGTTGAGCTGAGCAATATTGAGGAGGTGAGGTACAACGACGACCGCTACTATGCGATAGACCGACACGGTCTGGCAAGTAGTGAGTTTTTCTGGTCAAGCGAATTACTTGGTCAAATCGATAAGCTCATCAAGGAGCGTCGGATTAAATGGCACTGGCTATCGTCAGAATGGATGTGGTTTGACGAGATCAATCCACAGCTTGGACTAAGCAGCCAACAGGCTGGTGCTAAATCAATGGTCAGTAAGACCGACAAACCTTACGCTATTAAGAGGGCGATCAAGCACAATGCTCGTCGGAAGCACGCCAGAGATATCATCTGGCTAGATGACGCCTTCGGCTCCAACGATCGTTGTTGGAAAAAGTTAACAAGGTTGGTTGAGCGGACCCGGATCCGCCTACTAAAGATCACGACCGACCCCACCACAGGGCTTAGCCGTGATGACTTTCAGGTGATCCTTAGGTTCATTGACGATTCTAACCGTTTGCCGGGAGTACAGTTTCGCCGCTCGGTCGAATGCACCGATGGTGTAACTGTATTCTCGCCATTTATATAGCATAGCCTCAAGAGATGGGAGGGTCGCCCTCGTAGATACGTCTACGAGGGCATATTCCGGATATGATATATTTCTACTAAGGTAAATTTATGAGGAGAGTGATTAAAATGGAGCAACCGGCATCTCGATTTAACAATACAAATCATCGAGTCGTCGACATCTACTCTGATTTTGACGGAGTTATCTCACCGTTTGAGCTCAGGAATGCCGTCCATCCGGAGCTGGTCAAGCCAACCAATCAAGATGAGCCTTATCCGATTGACCAGCGAGGCTACCATAACAGCATCGTCTGGTCGAGTGAAATGCTGAATCAGGTTAAAGACATGATTGATCATCAACCGATTCGTTGGCATTGGCTAACTAGCAACGAACGCTGGATGGTTGCGCTGGATCAAGCTATCGGCATCAACCATGACAGCGTCGACACCGAGGCGTTCTTCGACCAAGATTCTGACGGTGGCATAGTCGGTGGCGATCGCCTGGGCGCTATCGCCGTTGCCTTAACCAAGCGATTGACCGACCGGACCAAGGCACCCAGTCGTGGCGTGGTCTGGATGGACGACGCACCAGAGATTCGCCAGGAACCGCACCGAGTCGACCAACTACGCCAAATGGTAGGCGAGTTTGGTGTCGATATGCTGGTCATCAACCCGGATAGCTACAAGGGCATTAGTCGTCAAGAGATGGAGCAGGTTACTGACTTCATCGCCGAGCACTAGATCAATCAGCTAGTTATGCGGCAGGATATTAGGGAATTGAAAGCCCTCCCGCTCTGCCTTTTCCTTTTGTTTTTCCTCTTCGGTCATCTCTCGGGGAGTGGTCTCCAGCACGATGGTATCGTCAAACGGCTTCTTATCAAACTCCGGCACAATCCTTTTGTCGCCGGGGTGATTATACCAGAAGTTACGGTCGGCCTTATTGATACCGTTGACCTCGTTGGTTGCCTCCCAGACATACTCGGGGCTGATAGCATACTTCTTACCCATTGGCAGATACAGCTTGGTGTACCAGTTCTCACATTCGCCATTTTCCATAACCTTCAGGGTCATCTCCTGATCGCTGGCATGATATGCCGGCAAGCGATCTTTCTGATCCATTTGCCAGCCGGTAATCGTCTCCGAGGCATTATCGTAGGCAAATTTAGCCGCCAGCGCCACAATGGTGCCGATACCCACCCTGATGGCAGCTCGACGACTCATACTCACTGCATTGTGTAGTGCACCGCCATGATAATGTTTGTTTTTCTTCACGCTCGGATTGACCGGCATACTAGGGCTGGTATGTTCGCTCCGAGGGGCGCTCTCACTACTACTCATGGTAGCTTGTATCATATCACTACTGGTAAATTAGGTCAACTATCACAACACAATATTCTGATATATACAAATACCGTGGCAACCGGCCCCGACCTCTGCTATAATATCCCCAGTTGATTACAGATAAGTGAGGAATGGTACTACGATTATGTCGACAAAGGATAAGGTATTAGGCAGAATCTTCGGCGATCCCCAGAAGAAGATCGTCCACCGCCTGGAGAAGCGGGTCGCCGAGATCAATGCCCTAGGCGATAAATACGCTCGGATGAGCGACCAACAGCTCAGTAAACAAACTAACGTGCTGAAGAAACAGCTTGCTAAATTGACCAAAAAGGCTTCAGCCGAGGCGGAGAGAGCGGGGAAGGCGACCGAGCCGGCCACCCACGCCGAGGTCAGCGACAAGCAGCTAGAGAAAGGTCTGGTCTCCGACCGTCAGCTGGTTAATAAGATGAGCCCGGCCGATAGAGAAAAGTACGCTCGAGTCGGCTCAGCCACTATCGATGATTTCAACGCCATTGATGCTATCAGAGAGCGCAAAGCCCACCAACGGCGCAAAGACGCCCTGGATATACTCTTGCCCGACGCTTTCGCTCTGGTGCGAGAGATGGCCAGTCGGACACTCGGTCAGCGTCATTTTGATGTCCAGCTGATGGGTGGCATCGTCCTACACGAGGGCAATGTCGCCGAGATGAAGACCGGCGAAGGTAAGACACTAGTCGCTACCGCCCCGGTCTATCTGAATGCTCTGACCGGTCGGGGTGTCCACATGGTCACTGTCAACGACTATCTGGCTCAGCTTCACGGTGGCTGGATGGGGCAGCTCTATCACGCTCTGGGCATGAGCACCGGTGTGATCATTAACGACGCCAGCTTTATCTACGACCCTGAGTACGAGAATACCGACCACTACGACAAGCGAATGAGCCACCTCAAGCCCTGCTCCCGCAAGGAAGCTTACGACGCTGATATCACTTATGGTACTAATAACGAATTTGGCTTCGACTACCTACGAGACAATATGGTCAGCGACCCGTCACTCCTGCGTCAGCGTCAGCTCAACTTCGCTATCGTTGACGAGGTCGATTCCATCCTGATCGACGAAGCTCGTACCCCGCTGATCATTTCCGCTCCGGCAGCCGACAACCCAGATCTCTATATCAAGTACGCCGCCCTGGTAGACGGATTAGAAGCCCCTAGCAAGACGGTAGCTAGCGTCAGCCGAGGTCTGAAGAATCCCTTGACCGGCAAGCCGATCAATCCCGAGGAGAAGGAAGAAGAGCCGGACGGTGATTACGAGGTCGACGAGAAGCGTCGTACCGTTGCTCTGACTGAGCAAGGCGTCGACAAAGTTGAGAAGCTACTCGGAGTGAAAAATCTCTACTCACCGGAACACCTCCGAGCGGTCTATCACCTCGATCAAGCCCTGCGAGCCCGAGCCCTATTTAAGCGAGACAAAGACTATGTCGTCGCTAAGGACGGTGAGGTGATCATCGTCGACGAGTTCACCGGGCGCTTGATGAAAGGGCGTCGCTATAGCGAAGGCCTGCACCAAGCGATTGAGGCTAAGGAGCACGTTCCGGTGCGGCAGGAGTCGCAGACACTGGCGACCATTTCCTTCCAGAATTATTTCCGCCTCTACGACAAGCTGTCCGGTATGACCGGTACCGCCTTCACCGAAGCAGAAGAGTTTCAGCAGATCTATGGGCTGGATGTCATCCAGATTCCAACCAATAAGCCGATCAAGCGAATCGACCACGAAGATCAGATCTTTAAGACTGAAGCAGGCAAGATCAAGGCGATCGTCAAAGAGGTCAAGGCTTGCCATGACCAAGGTCGCCCCGTCTTGATTGGTTCGGCCAGCATCGCTAAGAATGAGTTAATTAGCGCCGCTCTGGATAAGGCAGGGCTCAAGCACGAGACCCTCAACGCCAAGAACAACGAGAGGGAGGCTGAGGTAATCGCTAAGGCCGGTCAAGCCGGCGCTATCACTCTAGCTACCAACATCGCCGGTCGAGGCACTGATATCATGCTCGGCGAGGGTGTCGCCGCCAAGGGTGGCTTGGTGGTAATCGGCTCTGAACGCCACGAGGCACGCCGGATCGATAATCAGCTCCGCGGTCGCGGCGGACGTCAGGGCGACCCGGGAGACACTTACTTCTACGTCTCTACCCAAGACGACCTGATGCGAATCTACCAAGGTGACCGAATCGCCCAGCTGATGGAGCGACTGGGAGTCTCAGAAGACACTCCGATCTCAGCTAAGCCGGTCAGTAAGACACTTGAGGCAGCTCAGAAGCGAGTCGAGGGCTACAACTTTGACACCCGCAAGAACGTCGTCCAGTACGACAATGTCATCAACCGTCACCGCAAAGTGGTCTATACCATCAGACGTAAGATTCTCCAGGGTGATGACATCTCACCCGAGATTTTGCGTCTAGCTGATGCCCAGCTTAGCTCGATGCTAGCTACCCGTCTCAAGCGCTCTGATACTGATAAGTTTGAGAAGTTTCAAGCTATCTTTCCTTTGAGCTTGGACCGGATTCGTAGCATCGCCACTATCAAGAATGACCGCAAGCGGCTGGTGGCGGCTCGTCGGGCTATCCTCAAGCTATACGACGCTAAGGAAGATGAGCTGGGTGCTACTCTGCTGGGTGGCGCTGAGCGAGAGATCTATATGCAGGTAGTCGATGTACTCTGGATGCAGCACCTGGAGAACATGCAACACCTGCGAGAGGGTATCCACTGGCGTAGCGTAGGGCAGCGTGACCCCTTAGTCGAGTATCGGGTCGAGTCGCAGAAGCTCTTTGATTCGCTCCAGCGCACCCTGCAGGAAGAGGTCTTGACCGTCGTCTTCCATCTGGAGAAGGAGCTGATCAATGCCGACCAAGTCGAGGACGATCGCTACGATAGCGACCTGACTAAGGCAGCTGCTTCGGCAGTGGAGAAGGGGGTCAACGAGGCCGGCTTGCCCGCCGCCGACGATACCGACGAGAGCGACTTTCGCTCGACCGTTCACCCCGAGAAGTCACAGTCAGAAAAGAATCGTGAGCGACGAGTCGCCCAGAAGAAAAAGAAACAAGAGCGCCAGAACCGCAAGAAGGCTCGACGCTGATGATGGTAGGGCGGGAAAGTTAAACAAACAGTATGCGAATCTTAGTAATCAGCCATCAGCCCGGAGCCAACCAGCCGGTTGGCAGGCTAGGGGAGTGGCTCGAGCAAAAAGAACTAACGCTTGACCATCGAATCGGTAGTGAGAAAAATCTACCCAAGCGAATCTATTACAGCAGCTCCGACTCCCCCGACCGGATGTCGGTCGGCAAGAATGGGGTGGGCGAGGGCTATGCCGGACTCATCATCAATGGCGGACAGTGGCGTCTAGATGGTAGTGATGGTGGCTGGTGGCTCCCCCATATCCGTCGCCTATTGCATCAGGCTATCTACGACGATATCCCCACCCTAGCCATCTGCCTCGGTCATCAACTCCTGGCGGAAGTGGTTGGCGGTACAGTTAGCGATGCCCACGGGCCGATTACTGCTAGCGATAGAGATAAAAGTGCCGAGTATGGTCTCTGCAGCGTCCAGCTAACCGAGGCCGGCAAGTACGACATGCTCTTTGCCGGCATCACCTCACCGATGATGATGTATCAAAATCACCAGAATAGCGTCACCGAGCTGCCCGACAAGGTCGAGGTATTAGCTAAGTCTGACCGCACCCCCATCGAGGCGCTACGTTACGGCTCGGTGATCTACGGACTTCAATTCCATCCCGAAGTGGCAGGTGGCGCCATCTATAAATGGAACGATGACAAGGTTAACCAGCTCAAGTCGGCCGGCTATGACTGGCAAGCAATGGTCAAGCAGAGTCAGCAGGGCGACAGTCTCAATACTATGCAGTCCCACCAACTAGGTGATAATTTCGCCCGGATCATCAAGCGACGAGCCGAAAGAACCTAAAACGCCCCGCTTTAGACGTATAATTAGTCGTCTTTGGCGATATTGCTTAATGTCGCACAATTATAGGGTAGGGCGGTAGCACCCTGAGACAGCTGAGTTCAGTGCTCTCGGTGCTCTTGCTTATCTTTGTCGCAGCCGAGCCAAGCGTAAAGCCGACCGCTATTGTCTCTACGGTCTCTGAGACTGGACGACCACGACCGCCAACAGTAGCTAGCGACTAGTAACTAATGATTAGCTTTTCGTAATTAAGCCCCTAATCAACCATCAATCCAGCCGATGAATCGCCGGGGGCTAAAAGTAGTAGAGTTTGATAATGATTATTTATAAGAAAATACCAAGCTAAAGTGCGTCGTGATGCTTCAGCGGCAGGGCACTCCTAAAGAATATTATCACTCGATAAATAATATTACCTTAGAGAAAATAATCAAACAGCCTCGTCAGATCCATAAAATTAGTCGAGTAGGACACATAAACACTCATCTAGCGCCCAATATTGATATGTCGCACAATATACCTTTTACGACGGAGTGACCGTTTTGCCAGTAGTCGGTCTCCGAGTGACATTAGGCCGACCGCCTGTGTTCGGCAACCGACCAACCTGAGTGCTAATCCTGAAAATAATGATCGGAATTATTGCGGAGATCCGGCAGAGTAGTGACGACTCGCCCGAGAGTTATCTCAGCTGCTTTTTACTTTTATTAATTAAATCGATAAATAATTACTAATTATTTTAGGCAGGCTATTTTAATATCTTGTCACCACTTGATTTATCGCTCTCTATTTCTAGATAAAAAGATGCCACTAGAGCCACGACCTCATGACGTCCGTGACGTCATCTGACGTCACAATTTCTCCCTTCATAAATAAAATCCGAAAGTCGGCACGTTTTCCACACTCCACACCGAGCTGACGTCCAGGTCTCATGGGTCTCAGGACAATATTTGACAATTTCACGAATTATATTTTTATATGTATTTTGCGACACCCGCTACTCCCCTCTCCTGCTCCGGCTCGACCCGGCTCGGTCCTTGACTTTTCACATTTTCATGCTGTGCTATATTATTAAATACTCCCTACATCGTACTCCGGTTCGCACCCTTAGACAGAATTGTCTCTGCCCGATATCAGCATCTTAATCTAAATCTGCAGGATTACAATGCCACGGATTGCAGTCATCAGTAGTCGGCAACTTTTTCTTGGCCGGGACGACAGCCAGATAACTAAGCCAGCCGATCAGGGCAGCTATGATTACTATCATCGCTATCAAGAGCCACGGTCTGCTCTCCAGCTCCCGCCGAAGGCTAAGCTTCCGCCCTACTTCACCGGTGGGGGTCGACGCACTCGGCCGGTTATTATTTTCTTCTAGCATATTATTAGCCTCTTATTTAGCATATTTACCTCTGTCGGCAGTCCTTCTTTTCCGGCGGTATACCGTAATAAATAGTAGGTCCTCGTAGTTCATGACAGTACGGCTCTCCGAGCTTCTCTCCCAGTTTATCGACACCGGCATTAATGCCAAGGACATAGTCTTTGAATGTCTCGTTCAGTTTACGATAGGCCTTGTCACAAGTGACACTATACTGAGCGCTATCAGTGCTATTCTCGACATGAGCCGGTAGATAAAAGATAGCACCGTTGCGCATCGAGTCAATCATCGTCGCATCGCCTTTCTCCAGATAGACAGCTCGGATATCATATTTACCCTGCGGGTTAGTGCACAGTGTGCTACCATGGTCAAACTTATAGTAGCCACCTACTCCAACTCCATCTTCTACGCACGTTCCTAAGCCCGAGTTCTCGGCAATGCACTCTCTGACTTCTTTCAGCCAGTTGACATAGCCGACGAATTGCACCGGGGCGGTCTGCTGATCAAATGGTTTTAGCTTGACCCTGTTAATCACCTCGTCGGTCAGCACCCGAGCAACATCAGCCGGCTTGAGATAGGGCTTGCCCGCTTCATCGATCCATTGGCGAACGATTTGCCTAATCAGCCTATCCGATCCGCTAGGCACGGCAATTGAGCTGTCTATTTCCCGCAATACGTCCGCCACGCTTCTATTGAGCAAGATGCTACATGAGATTTGGTAATTCGAGTACGCACTAAAGAGGCCGGTGGAAGCCATAGCCTTGCTCCCGTAAAACTCGTATCCTTTTGTCGTTTTTTCTTCGGTGGGATCCGCCTGCATTACCTCGCTAAACTCCGGCTCATTCTCGTCACTAGTACTGTCACTACGATATATCCGATAGTTTTTCTCAGTCGTGTCCTTGAGATGGGCGTACTCATCTCGGCAAGCTGTCACCAAGCTAAGTGCTTTATACCGGGCAACTGTTTTATCTAAGTCTGCCTGGGTGACCGGCTTAACGCCCTTGGTCGATAGGTTGATAATCGGCGATTCTTCTACTATCCCGACGGAGGGTCTCGCTACGTAAGTAGTCGGACACATCGAAACGATAATCACCACCACTATTACTACTATCACCCACAGCCGTGGCTTACCTTTAAGCTCCTGCCGAAAGCTAGCCTTCTGTTTCGCCTCGCTATCGAAGGCGGTATTTCCCGACCGATCAATCGTTTTTGACGAATTAGCTTTCCCTTCATCTTCCTCCACCTTCACCCCTCCTCTTAGAATTGTCGCACTGTCTGCACCTGCTTATTATAGGTAGCTATCTTGCCTACTACCGTGCTAATCATCATCGCCACCGGCACTAGGATTAGCATCGCCCCAACGATAATAGCCAGTAGCAACAGCCCACCCCGCTGGTGTCGAGCCGGACGGATAGGCTTGCTATCGGTACGCACCCAGCCACTGCCTGACTGAGACTGCCGACCGGGAACTGCCGGTTGGCTGGGCTGTTTAGCCTGGCCGGTCTCAGCTGTCGAGCCGGTCGCCTGACTAGCCACCTCGGCTGGCCCGGCCGGAGCAGCTACTTCAGCCGGCTGCACCAGCTGAGTTGGCTGAGCTGGTTGAGTAGGCTGAGGTGGCTGAAGTGGAGCTAGCGGAGGTTGCTGGGGTAATTGAACAGAAGCTAATGAAGATGGTTGGAAGAGGTGGACCGGTCGAATTGGCTGGGGTGATTGAGCCGGTTGGGTTTGTTCGGCTAGCTCAACCCGCCCCGCAGGTTCATTCGGCTGCATCGGCTTAATTGGTCGAACTTGCTCGCTACCACCATTTTCATCCATAATTTTATTCTATCAGAATTACTTCCAGTAAGCCCGTCCCTCCACTCGGCAGTCAACGTAGCTCGGTCTGATGTTTCGGCTATCCAGATAGCGCACCATAGCTGCTATATCCGCTGCCTGCCCCTCCGGCTCACGGGTAATCTGTGCCTTGAAAGGATAGGCTCTGCCCGCCAGATAGATCTCAACATAGCGAATACTACCTCGCGGGATGACCACCCGCACCGCTTTTAGCCCTTGGTTCTGGGCGATTGCCACCGCCGTCCGTCCTACGAAGCTCAGGAATCCTGCCGAAGTCGCTACATTACCCGAGCTTACCCCTACCCCGCTCTGGTCTTCGATCGCCAGCTCGGGTATAGAATAATAATTCCGTTGAAAGACCACGCCCGATTTATCGACGAAGCTGGTATGAGTACCGTTGACCCACATCGCTACCGGCCGGCGAAATGACAAAACCATATTACTACCAGCTATCCCGGCGGTCGTCAGCTTGACAGCCTCCACTTCCGGTGCCTTACTCTGCAAATGACCGGTCAGCGCACTACTACGACGAATGAAGCTAAGCCGCTCAGATGAATTGCGATGTAAATATTCGTCGACGATCTGCCGATACCGAGCAGCGTCGCCATCGGTTAGGCGGATATTGTTATCCGCCGCCGCTACTTGAGAGATTGCCCCGGTGAACTGACTCAGTAGCAACATCCCCATGGTGACAAATAGAGCAATGAGTATCAGCACCGCCGACAAGCGCCGACGAAAGGCTCTCAGTCGCTTGACGTGTTGACGCTCAGTCTCATCTACTCGCTCGGGGTGATAGGTCTTGAGCGTCACACCGAGACGCCAATCCGCCTGACTATCATCGCCGATCAGCTCCGCCCGTCTGCCACCCCCGGTCTTTGGTTCTTTACGGCTGTGCCCGGCCTTTTTGTCTTTTTGCCACAGCATGAGCTAATATTTATCAGTGCGTGTCACCGTATCTATTACTATCTTGCTCAGCCTGCCGGCGCCGCACCTTCATCGCTTGATCCAGCTTGGCATGAATCGAGTAGCAGTTATCGTATGAGCCGGTGATATCCGGCAGCTGCGATAGCTCAGCACTGTCGCCCGAGGCTTGCTTGATAGCTTCTATTTCCTTGCTCAACTGACCGATGTAATAGTCCTTATCCTGCCCCAGCGACTGATATGCCTTCTTGCCGATGTAGAAAAGAGGGCGAAGCTCAACCAGGCCGGGGTCGTCATGATAAGCCGAACACGTCGCATTTTGACAGACCAGCTTCTTCTTAGCGTAGTACGGACCGATCAAGCCCTGGTTAATCTGCTGACGAACGCTGATTCGCTTCTCCATCGGCAAGGCATCCACCCAGCTCGCTATCTTAGCACCAGTGCGATCACTCTCGATCCGCCAGTACATATCTCGCTTTTTAGCATCGCTATATTCGCCCGTACCGGCATCATCCAGTGAATCCAGCCATTTAACCTTGCTGTCATCACACTGCTCTACGAACCACTGCTTGTAGAGTGTCTGGAGTACCTTGCTGTCATGACGCTCAAAGGCGGAGAAACGGGCTTGGTCGATGATCTCGTGCTGAAGTAGATCGGCGATCCGCCTCGGCTCAATCCCCGATACCTTGCCCGACTCATCTTTACTCACCGGCATCCGGCTAAGCCGAGCCTTGAGATTGACCTTGACGCCCAGGCTCTTCGCCACCTGCTCCATGCTATCTGCCGAGCATGCCGCTTCCCTGCCCCAACGGTCGATATAGCTCGCCCGGTATTTCTGCTGATGGTCACCACCGGCATTCTCCGCCTTTCCCCGGGCAGTCTGAGTGCTCACCTCGTTGATCTGCTCAATCTGATTCGGATCAGCCAGGTAGCTAGTACGCATAATCGGAGCTTTGATACTATTGACCCTGTCATCCTTGGCATTGTCAAAGCTGTCATACTCGGTCTGACAGGCCTGCAGCATGCTTAGAAGCGACTGACGATCAATCGCCTTATTGACATCGCCGCCGGAAGCTTGGTCGTCACTGCCGGTACTCTGCTTGATACGGTTAGTGACACCCAGGATGGAATAAAGCTGCTTATCGCCTCCGACACACTGCCAGATAGCCAGGACTATCACTACTATCACCACGGCTATGGTTACGGTCAGAAAAGAGCGACCGTAGTGCTCTGACTCGGGCTTAGCAGAGTCGCCATTTGGCTTTCCCTTACCTCGCTTGATATTGATAGAAAGGTCGTCGTGGCGCCGTCGCTCAGATACCTTCCTCTCGCTGTCTGTGTCTTCATTCATTCTAATCATAAGCTAATTAGATTATAGCACTAATAGTATCTTATTTCCGCACCGCATGAATACCTGCCGGCTGAAAGAGTCTGCAATTCCCCTCCACACATAACTTGAGTTAGTACGAGTAGTACAGGCATATCAACAAGATTAAGTCCCGTAGCTCAGAGTAAAGTCTGTAATTTCCCTATACGTATAACTCTATGGCATACGAGTAGTACAGGTGGTCTCCTCAGGCTTGGCACCGTATAAACTACCACGTGCACTGGTAAGCTTACTGATATATCAACAGCCTTCGTCAACCACACTGTACTACTCGCACCAGGAGTGTCTATCTCTGACTGAAGTTAGACTAAGTAATGAGACCGGGGAAATTACAGACATATCAACAGCCATCGGAAGCTTAGGTGAGCTACTCTGGCACATATAGTCCCTAGCACATAAAGGGTGTCTTTTGTCCTTCATCTACATCGTCATTTCCTGAAGACTGTGCACGCTTGAAGCTCAGCAGTGCACGAGCCAGCCAGGCGGGTCTGAAGGAAATGATGATGTAGATGAAGAATGAGAGGTTGACTAGGCAGTAGAACTGAGGAGACCACCTGCACTACTCGTACAAAGAACTCTCTATATATAAGAGGAGACCATACGCCCTGCTCTGAGCTACGGGGCTGCATTGGAGATGCAGTAGGCAGCTTGAAAACCATACACTCCACACTAGTAGCTGAGAGCATGGGGGGGCGGATTCATCACAGACAACCGAAGACTAATCAATGTCCTACAAGTAATCAATTGCCAGTGGTACATTATGGGCGCCAGGTCTGAGGTTGATGTGATGAATCTATCAGCCCCCCATATAAAGTATTAGATAGCCCTTAGCACACAAAGGGTGTCTCTTGTCCTTCACTCTATTAGTCATTTCCTGAAGACTGTGTGCGCTTGAAGCCAGAGCAGCACACGAGCCAGCCAGGCGGGTCTGAAGGAAATGATGATGCAGATGAAAAATGGGAGGTTGACTAAGCAGTAGAATTTTTCTTCCGTCCGGCATCTATGATCATCTGAGTCATATCATCCAGTGCCCGAGGCTGAGCAAACTGATGCAGATTGTCCGCCAGCTGCGACCGCTCAGTCGCATCATTCATCAGCTTACTAATTAGCTTAGCCAACCTCGACGGCCGCTCTCGCACCGCCGACTCCGCCAGCATCACCGCCGCCCCGGCTCGCTGGTAGACCTTGGCATTCTTAGTCTGGTGGTCACCCGCCAAGTAGGGTGAGGGGATGATGATAGTCGCCACGCCGACTGTCGCCAGCTCCGCCATGGTCGTTGCTCCTGCCCTAGTTATCACCAGGTCAGCCACCTGCTCATATTGCCTCACTTGATTTGTGAATTGGTACTGATGGAAGAACCGGCCGGCTGACTCTGAGACCTTGATCTCGTTGCCTTTACCCGTCAGCAAGACCACCTGTAGCCCACCGGCGACCAGCTGGTCGGCAATCGCCTCAAGGGCTTGATTGATCGCCACCGCCCCTAACCCCCCGCCCATCGCCAGCACTAGGGGTCGATCAGTCGCCAAGCCTAGCCGACGTAGCATTTTTCGACGCTCCGCCCCGCTCAATCGACGCTCCTGATTCCCCACCGGGATGCCGATATATTTAGTGATACCCTTAGGATAAGAAGGATAATTCTTGACCGGTGAGCCGGTACCAATAGCCGTGGCATGCCTAGCTAAAAGTCGATTAGTCAGCCCCGGTACAGTATCACTATCATGAATAACTAGCGGGATATGGTACCAATGCGCCACCAGCCCGACTGGCAGGCCGACATAGCCACCCTTACAGAAAACTACATCAGGGCGCCACGCAGCCAGCTTAACCAGGCTCTGGATTAGTCCGACCAAGACCCGCCCCATGTCGATCAAGTTCGGTATATGAGTATGAATGATGTGCCAGGGACTAAACCAACGGTAGAAAAAGCCCAGATTAGCGTAGCGCCGCAGCTTACCTGCCGAGATAATCTCGATCCGCACCGAATTATCGCCGAACATCTGCCTCGCTTGGGCGAAGAAATTGCGGTCACACCAGACTCTGATCTCTGGCTCGCCACCCATCTTCTGGATATTAGCCGGCTGACGTAGTCGTTCGACTACGGCGACGATCGGTGCTATGTGACCACCGCTGCCGCCGCCGACGCACAGGATTTTCACTGTCCCCTCCTTGACTTTCATTGACCTCAGCAATATCGATCCGACGATGCGCCGTATAGCAAGATATCTCAAAGACTACGCCTAGGCTAATCATCACAAAGATCGCCGAAGTTCCACCCGAGCTGACGAGCGGCAGAGTAATGCCGGTCAATGGGATCAGGTGAGTCATCGCCATGACGTTAGCCAGCACATGCGAAGCCAGCCAACCGACCACGCCCGCTACCACCAGCCTCAAGTACATATTGTTGAGGTAATTAGTCTTGCTAAACATCCGCATGATTAAGAAAGCGAACATGGCGATCAGACCCACTGTACCGACGAAGCCCAGCGTTTCGCCAACTATAGCAAAGATCGAATCGTTGACCGCCTCAGGCAACCAACCAAAGGCTTGAACTGATTGTCCCAATCCTCGCCCCGTTAATCCGCCCGAGCCCAGCCCGATTAGCGCCTGATTAATATGGTAGTCTCTATCGGCGTTACCCGACTTGGTGAAGGTCAAGATGCGACTCACCCGGTGGGGTGCAACGACCGTCATCACGACAAAGAGCACCCCGATCACGCCGAGGACTGTCGCCAGCTTGCGCCAGCTCATTCCCGACATAGCTAGCTCGGTCAGGAAGATCGCTACTATCGCCGCCCCGGTCCCCATATCTCGTTGTAAGCCAACGATGACCAGCAAGCTGACCAGCATCACCGCCAGCACCTCGGCTAGGGTCAAGTTATCGTTCAGCTTGCCATTTGCCAACCTGGTCGACAGATATCCTGCCATAAATAAAACTGTGCCCAGCTTAAGGAACTCCGCTGGCTGGAAAGAAACGACTCCCAGCTTGTACCACCGACAAGCCCCTAGCGCACACCGAGCGACCGGTACATGAGTCGCCCCCAGGATAGGTAGTGCCAGGCAGATCAGTAGGGCAATCAGGAAGATATATGGACCCGCCTTTTTCCACCAGTTGAGCGGTATGCGACTAGCCACGATAAAGAGAGCTACGCCAATAGCCAGGAAGATACCCCGTTTCAGCATCTCCTGGTTAATCACCGTCGTATTGCCACCATAAAGTCCCGAGGCAATAGAGTAGATGATCACCACGCCAAAGATTGATAATGCCACCGCCAGTGCCACTATGCCGTGATCCGCCCGGTGCCGTCGAGCTAGCTTCAGCTCGCCGTTATCGTCGAAGAGATCCGCCTTGATCTGACGAGCGGTGATCTGATTTTGTCGACTCTTAGCAGGGTCAACTCGCCCCGCCCAGCTACTACCACCCGCCGAGACCCGATTAGCGTTATAGCGCCACCGCTCCATAGCCCGGTTTACTTTATACATCCCCCGACGATAGCAAAGATCAGCCCCGCCACCGCACAGACTGCTCCGATCAGCCAGAAGCGCATCGTTACCTTCGTCTCCGGCCAGCCTGACGCCTCTAAGTGATGATGGACCGGCGCCGACTTAAAGATCTTCTTATGACGAATCCTTTTCGAGGTCAGCTGGATGATAACCGACAGCGTCTCCATGACAAAGACTAGCCCGATCAAGGGCAGAACAAACAGCGTATCAGTCAGCATCGCCACCACCGCCAGTGAGCAGCCCAGAGCAAACGCCCCCACATCACCCATGAAGAAGCGAGCCGGATAAATATTAAACCATAAGTAACTGACTAACGCTCCCAGCATGGTAAAGCAGAAGCCCGCCAGCCCGAACTGCTGGTCAAGGATAGCGATCACAGCATAGGCAAAGAACGCCGATGAAGCCAGCCCGCCCGCCAGTCCGTCCAGCCCGTCCGTGATATTGACCGCATTGCCGGTCGCCACCACTGCAAAGGCGAAGATGGGGATAATCCAAACTCCCACCTCCCAGGCACCGACGAACGGCACATGAATAGCGTGTACACCCAGCTTAGAGTAAAAGAACCAGCCCAGCCCTAAGCCGATCAAAGTGATCATAGCGAATTTAACCGGCGCTCGCATGCCGGCTATCCCCTTACCGTGCGAGCGAATATTGATGAAGTCGTCAACCAACCCCACCAAAGCACAGCCGACTAGTGCCGTCAGTGGCAGCCAAGTCTGCTCCCGAGAGAAGTTAAAGATCAGCGAGACGATCGCCGTCGTCACCACGAAAATAATCCCCGCCATGGTGGGGATGTTGCGCTTGTGCTTCTCGGCGTGAATCTTGTTGTAGACGGGCGTCCCGCCGCCGCTCAAAGCCTGATGACGCATCTGTTTCCAAAACTTAAGCCGATAGGCAAAGAATGTGTAGATCGGGGTGACCGCCATAGCCAAGATGAACGAACCGATACCCAGCATCAGCATCTTGCTCAGTGGATCCATTAGTGTCTTTAACGCTTGACTCATTTAGATACTCCTTCGTACTGGATCATAAAATTACTCATGTTATCAAAGATTGGTTGGGCGGCAGCTGAACCGGAATACCCACCGTTACGGGCATCATCTACCCTCACCATTATGACATATTTTGCCGTTTTCGTCTTATCGGCACCGAAGCCGATATAAGTACCGGTGGTCAGGGTATCTGAGTACGCCCCCGTTTTCGGGTCTACTTTCTGAGCCGTACCCGACTTACCTCCCACATAGTAGCCATTGTCCTTGTAGCGACCACCCGCCCCCAGGTAGCGGGCTTGGTATAGCATGTCCCGGATGGTTCCACTTACCTCCGGTCTCAATGTCTTATCGGACAGTAGTTTAGGAGTATCCTCTTTCACCTCACTATCTCCGGTCAATCTGCCCAGGCGCACCGTTGGCTGATAATATTTACCACCATTTATCACCGCCGAGAACGCCGATACTACCTGGATCATGGTCAGCTGTTCACCCTGGCCGAAGGACATATTAGCATAGAGCACCCGAGCACCATTAGGCGTATTTGGCTTAAAGATGACGCTATCGACTTCGTTCGCCAGCTGGATGCCGGTTGGCGCATTGAGACGGTAATTATCGACCAGGTAGCGATAAAACTTCTGCCGCCCCGCCAGGTTAATCTGCCCGCCGCCCAGTTGCTCTAGCACCCAGACCGCCCCAGTATTCAGCGAGTGTTCCAGCAGTTGCATCGGCGTCATATAGCGCCCGCTGACTTCCTTCGCTACGTTACAGATCTTGGCATCATCCACCTGGATGCATGCTCGGTTAAAGAAGGTCGAGGTCGGCGCAATCGCCCCCTCGTTCAGCCCCATCCCCACCGTGAACAGCTTCATCACCGAGCCGGGCTCATAGGCGTTTGAAACGATATTGTTCTGATAGACATTGGCTGAGAGGGCGTTGCCATAATTAGCCGGATCATACGAAGGTAGATTAGCCATCGCCAGCACCCGCCCTGTCTGTGGATCCATCACCACCATACTGCCAGTGGTCGCCTTGGCATTACGTAGTCCATCCGCCAGCACTTGCTCCGCTTGCGACTGGACATTACGGTCAACACTGAGGACAATATCTGTTCCGTTCTTAGCCGGGATACTAATATCTCTCGCCCCGATAGTTAGCGGGATCTTGCGCACATCAGTCACTGATTGGAGTAGCCCCGGCGTCCCCGATAGCTCCTTATCGTAAAACTGCTCTACGCCATATTGCCCCTTGCCATCATGGTTAACAAAGCCAAGCACCTGCGCCGCCAAAGCACCCTCGGGGTAAACCCGTTGCGTGTCCGCCTGCAAGCCCACTCCGGCTAAGTCAGCCTTCTTGATTTGGCCAGCCTGTTCCTGCGACAAGCGTTTAGCCAGCACCACATATTGGAGCTTCTTGTTATCCAGCTTATCTAGCCCACCCTCAGTTAATTGGCTACCGGCTACCTGAGCGGCGAGCTGACGTACCTTCTCGCTATCTTTAACCTCTGACGGATCGGCAAATAACGTGTAGACCGTCCGATTCATCACCAGCGGGGCGATGTTGCCATTGGCGTCTCTGGCGTAGATTTGCCCTCTGGTAGCATTGATCGTCTGCTTATCTGTTTGCATGTTATTGGCAATCCGCTGATATTTAGCATGATCGATGATCTGGATACGAAAAAGCTGGAATATGATAATGGCGATAAGCAAGAAGAAAATCGCTGTCATTATCTGATAGCGACTATATTTAGCCGTTCGCTCTTCTGCACTCATCCAGCTAGATTATACACGGTTAGTTAGCGTAGTCGGTCGTAGCCGGTGCCGTCATCGCTTTCGCCACCGTGCTGTTCTTGATATTCGCCAGTGATTGCAAGCGAGCATTCTCGACCTTGAGATTATCCTGCTCTGCCACCAGGTCAGACTTACGCTGATTGATCTTGTTTTGCTCGTAGCTATACGAACCGGTTTTACTCAGCTGGGTCAGATATAGCACCCCTAATAGAGCGATCAGTAAAACGATCACCACGACGTTAGCGGTCGGCCCCAGCTTGACATTGCTCCGATACTCAACCAGATTTTGATTACGCCCCCAGTTACCCACACCGGCATAAGCTCGCATACTCGGACGCACCGAGACGAATTGTTGTCGTGATGATGTCATTTATCTATCTTTCCTTTTTTGTTTTTATTTATTTCTCTTTCTTTTGCTTAGGTGCAGAAGCTTGCCGACCAACGACCACCCGGCTTGCCCAGGCATGACTCTGCAACCAGACATCCCGACCCACACTGGAATAGGTGGTAGTCACCGTGAACTCCGGTGACTACCGGTTGCTAGCAACTAGATATCAGCTAGTTATTTAGCAACTCGAACCTTTACGCTGTGAGCGTAACTGCGGCCACTAACTTTGATTGGCATGGGTCGCTCCTTTCTGTTTGGTTTTTATTTTTTACATACGGCTCGTAGCTTGGCGCTACGGGCACGTGGCTGAAAAGCATTATTAATTGAGCCGAGAATTGGCTTACTGGTCAGTAAAGAATACGGCGCATCCAGACCATCTGACTGATCATCCATAAACTGCTTGACTATCCTGTCCTCTAGGCTGTGAAAAGTAATCACCGCCAAGCGACCGCCACTATTTAGCAGCCCGGCAAGTCGAGGTAGGGTGCGGCGTAGCTGATTTAGCTCGTCATTCACCTCAATCCGAATCGCCTGGAAGACCTGCGTCGCCGGATGAACTCTATGGTACTTACCACCATCTAGCTCCCCTACCCGGTGACGAACCACTTCAGCTAGCTCAAGCGTCGTCTGAAACGGTTGCCGTCGACGCCGGTGACAGATTGCTCTGGCTAGCGCCTTTGCTAGACGACTATGAATCTCGCCATAGTCAGTCAGTAGCCGTACCAGCTCGCTCTCGCCGCAATGATTCACGACCTGAGCCGCCGTCAGCCTGCCGGTCCGATCCATCCGCATGTCAAGCGGACCGGAGTGACTAAAGGCGAAGCCTCGCTCGGCTTGATCCAGCTGGGGTGAGCTGACGCCTAAGTCCATCAGGATCATGTCGAACTTGTCGCCTTCGCTAGCTAGCTGCTGCACCGCCGACAGATAGTCAGCCTGGATCAGTCTAGCGCCCCGCTCTTTTAGCTGAGCCAAGTGGGCTATCGCATAATCATCCCGGTCACATAGGACGGCATGATTCGCCCCACCGATCCGATCGATGATTGGACTAGCGTGCCCGCCATAGCCCGCCGTCAGATCGAGATAGCGCTCACCCTTACTCGGGTTAAGCACCGCCAACGTGTCGGCTAACAGGACAGGAATATGGAGTTGTTGTGGTGTTGTCATATTCTTTATTATACGTTACGGAGGACACATAAGTGACAACCAGTTTTTGTTTTTTGGTGTTTGTTTTAGCTAAGTTTCATGCTTATTCGTCGCTTTGATGTGAGTTCTTAGCGGCTGCAAAGCATAATGAGAGACTTATGTGTGAGGTGGATTTTAAGAAAAAGTAGCTTTTTCTTACGTGCAATAGTCCTTTCGGTTCCAGCGACTTACTTCTGGCTGATTGTCACATACGTGTCCTCTGTCTGTTAAGGTGCGATTCTCTTTGGCTCTCCCGACCTACTCGGTCGTTTGAACCATATTCTATTAAGCCGACTAGCCTTCCGTTGCTTTAGCCGATAGCCTCCAGTACTTACCTGCTCTGACGGCCACAATATCGCTCGTGATATCGGCGTAGTTCAGTAGATGCTGCTCCAGGGTAATTCGCCCCTGCTTGGCATCCAGCTCTACCTCCGACTTGCCGGTCCGAAACTTGACATTTAGATCAGCTACTCGCTCGTCTAAGATATCGCCGTTCAGCGCCGACTCCATCTCCTCGTCCCAGACGTGCTTGGGATAGACATGTAGATACCGACCAAAGCCCCGGGTGATCACTACTCCATCAGCAAACTCCCCCCTCAGATCAGCGGGGATGGTCAGACGATGCTTGTCGTCTAACTTGCGCTCGAAATAGTCAACCTTGGACATCTACTATATGGCTTATCGTTTGGCTTAGTTATTTACTTATGTTCGTGGTGTTTGTGTTTTCCACTGCCTAGATTATACTACCCACCACTACCCACTTGCAAGTCTTTTTGAAGCGCTCCTACCCACAGCCCCACTTTTCCACATGGTGGTGTGGAAAAGCCTGTGGATTATGAAATAAAACAAATAGCCACCCTCCCAAGGGAGAGTGGCTTGTGACAGAGTGACAGCCCTAGGCTACATATTTAGACCAAGTAGCTGCCCCAATAGACGACCGGTCGTATCGTAACAAAAGATGGTATAGATGGTCACGATGAACATGACGTTAAACATCAGCGAGACCATCAGCGCTACTTTACGCTGCTTGCATTCGTCTTGATACTTGACGATTTCGCCCTTGGTGTTGTCTTTAACTTGCTTTTTGTCGCTGGTAGCCTTGACGTTATCGCAGTTACACTTGGACTTTTGGATGTGTTTGTTGCTTTCCATGCTGTAATGTTAGCACAAGCATTATGCATTGTCAAGCCCTACTGTTATTGGACAACTAATTTTAAACTCTCTTTTGGACAACTATTTTTAAACTATTTAAGACTTTAGTCTGTTAGTTTAAGCTTTCTCTTTTGTCTTTCTAGGATGTTTTTCTTTTTGCTTCTTTTTCTTTTTACGGGTCAGATCTTTGTGCCATGGAGACAGGCTGCATTTATCCTGGTTGTTACCATGGATAGATTAGTTAAGGACCCCAGACATAGAGAGTCGGTCATTAGACTGTATATTGCGGGAAGCATAACTCGTAAGCAAGCAAGTATCAGATTAGGTGTTAGTACTGCATATGTATCTACCTTGAAGAGAAGGTATCTGAAAGAAGGTAAAGATGTCTTCCGTCATGGTAATACCGGTAGAACTAACTCCAGGAAGGTGGATGAGGTTATTGAAGCAAGAGTTATTGATCTATATCGCTCACTCAGCCCGGCTGAGTTTAACTTTACTCATTTCTGTCAACATGCTAGAGCCAATGGGT
>ERZ772967.417-NODE-417-length-34904-cov-12.226463_pt1 | contig 34904 bp, 44 predicted proteins | sample MGYA00511677_ERZ772967 | MGnify/ENA primary metagenome ERZ772967 (study PRJEB29015, sample SAMEA2737931) | human oral metagenome | biome: human oral; feature: human-associated habitat; material: dental | place: China | collected 2146 ...
ACCTTCATCAATATATCCAGTATATGGTTCAACATTTCCAGCAGTAGGAATAAAAACTATTTTATTCGAAATCATTTTTGAAAGATACTTTTTTGTTATATTTTTTGTTCCTGCTAAATATGACATAAGTAAAATTTCCATGCTTTATCACCTCAAAGACTCTTTATTTAAATTAATTTGAAAATTTTATTATTAATATACAAAAAAACGCCTAAGAATCTACCTAGACGGTTTTAAAACCACTTAATCTGCTTTCCTTTATCTATTATAGCCGAATAATCACAAATTTATCTGTAAGCGCAAACTTATTTCTTAAAATGTACGCTTCTTATTTGGTGGAGATGAGGGGTATACCCTGTATGATACCACGTAAACACTATATATTTATAACGTATTCCTGTCAAGGGGAACACTATGGGGAAAATTAAAATTTAACGAAGTCGTAAGATACGGCTGCACCGTCTAAGCTCTTACCTTTAGGATTAGTAATCGATTTAAAAGCTTCGACTCTTAGGCGATCACGCTGATAATGTACCGTACCATATATATCATTATTAATAACAGCGACTCCGGCTCCGATACGATTTTTCTTTTCTTGGTGAATACTATAATAGTTATTATTTATAGAAGCGTTCTCGCTGGTCGTTTCTTTTAAGAGGTAATCAGCTTTATCTTTTTTAGCTAACATATTAGCTTTACGATCAGCTTCTTCTTGGGTACGAGCCGTATATTGAATGTCTGCCGGTCTCGTCTTAGCTTTCTCGATTAAATGCGTTACCTCTTTTACGTCGCCTTCGCCACGATACTTATGCATATTTAATTGTGCGTCTCGTATATTATCACGACTAACGCTAGCTATATTCTGTACCGGAACAGTCGAGTCTTTGATGCCTTTATTATAGAAATAGAAGCAAGAGCCGACCATAAGGGCGATAAAAATTAGGATAGCGCCGCCGATTAATATGCGTTTATTTATGAACCACATAATCACTAATACCTCGAGCAATAGCCCTAGCAAAATCATCAGCATTATTAATTAATAATAAAGCATCGCTATCATTGTCGATAAAAGCAGTTTCGACTAATACAGCCGTCATACCAGTATGTTTTAATACAATAAGACCCGGCATTTCTTTAATACCTCGATCAGTAGTGCCTAGGCTATTAACGATTTGATCTTGAATATATGTAGCTAACGTAGTAGAGTCATTGCCATAACGATATACGATAGTTTCCGTTCCATTAGCTACTGTATTAAAAGCGTTACAATGAATCGATACGAAGATATCGGCTTCCCAGTCATTAGCAGCTTGACACACAGGATATGGTCTATCTGCATACGGAGAGTCGTAGTATAAGTTATCGGACTGCATGACTTGAGTCTCATAACCTACTTGATTTAAATAATAGGCTACCTTATTACCGATATTATAAGCGATAGCCGCTTCATTAATACCGTAGTTATTGTTAACGGCGCCACAGTCATATGTCTGATCGTGGCCCGGATTTATAAATATTTTCATTCTTAGAATTATCCTCCTCTAATTTATCGGGGATACCGTTATGATTTCGATCGAGCCATAACATTAACAAGCCTATTACCGTAGCCAATACTCCGGGTACGGCGTATGTATGATCGATAATCTTAATACCGATATCGATAATACGGCTATCTTCTGGAGATACGTCGCCTTTAATGAACGACATTACAAATTGTACGATAATCAGAATAATGACTACAAACATTAATAATATAAAGGCTCGTACGGCTAAAACGCCGTTAGGATGAATATTAGCGACTCGAATACTCTGATAGGTATTCTTTAGAGAGTTGAATATTTTACTTTTATAATCCATGTAAAAGCCTCATGGGAGGGGGAGCGCTTAACACTCCCCTTATGAACACTATTTAATTTTTTCTCGTAATTTATCTAATTTAATACTTAAATCATCTATACGATTATGACTTAATTTAATAGATTCTTCTACGATACCGATACGTTTATCGAGGGTTCTTCTATCTTCCTTAGAAGCCTCGACTTGTCTTAAAAGCTCGTTATTTTGAGCTTCTAATTTATCGAGAATAGCCATAATTTTACCTTCGAAGGCTTTACGTTCAGCTTGATCTTTTTCTAATCCATGAAGGAATGCTATTAGACTACCGAGCAAGGTAATAATTACTAATACAGTCGATACAATTTCGAATGAACTCATATTTAACCCTCAATTATTGCGCTGCTATCCATGCGCTAGTAGCTTTATCCCATGTTTTAGTATGATCTGGATTATATACAACTAAAGAAGGCTTATCCCATAAAATAGTATTAGGAGGAGTAGATTCTTCACTAACCGTCATAGTATTAATATTAATAGATCCGGAAGCGTATAGTCTTAAATCAAATTCAGATTTCCATATGAAGGACGGAATATTAATAGTATCTGTATAAGTACCTTCAAAGGCGTCGTTTGCAATTTCTGTAGCCTTTGGAAGGTTAATAACGGAATAGTTAGTACCACTTAGGCCGCCATTTTCAACTTTTGTAACATTCGGGAAGTTAATAACGTTATTATCCCCTTGCCCGGTAAATTGATATGCGCTAATAGTAGTTAATTCTTCGTGAATTTCTTCTGGTTTAGGTTTAGGAATAGTTTTATCCACTAAATTATTAAGAGTTTCAATAATTTCAAAATCAGAATAACCTTTAGCATGGGCTTTTTTAGCTGCATTAATAAGATCGGAATAACTTCCGGCATATTCGATACTGCTAATTTCTTCGGCAAATTTGAATATTTTACCTTCGGAAGATACGCCTTTAGATTGAATGGCATCTCTGATATTAGTGATATGAACACCGAATTTATTAAGTTCTTCCATTAAGTCATTAATGACTATTTGTTTTTGATCTGCCATATTAACTATCTCCGTTTAATCTTTTTAATTCATTAATAATAAGTTTTAAATCTTCAGCTATAACAAAAGTCGAAGTATCGGGAGCAGGCCCCGGAGGCCCTTGAATACCCGGATCACCCTTAGGGCCTTTTAAAGCATTTAACTGATCCGGAGTAAAGTCATTATATGTAAATGGTTTACCTTGAGGGCCGGGATTGCCTTGAGGGCCTTTAATATTTCCTAGTTTAATCCGTGCCATTATTTCGCCTTCCAGAATCCAACAATATCGAATATGTAACGTTTATTATTAGGTACGCCCCATCCTTTAATCTGACGACTATTAGGCTCGATATAAATACTGTTATTATCAGCATCGACAGCCGTTTCTAATAATCGCATTGGAACAGGAGCGTCATTAGGTAAGGAGCATATAGCACTACCATTACCACTAGGCGTAGTAAGCTTTATATCGAGATGCAACTTACCAAAGCCAGTTAGCGGGCTATATTCTAAATAACCACGGCCATTACCTTGACTACCCGGTTTAGCATTACCCCAGATTACATCGTAGATAATAGTTTCGGTACTCACATTAACAGCAGCACTAGAAGGATTGTACTCAATATCGACATATAAATCGCCGTTAGTTTCTACCGTAAATGTGAAATTAGGAGTATAACCTTGTTCGCCTTTAGGACCTTGCAAGCCGTCAGCACCACGAGGACCGGGATCGCCTTTAACTTTTAAAGCATTTAACTGCTCTTGAGTAAAGTCGCTATATCTAAAAGGATCGCCTTTCGGTCCTTGTAAACCATCGGCTCCTTTATCGCCCTGTTCCCCTTTGTCGCCTTTAACTTTAAGAGCGTTTAGTTGTTCTTGCGTAAAGTCTTCGTACGTAAAAGGTTTACCTTGAGGGCCTTCTAAGCCATTATCCCCTTTAGGACCTTTAAGCTTCTCGAGCTGCTCCGGAGTAAAATCATTATAAGTAAAGGGATCGCCTTTTGGGCCATCTTCACCACGAGGACCCATAGGACCCCTAAGGATATCTAATTGATCTGGAGTAAAGTCGCTATATCTAAAAGGCTCACCTTTAGAACCTTGTATACCTTGAATACCGGGATCTCCTTTGTCGCCCTTAGGTCCTTTTAAAGCGTTTAATTGTTCTTGAGTAAAATCTTCATAAGTAAAAGGATCACCCTTAGGGCCCGGCTCTCCTTGTTCGCCTCTTGGGCCTGTTAAACCATCTTTACCGGGATCTCCTTTAAGACCCGGAACTCCGATAGTAGTGGATAAAGGAGAAGTAGCCTCGACTTCTGTTACGACCACATTAGGGATTTCGATAACTGCTTCCATTATGAACCCCCATTAATGTAAAGAAATATTATGATAAAACTTAATACTACCCATTACGATTTTATGATAGTAACTACCATTCGTAATGAATACATCGTAGTAACCTTTATCGATCGTACGAGATAAACTAACCGACTTACTAGATGGAATGCTTACGTAGATTTTATTATCTTCTACTATGCAATTAGCCTCGATTAGTAAATTATCGTTTTCATCACGCACTTTACAGATAGCTCTTACATTATTAAAATCGATATCGCCCTTAACAAGGTATACACGGTTCCAATCGTCGCCAGTATGTAATACTTCAGCTTGTTTTTTAATCGTATTCATGATTAGCCTCGTCTTTTCATAGCGAAACAGATATAGTTAGCCGTACCCGGATAGAACTTTTCGTATCGAGGACCACCGGTATCGGATGAATGAGTCTTGATATAGATGCCGGCTGTAACCTTACGGCCATTACGATAGCATATAGGGTTATAAATTAACGAATGTAAGTTGAACATATTAAGTACTTCGTCATTCTTATTCCCGCTAGCTAAACTTACGAGCCATGTACATTCGTTTTCGTTAAAGCCTTGAGGAACCGGCAAATATTGATCGTTATCGATAGTGCCTGTCGTAATGCTAAAATCGCCTAACATAGCGAATTGTTTAACAGTTTCGCCGCTAATCCATTCGGGGCGATTAATACTATTAACCTTAACTTTTTGAGTATCGGTTCGACTACCTAACTCGAAGGTTCCATTATCGCTAGCGATTACATGATACTTATTAGTATTAGCTTGTCTAAGTTTAAGAGCGCTATTATTTTCGAGGATTAAATCGCCGGACATGGAGTCGCCTGTTTTACTCACTCGCTTAGAACACTCTCTATTAACGTCTTCTTCAGTAGCTAAAGGTTTACTACCAATTTTACTGTTATACCACTTAGGCTTATTAATACTAATTAAATTTAATGTATCGGTAGCGCCATATTCAGTATTAGACTCTACTACACCGATATCGAAATTACCGTTAGAAGCTACTCGAATTTTAGTCTTAACAGTATTATTAGCATTATTAAACATAACGCCGATACCGTTATTAAATTCGAGATTACCCGTCATAGTATCGCCGGTTTTCTTAACGTACGTTCTTTGTAGTAACGCCGTTACGTCGTCTGCTAATTTAGGTAGAGTAACGGATTTATCACGAAGCTTAGGAGTCGTAACACTACCATCTGGATGATCGATAGGGTTAGCTTCTTTATGCTTTTTAATTAAATCGCTAGTATCGCCAATAGCTTTATCAATTTTATCCCAGTTTTCGTTACGGAGGTTTACGTCGTATTTCTCCGTTTCGGCTGGCTTTAATAATTTAACATTTTTAGTATAAGTAGCCATTACTTAGGTAAGACCTCCTGATTTAATGCGAAGTGAGTAAATTGAGCTAGCTCTTTATGAGTATAGCGGCTCAAATCGATATGACGGTTATAAAGTAAATCGACGTCGTAGATTAAGTTCATCGGGATAATATCCTTTAATAGGTTAGCTACGGCGTTACGCTGTCTTTTAACGCCTAACGACACTTTAAAGTGTACGTTATAGTTCTTATAATCTTGCTCGATCTGATAGTTACCTTTACCGCATATACCGTCGAGTAATTCACGTAGTTTAAGCTCGGTATAAGGACGCTGACCGGCTAATTCTAGCAGAATATTAAAGCGCCGATCGTCGATCGTATCGTCTGGAGCCGGAATAATATCCAATATGGCTTCCCATTTTTCTAAACCGAAACTTTCGGCCGTCATGATATATTGTTCCCTAAAAATATCGACCATCGTATTCCATAAGGCTTGTATTTCGACGCTTTCACTACGATATATCTCTTGTATTTCTTCGACGTTACCCGATACCGGAACGGCGAATTCAGATAAGTCGATAATGCGTCTATATTTATCGAAGTTCATAAGATTATCCCTTCGTTAGTGTTAACGTGCCGAATACCGGAATTTGATTAGGCTTTAAATCTAAACGCTTAATAGCTTTACCATTAATTTTTATATCGCCTACATCGATTACGTTATCGAGATCGACGGCTAGAGAAGTAATAATAGAGCTACGTACTGTAACGAATTGATTTTCTTCTTGCGTCGTCCATTCTTTACGTCTTAGAAGTAATTTTTCTTTAATTTTTTTAGCAAGTTCGTCCTTAATTTCATTAGTTGTATGACCGGCCGTCATGGTTACCGGAACCTCGTAATTAATAACGACTTCTTCAGCAGCTTCGACCGTTACAGTATGACCGATAGGAGCGAGCCCGTATCCCTTACCTCGTTTATCCACGTCCAAAGGATCGAGAGCTACTTGAACTTCTTTAACAAGTTCTGAAGATGCTTTATTAAACTCATTATTAATTAATACGACTTTAACCGTACCGCCACCATTCCAACAGCGATATACTTTAGAACCACCAGTACCAGTAATACTTAATACTTTTTCTTTGTAGTCGGCCCCATTACCACCATAAGCTTTAGATTTTAACGCTCTAATATATCTAGCCCGGAAAGTCTCGGTTTCTTCTTCGTCTTGACCCGGTACGAGTACTTCTTTAATCTCGGCTGTCTGTAGGCCTTGAACGGTCTCGATCGGAGTAATTCTACCGATACAGTAATTACCTTTAGCTCCGGCTGTTTCGCATACTAATTTGAATTCATTTTTACTTAGATCGATTACATCGATAACTCTGAAGTTTAAATCTTCGTAGTTAAACCGAGTACCGATATCGACCGCACTCGAGAATACGCCTTTAACTTCGGCATACGTAGCTTCTCGAGGATATATATTATATTCAGCAGCTCGTAATTTAAGAAAATCACGATCAGCTGTTTGGGCAAACGTTTGTTTGATAATAACCTGAGCCATCAAATATAATTCAGTAGCCTCAAATGCAAAAGGAGCCACAGCATCATAAATAATAGACCCTTGTCGTTTATCGTATTTAGTTCCTACCCGATAGAGGGCATCGGACAATATATTTTCGTAAGTTTTAGTTTCGTACATAAGCCGTTACCTCTCTCGATATATTATTAATTTCACCGTATATAGTATTAGCTGTGAATAAGCATAGTACATCGCCGCCATTATTTGAGAATCTGAAGTCGGTAACTTCCTTAATCCTATTATCGGCAAGTAAAGCTTCCTTTATGCGTCGCTCAATCTCGGCGTATACATAAGGAATAGGTTTACCGATTAAATCGTTAAGTTCGATACCGTAGTTCCAGTCGTAAATCAAATATTTATAGCGCTCTGTATTAATGATCTTAAAAATAGCTTGTTTCATAGCTTCGATATCGTCGCACATCCCGATAAGCTTATAATCGCTCTCGTAACGTACTCTGAACGTATTCGAAGTCTGATAATTGACGACGGTGTTAGCGTCAATTTGGTTATTTATAGAGTTAGGAGTTAACATTATTTAGTCGTACACCCCGTATTTGGATTATAAACTCGATCCATAGCGATAAAACGCTGACCGCCAGTCTCACGAATTAACCATACTTCATCGCCTACTTTTAAAGCGTTATGGATTAGAAATTTTTTACGCCCTTTATATTCATGATTATGACTAGCGAATTCTGGATAACCGCTACCGCCGGCTCTGTTTTCCGTGATATGATCGACGCTAATTTCTGCGGTCCAGTCGCTCGTATTCTTCGTTAATTTAATACGCTCTTCCGGAATAATCATCTTAGAATCAAGGGCTATCTGTAGAGGAGCTTCCGAGATAACTTTTCCCGTAAGAATAGTAACCGGTACTGTAGCATCGACAGCATTAACAGCCATATTCTTGATAAGATTAGCTATCATGTTATAGTCATTTTGCATACTTAGACTCCTGTTCTAATAATCTTATTAGGAGCTTCGCCATTTCTGAAGGCATAATTAACGTCTTGGTAGTGGACAACGTAGCCTTTATCTGAGCTATTGCCATAGCAGCCGCCCATACCATCACTTACTACGACATGATTATTGTCGCCGTAGAATAATAAGTCGCCTGCATTAGCATCGCCTGTATAAGCGTCGCTAGAGTAACCACGATTATTAAGATGAGCTTCTAAATCGTCTGTATTAACGATACCTTTAGCTCTGGCATCATATAAATCGGTATTATAGTAACTACCGGCTAACGTAGCTCGATCGACACAGCCTTCTGTACTATATGGAGAAGAAGTACCTTCGATGGAAGTTAAGCCAGTTTGAACGGCGCTCGCATTAGCTGATCCTTTATTCACGCTTGTTGTATTTCCCTTCCCGGCCTTGCCTTTTTTCTTACTATTAATAATCCTTTTTCTAATCTCTTCGTCGCCTCTATCTTCAGTCGTAATAACAGGCTCTTGTTTATCGAAATAAATAATATCGAGATCCATAGTATGCTTATTATTACTGAAATTATGAGTTACGGCTTGAACGTAGACTAACTCGTTAAGGATTTGATCGCCGATATCGAAGTTAAGCCATATACCAGAACCCGGACGGATTATAGTGCGTCCTAAGCAACCTTTTAAACGCAACGTATGCGTTTTTCTGGCTAAATTATCGAGCATAACTTTAGCTTTCTCGATAGCGTTTATATCCTTTTCGTCTGGCTTATATACCTTTTGTAATACACCCCAACGTTTAGTCTGTTCTAAGGCATAAGCTGCGCCTGTACGATATGCTTCTTTATGTTTATCGTTACCGGTTTTAGCTTCTCTAACGACTAAGATTTGAGTGAACGTATTTCTGTCGATAGAAGATATATATTCGTAATCCTCGACTTGACTAGCATCGATTAATATGTCGGTTACCATATCGTTAAGCTCTTTTACGGTTAATAAGCCGTTATCGTCATAAGCTACATAGATAGGTTTACGTTTTTCCGGCATAGATTGATCGGTATTAAGCTCTTCGAAAGTATGCTTGCTTTTATCGGGGTTAAGAGACTCCTTCGGTTTATCCACCTTATTCATCTCGACGCTATCTAAACCACTATAACCGCCTCGATATTTATCGGGATTTAAGGTTTTAGTTTTCTTAGCATTTAAGGCTTTAACCGGTATTTTAGGAGAATTAATCGACGTTAATTTAAGCATCGTTAATAGAATATCTTGATACGATTTACCGTCGAATACACGAGATATTTTAAATTCTGTCGGTGCTATTTCTCCGAGCTTAATACCGAGGTCTTTAGAAAGAGCTATGATTAATTCAGAAGCCGATTTTTCTCCGTTAAAGATATAATAGCCTTCGGACTTTAAGTAACGACATTGATCGTAACACGTTACTTGAATGATATTATTCTTAGAGCGGCTTTTCTCGAAGATATATCCTACGAATATAAGTTCGCCGTTAACTTTAAAATTAACGAGATCGCCTTCTTGAATATCGAGTAAAGGATCTTTTAATACATTAAATGTTAATTTAGCCGGAGCAAGATCGGGACTACGATCTAAGGTAATCCCGTCTTGAGGCTCTATCAATAGCATATCTTTTTGATTACGAACGGTGAGTTCATAAGAGAGGTTAAGCGGCGCATTGGTTATTTCTACTGAATTAAATTCTTCCATATATCGTCGACCTTGCCTTGTTTATACATACTGATAACTTGACCGCCTTCTAAATAACACGGTACCGTGATCTTATTAAGGGCGGCTATTTTAAATAAATTATTAGTGTTTCCGAACTGTTCTTTTACGGCTCGCAATAATGTAGCTTTAGGGCCGACTTTAACTTCCTTCTCGGGGATCTTATCGGACGGACGATTGTTATCGATATGAGCGGTTAATGTACCGTCTTTCTCATTATCGATAATCATCTTCTTCGTACCGTAATCACGCCATTCTTTTAAGCTAATCTCTAAATGAGCATCGAAGCCGTAATCCGTATCCTCTTTATGGGTTAAATCCTCTATAGTAACTCGCTGATTTAGCATACTAATCATTTCGCCGTTAGGTTTCATTCTTACGACGATAAAGCGAAGCGGCTGTCGTTTCACCTTTGCCTTGAGAATCCGAGTCATATAATACTCGGCCTTCTCGTGCTTATACAGTATAGACTGATTAAACGGATATTTATCGTTAGGAAGTAAAATCTCGAAGCTAAAATTAGTTAATCCCATCGGCTTCGGTATAGTTACTTCACCGATATTTAATAGATCGAGAGTCTCGTTTTTATTAGAATAGTTAATCGTAAGAGCCTTAGGAGGAATAGGTAATTGTGTATCGTTAAGATAGAAATAATACATTATAGAGCCTCCCCGGTATTGCGTTCGAATGCGCTACCTAAGCCACTAGCAAAGTCCGTTATGAACTCCCCATAATTTACACTACTATCAATATTATTATTATTCGTAATGTTCATATGAATAGTTCTATTAGACCATTGTTTAATAGCGTCGTTCATAATACCTTGATGTAAACGATCGATCTCGTCTTTCGTTAAGTCGATAGCCTTAGCCATCTTTTCGGTATTCTTAGCCGTCTTCTTAGAATTCTTAGCCGTATCTCCGGCCGCCTTAGCTACTGCATCGACTTTACCGTCGTAAGTAGCGTTATTGTCTGGCTGCTTAGAAGTAAATACATTGCTAATACCGCCTACTACTCCGTCGCCTTTATCTTGCCATGCGCTAGCCGTCTCGAGAACATTCATCGGACCCATTTTATAGTCGTCTAAAGGACCCGAATCGACTTTCATTTGGAAGTTAGCCGCTACAGCCGGGCCTACGCCTTCTAATAAGCTTTTAAGGAACGGTACCTTACGCATTACATCGAGTATCGTATTAATAGCGCTTACTGTAAATTCGACGATATTATTCCATAGGCTACCGAATAAATTTCTAATAGCCTTAGCCGGATTATCGAATACCGTTAATAAGAAGTTAGCGAATATAATGAAGATATTCCATGTATACGCTACTCCGTTATATAGAAAGGCGAATAATCCACCGAATACACCGGCAATAACACCGACCGTAGTATAGGTACTACCGGTTACTTCATCGTAAGCCATTACTAATAGGTGAATAACACCGATTACTGCTATAATAGCTATCGCTATAAGCCCGATAGGATTAGCCGCTATAGCAGCATTCAAGCTCCATTGAGAAGCCGCTAACGCATAGTTAGCTATAGTATTAGCTACTTTAGCAGCCGTATCGACACCAAATGCAATAGCCGAGTGCGCAGCAGCTGCCGCAATAGCATATAAAGCAAATGTTACGATACCGCTATGTTCTTGTAGGAAGCTAAATGCTTTCTGACCGAATGTAAGTATTTGTTTAAATGCATATGCAATTTCGTTAGCTACATTCTTAATAATAGGGGCTATATACTGTATGTTATTCTCTATACTGTCTATAAATTGCCTAAATTCTTCGCTATTAGATAAATCGTTAATAACGGTGAATAAAGGAGCGAAGGCATATTCGGCCACCGATTGAATATCGGTTACCCAGTCCGACATCGTATGAGGTAATTTTCTAAACTGCTCATTAATCTCGGCGGCGTTTTCTGTCATAGCCTTTTTAATAACTTCGGCCGTGATTTTACCTTCGGAAGCTAATTTCTTTAATTCGCCCCTCGATACGCCCATCGTCTTCGCAATGATATTTTCAATTATCGGAGCATTTTCGGCGATACTTCTAAATTCGTCGCCTTGTAATTGCCCGGACGCTAACCCTTGCGTTAACTGGATCATAGCATTCTTTTTAGCTTGACCTTTAGTGCCGCCAATAGCCATAGCTTTATTAATTGTTTCGGCAAATGCTATAGTTTCTCGAGGGTCTGGGAAGGCATCATGAGCCGACTGAGATAATGAAGCTACTGTCTCGGCAACATCCATATAAGCGGAACGAGAACGACGTGCCGATTCATAAATTTCTCGGTTAAGCGCTACTACATTATTTTGTGAACCCGCAATAAGTCCTAATCGAGCATTAATCGTAGCATATTCTTCAGCCATGTTTAATACGCTACCTAATGCATCGCCTACTTTAGATATAGCAGCAGCTGCTATATTAGCTCCTAATGCTCCTAAGAATACTGATTTAATGTTCATAAGAGAACCAGTAGCTTTAGTGGCTTTATCTGATACGCCACCCACTTTCTGAGCGAATGACGACATAGCCGTAGAGGATCGGCTGGCATTTTGCGATATGTTTTGTAATACAGGAGAAACACCGTCGTTAAGTTTGATAGTGTTAGATAATATAGACATATTCTACTCCCGACTTATGTTTTTTAAGTTCTTCTTGAATTTTTTTCCGCTCGTCCATACGAAACGATATTGAAGCAAATATAAAATTACGCTCCTGTTCGTCCATAGAATTAAGTTCGAGCGGAGTTATATGATAATACTGGAGAGCCAGATGATAGAGATATGCCTCGGGGTTCTCCTTAATTAGTTTTTTAACTCGGATACGGTATTAGTTTTACCGGACATAACGTCTTGTAATGCTTGGATTAATACTTGAGTTTCGCCCGGATACAACATAGCGCCTAATAAGTCGTTTACGTTAGTTACTCCGTAAGAGTCTTGTAATTCTGCGTCGTTAAGACGAGGAAATAATACGACTTGTTCTAATAGACCGGCGTTAAGATTTTCTTCGTTAGTTTCTTTAACCTTTTTACCGTCTACGAGTTTAGTAACCGTATTTTTCTTAGTAATTTCTTCTACTAATTTAGTGCTAATAGGATGTAATACCCATTCTAAAGGTTTACCTTCTTTATCGGTAAAGCGTTCAGATACTACGACACGTACGTCGTCTATCTGTTTAGCTTTATTTTTAAAGAAGCCATTTAAAGACATATTTTTAATCTCTGACATTGTTTTTTATCTCCGTTATATCATAGAAGAGGGCTTAATTAGGCCCTCTTATTGTGTTTTAATTAGGCGTGAATACCGTCAAGATCTTTAAATCGTTGAGGGCGTTTAACGCCGCCTACCATAAAGTCCATATCGAGTTCAAGGTATTTACCGTCTACATCGAATACAACTTCAGAATATTTAGTCATGCAGCAGTTACGATAAATAGTAGTGCGAGCGCCAGTATCGGACGTAGCATCTTCGTTAATTGCTTGAATGTCAAAATAGAAGTCTTTACCGTGATTGATAAAGCGATCCATATATTCGTCGAAGTAATTAGTAACGTTATATGCTGTCATAGAACCGGAAATTTTAGCGCCTACGCTTTTAGTCTGTTCTACTCGCTCACCTAAGATATTGATCTTTTCAGTTTCTTTATCGGTAGTAATTTTTAAATTTTTAATATTAAAGAAATTGTATCGTTTACCTTCAATCGTAATAAAAGCACGACCTTCTTTAGCGGATACAACGTCTTTAGCGTTCATAGTTTGAACTTCAGCCATTATTTAACTCCTTATTTTACGTAACAAGTAGCGTACAATTTATCCATAGCTACAGTCGGTTTAATTTCGTAGTTAATCACTACGGAACCCTTTTCTTCGCCCTCTGTCGGGATTTCTACGTCCTTAGGATCGAAGCCATTAATAGCACGTACGCCTTGGTATTCTTCGAACAATTTAACGATATCGTTCCATAAAGCGATACGACCGTCTTGATCGTTAGGAGTTTTACCTAAGTAATAGTTACTGAATAAACGAGCTACATCATATGCGGAGTTATCGAGTACACGAATAACTTGGTTAGATGCGAAGTCTTTAGTACGCTCTTTAGAGAATTCGGTAAAGGAGTTAACGTCGCTAAGGATGCGAGTACCGCCTTTAACGTTACCGGAGGCGGAGTCAGCTACGTTATGAAGTACTAATTGACCGTTTTTAACGAATTGTTCAAGTTCATATTGTTTATATTGAACGTTGAAGTTAAATTCGCCGTCGTATGCTTTATTAGTTAAAGACTGATTAATAGGGCAAGCTGCTTCAACACCAGTTAACCAATAAACACCTGAACCCGGTTCTTCACCGCTATCAGTAGCTTTATTAGCTAAAGAGATAACGCCTTCGTAGTTAGCTTTATCACGATTATATAAGCATACTTGGAATTTTTGACCTGTGGTTTCACGAGCACGTTTAGCGAATGCAATGAATAAGTTTTGAATTGTAGTATCGCTACCGGCATAACCTAATACGTTAAAGTAATAAGGCTCGATTAATTCGATATACTTTTGATAATCAGATGCTTGGACTTGAGTACCGTTAGTACCACCGGTAAGATATTTAGCAGCTTGAGTTGTAAAGCTTTCATTTTTAGTAAATACTACATAATCATTATCTTTTAAGTCTTTAGGAGTGGATAAACCGGACTGCTCATCGACTTTTTTAACTACATCGTTAGTCTTGATATAAGTCGTTACTGTGAATTTATCGGATGCATTAATATCGGCGCTAATAGCTACAGCGATATCGTTACCACGTACACCGCCGAATTTAGCAGTAGCTACAGTAGACTGAGCTTTAACGGCATCGGAATTCAAACGATATAAATATAATGTTTTAGCATTTAAGAAAAGGTCTCGTAACCCTTTCATTTTTGGATGCGCATAATCGTAACCGAAGATACGAAGAGAGTCCTTTTGAAATTCTTCTTGTTCTACACGTACGATAGCGTTAGTTTCGCCCCAATCGAGAGACAAAGCCATAGTAGTATATCCACGATCTACTACTTCGGCAAATGCTTTCAATTTAGATACGAAATTGATGTAAACGCCCGGTAATACCTTATTTTGGAATAACCAGTAACCGCCACCTTGAGCCATGTATAGGCCTCCTTATTGTTAATTAAATATATGTAATTAGTCGTTATATACTTCGATAATCGGAGTACTTAATGTTCTATCGAGAAGCTTTTCGACTTCTTCGACGGAGTATTCACGATTTTCGAGTACTGCGCCGAGCATATCGGCATAACGAGAGAATCTTTCGGAAGTAATAATCGTTTCTGGATCGAATGTAGGAGCCGGAGCGCTCGCTGTGTTTACGTCGTTAGTCGTGCTTGTTACTTCACTCGCTTCGCTCGTTACGTTCGCTTCGCTCTCGCTAACTACACTCACTTCGTTCGTTTCATTAATTTTAGCCATGTTTAACCTCTTGTTTTTGCGTTAAGGACTGCATAGGGTCCTCTTTATGAACTTTCCTAATATGATATGTATACGATACTTTAAAATGCAAAATACCGTCCGTAATCCGATAACTCATATCTTCGCCTTGCAATAGGGAATTATCGCTTAGAGTGATGTACTCTAAATCGAAATAGAGTTGTTCTACAATCGGATTGATTTGCTTCCTATGGTCTTCGATATAATCGTCGTCTTTAATAAACAACATAATATCGAAGTCATGACGGCGCTCGTATCGATCCCCTATTAAATGAGTATGATCAGTACTCAAGGTTTCGATTACGAAGCAAGGGAATTCAGCATCTGATTTAATCTCGTCGACATATACCGGATAGTTATGTTCCTTATAAAGGACAGTCGCTATGCCTTCAATAACGTCGTTAATGTAAATCATTTATCCCATCCCTCTAAAAATTCATCGAGGGCGTTTTTCATTATATTTTGTGAAGCTTTTCTGGTAGCTGCTTCAGCCTTCTCTTGCATATGTAGACCCTTAACAAACGATTTTGTAAGTCTCTTGCCTAGAACAGGAACGAACCTTCCCGGAGTTTGTCTATGACCGTCGTTAACATACGATGCATAGGAAACCGAATTCGTTACCTTAACCGTGTTACGATTAAGCCTTTCAGCCTCCCACGATCTTCTCATGTGTTCCGACATATTGCGATGTTTACCGTCCGGGGAAATCTGTACTTCACCGACCGGAGTCGCTGCTATAGCCGTAGCTAGATAAACTTGGGATAAACCGTCTGTAATCTTAGTAGATAATTCCTTCTGGTTTTTCTTTAGAACATCTGTTCGACGTTCTAATTCTTTAAACCCAGAAAGATCGAACGTAATCCTAGCCATTATGCTTACTCCTTAGTTTTAATTCGATCTCTTGATGTGTATCGTATAGAGCTGTTTGAGAAGCTGCGGTATAAGAAAACGTCCTACCTTGTCTTACTACTTCGATATCGGAACCGGGTTTTATATGTATATCGGGAGAAATGAATAAAGTGATTAACTGAGAGGATGTCGGCAATTTATTCACTATATCGTTAGAAGAAATAGTTTTAAATGATATACGGCATGGATAACTAATAGATTCGAGTTCTCCGTTTGTTATAATCCCGGTTTTAGGGTCTTTAATAGCTTTTCTTTGTTCCTTGATAATACAAGTATCGGTATATAGGCGTTCATAATGTTTACGAGCTACCATTTTAATTGTCGATAACATGCTATATCTCCGGTTAAAGTTAGCCATAGGTGAATAAGAGAATCGAGTGCAGCCGCCTTATCCGTACTAAATTCGATCTCGGTATCCCCTTCTTTTAGCTTCTTAATCGGATTAAGATCTTCAGCGCTAAGGATACGATCTTTATTAGCTTGAATAAATCGAGCTGCTACTCTTTTCTCGAGAAGGTACTGTAATTCGTCCGGAACATCGCTTCTATTTAATATATTCATTAAATACTGTTCTTCGGACTCATAGATATAACGAAGAACGCCATCATATTCGGCCGTAACATTAAAATGTGTAACCATACGAATTAGTTCTTTTACGTTATCCATTATTTAGACCTTATTTTTTGAATGTTGCTTTTACTACTTTAGATTCGTTAGTTAATGCTACTGCGTAATGTTTGTTAGCTACCATTACTTCTTTGCCGGACAATAAGTCTGGTTGAACACCGGCTTGAATATCACGTTTCATGAATAAGGATACTGCTGGTAGTTCTTCTTCGTCAGCATTTACGCATACGATGTAGTTATCTATAGTAGCACCGGCATCGCTGATTTTCTTAGATACGACTACACGGCAACCACCGACCATACCTACTTCGCCAGTCATGATTACGTCGTTACCATATTTACTTTTATCGTAGAATTTGTCTTCTTTACGGAGTGCTGTTAATTGGGAAGGGGCGATGAAGATAACTTTTTCTTGAGCGTCTTCTTCAGCCAATTTATCGATAGCATCCATAATACCTTCGTAAGAAATTTTGTTAGCGCTAGTAGCTGTTAAAGTAGCACCGCTTAAGGCAGCCAAGATATCGTTATCTACTTTATCGGCAATGGATTTAGCTAATTGAGCTGCGCGTTGAGCTACAGGATCGCCATAACCAGATAGTTTAGCTTCGTCAGTCAAGTCAACGGCTTTAACTGCTTTTTTAATAGAAGCTTTTTTAGTAGAAGTAGTCATTACGGATGGAGTAACTGCTACGCCTTCAGCTACGTCTTCAGCTGCGCCGATATAGTTGAAAGAAGGAAGTGTAATTTCGGAACCCGGTACGCCGACCAAAGTGTTGTCAAGTTTAGCGATTTGAGTGAATTTAATTGCTTTAGGTAAACGAGCGGAAATCATGGCGCCCAATACTTGAGGGTTTACCATGTTAGTTAATTTAGTTTCATTAGCCATTATTAATGGTCTCCTTATTAGTTAGATAATTCATTAAATAGATCTGGATCGTTTGTCAAAAGTTCGTTTAATTGTTCATAATTTAGCTTGACGAACTCTTCTTTAGTCAATCCTGTATGTTGAGTATTAGTTTCTCCCGGTACTACACCTTTAGGAGTATCGGAGGTGAATAAATAAGAATCTGATTGCTTGAGCGCCTCGATTTGCTCTTGTAATCCCGAAACAGTTCCGTCTTCATTTAGAGTAATAGCCTCTTTATTAAGTAAAGACGTTAAGATTTTCGGATTCTTAACACCACATTGAAGAATGGCGGAATTAATGCCATTATCTACTTGCATTTCTTTAATCTTTTGTGCGTATTGACTATCACGTTCAGCCGCTTTATCTTGTAATTCTTTAATCTGTGCTTTTAACGTTTCGTTAGCTGTTTCAGATTCTGTTAGTTTATTAATTTCGCTGCGTGTAGTTTCGATTTCTTCTTTAAGCTGCTTATATTTTTCGTTTTTCTCGTTAAATTGAGACTTAGATACGTAATTTTTACCGTAATCTTCGATAATTGCTGTAGCTTGTTCTTCAGTTAAATTTAATGCAAGTAATTCTTCTTTAGTCATTGTTAGTATTCTCCTGTTAATGAATTCGTTTTATTTACGAGAGTAACATCTCTCACTTATTTAAAGGATTTAATACGTTATTCTTTATCGTCTGTAACGTTTAAAAAGACAAGGGGTGGATAAGGAGTCTACTTAACGTATTCCTTATGCCATTCTTCATATGTCATATCGTCTATATATTGTGATTTACCATCAATACGAGCCGATCGGCCCATGAGTTCGCCGACATACGGGATCATAGTCGAGCGACAATGCGGATGAAACGGAGGAGCCGTAACACCCGGTTTAAAGTCCTTACGATCTATAATTCGTTTATCGAGATGGCGACATACGGACGATGTATGAGTATCTAGCGTCGCTAATATTTGGTACTTATCCACGTTTAATTCTTTAAATGTTTGATTTAACGCTAATTCTTGTACATAAGCGACTTCTGTTTCGACTAAACGTCTAGCTTGATGTAAATCCGTATCGAATGCATTGGATATACGTTCTGTAATACGTTCTGTCGGTTCTGACGAGATAAATGCTCGTGTTATTTCTTGTTGTAGCTTGAGGATAAGCCTATCTCTTCTATCCCATATTCTTTGAGAGAAATTAGATTCGACCCACGGAGTCTTAATAGCTTCTTGAATAGCCTTTTTAGGTACTTGTCTGAATGTTTGATATTGCCCTTGTAGTTGTTGTGTAATAAAAGCTGCCTCATAGTACGTCGATGTATATACTTTATTGAGTGCATCGTTAATATTGGTATGCTGCTGTGCTGCTAATAATTCGACGAATTGTGAGGTGTGTATCCATAGTTCTTCTAGGCGTGTTAATCTGGCCCTCAAAGAGGCATTTTCAAGAAGTCGTATTTGCTTTTGCGATAGGTCTTTCTGTTGCGCTAATTTAACGTATTGTTTTAACGTTAAATTAAACGCTTTTAATTCTCTTGCCGATAACTGCTTACGAGCATCGGCAAGGGTTATCTGGTTATTGTTAGCGTATCGCTGAATAAAACCGGCTATCTGGTTTTCGTATTTTTCGAGAGAATACGCATAGATCGAAGTTAAATCTTCGTATGTAGTATTAGCGGTATGTAATCCACGCTCTTTTAAATTAAGAAAGCGCTCTTCCCAGTACGTCATCGTTTAGTACCTCGTTACGTTCTTTCTTAACTCTGTTTAATTCTTCTTGAGCATCGAGCGTCCACGGATGATTAGCGATAATAGTTTCGTCTGAGATAATACCGCTAGAGTTCTTGCATGCTTCAATAATTTCAGATTGATTTAACGGTAAATCTCTATTAAAGATAAAGGTTACATCGTTTAATAATGGTCTATTAGTTAGAGAATTATAAGCATTGATGAAAGTGAGTAAGTGTTCAAGGGAGGCCTGAAATTCCGTTTCCATTTCATTCGCATCGAGATCGATGTCTGAGTACATGGAATTAATGTTCATCTGATTAGGATTGTTGGACATACGATCATCTTTAGCATCGAAGCCTCGACCATTCGTAATAATAGCTCGTTCGAGCATCTTAATAATAATGTCGTAATTCTCGGCATTTACTTCGATATTAAGAGCTTCGACTCCGGCCTCGAATTCTGGAGAAGACGTAATTTTTAACGCTCCGTATTTAGCTAATTCACTACGGAACTTAGCTAGATTTTCGCCGTCATAACCTTTAATAACGAGGATCGTATTATGTACGTCTTGAGACATTACGTTAGCAAAATTAGATAACATTTGATTTAATGCATCTTGTAAAGGCTTAACCTTAGATAGAAGTGGTACTTCTTCGGAAGAGCTTCTAAACCAGATTAAGGGTACATTCTGCCAGTTATATGCTTTATTATTCATCGAGATATACGTCATCGAAGGCTTCTGCGGATCGAGATACATAGAGTTATTACGGTATACATAGTACGTAACGCCTTCCGGCTTATAATATTCGACCTTATAGTAGCGTTCCTTAGTATTCGTATTTGTATATTCTGTGAATTCGTAGAAATAGATAAACGCATCGAGAGACTCGTGTTCTTCATCGTGCCAGAATGGAATTACGTATTCCGGTCTCATACGCTTTAACTTAAAATTACCATTAGTATCGATATATGGATGTAGATAAGCAATAGTACCGATATACGCATCCTTACCGAGATTTTTTAATTTACGTTGGAAGCTTTTATTAAAGTATTCGGACGTATCTTCGTTACATTTAACGTCGATCGGTTTAGAAAGTAAATAATTAGTCTTTTGATCGACTAAATCGTCGAATAGGTTATTAATAATTTTATGATTAGGAATAGTACCGGTAGCATCTGTAGCATTACCATTTTCATCTGGAACTAGATGCTTAGGAGTATTATGTTTTCCTTCGTAGTATTTACGGGATTGAATGATAGTTGAACGTTTTTGTGAATAAAGGAACGACTCGAACTCGGCCCTTACGAACTCTATTTCCGTTAATCCCGCATTGTTACGTACGATACTATTCCATTGTTCAGTTAGGCTCATGGAATGCCTTTCGTTTAAGTGAATGAGAATATAGGGCGTTGAATATTAATCGTTTCGGCGACGCCGGTTAAAGCATCGGGCGCATCGTCATGTGCATTTTTACCTTCTCTTTGATAGGTAGTTAATGCTTTATAAAACTCCGGATATTTTGTATGCCAGTTTTGAGGAAAATATACGTGTTCCATAATCCATGTCGCATTCGATAATATTCTTGCCTGTTTATTTTTAGACTGGTGAAATGCATGTATGACTGTATAGTTAGTCTTATATTTTGTTTTTAAGATCGTATCGATTTGTCTGGAGAAGCCTCGACCACCGTTATTAGATTCTATGTCGGCCTTATTCACCTTATACTCGTATAAATGTCTAGCTACTAAAGGCTCGGTAATTTCCATAGGCTCTTTTGTGTAAATAACGTCCAGAATGTAAGCTTCTTTATCTTTTATTCCATATATTAAAGAACATAAATAGTCTTGCCCTGTATCAGCTGTATCTGTGTAAGATTTAATTTCGTCGAATTCGGGTAAGGTATCGTATGTCTTTAATGTAGTATATAGACGACCTTTTAAATCGATAGGCTCTTGTTGATAGTTAGCTTGGAATATCTCGGGCGAAATTTGTTTCTGTTTCTCGAGGAAAGACTCGAGGGAAAGTACTTCGTCGCATAACATTTCGCCATTAGGTAATTGAGCCTTCATCGTAATAACTTCAGCTTCGTCTCCGTAGTATTCAATACATTTACCGGCTAAATCATTCGAAGCCCAACGAGTCATAATAATAATAATTTTGCCGCCTTCTTCTACACGAGAAAGCATAGTATCGGTAAACCAAGAATAAATAGCTTCTTTTTTAGACTCATTATTAGCTTCTTCAGCATTTTTAATAACGTCGTCAATAATCATGAGTGAACAACCGAAACCAGTCGCCGTGCCCGAAGGTGATGTAGCTAGATACGATGCATACTGTCCTTCTAAGGACCACATATTCATAGCTGCGTCGCCTTGTTTAATTCGAGTATTAGGGAATATATCGTTATATACTGTTATATAAGGTGAAGCTTTTACTTCTTGAATAGAATTACGTACAGATTTAGCGAATTTAGTGGATAAGGTCTCATTATAGGAGCCCGTCATTATCTTTTGCGTCGGATCCTTACCTAGATACCATTCGACAAAAAGGGAGCCCGTACGGGATTTTCCTGTACGTGGTGGCATACTAATAATTAAAACTTTTTTATCAGATTTAACAAACGCTTCTAGTCTGTCGCATAATTCTTTGATGTATTTCCGTTCGATCTTATAAAAATCCGGCGCCTTTAATTGACAGTATCTAAAAAAAGAACGCCTCGCTAATTCTTGTTTAGCTCCGAGAATTATTAAATCTTTATCTATCGTAACCACCTCCTTTAGTGTTCGTATACGTTCGTTAAAGTTCAGTCCTACATAGGAAAGGCTACGGTTTTTTACTGTCGATTAAAGATTCTAAATCTTCTGTTTTAATATTTTCGAACGGGTTATTATTTGTTACGTTAATACGCTGCTCGTAAGCCGCATCCATCTTATTAAGGATATCTAGTGCCTTTAACCGATCTGTTAGCTTATGTTCTTCATTTAAAAAAATCTCGGTTAATGCTATTCGTCTATCTTCGATCGATGCGACTCGTTGCGTCTGCCGTTTCTTTAATCGTTCCTCTAAAACCTTGATATAAGCCTGTATGGCTGGTTTTCTTAGGTTTTCTTGCGACTGTTTATTTATTACTGATTCGGAGGATGTGCTATATCCTGCTGCTCTGATTGCTGCTGATCCGTTATAGCCGTTATTAACTAACTCCTCGCAAAATAATGCCTGCTTTCTCGTTAAGGTATAACCATCGACTACAAGCTTTCCGTTATTTAAAACCTCGATAGCAATAGGAACACACCTCCTTTATTTAGTTGTTGTTATCGAATATATGTTCTTATTTTAGCATAAAAAAAATACAACCCGTCAAGGCTGTATTTTTCGGTATGTTATTCAGAAAGAAGTAAGGTTAGTGCTCATTCCGTAAAAGCACTAGCATTACTAGAAGCTAGGAGAGAACTTCTAGTAACGGTACTACTTTTAAAGGATGACGATCTTATTATTAATAGTATTATTATATAAATAAGGAGAAAAAAATAAATGGCGTTTTATTTATCTTATTTAGTATTATATATAGCTTATTAATAATTAGTAGTTTTGTTTGTGTATGGATATATATTATTAATATCTTATATTATATATAGTATTAGTAGTAGGGGTAGTTAGGGGAAGGAGTTCATAAAGGATTGGGTGGCGGATCCTTCCCCTTATTTAATATTTAGTAGATACTAGAACTACTATTATTCCTATTAAGGTAGTCCATAGCAGCGAATATATTGCTATATCATACATTAGGTTTATCATTAATAAAACTATTAACAAATTCTTCGGCTATTTCATGCTGTATTTTTAAAATCTTTTTAATTACTATTTCTACATTTTCAGCTTTTATGCGGTTTTCTATTGTGTTTAGAATTTTATAATAAGGGCCATTATGTTCTTTTTGTTTAGGATTTAACCCTAAATATATAAGAATTTGATCTGCATCTTCTTTTAATAAAATATTGTAAGGATTTGTAATTAAAATTTCATTGCCAGAAAAAAAATATAATTATTATTATTTTTTGTCATATCATAACACCACATTATTATTATTTACTTTCCGTTAATATAATTATCGATAAAAGCTTCGGCTTCTTTTTGTTTAGTTTCTTGAGCAGCTTCTTCGTTTTTTAAATATTTTTCGATAAGTGTTACTACTTTATCGATCTTTTTACGATTTTCGTCTGTATCGTCTATATAATAATAAGTACGTCTATAATAAGTATCTTTATCTATCAAATAATTTTCTACATTAAGATTTAAATATTCAAAAACTATTGTTTTTAAATCTTCAGGCAATAAAGATAAAAAACAAGGTATAATCTTATCACCTTCTACACTAATAAATTGATCTTCATATAACTTATAAGTGAAATAATGATAAGAATATAATTCTTTTGGTCTTTCCGGTTTTCTAAATTTAAAGAAACTGTTTTCGCAAGCTAAACATTCTTTTCTATACTCAGCTTCTATAGCTTCTTTATTTTGAATATATTCTAATTTAAGTCTATCTACTTCGTTCCAATTAATAGGCATAGTTAGTTATTTCCTTTTGTTAATTAATGTAAAAGTGAATTAGTGTTCATAATATGGGCGCCAATTTCCTTAACCACATTAACAGTAACTGCATTTCCGGCTTGCTTATATAATTGAGTCTTTGAATTAACAGCAGCTGCGGCTCTAAACTGTTCATCGGTAAAGCCCTGTAATCTAAAACATTCTAAAGGTGTTAATTTTCTAATTCTGATTTTCTTTGATTTATCTTTTTCAATTTTAATATCGTCTAGTACGCCTAGATTTCCGCCAGTTGTTATAGTATTTGATCGTTGATTTTGTACTCTACCTCGTCTAGTTTTACTATTTGGATATGTTAAATCAATACCATCGCCGACACTAGCATAAGTATATCCCTGTTTAGTGCCATTATTTATCGCTACTTTATCGGACTGTTTTTCAAGAACTTTAGGTTCTAAATTTCCACCGCCACAACAATTTAATGTCGGTGCTACACCGTCAGCGGAATAAACACGTCCGCCTTGAGGATTACCGCCAAAGCTAGTAGTATTTACAACATTTCCGACTTGTTTAATAGTTGTTTGACTTTCTCGTCTGAGAGGTAAAAGGCTTTGTCCGGATGGGGTTCCATGATATCCGACAACGTAGATTCTTTCTCTGTTTTGAGGAACGCCGTAGTTTTTGGAATTATAAACCTTCCATTCGAGAGAGTACCCTCTTTCGGCCATTTCACCGACAACATTGAGGAACCCCCCCCCCGCCGTCGATTGATAACAAATTCTTAACGTTTTCACACACAAGCCATTTGGGTTTATTTTCTTCACACTCATCGATTAACCTCATAATTTCATAGAATAGACCACTTCTAGTGCCTTCTTTAATTCCTTCTTGTTTACCGGCGATACTTATATCTTGGCAAGGGAAACCGAACGTCCAAAGATCGGCCTTTGGTAAGTCTTTTCCTTTAACCTTTGTTACGTCGCTACCGAACCACAGGTTATCTGTATTGTACATAGCTTTATATGATGCTTGGGCAAATTTATCGAATTCGCACCATCCAACACATTCCATGCCAGATAATTCTAAGCCAGAATGAAAGCCACCGATCCCGCTAAAAAAATCTATAAATTTCATATAATAATATATCCTTAATATTGTTAGTTATTAAATTAAAATAGTTTAAATAGTATTAATGGTATATACATTGATAGTAGTATAAATAGTATTAGTAAAATTAATTCTTTCATGAGAATTCCTTAATATAAGTGAATAAGAATAGGGTTAGCGGCGATCTTCTTGTTGTCGTCTATAAATTTCGGATGCTACAACTTCACCGTTTTCATTAGTATATAGAGTTCCGAACATTTTACTGTTTTCTTCTTCTTCTAGCTTATTATTAAGATACATCATTAAAATAAAGAACAAAAATCCGCCTAAAATAGAGTATTCGGTATAATAATCGGCTAACACATTTCTTAAAAATTCATCATATATAAGAATATATGCTAATACAAAAGATGATAATTTTAATACTGGTATGTATAACATGGTTATTCTCCTATAGCTGTATCTATAACAGTCAATAAATAATGTAAATGTAGATTAGAAATGATAGTATCCTTATTAATAATAGTAGGCCTATTAGTAGAGCATAAAGAATTTTCGAACGGCTGTTTTAATGGTTTAATCAAATAGTTCTTTCTATTATTATAGACTTCTATATTTTTAAAGCCTTTTATATTTGTAAGAATATAATCATCTGGAATATAAACATATTCTGATTTTTGATTTTGTTCGCTGTCTTCATTATTAAGTTGATCCGCTAATCTCATAATCGCCGGTAAAGAAATATAATTAATTATTTGACTATCAGAATAGCTATTAAAAATTGGAGCGTTTTCTCTTCTTATATAATTTACTGCTCGCTTTATTTCTGGTGTAAGTCCAATATATTCAACGGGCTCATGTCTCCTTCTGTAATAAAAGTTATTTGGCTTAGCTGTAGATTTATTATTAAAAAAATTTATAGCTAAATGCATTCCTATAGAAAGCGCCATAATAAATAAAAACCGGGCCATATCGAAACCTTGTTCACCAATAGAAAAGAAAGCTGCTACTGGCGCCCATATTATAAACGTTATTAAATACATTCTTATTCACCATCCAATACTATACATATTTCTTTAAGGGCCTCATTAAGATTAAATTTAATAGCTCTATATGAACATCCTGTAGTGTTATATTTAGTAGCTATTTCTGTTAGAGGCATATTATTAAGATAATAATTAGTGAGTAAGAGTCTGTAGCGGGCGCTTTCTACTTTATTAATAGTTTTTACGATCTCTTGCTGAGCCTCGATATATTGATGCTGTAAAGTTTTTTCATTCTCTTTATATTCAGCTACTAAGGCTTTAACCTCTTCATCTGTTAATTTTTGAATATCTTGCTCGTAAATCCTAGTTAAATAATTAGACCTATTTAATTCTAGTGCTAACTCCTTATACCGCTCTAGATATTCTCTAGCTAATCTAGTATTATAATAAGGTTTAGTTTCTCCGAAGAGCGGTTCCTCGATAAAATTAGGCGAATTGTCGAGGAACTCTTTTATTTGTTGTCGTTGATTGTCATTGTATTTCATTTGTTATATCTTAGAATTATAATAAATTGAGACGTAATTACAGGCTTCGTCATACGATATCTTTAACTTCTTGGCGATTTCGAAGTATGATTTACCTTGATACCACATCGAGCCGGCTTGATTAATATCCTTTAATTTTTTGTAATGCTTGTTTAATTTTTTGAGACCCGCATGTAGATTATTATTGATAACTGCTACATTAACATTCATATGTGCGGCTGTTTTATGAACATCGTAATCGTTGTCGATATATTCTAGTAGTATCTCTCGTTGTTTATCTGTAAGTATATTGATATCTATTTTATTTAAAAAATCAGTATCTTCTAATTTATATTCTGGCTCTGACTGTCTGTCGGCTTTAATACTATGAACAGTTTCTTCAAAGTCTTCGTCGTGTTTATTAAGAGCTATTGTAGGCGCTATTGCTCTTAATGTTGCGTTAATAGTATGAACATCGATACCAGTCATAGTCGAAATATTATCAATCGTTTTAGGCTCGTTAATTCTATCGAGCGTTTCTCTAGCCTTTCTAATCTTTTTGATATCGGCTACTTTGTTTTCCGGCAATTTAACCGGCTTATTATTATTAATGTATTTAATTAAGTGGTACTTAACATTATCTTTATTGAATGTTGTAAAGGAGGCTCCTTTATCGGGAGACCATTTATCGAAGGCTTTTATAGTGGCGATCATACCTTCTTGTACTAAGTCTTCGAAGTCTTCACTATCTTTAAATTGATATGCAATAGATTTTACTAAGTCTGTTTGATTTAATATAATCTTATCTTTAGCATTTAGATCATTATCTATTAAGTATGCTTTATATAGATTATATTCTTCTTCTTTAGTTAGATATTTAGTCATAGTTAATGAGGGTGAATAAGTGTAAGGGATGGGCCGATGATTAATGTTTCCGCTCGTAGTGTTCTTAAATCCGCCAGTTTTATTTTAAAGACAGGCTCTTCTTCTTTAGTGCATTGAACGCTTAATACCTCAAGCTTCGGGTTGTATAGTTTAACCCAATAATTAACCGTACTTTTTAGATCGGCCTCGCTGTATTCCCTTAGATAAAACAATTCATAATAATCGTATAGATTAACGCCGCCGACGAGTCTTTTTCATTCTTACGTATCTCTGCATAATTATTATCCTTTTAATGTATAAATATTAAATTTACTAACAGTATATTTATTTAACTGCTGTTAATAGTATATTACCCAGAAAATCTTATTCTGTTACATATTTTTCTAAGAAATTAGAAATATTTTTTAAAAAAATATTAATGCAGTTTTTTCATATAGTCCATTAGCATAGGAACTGCTGAAGTATGTGTAGTATTAGTATAATGATAGTTATTACCTACTAAAAATGTCGTAGTAAATACTTCGAGATCTTTTTCTAATACTGCGACCACGCAATAAGCTTCTTCATCATCATCTACGCCACCGCAAAATTGAGAAGATACATAGGAATAATCCGGAAACGTTTCTTTGAGCCATAATTCTAAATCGTAATTAAGAGATTCTGTTTCCTTTTTATATAACCAGTTATCCCAGTTACTGAATTTACCTATTCTACTTGATAAGTATTTTCTACTATTATTAATTTGTGCTTCTGTCATGTCTTACCTCTTACTTCTAAGCTACCGATAGCTTACTGAATTTATCGTTAATAGTTTCTTCTAGCTCGTAATTATAAACTGTACATAGATATTCTACTGAAAGCTTAAACCATTCTGGATCGCTTTCCCATCCTTTAAGCATGGCTATTAAGTTAATAATATCGTTACCGAGCATTTTTTCTGTCGATACGCAATCTTTATTTCTGCAATAGTATAGTTCTGTATTCGACCTTTTTAATACCATAGCGCTTTCTGTTTTATCTAAATGGAATATACAATTAAATAAAGTATTGAGCGGTAATCCTAAAACTTTAGAAATGCCATCCTTTTTAAAGGCTTCTACGGCTTTAGTCCATGTTATTTTTTTAGGCGTCTTATTAATAACAAATTCTTCGCCATTAACGACCTTAGAAATATTTTCGTTTACTTCGTTAATACATCTTAAATATTTAGTCTGATCTTTTCTATTAAAGGAGTCTGTAATAACTTTGCTACAATGAATAAATTTATAGGCATCGATCATTTTAACAATATCATTAGGGAACAGTAAAAATAATTTAATATTAATTCCATATTCTGGCGCTGCATTATAGAATGCCGGGTTCATATAATAGATTGTATGATTATTATTATCTTCGTTTGTTGGAATAAGAATATTAGCATTTTTAATGTCTGATAAAAAACGTCTAATTGTTCTATCTGAAATATCGAATTCGCCTTTTAAGCGTTCTACGATATCCTCCCTACTCATTGGACCTTTAACCTTAGAATTAGATAAATTATACAATTCGTTATTATTATTTAAAAACGTTACCAAGTGCATTAAATAAGATATGTATTGAGCATTACCTATACGTTTTCGCATTTCATTAAATGCTTCCCTAACTTTAATGCCTTCGCTTCGTCCTATTCTAACGTGCCGGCCATCGTTAGAAAAATACTTTAATTTTTTACCGGTTATTTCGATAAAAACTTCGTTTGAAATTTGGATATCGACCATAATAACAGCCTCTTTCATTAATTAACATTAAAAATATGACTTAAAAAATGTGGCCAATAATTGAGTCTTTTGAGTATTCAAAGTGGCCAATTATTGAGTCATGTAAAATCGGAGTTTTCCGCATGGTTGAGGGATTTTAGTTAAAATTTTGAGTTAAATCCTCTTATATAAGAATAAGATAACAGATTTTTTTAACATTCATTAACTAAAATTCCTTCAAAGTAGATTATCTAAATTTGCTACTATAAACTTTTAAGTAATACTAAAGAACTTGATCCGAGTATCATTTTTAATATTCTATATTTCGGATCTCGAATTAAATTTCGCTATCTAGTTAAGTATTGAATGTATGATACGATACTCGGCTTCGGTTATAAGAAATACGGTTTCCGTATTTGCCTTACAATATAATATTACCTATCAATGATGTATGCTGCGTTATAAATATTTTAAATTTACACGATTCGTGTAATTAATTTAGCATACATAATATGATTAGCATACATAACTACTTAATATTTATATTCTAAATATATTATAACATTAAAATTTTTGATACGATGGCTTGACATAACATTAATTTTGTGTATACAAGGGATATTTTTCTCGAAAAGTGGTATTGAATATTGAATGGACTGGGGTTAATCCGGCGCTTGTCTGCGCCGGGGATATACTTCGGCCGGGATCTATGTATAGGATGTAAGAAATGTTTCGGTTTTATATTTTGTTTAAGTGTTGTAATAATTACCGGTGCTCTATATATGAGATGATACGATAGTTAAATGTTGGTTTAAAATGTCGGCTATTTATGAAATGCTTAAAGGTTAATGAATTTTAATTAGATTTAAAAAATGATACGATGTCTTGGGCCGTGGATAATGAATGGAGAATACTCTAGCAGCGACTCAAATCATTCTATAAGCCACGCCTATATGAGATACTAAAAAACGAATCTTAATATGATGATGTGCAGCGACTATAGCTATCACTCGCCTTATGAACGGCTACGGATCAAATTTAATTGAAAGCCGATTACATATCAAAAACGAGCCGCTACTAACTGAATACTTAACCTTTATCCACTTAAAATCCAAACATAATTAATCGACCCATAACATTTACAACACGCTATACACTTAACATAAACGTCTTATATATGCTTAATATTTTGGAACACCGGTAATAATTTACATCCCCGGCGCACGTAAGCGCCGGAAATATCGTTATAGCCTTAGAATAAGTTCATATCTTACGTGCCGATTATTCACTTAGTATCATACTTAACACATGCCACCCTACACGAGATGCTTATAGAATAGTCAAATTTAACCGGTATGCATACTCAATACATATCGACATAATTTCTATCGCCCCTTATACCAAACATTGATTACAGGGCCTTTAACGCAACTTTAGACTGCTACTCATAATAAACTTACGTATTAAACATAATAATCCTTGCGAAGCAAATCTAAATTATTACGCATTACATCCTTACCTCGATAGTCATACAATTCAAATATTTGACCTGTGAGCGAGTTTTCCCTTAAAGGCATACAAACATATATCGCATACATTAAAAAGGCCTTATACGCTAAGTATCTTAATAATATGATATGCTGCTTACGTCCGATACGATATATATGCTTTCTACAATACCTAAAAAATCGCTAAATTTGCCCCTATATGCTCGTTTAACTATTCGTAGCTATAATTTACCTATCCCAGAATGTTAAGCGCCGTAGAGGCTCAAATTTTTAATTTTAGCAAACAAAAAAGCACTTACCATTTAAGATAAGTGCTTACTATATGCTTACGCTAAGTCGAATACCGTTATTATAATGAATACGACTAATGCTGCTAGCGTTATGTAGCCTACATACGGCTCGTATAGCTTAACGATATCGAGCTTAGACGTATCGACACCTAATGCCCGGATCCGAGATAGTGGAAGAAATACTAATCCGATCAATAGAATAGCTGCGCTTAGGTTATAAATAAATTCCATGATGTTATACTCCCATATATCCCATACGCTACAATACCTCTAAAATTCATTTATTTGAGCTGTACGGGCCTTTTGATATAATTCTAATATAATTACATATGACGTTAATTTTTTAACTAAATAGACGATGCTTGTATAATTATAATTAAAGCCCTTGTACCATATCGCATACAAGGGCTGTATATTTATTACTGATTACATAACACTTCGAGCGCTTCGTTAATGATCGGCTCGAGCAATTTATTCGACTCGATTATGAACTTTTGCTTCTCAACTTCGCTTAATTCGTTAAATCTGTCTTTATTACCTTTAATAGGCTTTAATAACGCTGTATAGATATCGTAATTAGCTCTCAGTCTATCGTTAAGAGTTTGATTACTAAGACCGAAGGCATCGGCTAAATCAGCTACACAAGCTTTATATTCAAGTTCGTCATAGAATTTAGTTTTGACTGTAAGTCTACGATTACGTTGTTGCTGACTACGAGTAGCCCAACGACAATTATTAGGACCATAAGGCTTATCGTTATCGATACGATCGATTGTAAGTCCATCTTGATATGTTTCATGCATATCTTCGTAGAAATTATCGAAGCATTCCCATCGTGGATCGTAGCCAATCTTAGAATACGTTTCATATTGTTGCTGACTCGGATTATTACAACGAGATTTTAATTGTTTCCAAATACGATAGAAACGAGTATTACTTTTACCGTGCGTTACGCTTTTAGCGGTTGGTTTTTGCTTGAAGCTTCTCTTATAACCGTTAGCAGCTGTACATTTGCTATTTGTAATTTGATTAGTATTTAACGTTAATACTTCGTTAGTCCGCCGGTCTTTCACTTCCCAAATATGGCCCTCATTATGATTGAAGTCTACGTGTTTAATGATTTCGTACTTATCTGTTCTAGCTTGTAATTTTTCCATTAATTTCATGTTAGTTACCTCTTTACTGAATATTAAATAGTAAGGCTCTTTATTTTCGCTTTCAATATAATATTACCTATATGTAATGCATTGAGTACGATAAATTTAAAAAAATATTTAATTAATCCACGAATTGTTAATTTTTTCCTTTAAAAAAGCTTCGAATAATTCAATATTAACGAGCTTTTTCTTATGGGAGATACTAATTACGCCCTCTTTAAATTCTGGATCGCATTGCATTTGCATTACTAAAGAAGTAGCTAACGTACGACCAATGTCGAATGTCTTAGTTAAATTAGTTACCGAGGAGTATTTAACTTCCACTGCGCTTATAATCCTTTCTTGGAAGTCTTTTCGGCCATAGATCAGAATGAATAATAACCTAACTGTTACTATTAATCTATGAGATATCTCGTTGCTCACGCAACTTATTTCTGTTTATTCATCACGAATAATTATCTTTATAATACGATTATATATGATCGTATATGATTTGTAAATACCATTGACAAAAAATGTTAATTTTATTAGAATAACAATTAAAGGAGGTTCATAAATGAAGAGAATAGAATTAATTAACAGCCGTAAAGAGCTAGGCTATACACAAGAATACGTAGCTAAATTATTACAAGGATATAGTCGCCCGGCTTATGCTATGCTTGAGTCCGGAAAAATTAAGCGTGTACATATTAGTATACAGCGTCAGCTATCTAAGATATATGGTAAGCCGATCGAGGTATTATTTCCCGAGGATTATGATATTAAGGAAGAAACTATTAATTATACGCAAGAATTACAGCATCTCGTTATGTATCTAGCTCCTAAGCAGCAAAAAGCATTATATGAGTTATTATCGACTATAGTAAAGGAGACTTAAATGTTTGTAGAAGAAAGACCCGGCAAGAAAGGTATGACTTATCGGTTTGGGGAAAGCTATACCGATCCGTTAACCGGTAAATCTAAGAAAGTATATCATACATCGTCTAAAAATACGGCTACAGTACGTAAGGAAATACAGCGTGTCTTACATAATAAAATCGACGAAATACTTAAAAACTTTAACAATAAAAAGAATATGACGCTCGAGGAACTGGTAAGCGAATTCGTCGAAATAGATAGACCGCTACGTAAGATCACGACTCAGCAGCATATTGACTACCATTCAAAAACCTTAACGAAGTGGTTCAATAAAGACATGTTAATCAGTAAAATAACGGCGCTATACTTACAACGTACGATTAACTCTCTCTTATCCACTCATAGCTATAATTATGTTAAAGCAGTATATAGTTTATTAAAGCAGTCGTTAAAATATGGTAAACGTATGGGTTATATCAATGATATAAGCTGCTTAGACGACGTTATATTCGTTAAAAATAAACGTACTCCCGAGCAGCTTAATAAAGACCGTAATAAATTTTTAACCAAAGATGAATTAATACTATTCTTATCGAAATTAAAAGCTATTAATGAGCGAGCCGCTACCCTATTCGAGTTCCAATCATTAACAGGGCTTCGTATCGGAGAATTAAGAGCATTACGTTCGCAAGATTATAATGCTAAGGAAGGCTATATCGATGTAAATGCTACCCTTACTCACGATAATATTAGAATAGCCCCTAAAAACGAATATTCAGTAAGAAAAGTAAGTCTATCTGACGAAGCTAAACAAATTATTATTAAGTGTCTTCAACTAAATAAATCTCGTGAAGGATTTGTACAAGGTTTTAATAACCCAAATAATTATATATTCGTAACTGACGGCGGCGTACCATATGACTCGCATTATTTAAACAAACTACTTAAAAAAGTACCGTTTCATAAAACAGTTACGACTCATACTTTTAGACATACACATATATCGTTATTATCTGAAGCTAATATACCGCTTAAAACGATTATGGCTCGAGTCGGGCATAATGAACCTAAGACTACTTTATCGGTATATACACATGTTACGGACGAAATGAAAAAACAAGAAATAGTAGCTTTAAATGCTATTAACTTAAAGAAAGCCTAGTTTATTATACTAGGCTTTTTTATTATGGGTGGATAAGCGACCTAAGAGCAATCCGATCTATCTAAATTGCTACGTGCCTTTAAGCACGTTAATTTATTTAAATTGCTACGTGCTTACGAAGTAAGTGCGTCAATTTACGGGGAAAATTTGGGGAAAATTTGGGGAAAAATTATCGGTTATTATATGAAATTTAGCGAACATATACGAACAATAAAAAATACCGGAAGACTAGATGATTACTACGTTTATATAGTAACTACCTAACTTCCGGTATTCCTATGTTTTAGTGGTGGAGATGAGGGGAGTCGAACCCCTGTCCAAGAGTGTTGCCATATAGACTTCTCCGAGCACAGTCTATGATTGAGATCTCGGGTTGCTATCGCTCACAGACAAGCTACACAACCCCAGTTCATATTGTCTCGCCTAATTCATATGAACAACTAAATTAGACCAGCCTACTGTTTGACGTCCATTCACACTTGGTAGGCACAAGTATGAGGGACGTAGCTTATGCAGCTAATGCAAAATTTTCTTCTGCGTTTAAATGTTTTCCCACCGTTTAACGGCCTCATGGAACGCCGACTCGCTATCTATACCACACGCACCCCTGTCGAAACCTTTACATCCCCGTGCGTCGGT
>ERZ772967.420-NODE-420-length-34738-cov-8.987919_pt1 | contig 34738 bp, 31 predicted proteins | sample MGYA00511677_ERZ772967 | MGnify/ENA primary metagenome ERZ772967 (study PRJEB29015, sample SAMEA2737931) | human oral metagenome | biome: human oral; feature: human-associated habitat; material: dental | place: China | collected 2146 ...
CCGATGGCCTGCGGCCGGATTCTAGAACACTGGGAGATGTGTTCGGTCCGGAACGACGCCGCGCGCTCCGAATTCCAGGCGTTGATTCTAGAACACTGGGAGATGTGTTCGGTCCGGAACACGAGCGTGTTGAGGCTTACAAGAAAACGTATTCTAGAACACTGGGAGATGTGTTCGGTCCGGAACGACGAACCTGCGCAACATTCCGGGGCGTGTATTCTAGAACACTGGGAGATGTGTTCGGTCCGGAGCGTCATGACGAAGATTCCGAGCTGCCGTCTGGTTCTGGAGCACAGGGAGGTGTAGCCAACCCAAATCCATGCAAGTTTTGAAAGACCATTGCCCCTTGATTATCCCGGGGACGGAGTTACATACCCATATTTCTCCATGTCGGGTTGGAGTACACTGGTTACCTGCCATACGGCAGTATTGCCCCGACATACGTCGAGTAAGGGGGATTCGGATGAGTGCGTACTCTAGGGATGTGTCCAATGAGGAGGTCATGGCAAGTCAGTTTTGTGCTGATCTGGCGGCAGCGGGCCTTCGCGTAGCCGTGCATCCCACTGCCCCGGATCAGACTGCCCAAAGTGCCTGACCGCTTTGGGGGCAACCCTCATTCGTTTCCGTCGTCAGTGCTACCCTTTTCGGGGTGCAGGCATCAGCGTCTGCCGTTTCAGTATTTCCAAAGTCCACAAATCAGGAGGTGCCTTCATGAACCGAACCGACGTAACCGAAAAGATCATTTCCACCAAGGTGACCAAGGGGCTCACATGGTCCGAAATTGCAAAGCGGGTTGGGCAGAGTGAGGCGTGGACAACGGCGCTCTGCCTGGGTCAGATGACGGCAGACCCGGAACACGCAAAGGTGCTGGGGGAAATTTTTGGCCTGACCGCGGAGGAGCAGCAGTGGTTGCAGGTTCCACCCTATCGCGGCTCTCTGCCTACTCAGGTGCCGACCGATCCGCTCATCTATCGGTGGTATGAGGTGGTCAATGTCTATGGCTCCACCATCAAGGAGCTGATTCACGAGAAGTTCGGCGACGGCATCATGAGTGCCATTGATTTCTCCATCGAGCTGGACCGTCAGCCGGATCCAAAAGGGGATCGCGTCAATGTCGTGCTGTCAGGCAAGTTCCTGCCGTACAAGCCCTACTGACGATGGTATCGGTCAGAGGATTGCCGGGGGGGCGGCCACCTCTGGCGAGGCGGTTTTCCAGTATGGCTGGTCATCTGTGCGTCGAGTGATGATGCTGGCCATTGTCGGGCTTCAAAGCCGCCGTCAGTTGAAGGAGTGTACCAATATTTGGTACACTCCCCACTCCAAACAGGAGAACACCATGAGCCGGAACACTTCGGTTTCTCTCGGTCCGCACTTCGCCAGCTTCATCGATGGTCTGGTGCAAGGTGGGCGCTATGGCACCACCAGCGATGTAGTCAGGGCAGGATTGCGGCTGCTTGAAGAACACGAGGCCAGGGTAAAGGCGCTGCAAGATGCGTTGCGCGAGGGTATGGCGTCTGGCGAACCGCGTCCATTCGATTTCGAAGACTTCAAGGCACGCAAACGCGCCGGTTTTCAGCAGCAATGAAGCGCATTGCGTTCACGCCAGCGGCAGAGGCCGACATCGACAGCATCTGGGATTACAGCGCCGAAATGTGGGGTGCAGATCAGGCCGACACCTACACCGATGCCATCAGGGATACCTGCCGTGCGCTGGCAGAGGGCAGGAAGCGGGGGCGGCCTGCGCAGGTTCTGCCGGATTTCCAGAAGTGCCTGTGCGGCTCCCATGTCATTTACTTTCTGGAGTCTGCCGGGTCTCTGGATGTGGTTCGCATCCTGCATCAACGACAGGATGCTGAGCGGCATCTTTAGATGCGTGCCATGGATTCATTCGAATCTACCCACCACCCGTCACCATCCCGCCCCCCACACCAATTGTCACGACAATAAAGACAATACCCGTTGCATAATCCGCATCGTTTCGGATTATGGTGGCTTGCGTCTTGTGCCGGCTGCGCGCGCTCTTTTACGGGGGCAAGCGCTGCCTGGAGGGTCGCCCGCCACCGCAAGGAGTCTTCATGTCGTCCTCCACCAAACTCCCCGCCATCTTTCTGGGCCATGGCAGCCCCATGAACGCCATCGAGCCGGACAACCGGTTCAACCAGGGCTTTCTGCAGGTGGCGCAAAGCTTCGAAAAGCCACAGGCGGTGCTGATGGTGTCGGCGCACTGGTATGGTCGCCGGCTGCAGGTCATGTCGGGTGAGCACAATCCGCTCATCCACGATTTCTACGGCTTTCCGCAGGCGCTGTTCGAGGCCACCTATCCAGCGCCCGGTTCGGCGGCGCTGGCGGCACGTGTGAGTGCGCTGCTGGTGCAGGAGCAGGTGGAGTCAGACCCTGCCCGCGGGCTGGACCATGGGGCCTGGGCGGTGCTGCGGCATTTCTATCCGCAGGCGGATGTGCCGGTGGTGCAGCTTTCGCTGGACATCACCAAACCGGCCAGCTGGCACTGGGCGGTGGCCCAAAAATTGCGGCCGCTGCGGGACGAGGGTGTGCTGATCATGGGCAGCGGCAACATCATCCACAATCTGCGGCTGATGGACCGGTGGCACATGGACCGCAGTGTGGCCTACGACTGGGCCATGGATTTCCGTGCGCGCATCAATCGGGCCATTCTGGCCAATGATCGCGACATACTGGTGAACTTCATGGAGCTGGGTGAGGGGGCGCGTCTGGCCGTGCCGGTGCCGGCCGAGCATTTTCTGCCATTGCTGTATGTGTTGGCGCAGCGCGAGGACGGCGAGCCGGTGGACATTTTCAATGACGAGATCGTTGCCGGTTCGCTGTCGATGACATCGGTGAAGGTGGGCTGAACAGGCCCGTGCGGAGTTTCCGCGCAGCCGGCTCCAGACGCTACCGAAGCGTTTCCCGGTGCCGGCACGAGCCTCGTCTGAGGCTGGTTTTCGCGGCACCTGGGGGTTTCAGATCATCCCGGACCTCTCAGGGCGTGTCGCCGTTTCCGGATTTCCCGCCTTCGTCCTGCTGCCAGGGGTTTTCGCCCTGCACCCGCTGGAAGGCACGGTAGAACTCCTGCACGCTCTGGTTCTCCCGCACGGGGAGGCCGGTGGCGTTGTACAGGAATTCGGCGGCGTGAGCGCGGGTGGTGCGGTCGAAGTTGCCGCTTTCCGGTACGGCATAACCGTACTGGCGCAGGGTACGCTGCATGTACAGCACGCGGTTGGTGATGGCGGAGTTCTGTGTGCCTGATGTGTCGGGCGCGGGCGTTCCGCCCTTGTTGCCGGCTGTAGCGGGCGTGCCCGGGGTGCTGGATGCTCCCGGTGCTGCCGGTGAGCCCTGTCTGCCTGACGTACTGGATGTGTCCGGTGTGCCTGATCTGCCTGCCGTGCCGGATGCTTCCGGTGTGCCCGATCTGCCCGGCGTGCCAGCTGCGCCCGAGTGGTCGGGCCTTCCCGACGTGCCGGCACTATCCGAAGCGGCAGCAGACCTGCCCGATGTACCGGGCGCTCCAGAGGTCGCTGACCCTTCTGGCGTGGCAGACGTGCCAGCTGCGTTGCGCGAATCCGATGGGCTGTACGATCCTCTGGCCGAACCCGAACCCGAACCCGAACCCGAACCCGAATCTGTGCCTGCGCCCGTACCTATGCCTCTGCCCGTGGCAGGGGTGCGGGGAGCCACGCGTCCGGAAATGTCGGCATTCTCCCGCCCCGGGGCCTGGGCTTCCCTGTTGGCACGGCTGGTGGACGGGCGTTCGCCGGCAGCCCTGCCGTTGCCGTTGCCGGCGCCGGTACGTGTCTCTGCGGCTTCTGAACCCGGCCTTGCCCCCGTGCCGGCACCTGAGCCTGTACTCGAGCCTGCACCTCTGGCCGGACTGCCGTGGGCGGTGGTGTTGCTGGTACCGCTGCGGGACGTGGCATTGGCCCGGTCGCTGCCTGTTTCGCTGCCGGCCGTGCGGTTGCCTGCGCCGCTTCCGCTGCTGCCGCTCGCGCCAGTATCCGTGCCACCGTTGCGGCTGGTGGCGGCTGGTTTGCCGCCGGAACCGCTGCTGGCCCCATTGCTGCTGGTCGGGCTGGCGTTGCGGTTGCGGCCACCATTGGCGTTTCCGGTACCGTTGCCGGAATTGCGCTGGCGGTTGCTGTGCGTGACGGCGGGTTTGTTCGTGTCCGTGTCGGTGTCGGGGGTGCCGAAGAACATGCCGATCACCAGCAGGATGATGATCACGATCAGGGCTGCCAGGGCCACCAGACGCACCAGGGTCAGGATGCCCCGGCCGGTCTGGGTGATGCCCCGCCACAGGCGCCCGAAGGGGCCGCCTCCGCCGCCGTAGGACTGGGGGACGCTTCGGGGGTTGTAGGTCTGGGCCTGGCTGGCATGGCCGGCGGCGTACATGGGGACGCGCTGGCCGGCAGGTCGGGGTGCGCCTGCCGTCCGTTTGGCGCCGGCAGGCGGTGGGGGGCTGCGCCGGGTGGTGGCGTTGCCGGCTCCGGCACCGGCGCTTCCCCGGCCAGCACTGATGCTTCCCCGGCCGGCGCTGCTGCCACCTGTGCGGGGTATGCCGCCCGTGCGGGGCATGCTGCCCATGCTGGGGCCAGTGTGGCGGCCGGTGGGACGGGTGGTCTGCTCGTAGGGCTTCTGCTGCAGGGCTTCGGCCAGTTCGGGCGGAATGGGGGCGGGCGGGCGGCCCGGGAAGAGCGGGATGCCGGACTGGACCTCCATCTGGCACCAGGGGCAGCTGTTCAGGTGGCCGGGGTAGAGGTGGTGGTTGTCTTCGGGGCAGACATAGAGGCTGGCTTCGAAGGCTTCGAGGGCTTCCACCCACTGCTGGGCAGTGGGCCGCTCCACGTCGCCCCGGGTGTTCAGGGCCTGGGCGAACAGGGCGGCCAGTACGGGCGAGAGTTCGACCAGGCTGGGCAGGCCGGGAGGGGGCGTGACCGGGACGCGGCGGGCCGTGGTGGGTCGCTGCCGGCCTGTGCCTGTTCCGCTGGCCTGATGGGGGCCGCCGGGGCGCGTGCTGCTGCCTTCGTGTGACAGGCTGGCGTTGTGCGCATGCAGCCAGTCCCATGCGGTGGGATGGTTGGAATCCGGGATGGGGTGGGGGTAGTGCAGCTGTTCGATCCGCTTGCTGATGGGCGGCGGGTTCTGGACGCTGCTGTCATAGACGCCGTTGAAGGGGTGATGCCCCATCATGAGGGTCTGGAAGATCAGGACGGCCAGGCCGAAGTTGTCGTGGTTGGGGGTGCGGGTGACGCCCTCCAGCGAGCGGCCCTGCAGTTCGGGCGGGGTGTATTCGGGGGTGCCGACCAGGCAGGGGAACTTCTGGGTGGTGGTGACGAACTGGAAGCTGTCGGCATCGACGAGGGCCACGGTGGCCTGGTGGTCTACCAGCATGCCGCTGGCGTTCACGTCGCCAATGACGCAGCCGGTGAGGTGCACGGAGGCGACGGCCCGGGCGATGTTGGTGGCGGTGTGGGCCAGAAAGCCGTAGTCGGCCGTGGGGAAGTGCTGCTTGCGGGCTGCGGGTGCGTAGACTTCGTGCAGGGGCAGGCGGTCGCGCACCGCCCGCATCAGAAAGCCGGCAAAGAGGCCGTCGCTGCCCAGCATGACGGCCCAGGGGAAGGCGGCCAGTTCGGACTGGGCGGCCAGGCCGGCCTGAACCATGGCGCGGATCTTGGCCTCCAGCCGGGGGCGGCGCGGGTTCTTGTACAGCTTGACGGCAAGGTCGCCGGAGGGGCCGGCCAGAAATACCTCACCCTCGCCCCCGCCCCCCAGGCGTTTGCCCAGGGCGAAGGTATGACCGTCGTCGGTGCGCAGGGTGCGCGGGGGAGACTGGCCACTCATGGCAGCACGGCAATGATCAGCGTCTTGTCGTCGTCGGTGCGGCTGTTGACGGCGGCGCTGTTCAGGTAGGCGGCCAGCTGGGCAGACAGGGCTGCATGACGGCCATACCAGACGGCTTCAGGTGCATACGACGGGGCCGGCGCGGCCGGTGTGGCTGCTGCGGCAGCAGGGACGGACGTGGCCCGTGTGGCGGGTGCGGCCGCCGTGGCCGCCATGGATCTGGAGACCGGCGCAGCACCTTGGTGGGGCATGGCTGCTGGGGCTCCTTGCGCTGGTGCTGCTCCGGGGGGCTGCATGGCGCCTGCGGCATGCGCTGCCTGGGTGGGCGGCATGGCTGCCGTGGCCGGACGTGCCTGCGCTGCCTGGGCTGCCTGCGTGGCGCCTGTGGCCGGGAGGGCCTGTGCCGTCATGGGTGTCATGTGGGCACCGGCGGATGGAGCCAGGAAGGGGGCGTCCGGCATGTCCCTTTCCAGCAGCGGGGTGGCAACCCAGGCTGGCGGTGGGGTGGCCGGCCTGGCGGCTGCCGGAGGACGTCCCTGTGCACGGGGGAAGCGGGGGCGGCCGAACGGTCTGCCGGCACCCTGTGCGGGAGGGCGCTGTGCGCGCGGGTTCTGCGCGCGGGGGTTGCGTGGTGTGGTGGGGCCCTGTGCGTAGGGGCCCTGAGCATAGGAACCCTGACCGTTGTGGCGCTGCATGTAGGCGCCCTGCGGGTTTGGGCCTTGCGCGTAGGCCCGCTGCATGCCGGGGCGCTGCACGGGGGGCTGCCCGCCGGGGCGCTGTACGGGGGCCTGTGGGCCGGGGCGCTGTGCCAGGGGAGCTTGTGGGTTGTGGTGCTGGACGGAAGGGGCTTGCGGGCCGGGAGGCTGGGCTGAGGGGCCTTGTGGGGCGGTGTGCTGGGCTGGGGAGGGGCCTTGCTGGGCGACGTGCTGCACGGGGGCGGCCGGTGCACCTGCCCCGGGTACGGGAGCTGCCTGCCCGGCGCCGGTGTTGCCCGCGGCTGTTGGGTGTGCTGCGGCCGTGGGCACCTCGTCGAGCAGCGGGGTGGTCATGGCGCCGAAGAAGGGGGCGTGCGGGGTGCGGGTTTTCATGTCCAGCACCAGGCGCTCGATGCCGTCGGTGAAGACGGCCAGGGCGTCGAAGGGGGCGTCGAAGCGCCCGATGCGTGTCTGCTCCGGTGGGGTATCGGTGATGAAGCGGGTGGTGGCCGCAAATTCGCCATGCTCGGGCCAGGACAGCGTCTGCCAGGTCTGCGTCTGGGCGTGGTGGGCGACGATGCCACCATCGCCGGTGTGGGCGACGAGGGTCTGCCTGCCATTGCTGAGGGCCAACAGCAGGGTGCAGGCGAAGTCACGCGGCTGGAGTCCGCGCCGGGCGGCTGCCAGGGCAATGCGCTGGCGGGCACGCTCGACCCAGACGTGCAGGGTGGCGTCGTCGGGCAGGCCGGGGGGGTACGGCTGGCCGAAGTACCGGTGCACGGCCTGGCTGAGGGTGCGACAGGTAAGGACGGCCCCCAGCCGGCTGTGGGTGGCGCTACCGGCACCGTCGCAGGCGATGGCCAGCAGCCAGGGGGCGGTGTTGCCGTCGTCGTCTGCGCCGGTGGCCTGCGTCGAGGCAGGATGCAGCGATGATGCGGAGGCGCCGGGGAGGCCCGCCGGGTAGATCATCCGGCAGGTGTGGGCGTCCTGGAGCGGCTGGCCGCTCTGGCTGTGTGAGGTACCGATGCAGGAGGTGGAGGCCCAGGACCAGTGCTTCATGGTGGCAACGGGATGGCGGGGCGAGCGGCGCTCAGTCGATGGTGGCCCAGCCGTTCGGGCCGGTGGGGTTGGTCAGCGTCACGGCGTCGCCGGGGTTGGAGCGCGACTGCGAGCTGAGGGAGCTGGACAGCCAGGCGAACAGTTCGCGGAAGGCCAGGCCCTTGAGGCGCAGCGGCTGGCGCTTGGCCAGGGTGCCCAGGGTGCTCATGTCGGCGTCTTCGACGCCCACGGCGTAGAACATGAATTCCTTGCCGGCCTCGCCGTGTTCGATGGCGGCGCGGGCGTTGGTGATGTTGTCGGTGGGGGTGCCGTCGGTGATCATGAAGATCCACGGGCGGTAGTAGCTGATGCCAGCCTGGCGGTAGAGGTTCTTGCGGTGGCGCAGCAGGTGTATGGCGGTTTCGACGGCTTCGCCCATGGGGGTGAGGCCTTCGGCGTGGAGTTCGGGCGCGATGAACTGGGACGCGCTGGTGAAGTCCTGGTAGACCTGCACGTCTCCGAAGGTGACGATGGCCACTTCCACACGCCGGGCGCTGAGGCTGTCGGCCTTGAGGGAGGCTTCGAAGCCCTTCAGGCCCTGGTTGAGTTCCTGGATGCGCCTGCCGCTCATGGAGGCCGAGACATCGAGCAGGAGCAGGCAGGGGCAGCGCGGTTCGGGGTTCTCGACAAATTCCGCCAGGGCAAAGGGATTGGCGTCCATGTTCATTGGTTTGCTCCGGATGAATGGGCGTGGCCCACATACGCGGGGATTCTAGCCGCTGATCGGATGCATGTGATATTTGTGTCGATATGGGGGTGCCCCGAAACGGAACAATTGCACACGCCGCGGCGCCCATGGGCGCCGTTTTTCGGAGCGCTTCAGCCTTTCTGGTAGACCAGCATGGCCGCCGTCAGGTCTTCCAGCGCGCTGCCGACGGCCTTGAAGACGGTGATGGCCTGCTCGCTGGTTCGGCCGGGGCGCTGGCCGCGGCAGAGCTGTTCGAGGGTGGCGCGGATGTCGCTGGTGGCAAACCGGCCGGTGGCGAAGGCGTTGAGCAGGTCGCCGGACTTGAGGGGCGCCTCGTCGGTGTCGACGTAGACCTCGGTGTCGAGGAAGCATTCGGGGGCGGCTTCGGTCATGCTGGGCTTGAAGCTGCCGATCAGGTCGAGGTGGGTGCCGGGCTGCAGCCAGTCGCGCTGGATCAGCGGGGCCTCGGCCAGGGTGGCGCAGCTGATGATGTCGGCCTGGCGGGCGGCGGCTTCGAGGGCATCCAGCCCGCCTTCGAGCGGGGTGGCCGGAATGCCCTGCTTGCGCAGCGATTCGGCCAGGACGGCGGCGCGCACGGGGCGGGGGTTCCAGATCTCGACGTGTTCGATGTCGCGTATGGCGCGCATGGCGCCGGGCACGAGGGCGGCGATGCGGCCGGCACCGAGCACCAGCAGGCGTCTGGCGTCCTTTCTGGCCAGAAAGTCTGCGCCCAGGGCGGCAGCACCGGCGGTGCGGCGGGCGGTGATGGCGTCACCGTCGATGAGGGCCAGCGGTACGCCGGTGGTGGCGCTGTAGAGCACGTAGGTGGCGTGCAGGCCGGGCAGGCCCTGGGCGCCGTTGGCGGGGAAGATGTTGATGGTCTTGACGCCGAAAAAGCCCGCCTCGTTCCACGCAGGCATGATCAGGGTGGTGCCCTGCACACCCTGGCTTTCGATGGTGTGGGTATGGCGCAGGGGTACCGAGGCGCCCTTGTCGAAGGCTTCGCGCAGGGCGGGGATGAGGGTGCGGAAGGCCAGCGCCCGGTTGCACTGGTCGGCGTCGAACTGTTTCATGAAGGTTCTTTCTGGCGTGACGTGATTCGGAATGGGAGGTGTGCCGGTGCAGGCTGGTGCCGTGTCGCCGGTGCTTGCCGTGATGCCTGCCGTGGCGCCCGTTGTGGTACCCATTGTGGTACCTGTTGTGATCCCCGCGCTGGTGCGGGAATGCGGGGTGGTGCAGGGACGCGGGACGGTGCGGGCCAGGGGCAGGCGGGTCAGAGAAAACGCTGCACCGAGTAGGGCGACGGATCGGTGAAGGGCTGCTGGCCGGTCATCAGTTCGGCCAGCAGGCGCCCGCTGACGGGGCCGAGGGTCAGGCCGTGGTGGGCGTGGCCCACGTTGAACCACAGGCCACGATGGTGCGGCGCGGGGCCGATGAGGGGGCGCATGTCGGGGGTGCAGGGGCGGCGGCCCATCCAGGGGACGGCTTCGACGGGCTCGCCCAGCGGCCAGAAGGCGCGGGCGATGCGGGTGTCCTGCTCGGCCTGGGCGTAGTTGGGCGGGGCGTCGGGCAGGGCCAGGTGTACGCCGGTGGTGAGGCGGATGCCGTCTTCCATGGTGGCCATGACGAATCCCGAGGCGCTGTCGCAGACGGGGAAGGGCAGGGCGGGGTGCTCTGCATCGATGCGGAAGTGCAGGTGGTAGCCGCGCTTGGGTCGCAGCGGCAGGCGGTAGCCGAATTTCTCGGCCAGCGCTCCGGTGTCGGCGCCGAGTGCCAGGACCACGTCGCTGGCGTGCAGGCTGCGGCCGTCGGGCAGCGGCAGTTGCCAGCCGGGGTCGGTCGGCTCCAGGCCCATGGCGTCGGCACGCAGGATGTCGCCGCCACCGGAGCTGAAGAGGTGGGCATAGCCCTGCACCAGTTTGAAGGGCGACAGTACGGTCCAGGGATCCTGCCAGTGCACGCCACCGCTGATGCCGCCTTCGGGGCGCAGGGCAGGCAGGCGGGCCTGCAGGGCGTGCGCATCGAGCACTTCCATGGCCAGGCCGTAATGTTCGGCCTGGGTGCGGGCCAGCGCGGCCTCGGTGGCGAAGGTCTGGGGGCCGCGGAAGAGTTCGATCCAGCCGTCGGAACGCACGAGGGACTGCAGGCCGGCGGCGTTGATGAGGGGCTGGTGCTCGGCCACACATCGCTCGATGAGCGGGCGCATGTCTTCGGTGGCGCGGGCCAGGGGCGAGGGGGCGGATTCGTGCCAGTAACGCTGCAGCCAGCGGGCATACCAGGGCAGGGCGCGCCACTGGAAACGCAGGGCGCTGTGGGTGTTGGTGGCCATGCGCAGCACCGTGCCGGGGTCGCGCGGCATGGCGTAGGGCACGAGGCTGGCGCGCTCGATGAGCCCGGCGTTGCCGAAGCTGGTGCCCCGGCCCGGGTCTTCCTGGTCGACGAGGCAGACGCGGCGGCCCTGGGCCTGCAGCGCCAGCGCTGCACTGACCCCCACGATGCCGGCGCCGAGGACGATGACATCGGCAGCAAGACGCTGGGAATTGGGCATGGCTGAACCTCCTCCGACGTGACACGGGTATTTGTATCGTATATCCGTATCCTATCAGCCCCGCGGGCGGGTGGCACTGCGTGTCCCGACGGCATGCCCGGGGTGGGCGCTGCCGCCTGGCCGGCCGGGTATGCCCGCCCGTCCGGGAGCAGGTGCCCGCCCCGAAACGGTGGGTCGTTGGGGAACGGTCGTCTGCCTTGGGCGGGGCGTCCGTCTCAGCCGGCCAGGGCGTCCAGTTCGGCCTTCTGGGCGTCGCTCAGGTAGCCCAGACCCAGCAGGAAGGAGGTGTTGGTCCAGCCGAAGCCGCCGGCCGGTACGTACTCGAACCGGGCGCCGACGTTGCCGTATTCGGCATCGACCTTGTGCGACTGTTTTTCCACGTTGAATTTTTCGGTGATCAGGCCGTTGTATTCGACGGCGGCACGGACCAGCATGCGCAGCCAGGCAAAGGCGGCCTGCTGTGCCTGGGCGTCGTAGCCGTAGCGGCGCAGGCCCTCCCAGATCATGATCTGGTGCGGGGCCCAGCCGTAGGGGGCATCCCACTGGCGCTCGGGACCGGGCTGGTTGTGCTTGTCGATGGGGCCGGTGGAGGCGATGCCACCGCTTTTCAGCAGCTGGGGCAGCTGCGAGGCCACGGCGCGGCGGGCCTCTTCGGGGGTGGCGGCGCCGGCCCACAGGGGCATCAGGTTGCTGGCCGATACGAAAGGCTGCTGTGTCCGGGTGTCGATGTTCCAGTCGTACCAGGTGCCGTCGGCTTCGTTCCAGAGGAAGGTCTTCATGAGCTGGCGCCGCTTCTCGGCCTGGGCGCGCCAGTGGCTGGACGGGTAGCTGGCACCACGCCAGCTGAACTCGCCGGCCATGTACAGGTCGGTGAGGGCGGCGAGGTCGGTTTCGACGCGGTACAGGATGCTGTTGAGATCGACACAGGTCAGGCTGGCGCAGCAGCCGTCGAAGCGGGTGGTGGTGTCCAGACCGCTTTCGCGCATGCTGCGGTCGTGCACGAACCAGTCATCGAGTTCGGGTTCGACGATCTCGCCGCTGTCATAGCGGCGCTCGAATTCGCGCACGTCCAGGCCGTGGCGGTCGGCGTATTTTTTCAGTTTGAAGTCGAAGTGGCCCGGTTCGGTTTCCTTTGGTCGCCCCTTGCCTTCACCGTAGTAGCGCGACAGGCCGGTGCCGGTGAGGTGGGTTTGCGGGTTCATCCAGACGTTTCGGTATTCGTCGATGGCAATGCCCAGATGTTCGCGAATCCAGGCCAGCGGGACGCGATCACCATATGCATCGAGAAAGGCGCGCAGGTACGGGGTGTAGAACGGCGGCTGCGAACGGCTCAGGTAATAGCTGCGGTTGGCATTGAGCATGCGGCCGTAGTGCCTGATCTGGTAGGCCATGTTCTCCAGCATGCCGCGGGCCAGTTCGTACTGGTCGTGGGCAATGAGGCCCAGGCCGATGAAGTAGCTGTCCCAGCCGTACATTTCGTTGAAGCGGCCGCCGGGCACCACGTAGGGGGCTGGCTGGTGGGTGTTGGGGTCGATTTTCAGCGCCAGCAGGCCGGGCCTGTCCTCGATGCTTTCCAGATAGGCCGGGGTGAGTGTGGGCGGCACGGTGAGCACCTCGATGTTCGGGTGGGCCGCGGTGATCTGCCGGTAGAAGGCGAGACTGTCGGGGTCGGCCTCGGGCACGTACAGGTACTGTTTGTCACTGCTGCGCTTTTCGTCGGCCAGGGTGGCGAGCAGGCCGGCCTCGTCGATGCGGCGGGTGAGTATTTTCCAGTAGTGGTGGCGGATCAGATGGTCGATGCGGGCCAGGGGCTTCTGGGTGACGAGGTCGCTGTCGAGGATGCCGTCTTTCGACAGCCAGAGTTCCTGCAGCAGGTTGGCCAGCTGGTACGTGCCTTTCACATCCAGCATCTGGCCGTGGCGGTCCTTCACGACGAAGTGTTTCGGGCCGTTGTCCTCGATGGTGATGGTCTTGCTGCCGTCGGTGTCTTCCTGGGCGAGCAGGGCGCTCAGGGTGGCTTGCCTGTCGAGATGCAGTTTCATGGCGTTCGTTCTTGTTCTGGTTTCATGTAGTGGCCGGTCCAGGAAGGCCCCCCTGGGGCGGGACGTTTCCAGGCCGGCGTGTGTGTTCCGAAGGCCCTTTTCGGACTACCCCGCCGCGCGCTGCCGGCGTGTAGTGTCCTGTCGGCACACGGCCAGGGCCTGCGTGGGGATGGTCCCGTTCAGGGCACGCGCTGTTCGGCAACGGGGTGGGTGCGTTCGTGGATATTGATGCTGCGGTTGAGCAGCCACAGGGCAATGATCAGCAGGGTGATCGGGACGAGCATGAAGTAGAAGGCTTTGGCGCCGCCCACGTGCTCGAACAGCATGCCGATGATCCGCGAGCCCAGTGTGCCACCCAGGGCAGAGAAAATCACGATCATGCCGGTCATGGCGCTGTGCATGTGCTGCGGCAGCGCCGACAGCGTGGCCGACGAGATCAGCGGATACACCGGCGAGATGAACAGGCCGATCAGCGGGAAGATGAAGCCGATGGCGGGCACGTCCAGCAGGCTGTGAATGGGATCGGCCTGGTAGCTGAGTGCCTGTGGCAGCACGAAGGCCACGATGCCCATCGATGCCAGCAGGCAGACGGTGAGCAGAACCACCCATGGTACATATTTGACGACCTGCCCGGCCACGAAGCGGCCCAGTGCCAGTGACAGGGCCAGGATGCTGGCCATCTGCACGCTCAGCTCACTGGAGAGCGACAGCACCTTTTCGTTGAAGGTGGGCAGCCAGGTCATGATGCCCTGTTCGACCATCACGAACAGGAAGGCGCTGAGCACGAAAAATATCACCAGCGGCAGCACGATCAGCCGCAGCATGCCGACGAAGTCTTCCTTCAGGCTGGCCTCCTCGTGCACGGGCACCTGCACGCCTACGCTGGAAAAGAGCAGCAGCAAAAAGGCCAGCCCTGTCAGGGTGGCCAGCAGCAGGTAGACGCGCAGCCAGGCATCCGGATCGTCGGCCTGGAAAAAGGCCGGAAACAGGAAGTAGGCCGAGGCAATGCCCACCATGAAGAAGCCCTCGATGGAACTCATGAAGCTGCTGTGCTCCTCCTTGGTTTTCGTGAAGAGCCCGATCATCGAGTAGACTGATACCTTGATGAATGCAAACGACACGCCGATGGTGGCAAACAGAACCTTGGCCGAGTCGAAGCTGTTGCCGAAGTACATGTACAGGCAGGCGCAGAACACCATGGCCAGCGCCAGCAGCATGCTGTTCTTGTAGCCGAATTTGGGCAGGAAGGACGCCACCAGGAAGGAGACGATGGCGATGGGGAGATCCTTGAAGGCTTCGAGAATGCTGGCCTGGGTTTCGGTGACGCCATAGTTGTTCAGCGACTGCTTGATGACGATGCCGACGCTGTTGAGCAGGATGGCGAAGACGAAATAATTGATGTAGAGCGCCAGCTTGATACTGCCGTGTTTTTGTGGGGCCATGGTTGTTTTTCTCCGCAGGGGCCGGGGCTGCGGGAAAAACCGGCGCGCCTGGCGCGTGTCATGGACGCATTCGTCCCCGCGCTGATCCCGGCCGCGCGCAGCCTGCGCCGGCCACGGAGGCAGGAGGCATTTTTCCCGGGCTGTGCCCGACAGTGAAATGACTCTACTACAGCTGTCCGGCGCCCTGCCGGGGAAAACCCCGAAACAGTACCTGACTATTGGTGTACGGTGCCTTGTCAGTACGCGAATCCGGAGCTTGTCGGAAGGGGCGCAAGGATGAAGAAGTTTATGACACGCCCCGGGGCGTGTCATGGACGGACAGGTCCGGGACATGCGCCATTTGCCCCCATTTTTTGCGGTGTCCAGACAGTTTTTTCGGCTTCCCCGAGGATTCGCGTGGTTTCCGGACGGATTTACCCTGCCAGGCCGCCCAGCAGTACATACTTCATATCGACATAATCATCCATGCCGTATTTCGAGCCCTCCCGGCCCAGGCCCGACTGCTTGATGCCGCCGAACGGTGCGGCCTCGTTGGACAGGGCGCCGGAATTGATGGCCACCATGCCGTATTCCAGGGCCTCGGCCAGGCGGATGCTGCGGCCCAGGTCCCGGGTATAGACGTAGGCTGCCAGGCCGAATTCGGTGTCGTTGGCCCAGCGGATGACTTCTTCCTCGGTGTCGAAGCGAAATACCGGGGCCAGCGGGCCGAAGGTTTCTTCCCTGGCCACGCGTGCGGTCTGCGGGACGTGGCTGACCAGGGTGGGCTGGAAGAACAGGCCGCCCAGCGCATGCGGCCTGCCGCCGGTGACCAGCCAGCCGCCCCGGGCCACGGCGTCGTCGATGTGTTCGCGCACCTTGGTCACAGCGCTGTCGTCGATCAGCGGGCCGATGGTGACGCCTTCATCGAGGCCGTTGCCGACCCGGAGCTGCTGCATGGCGGCGGCCAGTTTTTCGACGAAGCGGTCGTGCAGGCCGGCCTGCACGTAGATGCGGTTGGCGCAGACGCAGGTCTGGCCGGCGTTGCGGAACTTGGCTGCGAGCGCACCGCTGACGGCCGCGTCGAGGTCGGCATCGTCGAACACGATGAAGGGGGCGTTGCCGCCCAGTTCCATCGACACCTTCTTGATGGTGGAGGCGCATTGCGCCAGCAGCAGGCGGCCGGTTTCGGTGGAGCCGGTGAAGGAAAATTTCTTCACGGTATTGCTGGCGGTCAGTTCGGCGCCAATGGTGCGGGAACTGCCGGTGAGCACGTTGAACACGCCCGGGGGTACACCGGCGCGCTGCGCCAGTTCGCCCAGGGCCAGGGCCGACAGCGGGGTGGCCGAGGCGGGGCGCACGACGAAGGTGCAGCCGGCGGCCAGGGCGGGAGCGGCCTTGCGGGCGATCATGGCGCAGGGGAAGTTCCAGGGCGTGATGGCGGCACAGACGCCGACGGGCTGGCGCAGCACCAGAATGCGCTGCCCGGGCGCATTGCCGGGGATGATGTCGCCGTAGAGGCGCAGTGCTTCTTCGGCATACCACGCCAGGTAGCTGGCGCCGTAGGCAATCTCGCCCCGGGCCTCGGCCAGGGGCTTGCCCTGTTCGGTGCTGAGGATGATGGCCAGGTCGTCGGTGTGTTCGGTCATCAGCGCGAACCAGCGGCGCAGGATGTCGGCGCGCTGCCGGGCGGTGCGGCCGGCCCAGTCTGCCCGGGCGGCTTCGGCCGCGGCAATGGCGCGGCGGGTTTCACCGGTGCCCATGTCCGGCACGTGCGCAACCGTTTCACCGGTGGCGGGGTTGGTGACGGCCAGTGTTTTTCCATGGCCGGCATCCTGCCACTGGCCACCGATGAGGCAACGCGTCTGCAGCAGGCCGGCATCCTTCAGGTTCATGAGGGTCTCCTTCGTTCATCGTGTTTGCGTGTGCCGGCGTTTCTCAGTCCCTGCCCGTCAGCTTGCGCAGCAGCCGCTGCTGGGCGTCGTGTTCTGGCGAGAGCAGCTCGCCGCCCAGCCGGTAGTTGCCTGCGCTGTCCATGTGCCAGGCGGCGGTGTCGGGCTGCAGGTAATTGAGCAGTCCCTCTTCCAGCACGCGGCGCTTGAGGGTGCTGTCGCGCAGCGGGAAGGCCACTTCCACGCGCCGGAAGAAGTTGCGCTCCATCCAGTCGGCCGAGGCCAGCCAGAGCGGTTCCTTGCCATCGCCCCAGAAGTAGTAGATGCGGCTGTGCTCCAGAAAGCGTCCGACCACGGAGCTGACGCGGATGTTTTCGGACAGGCCCGGAATGCCGGGGCGCAGCGCACAGACGCCGCGCACGATCAGGTCGATCTGCACGCCGGCGCAGCTGGCCTCGTAGAGTGCCTCGATGATGCGTTCTTCCAGCAGGGCGTTCATCTTGGCGATGATGCGGGCCTTGCGTCCGGCCTGGGCTGCCTCGGTTTCGCGCTGGATGGCCTGCAGGATGGTGCCGTGCAGCCGGAACGGCGCCTGCAGCAGTGCCTTCAGGCCACCGGCCGTACCCAGGCCGGTCAGGCGCCGGAACACCTCGTGCACGTCGCTGCAGATTTCCTCGTTGGCGGTGAATAGGCCAAAATCTTCATACAGCCGGGCGGTGCGCGGGTGGTAGTTGCCGGTGCCCAGATGGGCGTAGCGGCGCAGGCCCTCCGGCTCGCGGCGCAGCACCAGCGCCAGCTTGGCATGGGTCTTGTGGCCGACCACGCCGTACACCACGTGCACGCCCACCTCTTCGAGCTTGGCCGCCCAGTTGATGTTGGTTTCCTCGTCGAAGCGGGCCATCAGCTCCAGGACGACGGTGACCTCCTTGCCGGCACGGGCCGCCTCCATCAGCGATTCCATCAGCACCGAATCGGCGCCGGTGCGGTAGATGGTCTGCTTGATGGACACCACCTGCGGATCGCGCGCCGCGCTGCGCAGGAAGTCCATCACCGGGTGAAAGGATTCGTAGGGGTGGTGCAGCAGCACGTCACCGGCGGCAATGACGCTGAAGAGATCCTTTTTCTGCAGGCTGGCGGGCTGGCTGGGCGTGAATGGCGGAAACAGCAGGTCTGGCCGCTCGACCAGCTCGATGACCTTCGTGTAGCGGCCCAGGTTGACGGAACCATCGACGAAGTAGCAGTCGTCCTCGTCCAGGTCGAATTCCTTGCGCAGCCGCTCGGACACCTCGGACCCGGTGTCGGCCGTCATTTCCAGCCGCACGCCATGGCCCCAGGGACGCTGGCCCAGCTCGTCGCTCAGGGCACTGCGCAGGTTGGTCATTTCCTCCTCGTCCACGAACAGGTCGCTGTTGCGGGTGAGGCGGAACGAGCACTGGCTCTTGACGGTCAGCCCCGGGAACAGCTCGTTCATGAAGCCCTTGATGACCGACGACAGCAGCAGGATGCCGTGTGGCACACCGGTCACCTCCGGCGGCACCCGGAAGGCCTGCGGCAGCACGCGCGGCGCCTGCACGATGGCCAGACCCGGGCGGCGGCCAAAGGCATCGCGCCCGTCCAGTTCGACGGCAAAGTTGAGCGTCTTGCTGGAAATGCGCGGGAAAGGGTGGGCCGGGTCCAGTGCGATGGGCGTGAGCAGCGGCTCGATCTCGCGCATGAACACCTCGTGGGCCCAGGCACGCAGCGGTTCGGTCCAGTCGGCGGGGAAGAAGATCTGCACGCCCTCTTCGCGCAGCGCGGGCAGGAGGTCGTGCTTGAGCACGCGGTACTGGCGCTCGACCAGCTCGCGGGCGCTGGCGGCCAGGTTGCCGATGCTGTGGCGGGCACCGGCGGCCAGCGGGCTGTTGCTGCTGGCGATTTCCTTCAGCTCGGCCACGCGGATCTCGAACAGCTCGTCCAGATTGCTGGCGACGATGGTGATGTAGCGCAGCCGCTCCAGCAGCGGGACGCTCTCCGATTCGGCCAGGGTCAGCACGCGGCGGTTGAAGGCGATGATGCCCTGCTCGCGGTCCAGCGGCGGGGGCAGGGCGGGGGTGGTGGTGTCGTTCACGCTCGGGATCCTCGGTTGCTGCCAGTTTAGCGCCTGCGGGCGCCGGGGCAAGTGGTCCCGGTACCACGCGCCAGCGGCCGTGCCTTGAAGCCATTGAGGACTCTGCGGCCCGTCCTGTCCTGCACGCCCGGGGCCAGCGCGGGGACGAACGAGTCCATGACACGCTCTTCAGGTATCGGGTGAGGAACTCGTTGCCCCTGGTCGTGCCCTTTGGGCGGGCATGTGGGCGAATGGTGGCTTTTTGTAGCAGAATGCGGTTCGACGCATTTCAGAGATGAATCGATGAGCGCTTCACTGCCGAGGCGGCCCCTGGCAGCCGTGGATCTGGGGTCCAACAGCTTCCGCCTGCTGCTGGCCGAGATCGACCAGTCGTCTGCGGGCCCCCAGTTGCGCATTCTGGACCAGATCAAGGAGTCGGTCCGGCTGGGCGCCGGGCTGGACAAACACTTCGACCTGTCCGACGAGGCCCGCCAGCGGGCGCTGCAGGCCCTGGGCCGCTTTGCCGAGCGGCTGGAGGGGCTGGAGCTGGAGGGCTTCCGGGCCGTGGCCACCAACACCTTCCGGGTGGCACACAACATCGGCCCCTTTCTGAAGGAGGCCAGTGCGGTACTGGGCCACCCCATCGAGGTGGTGGCCGGGCGTGAGGAGGCCCGCCTCATCTATCTGGGCGCGGCGCATGGCCTGCCGCTCGATCACCAGCTGCGGCTGGTCATCGACATCGGCGGCGGCTCCACCGAGTGCATCATCGGCATCGACGACCAGCCCAAACGGCGTGAATCGCTGCAGATCGGCTGCGTGTCGCTCACCCAGCAGTTCTTCAGCAGCGGCAAGATCTCCCGCGCCATCCTGCGCAAGGCCCGGCTGCACTGCGGCGAGCGGCTGGCCGAGCACGTGCATGCCTTCAGGCGGCTGGGCTGGCAGTATGTGGTGGGCACCTCCGGCACGGCCAAGGCGCTGCTGGCGCTGGTCAATGCCAACTTCGGCCATACGGCCATCACCCGCGAGGGGCTGGAACAGCTGGAACAGCTCTGTCTGAGTGCCGGGCATGTGGACGCGCTGGCCGACCTGCCCGGGCTGCGTGCCGACCGGCAGCCGGTCATCGTGGGCGGACTGGCCGCCATGCAGGCGGTGTTCGACGAGTTCGGCATCGAGGCCATGGGCTACTGCGACTCGGCCCTGCGCGAGGGCATCCTGTACGACCTGCTGGGGCGCGAGTCGGGCTCCGACCAGCGTGAGATCACCATCAGCCATCTGGTCGAACGTTACCGGATGGACGATTCACACGGCCGGCAGGTGGCCGAGGTGGCCTGTGCACTGCTGGCCGAGCTGAAGGGCTCGCGCACGCAGGTCAATGTGCAGCTGGCCACCGAGGTGTCGGAAACCGGCAAATCGGACGAGAAGGCCGCCGTGGCCGCCATCCGGGCCGGCACGGCCGCCGATGACACCGGCGCCTCGCAGGCCGGGGCTGGCGATGCCACCGGGCTGGCGGCGGCGGCCGATGCCGCGGTCAGTGGCGGGCTGGTCGACATGGGCGGCCGGCCGCTGCCCTGCGAGGCCGAGAGCCTGATCTGGGCGGCCCGCATCCGCGAGATCGGTTCGTTCATCGCGCACGACAACGCGCACCGCCACGGCGCGTATATTCTGGCCAACGCCGATCTGCCGGGGTTCTCGGCCATGGAGCAGCAGGAGCTGTCCATGCTGGTGCTGGGCCAGAGCGGCAAGCTCAAGAAGGTGCTGGCCATGGAGCCGACCATGGCCCAGTGGCAGATGGTGCTGTGTCTGCGGCTGGCGGTCATCCTGCAGCGCCGGCGTGATGGCCGGCAGACGCCCATCACCATCCGGGCGCTGCCGGGTGGGCCGGAGGCCGGCTGGGTGATTTCGCTGCCTGCCGAATGGGCCGAACAGCACCCGCTGACCGACCAGTCGCTGCGCGACGAAATCGAGGAATGGGGCCGTGTGGGCGTGTTCCGGGATGTGAGCTATGTGCTGGTGGGGGGATCGCCGGCGGTGGAAGAGGGGTGAGCAGGGGCTTGCCTTCCTGTTGACTGGCACAATGCCTTGAATGTGAAGGGGCCTGTGCAGGATCGTTTTTCCCATGCCAAAGGTAGACAGGACAATGAACGACGAGGACAAAGGGGCTGCTGTGTCCGGCAACGACACCACGCCTGAACCGGACACTTCCCATCATGGGCACGGTGCGGACAGGGAGCACGACGAGTTTCTGAAAACCCCGCAGGGCGGGATGGATGCGCGCTATCTGAAGGAGCTGGAGGAATTTCTGGAGGCCGAGGCCGAGATGGCCCGTCAGGGCGTGGACCTGCTGGCCGATCCGGAATACCGCTCGCTGCGCGAGATGTACATCGATGGCGACATCGACCGGCAGGAATTCGTGGCTCGCGTGGAGGCGCTGGCCGAGTCGCGCCCCGAGGATGAGGGGGTGAGCTTCACGGCGCTGGATGAGGCGGAGGCGGCGCTGGCGGGGGATGAGGATGAGTTGGGCGATGATGACGAGCCGTTCGGTGTAGATAATGATGTCTGAAGGAGTCCTTTCATGCAGATAAACCGCTTGATTCTGAAGAATTGGCGCAATTTCAAGGCTTTTGATGCTCGATTTCAGGATGTGAGCTATCTGCTGGGGCCGAATGCATCGGGGAAGTCGAACTTGCTGGATGTATTCAGGTTTCTGCGCGATATCAGCAAACCAAAGGGGGGCGGGCTGCAGAGTGCGGTGGATGACAGGGGTGGTATCGTAAAAGTCAGGTGCCTGCATGCACGTAACGATACTGAGGTGTTGATTGATGTTTACCTTTCCGATGATGGCGATGAAGGGGGGATATCATGGAGATACGTCCTTGGTTTCAAGCCAGAGGGGAAGGGGGCTCAGCGGATTCTTGTTTCAAGAGAAGAGGTTTGGGAGGGCGGGCAGAGGATAATCAATCGCCCCGACGATGACGATGTCAGGGACCGTGCCCTTTTGACTCAAACCAGGCTCGAGCAGATCGCGGTCAATGCACGGTTCAGGAAGCTGGCGGAATTTTTTGGAAATATCACTTATCTTCATCTGGTCCCCCAGTTGTTAAAATTTTCGGAGCAGATTGGAGGAAATCGACTCGAAAACGATCCTTTTGGCCAGGGGTTTCTGGATCGTATCGCAAGAACTCCAGAAAAAGCGCGTGATGCTCGCCTTCGGAAAATCGGTGAGGCGCTGTCCCTGGCGGTTCCACATTTCAGGGACTTGCGTTTCGTTAGGGACGAGGTTGGGCGTCCTCACCTTGAGGCAATGTATCAGCATTACAGGCCGAAGGCCGGATGGCAGACGGAGGAGCAGTTTTCCGACGGCACGTTGCGCCTGATTGGCATTTTGTGGTCATTGCTTGAAGGAAGTTCCATGCTGTTGATGGAGGAGCCCGAGATTTCTCTGAATAATGAGGTGGTCAGGCAGATTCCTGTGATCATTGATCGCTTGCAGCGGGGTCGAAAGCGAAAACGTCAGGTTGTGATCAGCACTCATAGCGAGGCGATGCTGGACAACAAGGGTATTGATGGACGTGGGGTGATTCTTCTGGTTCCCGCAAGCGAGGGGTCAGGAGCCAGGGGGCTGACGGATGACGAGCTTCAGATGCTTGTGGATGGGCTTTCTGTCGCAGAAACAATTCTTCCGATGACGCGGCCGGGGCGTGTGGAGCAATTGGGATTGTGGAAGTGAGGGGTATTGTGCTGGCAACCGAGGATGAACTCAGTGAGGCCATTGGTTGCCGCCTGATCGAGGATAGTCACTTTGCCGGCGCTTCTTTGCGAAAATTGAGGCGTGACGGTGCCGGGTACTTGTACAGTGGTATGGATAAATGGCGACAGGTGGTTGCCCGGCAGCCGGTTTTGATTATTACCGATCTCGATGATCGCCATTGTCCTTTGGCTCTTTTGAATGATTGGCGCGGTGTACGTGGTGCCCTTCCTGATAACCTGCTGCTCCGTGTTGCGGTTCGCGAGATAGAATCCTGGGTTATGGCGGATCATGAAGGCATGCGGAGTCTCATTGGCAATAAGGGAAAGCTTCCTCCCGACCCCGACTCGCTTCCGGATCCCAAGAGCCATCTGCTCAAGTTGGCAGAATATGCTCCCCGCGCCATCAGGGTTGACCTCGTGATCAAGAAGGGAGCCAAGGCAAGCCAGGGCTTGGGATACAACACGCGCCTGACGGAGTGGGTGAGGACAGTGTGGTCACCCGAACGGGCTGCAGAGCGCTCTCCCAGTCTGGCACGCGCGCGCCGAGCACTGGCCCAATTGGGGAAGTGACGGCATCGGCAGTGCCGGCCGCCTGTTGATGACCTGCGCGTTCATCGGGTATAACAGGCATTCACCATAAGGGACGGTCTGACACCGGCGTGGTCGGCTGGGGAGGAGGCGATCTTGAAGCAGGAGATTCCAAAGAAATCTGTCGGTGTGGCTGCGCAATCCTGCCGCGCCAGTGTCCTCGGCGTCTTCGCCGGCGGCCTGACCGTCATCGGCGAGACTGGACACCTGACGGGCATGTGCAAGCGCCGGCAGGTGGGAGCGGTTGCGGTGGGAATCGAGGGGCTGGCTGGTGACCAGATCGCCGATCTGCGTTTTCATGGCGGCCCCGACAAGGCGGTGCACCTCTATGCCGTCGAGCATTATGCGCAGTTGTGCGAGACCTTTCCGGCACCGGATGAGGCGTTTGGCTGTGGCAGTTTTGGCGAGAACCTGTCGCTGCAGGGGCTGCCGGATGACGAGGTCTGCATTGGCGATGTGTACACAGTCGGCTCGGTGGTGCTGCAGCTGAGCCAGCCGCGCAGCCCATGCTGGAAGCTCAATGCCCGCTTCGGGGTGCCGACGCTGTCGCGCTACATTCAGGACGAACGCATGACGGGCTGGTATGCGCGGGTGATGGAACCGGGGGTGGTGGCCGAAGGGGATGTGCTGGCGCTGGCCGAGCGGCAGTCAGATGCCTGTACGGTGGCGGAATTCTGGGATCGGGTGCTTGGCCGTGAGCCGGATGTCGATGCGTTGCAGGCGCTGGCCGAGTCGGCAGGGCTGGCCGTTGACTGGCGCCGGCGGTTGATGCAGCGGGTGCAGTGGTTGCGGGAGCACGCCAGTTGCCCGTGAAGGGAGCCTCCGGGATGGCCTCATCTGGGTGATAGTCTGCGAGGAAATCCTGGCTTTACCGGGTCCGGGCTGCTGGCAGTCGGCTGTCATGATACGCTCCGGTCAAGGGCGGGGTTTGGTGGGAAGGACCAGCAGCCAGATAACAGAATAACCAGGAGACACCATGAACACACTGCTCAGCGGTCTGCCCATTCTCGCGGTGGTGGTTTCGCTGCTGGCGGGCATCAGTGCCCTGCGTGCGGCCTGGCTGGGGCTGGCAGCGACCCTGCTGGCGGTCGTGCTGGCGTTTCCCGTGGCGCCGTCTTCCATCTGGCCGGCCGTGGTGCGCTGGACGCCCATCGTGCTGGAGGTGCTGCTGATCATCGGTGGCGGCCTGTGGATGTCACAGGTGTTGCAGCACTCGGGCGCGCAGGCGGATCTGGCACGCTGGATCCGTGATCGTGCCGGGCCGGGCATCGGCACGGTGCTGCTGATCGTGCACGGCATCACGCCGTTTGCCGAATCGATGACGGGCTTCGGGATCGGCATCACCATCGGCATTCCGCTTCTCGCCCATGCGGGCCTGCCGCCCCGCAAGGTCGCCCTGATCGGGCTTCTGGGACTTTCCACCGTGCCCTGGGGGTCCATGGGGCCCGGAACCCTGATCGGGGCCAACATGGCCGGGCTCTCTTTTTACGATCTGGGCATGGGGTCGGCCCATTACAGCGTGCTGCCCTTCGTGGTGACCGGTGTGGTGGCTGCCTGGCTGGCAGCGGCACCGCATGAACGCATCCGCGCTTGGCTGCTCGGCACGGCATCCGGGCTTCTGCTTTGGGTAGTCATCTATCTGTCCAACTGGCTGTTCGGCACGGCCCCGGCGGGGGCGCTGGGGACTTCGCTCGTCACCGTGCTCTATCTGGGGTTCGGGGGGCGAGGCCGGGGCGAGCTTTCTTCGTCCGCACGACGCTGTCTGATCACCTATGCCCTGCTGCTGGGCGGAGTGCTGGCTGCCACCCTGTGCATCGAGGCGCTCGGCCTGCCGCCTGCGTGGCGCTATGTGGCCTCGCCGGCCTTGTGGCTGTTCGTGGCAACCATCTGGTTCACGGGCGGCCGGCTGGACGCCCAGCCCCGGCTGAACGCCTGGCATTCATGGCAGCGGGTGGCGCCGGTCACCGGGCTGTTCATCCTGGTGGGGATTGTGATGGCCGTTTCCGGCATGGCTGCCTGGCTGGCGCATGCCCTGGCTGAAGGGGGGCGCATCTATCTCGGCATCGGCCCATTCGTGGGGGCCGTCAGCGGTTTCATCACGGGTTCGACCTCGGGGGCCAATGCCATGCTGGCCACCACCCAGGCGGAGATCGCCCGGGCGCTGGGTGTGGATGTGCTGGCCTTTATGTCCATCCACAATGTGGCGGCTGCCTTTTTGCTGATGGCTTCGCCAAGCAAGGTGGAGCTGGCGGTGCAGCTGGCGCCGCCGGGGGCGGTGCCGGAGCTGCGATGGGTGCAGGTGAGTGTGCTGGCTGTTGGGCTGGTGGTGGTGTCGGGGCTGGCTGTGTGCGGCATGTTGTTGTGGGCGGCGTGAGTGTGTCATGGACTCATTCATCCTTGCGCTGGCTCCAGCCGTATACTGACAGGGTGCCATGCGTGGGCATGCAATGCCTGTAATGACTCAGCGGAACCTTCACGGTTCAGGCCACCAAAGCGTAAACTTTGGCGGTGGTCTTCATGTGAAGTGCCCGACGTGGGGACTGCGGGCTGTAGAACCGTATCCACTCATCTGGCACACGGTGTCGCGCCAGTGATCAGCCCCTTCGACGGGCGCATCCTTTCACGGCCTCGCTGCAGAAAAGGTCATGAACGCAAACCAGGAGCATCTGTCAGGCCGGTTCATGCTGGTGCCCGTCGATGTCATGAAAAAGCCAGCAGGCGAGCCACAAGGCCAGCAGGGCACCCCCAAAATCTGCGACCATGAAGGCGGGCACATCACGCAACCGTATTCCAGAGAAGGTATCGGTAAATGCCCGGGCAAGTACAACAGCAGGGTTGGCGAAAGAAGTGGATGCTGTAAACCAGTAGGCAGCGGATATATAGCCGCCCACCAGCATCGGAACCGCATCGGCCTTGACACGCAGCCCGGCAAGAATCGTAAAAACGAGCCCAAAAGTTGCGACGACCTCTGAAATCCACTGTGACGGCCCGGCCCGGACCTTGTCTGAAAGCTGCGACAACGGCATGTCGAACATGGCATGGGCAAGCCATGTTCCGAGTATGGCGCCCCCCAGCTGCATGAGTACGTACAGTGTGGCTGGCTTTACCGCAATCTCCCGGCGCAGACCAAATGCCAGAGTGACAGCAGGGTTAAAGTGCGCACCGGATATTGGCCCCATCACAGTGATGAGTACGAACAGAATGGCACCCGTGGGCAGCGTGTTACAAAGCAGCGCAACGGCAGGATCTGTACTCAGCCGATCAGCCATGATGCCAGACCCAACGACCGTGGCAAGAAGAATACAGCTACCCAGTGCTTCTGCCGCCATGCGGCGATAGAGACAGTCGTTCATTTGTCATTCTCCCCCATTGTATAAATGTCACCCACAGCAGGAAGACCTGCCCACGGGAACCCGAGAGTCATCGGAGGCAGGATTCGGGTCAGCACAGTCCTCAAAACGCCCGAGATGGCGAGATCTGTCACCGAAGACCCGAAAGTGTTTCGCATAACGGGTGTCTGCGAGCATCATGGCAGTATTGCCACACACCAGCTTTGCCCTGCCGGTTTCAAACACGTGACCGTCATCAAGCATGAACTCCTGTTCATGCCCATCCATGGTGCCAAGATAGACGGCAGCCTGACCGTAATCCTCGCACTTGTCTTCCAGGGGGAGCTTGAAAACCCGGTAAAGACGGGATTCGAGTTGTGCGCGCCCAATACTTCTGCGAAACTCCTCGTTTCGGACAATCTTGCGGTAACTCCGTACGGCGCGTACTTCGCGGACACCGAGATCTCGCATCATGGAATGAAAGTCTCCGGAGTACATCACATCTCCGATACATTCAGCGACAAGGACGGGGTCGTCTCGCAAGGATGGGTCAAGCCGCCGATCTGAAAAGATATCCGAAAAATACAGCTCACCACCGGGTCTCAGAACACGCAGAATTTCCTTGAGAACCCGTTCCTTCGCCGTCGAAAGATTGATGGCACAGTTTGACACAACAACGTCAACGCTATTGTCCTCAATTCCCGCAGTCGCCAGGTCCTCCATAGTTCCGACCAAAAATTCGACATTGGGTCTGTCGTAACCAAAAACCTGCATGTGCCAGTCTGTCATTCTTTTGGCAAAGGTGATGGGTTCCTGTGTTGCGTCGATCCCGATGACGCTCCCTGATTGACCTACAAGCTGCGAAAGCGAAAAAACATCTCGTCCGGAACCGCAGCCAATATCAAGAACACGTGCACCCTCCAGTGCAGGCGGCACCAGAATGCCGCAGCCGTACGAACGTGACAGGACCTCCGGATGCAGCTTGGCGTATACATCTGCCTCTCTGTGTGAAGTTGTCTCCTCGATGGTACATACGTTGGATTTAAGGTCATTCGATGTAGACAACGATTTTCCGTAATAGTTTGTCATGTCATCGACTCTGGACTGGATGCTATTGAAGGATGGCATGATTTCCTCCTCTTGTGAACGATTTGCTTCAATGCAGAGCCTTGGTTGCCTGCTGCAAGGCTCCTGCCTATGGAAACGGGTGCCGCCATCCATGAAATGACGACACCTCGCGTTTTATCAGTCAACGATGAACGGCACTGACGCTTCCGTCTTCAACCCTGACGAGTTCATCCGCATCTGCAACGTTGCTCATGTCGTGCGTCACGATGATCACTGCCGTACCTTGCTCCCTGGCCAACGCATATACGCGTTCCATGACCTGGCGCCCGGTCTTCTCATCGAGTGCGGAAGTGGGTTCGTCCAGTACGAGTACGGAGGGCTTGCGCAGCAACGCGCGTGCCAGGGCCACACGCTGCCTCTGCCCTCCCGAGATGCTTCCTCCCCGTTCGCCAACCGTTCTGTCAAGATCGTGAGGCCCGGACAGCAACTCGTCAGAGATTTCCGCAGCCCTTGCTGCCGCCATGATGTCATCGTCCCGGGCATCATCAAGGCCATAGGCAATGTTGTTACGCAAACTGTCGTGAAACAGGATCGTGTCCTGCGGAACGATGGCAAGACGCTGGCGATAGCTCGCAACGTCGATATCCGGAAGAGGCACGCCATTGATGAGGATTTGTCCTTCCTGCGGTGTATAGAGCCCGAACAGCAGTCTCAGGAGCGTGGATTTTCCTGCCCCGGTCGTGCCAACGACTCCCTGCACCTTGCCGGGCTCAATCCTCAGATTGACATGTGACAGAATCTGCTTGCCTTCTTCGCCAAAACCGAATGAAACATTCTCAAAAACGATGGGAAGAACTGGGCCGACATTTGAAGCCGGACGGCCATGCGCACTGGAAGGTGGCTTCTCGTCTGTCTCATCAGGTAGCTTGGAATCCACCATCTCGAACATGCCGCTCAGGTCGGTGAGCGAAAAACGTATCTGCCGGTAGACGAAACCCAGCATGCCCAGCGGTGTGAACACTTGCAGCAGGTAGATGTTGACCATCGAGAACTGGCCTATCGTGCTTGACCCGTCAAGTACGCCCATCCCCACTGTCAGCAACTCGACCAGAAGAACCAGGGCAATGATGGCCGCCTGTCCCATGTTGACCAAAGCCAACCCGCGTGCGCTCACCACCGAGGCATCTTCATACTGCCTCAGTGCATGCGCATACCGCTGCACTTCATGGTGCTCTGCCGAATGCAGCTTGATGATTTCTGCGTTCATGATGGCGTCAACGGCGACGCCTTTTGCCGTATTTTCGGCCGTGTTCATGGCCTTTCGATGTGACAATCGCCATTCTGTCACCCACACCGTGAACAGCACATACAGTACTGCGGATCCCACAATGACAAGCGCGTGCCAGGGCGAAAGAAAAATGGCAATGGCCACCGACGAAACGAGTATCTCGAACATCGTCGGCAGCATGTTGAACAGAAGGTAGTCTGTCAGGGAGCTGACCGACCGTACACCACGATCAACCTTCTGCTGAACCTCTCCAACCTTGTTGTTCAGAAAGAAGCTGTAGTCAACTGCCAGGATCCGGCGAAACACGTCCGTGGCAATTGCCCGGCGCGCCTGGTGCAACACACTGACAAATGCGACATCACGAAACTGAATGAGAACAACGCTGACAAGACGCCCCAACGCGTAGATTGCGATCAGCAGCAAAACCAGGTCAACGGTGTTTCCCCCTCCTTCTGAACCATGCGTGAAGTCGTCGATGATGGTTTTGTATGTGACAGGAAGTCCCGCGACGATCAATTTTGCCGTGATCATCGCCGTCAGCGCCATCATGATGCGACGCTTCATGAGGGTGCCGTCTCGTGTCCAGAAGAAACTCATGACACGCCGCAGCACCGCAATATCCTGCTTCATGCTTCCTGCTCCCATACAATCAGGAAGGAATCACGCAGAGGGGCTCCCTGAAGGGGATGCCCAACAGCGTTTTGCGGGGGGCATGCGAATGTCAACCCCCGCGTAGTTACCAAAAGCCCGTGATACTGCCGCCTGTGTGTCAGATCACGGTACGTTGAATGTCTTGATGACAGATGCAGTCCGGACCACATCCTTCATCAACATCCTCCTGACTGGTCGTGACAAAGAATTCCCATCGATAGCCGTCAGGGTCGGCGCACCAGAACTTGTCCTGCCGTGCATAGCAACAGGCAACGCCATCTTCTGTCAATATGCTGAATCCCGCCTTGCTCAGCCGGTTGAAGCTCTTTTCCAGATCATCATGCGAATCCAGCTGGATTCCAAAGTGGCCTTCCGGGAGCACGTTGTTTGGAAATTCATTGATGGCGAAGTTGATCGCCGGCTCGTGCACCTCAAACTTGGCATACCCTTTTTCCATCCTGACCGGATCCGCATCGAAGATATGCCGATAGAAATTGGCGGATTTCCATAGATCATTCACGTTTATACTGATGTGAAGACGTTGATCTGTCGGAAAATCGACAACACTGTCCATGACGGGTGCATCCCCAGTTTGCGTCTTCTCGTTTTTGACAGTCTCTTCCATATTACACTCCCTTATAATTACAATGATTGCTGGCAAGTCATCTTGGTAATATTTGCCTTCTATACACGGGGCACCGTAGTACACGCCTGCTGGTGAGTGTTTGCCCCGGTCACGTAGAGAGCGGGCTGTGCCTCATGACCATGTACACCCACCCGTCTTCGGGTCATAGCAGATACAGTCGCAGTCCGACGTGCAGGAGGCATTTGGGGCGTTTCCCGTTGACACAAAAATCTCCCAGTGATATCCATCCGGATCCACCGTCCAGACCTTCGTCTGCACCGAATAGCAACAGGCCACCTCCTCTTCTTTCTGCTTGATTTTTACGCCAACCTTTTTCAGACGCTCACCAATCTCTTCAACCGTAGCGCTGGATTTGACCTGTATGCCGAAGTGCCCGTCCCGTTTCTTCGGGCTCGGGAACTCAAGCAATGCCACATTCATGGGCGGATCACTGGATTCGAACTTGGCATAATCGACGCGTCTTTTCGAAGGTGGCATGCCGAAAAGGTTTGAGTAGAAGGCAGTGGATGCCTCGATGTCGTTGACGTTGATGTTGATGTGAGGACGCTTGTTCCATCCCTTGCTTGCGGAAAATGACGATTTATCCATGTTCATGACTCCTCCCTGATAATGGACATTTCGTTCATGCTTTCACATGCGCCAGAGACTTCCTCCCGCGCATGTCAGGCGAAGTTGCACGGGCAGTTGACGCAGCTCTCGACATCGTCGCCGCAGCCTCCTCCGACATCCTGCTCGATCACAACAAAAAGCTCCCAGCCATTTCTGTCCTGATCCTCTACCCAGATCTTGTTCTGAACGGAGCCACAGCACTCCACATCGTTCTGGGTGACCTTCAGGCGCACGCCAATTTCGGCGAACCGGCGCTGGTAGTCTGTCAGCGCGGCGGATGATTTCATCTGGACACCGAAGTGTCCATGGTTTCCCGGTGGTTTTTCCTGCTTTCCATGTTGCTCCACGAGTCGCAAGGACATTGGTGGATTTGATGCCCGAAACACTGCATGCCCGTCCGCCAGGACCTGTGGCCGGATTCCCAGCAGTGCCTGATAGAAACTCAGGCCGTCTTTCAATGAAGAAACAGGAATTTCGATGTGAGGAACAATCATTGCCAATCTCCATCATGAGGGCATGCAATACAAGTGACTGGGTCTGGATCCGCTCCTGCAGACTTTGGCTTCATCGCTCACGCCCTGATTTGGGTGAGCATGACGACAACGACCCGCAGTCGCAGGGGCTGCCGACGCAGCAGTTTTCCGAGAGAAAGCCGATCAGGTCCGAAGCGGTCTGATAGTTGGCCACATAGATGACAAAGCGCCCCTCCTGCCGGGACAGGACCATGTTGGCATGCAGCAGCTCCTTGAGATGAAAGGACAGCGACGATGGCGGGATACCCAATTCAGTGCTGATCCTTCCGGCAGCCAGACCCGCCGGCCCTGCACGCACCAGCAGACGAAAAACGGAGAGACGTGACTCCTGTGCAAGTGCTGCCAGTGCGGCAACGGCATTCGATGTTTCCATATTTCAATAATAGTCGAAATAAAAGGGTCGCATAACCCACTATTTTTGACGGTGTCTGGCCGGCAGAAGCCGATCCGTTCAGATACCGGAGGGCGTATCGTCCGCCCTCCGGACAGGTCGCCTCACATCGAGGCTGCTTTACATCGAGGCCACTTTACATCGGGGGCTGCTTCACATCAGGAAGAAATACGCCCACAGCGTCAGCAGGATGATGCACAGCACGTTGAGCACCATGCCCACGGCCATCATCTCGCGCTGTCTGATCAGGCCGGTACCGAACACGATGGCGTTCGGCGGGGTGGCCACCGGCAGCATGAAGGCGCAGGAGGCGCCGATGCCGATGACCAGCACCAGCGCTTCCTTCGGCAGGTTGAGCTGGGTGGCGATGCTGGCGAACACCGGCACCAGCAGCGCGGCCGAGGCGGTGTTGCTGGTGAACTCGGTGAGGATGATGATGAAGGTGGTCACCGCCAGAATGACGAAGAACGGATCGGTGGTGGTGAAGCTGGAGGCCAGTGCCTGACCCAGCGCCAGCGAGGCGCCGGATTTGTCGAGCAGGCTGCTGAGGGTGATGCCGCCGCCGAACAGCAGCAGCACGCCCCAGTCGGTGTTGGCGGCCACGTCCTTCCAGGTGACGAGGCCCATGGCCACGACGGTCACGGCGGCTGCCAGTGCCACCACGGTGTCCGGGGCGGCGATGCCGAAGGTGGCCTTGATCTGGGTGCCCATGATCCACGCAATGGCAGTGATGATGAACACCAGCATGGTCAGCACGCGCGGCAGGTTCCAGGGGATGGGATCACCGCTCACGTCGATCTTCATCTTCAGGTTCGGGCGCAGCACCACGTACATCGAAAACAGCACGAGCGGGGTGAGTGCCAGCATCATGGGCAGGCCATATTTCATCCAGCCGGCAAAATCCAGGTCCAGCGCCTTGGCGGCAATGGCGTTGGGGGGCGAGCCCACCAGCGAGCCCAGGCCGCCGACGCTGGAGGCGTAGGCAATGCCCAGCAGTACGAAGACGAAGGTCTTGCGGTCTTTCTCGCGGTCGAGGTGGGCCATCATGCCCATGGCCAGCGGCAGCATCATCGCGGTGGTGGCGGTGTTGCTGATCCACATGGACAGGAACGAGGTGACGCAGAACAGCGCCATGACGGCCACGAACAGGCTGCCGCGCGACAGCGAGATCAGCCACAGGGCGATCTTGCGGTCGAGCTTCTGTACGTGCAGGGCCGTGGCCAGCGCAAAGCCGCCGAAGAAGATGTAGATGATGGGGTCGGCAAAGCCGGCCAGGGCGGCCTTGGTGTCCATGCCCTCGATGCCGCTGACAGCGGCCAGGACGGGCACGATGATGGCGGTGACGGTGATGTGCAGCGCCTCGGTGAACCACAGGATGGCGATGAACACCAGAATGGCCAGGCCCATGTTGGCGCTGGGCTCGTAGGGCAGGGCGTGATAGGTGGCCCACGAGACCAGTGCGCCAATGGCCATGGTGATCAGGGACTTGTGCGTCCCCTGGGGGAACAGCGACGGGTTGTTGAGCGGGGCTTCCTCGGCCGTTTTTTGCATGATGTCTCCGTTTGCGCTGGGCGGGAGTCAGTTATGAATTCTGATTCTGCTGACCCAAGTATAGAGGGCGCCTTTCATGCGGGAGTACGCCCCAGATCAAACTGTGTTCATGTTCACGATATCAGCCGGCGAGCGGCGGGGATGCAGGGGGGCGGGCTGGGGTTTTCCCTGATGGGCTGGCGGTATTGCCGGGATGTGCCCTGTCAGGGAGGTGGTGCGCTGCCTGGTGGGCCTGTCAGGGAGATGCCCCCCAAAGGGAACAGCCCCAGATGCCGCGATGGTCAGGGGCTGTTCGGTTGAGGGGGCTTGGCCAGTCGTTTACGACCGGCTGGTGCGTGCCGGCTTCACCGGTGGTTGCGGGCCGGCCGCGTGTGCGTCGACTGGATGTACATCTCTTCCGGGCAGGTGTGTCCGGTGGCGCAGGGTGTGCCGCCGTCAGCGGTGCGGATCGGTACCCAGCATGCAGATGGCGCGCACGACGAAGGTGCTGGGCACCTTGGCATCAATGGGGATGCGCTGGGTGGAGAACTGGTTCAGCGAGGTCAGGTTGTCCTTGGCGCGTTTGACGCGGTAGCTGCCGTCGCTGTTCTCCACGCCTTCGCCGCGCAGTGAGGTGGCCGGGGCGATGGGGGCACCTTCACATAGCACGGCCAGTTCCTGGATGCGGGCACCGCTGCTGGATGGGCGAACTTCGCGGGTGATGGCGGTGAAATAGGTGTATTTGTTGTCGAGTTTGTGCTCTTTCAGGCTGTTGCGGTCCACATAGATCAGCTGCTGCTCGCGGTACCGGGTGCCCTGCGGGCTTTCGTAGACGGCGGCCCAGTCGGGTTTGCCGTCGTCGCGCCGTACGGTTTCGGCCTTGCCGGGGTCGGCATCCATCTGCGAGCGGGCCATGGATTCGCCGTCCACGGGCCGGCGCCCGTCGTGCATGGGGGCGTGCGGATCGGCAGAATCGACGACGCCGGTGGAGGCGCAGCCGGCGAGAAGGCCCGTCAGCAGCAGGGCAGCGGAGGCGGTCGCAGGGAGAAGACGCATGGATTTGTCCGGTTCGGATTGAGAAACGGGATAATCGTAGCGTGACACGGCCGGTTGTGGACGGCAAAGCATGGCCGTTTTTTTGCTAAATTCTTTTGCTGGTTGCCAAGTGTTTGATTTTGTGACAGAAAGACTGGTGGACGGTGGAAAAGGCTGTCTGATGGCTGGCTGATCGGGGGCACGATGCAGAACCTGGAACAGGAACGATGAGTACGGAATGGGCAACGCTGGCCGGGCCGGTCGAATCGGAGCTGGTCATAAAGAAAAGCCGCTTTCTGGGGCGGGTGATGCCGGTGAGTGGCCGCACGGAGGCCTATGCCGAGGTGGCACGACTGAAGGATCTGCATCCGGGGGCGGTGCACGTGTGCTGGGCGCTGCTGGCCGGCGGGCAGTCGGCGGCGGTGGACGATGGCGAGCCCAGTGGTACGGCCGGCCGGCCGATGCTGGATGTGCTGCGTCACCAGCAGCTCGAAGGCGTGCTGGCCACGGTGGTGCGCTACTTTGGGGGCATCAAGCTGGGGGCGGGCGGGCTGGTGCGGGCCTACACGGACACCGTGGCCACGGCGCTGCAGCAGGCCGAGCGGGTGCCGATCATCCGGCAGGTGGTGCTGGGCTGCCGGATCGGCTATGAGCTGGAGGGCAGCCTGCGTCGCGAGCTGGCGGCCCGGGGCGGCGTGCTGCAGGAGGTGGCCCATGGGGCCGACGTGACGGCCTGGCTGCAGCTGCCCGACCCGGAGGCAGAGGCTTTTCGCCACTGGCTGGATGATGCCGGGCATGGCCGGGTGCAGTGGCTGGTGCCGGATGAAGCGGAAGAGGTCTGACAGCGCTTCCCGGCAATGGCTCACCCGTCCGTACCCGGCCGCTCGTGTCCGGTCTGCTGGTGAGACCAGTCGCTGGTGAGCCTGGTCGTCGGTGAGCCTGGTCGTCGGTGAGCCTGGTCGTCGGTGAGCCTGGTCGTCGGTGAGCCTGGTCGTCGGTGAGC
>ERZ772967.422-NODE-422-length-34595-cov-4.482976_pt1 | contig 34595 bp, 36 predicted proteins | sample MGYA00511677_ERZ772967 | MGnify/ENA primary metagenome ERZ772967 (study PRJEB29015, sample SAMEA2737931) | human oral metagenome | biome: human oral; feature: human-associated habitat; material: dental | place: China | collected 2146 ...
CGCAATCGGCGTATTTGATTTTGCTTGCGAAAATGCTTACGCCGCTGTACCGTGTCCCTTTACCGTTACGCTTGGCAATCTCGGCTTGAACAAATCGAACACCGCTGGGCTGATGATAGCCTCGTGGTTGCCCTCCACATAGTATTGGGGGACTTCGCCCTCGTTCTTCTTCATCTTCTTTTGCAGGAAGTCAACGGTAAATTCTTTTTGCAGAAGGGCATCGCCTTTGTATTTTTCGTTCGATAAAATTCTCCTTACCGTCTGCTGATTCCACACATCTTGTCCCGTGGGCGTTTTTATTTCACGGCTCGTAAGTTCCGTAACAATAGAATGTGGTGTCATTCCTTCAAGAAAAAGGTGATAAATCAATTTGACGGTTTCCGCTTGCTCCTGATTTACCACAATTTTTCTCGTTTCTTTATCTTTGTCCAATCCGAGAAATCTGCGGTAAGCAAAACTGACTTTCCCATCGGCAAAACGCTTTCTTTGTCCCCAAGTGACATTCTCCGAAATACTCCGGCTTTCATCTTGAGCAAGGCTCGACATTATGGAAATTAGAAGTTCGCCCTTGTTGCGTCCAGTACGTATGCACCTTGGAATGAACCGCGCCATCGTTGCCGGGATAGGTGTGAGTTTTGGTGCTGGTGTAGCCCTGCTCGGCGTATTTCTGATACAAGAGCCAGATGTCACCCTGCTTGTACTGGATGCCGTGTTCGTGAAGATAGGCGTTCATGCGTTTGGCACTCCAGCCATAATCCTTGGCAATGGTGCTGATGGGGACGAGATCCTTGCAGTTCAAAACAACACCATAGTAACTGGCCTTGGGGCGAAGTTCCGCAATCTGCTGATTCTGGACAGCTACGGTATTTTCCAGAGACTTTGCCGTCTCCCGTTCTGCTTTGAGTGCCGTGAGTGCATTGATGGCAAGGTCGGGATTCTCAATCAAATCGTCCATCGCATAAAGCCCATGCTTACGGATGGACGGCAACACCTCCGAAGTCACCCACTGCTTGAAGCGTTTAGCGGAGGGAAGTTTGCTGCCGAGGATGAGGCTGTAAAGACTGCTCTCGTTGATGACGGTCATTTCCTGCACACCGCCAAGGGTGCCCTGAATTGGGGCATCCTTTTTATCCTCCTCGTCAACGTGGGCGGCAATCGCATTACGCGCTTTGGCATATCCCAACACCTCGGCTACATCCCTTCCCACAAAATAGGGTTCATTATCGATGGTCAATGTACGCACGGTGCTATTTTCGAAGTTCCAAATCTTAATCCTTAATCTCGTTCATGGTAAATCTCGCTTTCTCCCCGTATATCCGATAGGTCAGCCTATAAATCAATCCAGTTCTTCTATAGTGCCGAAGGTTTCTCCGGCAGACGCTTCAGCGATAAGGGGCAAGTCAAATTCCGGGAAGGGTTGTTCTTCCATACATCCACGGATAAACGCCACCGCTTCCTTGAGTCGTTCTGCCGGAATAATGAAGGTGAGTTCATCGTGGATCTGAAGGATGGGCTTGTGCCACGGGCGTTCCGGGAGTCCCTTCAAGATACACGGACAATCGCCAGCTTCAAAATATCCGTTGCCGTTCCTTGAATGGGAGTATTTAAGGCGCACCGCTCGGCAAATGACTTCACGCTCCAGTTGTCGCTGCGGATGTTGGGGAGATAACGCCTGCGCCCCAGCCATGTTTCGCTGTACATTCTCCGTACCGCTTGTGCTTTCGTGCCCTCCTGCCACGTTGCAAGTCCTCTGTATCCAGCTTTGAGGTTGGCGATTATCTCCTCACACTCGCTACCGGATTTCTTAATCCCCGCCTTGAACTTGGGTGTGTTTTGCAGCCCCTTTGGGAACAAGCCGTAAAATGTGCCGAAGTTGACATTTTGGCGATGGTTCTCTGCTCCTTGTAAGCGGCTCTGTGCTTGTCCTGTGCTTCCTCGTAGCTGACTCCGGAGATGACCGAGGTAGTGGCTCTGCGTGTATGTCTCCGCCTGGCCTGTAGGTTTCCATCATGCGTTCGTCTCGGCAGTAGAATGCTCTGATACGAAGTTCTATCTGGGAGAAGTCCAGAGAGAGAATGAGATGTCCTGCCGGAGCTTTGATAAAATTCCTCACGCCGATGGGGTCATTGGTCTTGCGGGGCATATTCTGGCAATTGGGTCGCTGGCAGTTCATCCTCCCTGTGTCCGTGGAAAGGGCGAAAATATCCAGGTGGATGCGTCCCGTGACCGTGTTGGTGTATTTCATATAGCCATCGATGTAAGTACTTTTGAGCTTGCCCCACTTGCGATATTCCTGCACCAAGGTAAAGAGCCAGGAGCGTTCCGGGCGGTTTTGGTCGCACCATTCTTTAAGAAGAATCATGGTCATATCGTCCGCTGGAGAAGGTTTTTTCTTAGGCAACGGGGTGGGGCGGCTGTGTTCCCCCGGTCTCCGCCTTTTCCTCGAAGGCTTGCAAGGCGTCGGTAAAATCCTGGACCAATTCCACCGTGCCAAGGTAAGCCCCGGCCTCATCCCGAACGGCCAAATAGCGGACGCCCACCGGGTTCCCTTTGATGTAGCGGTAAACGTCCATGTGGTCGCGTTGTCCTGCTTTGAAGTCGGCGATGAGCTGCTCGACGATGGGAAGAACGTTGGCGGGATGGCAGTTGCGGACGTCGCTGTTAAGGGCCAGCCGGGGGCGGGCGAAGACTTGCCCCGGATTGGAGAAAAAGCGCTGCTTGTCGTCCTTATCGATGAAGGTGATATCAATGGGAAGGAGAGCCAAGATAGCGGCGAGTTCTGCAAAACTCATCGTGCCGGTAGGGAGGCACACTTTGCCCTCGGCTATGACGGCGCGGTCCTTCGCCTCCTCCGCTGCGACCCAGGCGTCTCCTTCCGGCCAGGCGGGCGCTTCGGCTCCAAAGGCGAGCCCCATATCCGGCATATCCCGGTAGACCATGTACCAGTCAGTTTCGTTAAAGAAGCGGAGTGTCAAGGGGAAGAGAATTTTTTCTTCCTTGTAGATCATATCCTGAATGCGTTGAAGGAAGGCAGCGATCCGTTCCTCCTGGCCGGCGAGGGCGCGGGGAAGTTCTTGCTCCAGGGCCCGCAGCTCCCCTTTGATCTCGTCGTCTACGCCCCACATGACGCCGGAGGGGCCTGTCACCTCATAGCGGTAAAGGACGGTCATGAGGAGGGTTTCCTTCTTGCCGTAGTGGGGGTAAAGGCCGTTCAGCGCGCGGAGCGCCGCCAGGAGTGCCGGGGCATCGTGCTTTTGCAGCGCCGTTTCCGCTTCGGTCAGGATGCGAAGCAGCCCTTCGTTCTCCGCGAGGAGAACCCGCAGGGGATGGCCCGGGGCAAGAGCCGCCGCCTCCGAAGGCTCGTTTGCCTGCGGGGTGCAGCCCGTGCCGCCGGGGGAAGCGCTTTCGGGAGAGGGGCCGATGTGCCCGTGGAAGAGGGCGGAATGAACGTCGCAGAGGCGCTGCACTTCGTGCAGCGGCGTGCCCTCTTGGATGAGTTTTTGCTCGGCAGCGGCGATTTCTTCGGCGGAAACGCTGGCGAAATCCCGCACGAAATCTTCCCGCACCGACGCTAACGATTCTCCGGCGGAAAGACGGCGCAAGAGGTTTCGCAGCACTTCCTCCCGTCCCGCGGCGGCGGACTCTTCGGCGGCAGGGGCTTCTTCTTTGATGGAGAAGCCCCGCGCCTTGAGCCCGGCGAGGACCGTTTCCAAGGGAATCCCTTTCACTGCGGCTCCTTTCGGCAGTGTCATGACCCGCCCCATGACCTCTAACGCGATGGGGTTTAAAATCTCTTTGAAGCCGATTTCAGCCATCGCCTGCTGAAATTCGGGAAATTCCTTCACCAATTCCGCCACCGTCTTTTTCAGATCTAAAACTTTTTCCATGTCATTGACTCCTATCTGTATCCTCTTCCTGAAATTCGCTCCTGTCTTCACTTCGCCTATTATAACAGAAAATAAAAATGGGGGGATGTTGCATTTGCTACGAAAAGAAAGGACGCGAAGGAAGAAAACGGGCATTAAAAACGCCCCTGAAACTGCCGAAACGGCGCTTCAGGGGCGTTTTTGACTTGCGGTGATGCACGATTTTACTGCTGGAAGGAGGTCACCAATTTTTTCAGGCGTTCCGTGCCTTCCTTGAAGGTCTGGACCTTTTCCAAAATATCGCTGTATTTGGCGGCCATTTCGACGATGCCTTCGGCAATCTTGGTATTGCCTACGGCGCCTTCGTGGGTAGCTTTACCGATCTCGCTCATGGACTGATTCATGTTCTGAACGGACAGGAGAATGCGTTCCGATACGGCGGCGCTGTCGCTGGAGGCCTTATGGAAGTAAGAAGCGTCATCTTTGTACTGGACGGCGGTCTTGTCCATCTGGGCGTAATCCTTGCTGATGTCTTCGTCGATGAATTTCAACAGGCCGAAGGCGCCTTGAGAGAGATCCTGCATGGCGGTGGTCACCTGGCCGGTAAGGGTTTTGATCTGTTCGGCGGTGCGCTGGGATTGTTCGGCCAGCTTCCCGACTTCCCCGGCGACGACGGCGAAGCCGCGGCCGTGATCCCCCGCGCGGGCCGCTTCGATGCTGGCATTTAGCGCTAAGAGGTTCGTCTGCTCGGCGATGCCGGTGATGGCTTCCGTGAGCTGGGTGATCTCTTCCACGACTTTAGCCGATTCGATGGCCGATTCCAAGGAGGTCTTTGTATTGCCGTAGACCCGATCCGAGGCCGCTTTCGCCTGTTCCATGGAGGTTTTGAGGGAGACGGCGCGGTCGGCGATTTCCTGCGTATAGCGCTCGCTCTTTTTCGATTCTTCCACGGTGCTTTGGATTTCGTCGCTCAGGTGGGCGCTGAGTTCCTGCATGTTGGAGGTGGACGCCGCGGTCTCTTCCATCCCGGCCGACATTTCCTCGGTGACGGCGGACATGTCCTGGGTGGCGTTGTTGAGTTCTTTAATCATTCCTTCCAATTCGCCTACCATGGCATTGGTGGTTTCTGCTTCTTGATACACCTGCTTCATAAAGCCCTGCATTTTCATCAGCGCCCGTACCACGATACCGATCTCGTCCTGCCGCTGAGCCAAGGCTTTGGGGATCTCCTGATTGAGCTTGCCTGCCGCTACGGCGTTCAGATGGCCGATGGAGGTATTGAGAGGCGCGGAGATGTTCTCGGCGATGAGCCGCGACATGAGAATGCCGAGGGCCAGGCCGATGAGGATGATGACCAGGAAAATTTTAATGGTTCGGTCAAACTGCCGGTTGTTGGCCTCAAAGAGCTGTTTGCCCTGAAAGACGTTGTCCGGGGTCAGGACCGCCATGTTGCCGCTAATGGCCGTCAGCGAGGACAGATTTTCGAAGATGGCGGCTTTGTCCGCCGCCGTCGTGCCCATGTTGTCTACAGCCTTGACTTTTTCCTTGGCGGTGTCTAAATTCTTTTCCAGTTCACCGATGACACCCTGGGCCCGTTCGCTGGTATCGATCTTCTTCAGCTCTTCCATGTCGTGACGGATGTTCTCTAAATTGCCCAGGATATCGTCTAAGAGGAGTTTACGATTCTCCTGCGTAAAATTCTGCTGGAGAATGTAGGACACGTTGACGCTGATGCTCCGCAGGCGGTTGTTGGCGTCGTTTAAGTACTGCGTCGTCATCAGGTTGTGGGAGTACATGTCGTCCAGGGATTCCTTGCTACGATAGATGGAAAAGACGCCGATGGCGGCGATGAGAAGGATGATCACCAGGAGAAAGGTAGAGAGAATGGAGATTTTTGTTCGTACTCGGTAATCTTTTAACGTATCGTTGATGTTGATCATGTTCCGACGCCCCCCTTATTTCGCATACTGGGCAATATTGGCCCGAGTGATGGAGGTGAACGGAATGGAGAGGCCTTCCGTGGGAGGATTGCCCTTGAGGAAGCCCTGCACCAGTGTGACGGCGCCCTCCCCCTGCCCCTTGGCGTCCTGCTTGATGGTCTGAGCCATATCGCCGCTTTGGACGGCTTTTAAGCCAGCGTCGGTAGCGTCCACACCGGAAACGAGGCAGCCCTGGAGCCGTCCCGCTGCTTTCAAAGCCTGGATAGCGCCGAGGGCCATATTATCGTTCCCGGCGATGACGCCGTCAATCTTCGGAAACATCTGCATCCAGAGGGTCAGCGCCTTGAGCCCTTCGGTCTTGCTCCATCCGCCGTCTACGGAGGCTAAAAGCTTCACATCGGGGCGCTTGTCGAGACAGGCGGCCTTGAAGCCCTCCCAACGTTTGACGGCGCCGCTCTGGCTGCTCTCCCCCATCAGATAGACGATCCTGGCGTCCCGAGGGAGATTCTGAGCCATGAACTCGCCCTGCATCCGGCCCGCCTCCCGATCGTCGGACATGGCGCCGAAAACTGTCGGATCCTTGAGGTCACGGTTCAAAATGACCACAGGAATCCCTTTTTCCTTAGCCTTCTGCACCGAGGGGACGATGCTCGTCCCGTCTACCGCTAAGAGGACGATGGCACTGACGTTGTCGGACACCGCCTGATTGATCTGGTCGATCTGAAGATTGCCGTCGTCCTTGGCGTCGAGGTACGTCACGTCGAGCCCTTCGGCCTGCGCCTTTGCGGTGAAGGCGGCTTTGATCTGTCCGCAGAAGGTGTCGTCATCGTTGTAATTGGCGTAGATGACCTTTCCTGATCCTCCGTGCCCCAGTAGGCTGCAGCCGCTCAAGACGCCGCATATCATGAGGATAAGACAGAGTACCCCGAATTTCTTGGATATTTCCACCCAAGGTCACTCCTTTCGCATTGGCCAATGTAAATGTATTGACCCTTCTATATATATTATATAATTCTATTCTAATCAAGGGATTCCTTCTTTCAGATAAATAAAATCCCTTGATTTTATGGGGATGGGGTAGGAATGGGACCAAGGTATGGGGAAGGAGAAATTCCGGGAAAATATCGAGGGTGTCCTTTCTTTGCTTTTTAGAACCCGAATTTGGCAAAGAGGTTTCGAAGGCCCTTCTTTTCTATCGCATCATCCAGGGGGACGACATGGTGCAGGAAAGGGGATTTCACGTACTTGACGGGTACGGGTGGCGTACGGACGGTATGTTCCTTCGACATCGCCTTGGGATGGGACGGCGTCAGCGTCTCGTAACGCTCCTCTTTTTCGTATTGATAAAAGAGGGCAGCAGCTTTCCCCGTCTGCCCGTTCACTGCGATGCGCACCTGTCGGCTCTTTTCGCCGTCCTCCGGCCGTCGATCCAGATAATACACAGGCAGCAGGAAGTAAGCGCTTTGATGTTTTCGGAAATCGCGGCCCCAGAGCGTGACGGACGCCTCTTTCAGTCCGAAGGAAGCCTTGAGATCAGCTGGGAGACGCTCTGCGAGGAGATTGTCGATCACGTCCGAACGCGACGCATTATTGGCCGCGGCGGCCAGGCGAAAGACCCCTTCGGCAAAAGCGGGATCGAAGGGAACCACCGCGCCGAAATCCCACGGATCCAGACGATCCAAGAGATGGATGTCGTAGAGGGTCGTATCGGGACACGCCCAGTTGAGGATTTCTTCGTAGGCCTGAAAGCTGCCTAGATTGCTCGCTACGGAAAGTTTGACGCGCAGGTCCGCCAGTGAAAAAGGAATATAGACGGCGGTCATATCGTCGCGGATCCTTTTTTCCATGTCCTGATTGGCGAATTCTTGGGGAAATTTATGGACTATGGCCCGGGCTGCGTTTTGGGCCTGTTCTTTCGTGAGGACAAAGGGGATGGCCTTGCCCGGCACATTTTCCGCTCCGACGCCCATGATGAATTTTTTGCGATAGGCACCGGGCTGAAGGACTTTCTCCGCGCCGTATTTATTCCCGCAATGGTCGCAGACAAAGAGGTTCTGCGTGGATTCGCCGGTGATCTCTCCGCCGCAGATCGGGCAGGAGAACAAGACCTGCATCACGCCGGCCAAGGCTTGGGTAGTGGTGGGGTCCCATAGGGCCAATTTCTCCGCGATGCTGTTCAGACGGTATTTTTGGCTCAGTACCCGCTCGTCGCGGGGATCCACCTCATACATGACATCTACGTGGCCCAGCTTCAGCAAGCCATCGATTTGCTCCACCGGCTTATGGCGAAAGGTCATGGGGGATTCCCGGTAGAAGTTTTCCTCCGTCCACGGGACGCTGGTGCCGCAGAAGGGACAAAGGTAGCTGGCAGTTTTTTGATCAGCGTACATGGCGCCGTTACAGTTTTGACATTGGATGACCAGCACTGTTCCCATGATGCATAACTCCTTTCGGCTGGGCATGAAGGCCAGTCCGTTTTTTAAAACAGGCTGTTCCTTCGGCTTGTCACATTGGTGCTTTAGTGCTGCCGGTACCAGTCGGCGGTGCGGCGGGGATCGTAATTTGTGCCGCCCTTGCCGTTGGCGCGGGGAGGATGAATATCGGGGATGGGGGCGGCGTCATAGGTGCCTGCGTCTTGGGACGCCAGGGATGCGGCCGTTCCATAAGAGGCGCGGGAGGCGGACTGATAGGGAGAGCGGTCGGCGTCGCGCCCCCGGAATTTGGCGATGAGCCAAAGGAGTAGGCGGATGCCGGCGTAGATCAGGAGGACGTTCGTGAGAAGGCCCAGGAGATCCGCCAAGAAGCCGCTGCCGCCGAAGCCGAAGAGGCTGCTCAAGAGGCCGCCTATCATCATGCCGCCGGCCAAGAGGCCGATATTTCGCAACATGCCGCCCCAAGGGGTGCCGGGGTTGGCAGCCGCCGTGCCGCGACTGGCCGCGGGCTTGGTCGGACTGGCGGCCGGTTTAGAAGGGCGGTATTCTTGGTTGGGCCGGGGGGCGGGATTGCTTCGAGGCCGCGCTGACGGTGCGGGGCGAGATATGCCGCCGCTGCGTGGGATCGAGATGCGCGCTCCGCCCCGGGCGGCGTCGGCCGTGGGGGGAACCATCAGGCTCGTGGACAGCAACAAGAAGGCGGCGCCCAGTCCGGCTAACAGTCGTTTGTTCATGATTCATCCTCTCCTCGATACGATTTGATGTCCTCGGGGAACGCGTAAATTTCTCCCAGTGTGTCCAGTTCCCCGGAGAGGTAGCGGTCGATATCGTCCACGTCGATGAAGAGCTTGCAGTCGATGTCCAGATAGCCGGACTCTGTCCCGCGGCTCACATCCCGCACCGCCTCCAATTTCTCCCGGAGTTTTTCGCACTCCGTCCGGGTGGCGTGGACATCCAAGCGGATGAGGGGCGTTCCGTATTCTTTCAGCACTTCGGCCATGGTCATTCGGTCTGACATGTTTCCTCAACTCCTTTTCTGTTGGCCTGCGGCCAGTGATCGTTTTATTTTAGCGCGTCGGCCTGATTGTTTAATAACATTCGTGGTCATCCGCGGACTTAGGCGCCGGCGTCCCTCGGTCCAGTATCTTTTGCAGGGCGCGGATGGCGTGCAGGTGGCTTTCGTAGTCGAGATCGTTGGCGTCTAAAGACAATCGCTTTTTCAGGGCGTCGATGGACGCTTGGAGCAAGCGGCGGGCTTCCGGCGTCAGAGGCATTGGGCCGTCTCCTGGGGAAGCTGCTTCCCCGCAGCCGATAGGGAGGGAAGCTCTTTTTTTCCCCGGCTCATCGGAAGGTCTCCCACGTCGCGATGGCCACCGGCCAGCCTAAGACGATGGCCAAATAGAGCAGGAGATTGAGGATAAAATGGAGGCGGCGGGAAGAGGTCTTGGGGCGAAAGCAGAAGGCACAGAGGGCGTCGATTCCCACATAGAGGACGACGCTGAGCCCGCCGATGCCCAAGAAAGGGAGGAAAAAGGCGAGGGGCGACGGAGGGCGCCCGGCCTGATATTGGTTCTGCACTTCCGTGGCCCCGTAAAGGGCGAAAAAGAGGGTCAGCACCCCTAAGCCCGCCGTCAGGAGATAGTACCACTTGAGGCGGATGATCCAGCGATTTTTTTCCGCCGTGTCCTTTGGCGAGGCGAGGGTTCCCTCCGCTAAGGCTGAACCCGCCGGGCCGGGCGGCACCGGAGCCGCAGGGTCAAACTTCGGCCACGTTTTCTGGCCCTGTACTGTCGGGAGGCCTTCCGGGGACATCATATGTTCTGCCCCTTTGATTTCGTGTCCCTCTTTAGTCTGCACCGCTTTATCCAGCGTTTGTTCCCTTTCCGTCATCTTGCTTGCTCCCTTTCCGTTCACGTTTTCGGCTCTGTTTGCGCTGCCCGTCCGGCGATGCGCCGTTTGATGAACAGTACATCCTGTTAGTGGCAGCCTCTCCTTATACTTTACTGTAGCCCGCCCGTCGCGTCAAGATGGCCCGCCGCCGCGGCAGCAGACGAATGTGTTTTCGCGCGTCGGTTCCTTGAAAAAAACGGAGAAATATGATTAACTATAGAAATCAGGACAGGAAGCGGGGCGCTTTCTGCCGCATTTTGACAGCAGGAGGCTGATTTCGTGTTTATCGCCTATGGGTTGTTAGGGATTTTGGCGGCCATTTTTCTTTGGGAGCAATATCGGCAGCTCACCAAACTTAATTTCGTCCGTCGCCTCATCGATACCTACGAACATGACGTGGATAATCCGGCTCTCATTGACGCCATGTACGACTTTTGCCAAAAGGACCGCAAACTGAAAAAGATCGTCGCCGCGCACCAGGCGACGAAGGAGGATTTTCGCCTGCTCTATAAAAAGCTTCTCGTCCGAGGCAATTTTCGCAAATACAACCGTTTCGTCCCCATCTCGTCCTTCTTCGCCGTCTATACCTTGGATTATCTGCTGAAGAATAAAGAGGCCAGCGAATTTGACCTGACGAAACGCATGATGAATTTCTTTAATATTTGAGACGTTGGCCGCCGGAAATGGGCGCAAGGCGGTGGCCCTGCGCCGCCGAATAAAAACAGCGGCCCCGGTGTCAGATTTGCACTGACGCCGGGGCCGTTGACGTTTTTTTAGGGAAAAGAGGGGCGTTTCCTGCCCACAGAAGCTGTATCTATCGAGGCAGGACAGCATTTTATATGTGGGCGCGCACCTCTGCCATGAGCTGTTCGTGGATACCAGCGCGGCGCAGGGCTTCTTCTAAGGCTTCCTGTAGTAGGACGGAGGCTTCTCGGGAAGGGTGATAGTCGTCGTAGACGAAGCGGGATACCGGTTCGTCGATGAGACGATCTCTCTGGGCGTCGTATCCCCAGAGGGTCAGAGCGGCAACGCTCTCCAAGCCCATTTCTCCGTTCCACTTAAAAAAGCGCCGCTCGTAGAGGGAGCGCACCTCGAGGAGCAGAGTGAGATCCGCGCCGCAGGCTTGGCTCACGTCCTTGAGTGCCACCGCTAAGGAGGCCTTTTTCCCGCGATCTTGCAGGCTTTTGTCAAAGGCGGTTTCGCTCTCTTCTTCCGGCACGTAGGAGAGCCAGTGCATGGTGTCGTTGAGAGGCAGGCGGACTTCCGCTGAAAGCCGATCGGCGAGCACTTCTTTAAGACGAGGCGAAAGCCGGCTATTGCTCCGATCAAGTAAGGGCAGCAGCGCCACCCGCTTAGGGTGGTCAACTTTTTCATGGGAAGTTTCTGCTATGCGAGGGCTGTTTTCCGGCGCTGCGCCGGCTGAGACCGGTGCAAGCCATGAGGCCGCGGCCAGTAGGGTGAAGGACGAAACGGCGAATAGGAACAACCGTCGCATACGCCTCACATCCTTTCCTTAACGATTCACGGTTCTCGGCGGAAGGTGCGGGCTTTGCCTGTGGCGCAGGGAGCCAGATCCATGAGGTCGACGATTTCTAAATCCCCTCGTGTATTCGCCATGATGACGTCGCGAATGCGAAATTCCGCCATCACTTGGCAGCAAGCGCCGCAGGGGACGCAAGGCTCCTCGGTATCCGCCACCACGGCGATGGCGTCAAATTCCCGCTTGCTGTCGGCGATGGCCTTGAAGATGGCCACGCGCTCGGCACAGCAGGAAAGACTGTAGGAGGCGTTCTCTATGCTGCATCCGCCGTAGAGTGTGCCGTCGCTGGCCAGGACGCAGGCGCCCACCGCCCGTCCGGAATAGGGGCTGTGGGCGTGGGTCATGGCGTCTTTGGCCGTGCGTACCATCGCGTCAATAATGCTCTCGTTGATCATTGTTCTCCCTCCCCTGCGTTCTTTTGTTCAAAGGGTTTCCACGCTGATGATGCCCCGCAGGTTCTTCACTGCGTCTACCACCGCGCCCCGGTCAATGCGCTGAGCGCCTTCCAAATCCAATTCCAGATTGACTTCCGGATCTTTGGGGTTCCTCTCCGTATTGGCTTTCATGCGAATGCCCCGCACCTTTAAGTGCATCATGTCCAAAAGGTTGCTGATGCGGCTGATCTGTCCCGGCCGCTCCACCATGACAATGGAGAGCGTCAGAAACGTTTCGTGCCCCATCCAGAAATCAAATCGGGTCAGATAGCCGCAGATGAGAAAGACCAAAGCCGTGGTGATGCCCGCGCCGACGTAAAAGCCCGCGCCTACCGCCAGCCCCACGCCGGCCACCACCCAGAGGCAGGCCGCCGTGGTGAGGCCGGTGACGGTAACGCCTTCCTTCATGATGGCCCCCGCCCCTAAAAAGCCGATACCGCTCACCACCTGCGCCGCCAGCCGGGCCGGGTCGGCGTTTGTCTTGCCCTCCACGTCCTGATACAGGCTCTGGGAAAGGAGCATCACGAGGCAGGAGCCGAGGCAGACGAGGATATTCGTCCGCAGCCCCGCGGATTTGTGCCGTGCCTGCCGCTCATAGCCGATGATGCCGCCCATCACACAGGACAACACCAACCGCATCAAAACCTCGCCTTCGTATCCCACCCCAGCACCTCTCTTTATGATTTTGCTACGCTTATTTTATACCTGACGCCGGCTTTTTTCAAGCACGGGAAGAGATAACATCGCGGCGGTGTTGTCAGAGAATATGGGGGGCGGTATTTTTGACGTTGCCTCATTTCCGCATAAAAAATATCCCCCAAAGCGGTTGTGTACGCTTTGGGGGATATTTTTATTATGCGTTCAAGGCGTGGCGGACGGCGGTCACTTTTTTCAGCACCCGTACCATGACGGGTGCGGCCAACAGGGTGAAGAGCATGCCGGGAAGAGCTGCCAATACTAAGGCTCCGGCCGCTTTGCCCACGACGAAGGACAGGGTGAGGCGGGCGACGAGGGTTCCCATGGGACCAGCGAGGGCGATGACCCAGAGGCGGCGGCCGAAGAGGGCGATCATCGCCCCTACCACCAGCCGGAACTGCATGGCGATGGCAACGTTGAAGAGATTATGGGTGCCTAAGATGAGTCCGGCGGTGCTGGAAAGCAGCCCGGCCAAAATGTACTTTTTGAAGCCGAAGACGACGCAGATGGCCACCGCCAAGGGGGCCGACAGTTGAAATTCCATGCCCGGCAGCAGACTGGGCAGCTTGATGGCGCCGGTGATGGTGATGAGGGCCGATAGAAGTGCAATTTCCGTGAGGTCATGAACTTTTTCTGACAATAGAATCTCCTCCCTTGTTCTGTCAACCATGTAAGTATAATTGGTTGACGATAACAGTATAGCAAAACGGCGGAGAAACGGCAAGTGTTTCTGACTTTCAACGCGTGGTTTTCAATAGCTCACGGTAGATAAAGCCTTCCCGGACGCCGGCATCGCTGTAGAGGATGGCGTTCACCCCCAGCCGCTTCGTCAAGGCGCGGGCGAGGATGAGGCCGGGGATGAGGGTGTGGAGGCGATCCGGCTCGGTTTTTAAGAAGAGGGCGAGGTCGTCTTCGGTGAGCGCTTTTTCCGAGGAGAACCGGGTGATCATTTTGTCCAGGGCGGCAGCGGGAAAGGGTGAGGGCGTTCCCGGGGAATGGTTGAGAGCGCGATAGAGATTTCTCGCACCTTTGAATGTGCCGCCGATCCCACAGAGGGTAGGGAAGGGGCCGCTGAACGGGGAACCGGCAGGCTCTTCCTCAGCGGCGGAAAGGGGAGCGTCAAGGGCCGCCAGCGCGTTTTCCGCGTCTTTAGCGATCTGGACGGATTCTTTCGGGGTGGGAAACAGACCGCGGACGTGGCGGGCGGCCAGCTGCAGGGAGCCGATGGGAAGGCTCCGTTTTGCGACGACGGCCCGGTTTTCGTAACGCACCAATTCAGTGCTGCCGCCGCCGATGTCGGCCATGAGGCCCGCGGGGGCGGCGAGATCGTGGGTGGCGCCGATAAATCCCAATTCTGCTTCTTCCGTGCCTGACAGCACCCGAATGGCAAGGCCGGTGCGTGCCTTGATGGCCGCCAGGGCTTCCTCGCGATTGACGGCGTTGCGCAGCGCGGCGGTGGCGAAGGCCGCGGTGAGCGGCAGACCGATCTCCTGGAGGAAGGCAGTGAAGTCTTGAAGAGCCGCGGCGGCCCGCGCGATGCCTTCGGGCTGCATGACACCGTCTTTGATATACGCCGCCAGCCCCACGGTCTGCTTTTTTTTGAGGAGCAGTTCGACGCGCCCGGCCTCAATCTGATAGATGGCCAGCCGTATCGTATTGGAGCCGATGTCGATGATGGATTGCATCATGGAAGGTCGCCTCATTTCTTTTTATAAAATGATTTATCCATCACCGCTCTTGCTTAACTCTCCCCGGCGGATTGGATAAAAAAGATAAATTTCTAAGGGAATGGGAAGATGGTCTGATAAAGGGCCGTATTTTCTGCTGAATCATTCTGACGGTAAATATTATGCTGGTGGTTTTCCCGTGTTTTTAGGTAAATCTTAACAGGCGATTAAAAATAGAGAAAAGGTTTTACATAGGAATTTTCTCATGCTAAAATGAAATAACGATCGACAGTACCTACAGCGTCACGCTATACTATCCTTTCTTTGACGGGATTTTTGGCAAGGAGAAGATTATCATGAGCAACAAAATTTACGCCATCATCGGCCCCCATGCGTCGGGTAAATCCGCCCTTGTACGGCGGCTCATCGACCTTGGTATTCACTACATTCCGGGAATTACAACGTGCCCGGCGAAGAAGGTGGGCGGACAGCGGGAAATCTTTCGCTTCGTGGACAAGGCAGATTTTTTTCAATATGATTTCATCGTCAAGACAACGTACAAGGGAAATTACTACGGTCTTTTGAAGAAGGATGTTCTGTCCTCGCTGCAAACGTACCCCATCAGCGTAGTCATCGTGGATCCCGTGGGATTAAAGCAGCTTTCCCGTCTCATCAAGGGGAGCTTTGAGTCCATTTATCTGATGTGCGACTATGTATCCCTGGTGGAGCGTATGCTGCGCTTGGGGAATACCAATGATGAGATCAAGCATCATCTGGAATATGCGGAGAATAACAACGAGTTTGATTCGTGGAAAATCGCTACTCACGTCATCAAGAACACGCGGAGCGAAGAGACGGCGCTCATGCAGGCGCTCTCCATCATGGGTCTGACCGCCATGCTCCCCGCGGAAGAGATGGAAGCTTTGACGGCGCCGGTGGAAGAACCGGGCAGCCGGCCGGCGCGAACCTCTGCCTGAAGAGTGAAGGGTTCGTAGTTCATAATGGAATACCGTTTCGTTTATGACAACGCCTCCCGGGCGATTGCGGGAGGCGTTTTTGTCTGGTCTTTGGGCGAATTAAGGCGGGTCATCATTTTTCCCTTCTCTTGTCAGGTAGGCGCGGATGGCGGATGCGTCGTGGAGGGTCTGGACATGCACCCAGAGATGACGGGCTTTTTGACAGGAGAGGCGGCGGATGGCGGCCCGGGTCCGAAGGAGAGAGGCGGCATCCATGGAGAGGCTCTTGATGCCCATCCCCAAAAGCAGGGGTAGCGTTAAGGGATCAGCGGCCATCTCGCCGCATACCGTTACCGGGATGCCGGCGTCGGCCCCGGCTTTAGTCGTCTGGGCGATGAGCCGCAGCACAGCCGGATGGAGGTAACCGCCGAGGGCGGTGGATGCCGGATGGGTGCGGTCGGCGGCCAGAGTGTATTGGGTCAGATCGTTGGTGCCGATACTGAAGAAATCCACTTCTTTGGCCAATCGGTCCGCCATGATAGCGGCGGCGGGAGTTTCTACGGTGAGGCCTAAAGGTGCGTCCTTCGCAAAAGGGATATGGGCGGCGGTCAGCTCTTCCGTCACCATGGCGAGGGATCGTTTCACGGCGACGATCTCTTCGCGGTTCACCACGAAAGGCAGGAGAATCCCTATCGGCCCGGAAGCGCCGGCTCGCAGGATGGCGCGCAGCTGATCTTTGAGAAGAGCCGGGCGGGCGAGGCTGATTCGAATGGCGCGCTGGCCGAGAGCCGGGTTCGTTTCAGGGGGGAGATGCAGGGCCGGGATGGTCTTATCGGCGCCGGCGTCTAAGGTGCGGATGACGCAGCAGCATCCCTTTGCCGCCTGCACTGCGGCGCGGTAGGCGGCGTACTGTTCTTCTTCCGAAGGAAAGGTTTCGCGCCCCCAAAAGAGAAATTCCGAGCGAAAGAGACCGATGCTGTCGGCTCCCGCTTCCATAGCTGCCGTCACGTCGGCGGTGGATCCGGCGTTGCCGCCGAGGGTGATGCGGCAACCGTCCTTCGTCACGGCGGGCGCACTGGCGAAGGACGCCGCGTCCTGGCATTCCTTCTGCCACTGGCGGGCCGCTTCTTGCGCTGCCTGGAGATCCGCTGCCGTGGGGGCGACGGTGGCACAGCCGGTGGATCCGTCTACGATCACGAAGCTGCCGTCGGCCACTTCGTCAAGCGCCAAACCGAGTCCGGTGACCGCGGGGATACCTTTTGCCCGTGCCAAGATGGCTGCGTGGGAGGTGCGGCTGCCTCGACGGAAGAGCATGCCCTCGATGCGCTCGGCGGGGAGAATGTTAAAGGCGGCGGGCGCGGCGTCGTCCCCGGCTAAGATGAGGGAGCCTTCCGGGGGAGGCGCTTCCTTTGCGCCTAAAAGGGCTTTGATCAACGCCTTCCCCACGCTGCGGACATCGGCGGCCCGCTCCCGAATGTAGGGATCCTCCAAGGCGGAGAGGACGGCCGCCTGCTCTTCGGCGGCGGCACGGACAGCTTCGGGGGTGTTGAGGCCGCTTTCCTGCGCCATCAATTCTTTTTCCACCGCGTCCAAAAGCAGCGGATCCTCCGCCAAGAGGGCGTGGGCTTCCATGATGTCAGCGGCTGTTTCTTCGCCCTTGACACGGAGCGCTTGCGCCCGCTGGTTCATTTGCTGTGCCGTCTTTTGAGCGGCGGCGCGGAGGCGCGATTTTTCTTCGGCCAGCGTGCCCGGGGTATAGTCCGCGCTATCGGCTGAGCCATCACTGCCGCGCCAGACACGGCCGCAGCCAATCCCGGGAGAGACCCCTTCTCCGGTGAGGCAGCGGCTTTCGCTGCTTTTTGTCATGAGAGGGGGCTCCCGGTGAGGAAGGCACCGATGGCCGAAAGGACCTGCTCTTCCTCAGGCCCTTCCGCTCGAATGGTGAGGGGAGTGCCCGCGCTTGCCCCCAGCCCCATCAGTCCCAAGAGGCTGCGGCCGTCCGCCGTCCGGCCATTGGCGGAGACGTCCACGCGGGCCTTATACCCCATGACGATTTTCATCAGCAGCCCCGCTGTTCGCGCGTGGAGCCCCGTAGGCTCCGGTGCGTTCCATACGGCTTCCTTCATTCTGTGTGCCCCCTCGCGGTTCGCTCTTTCGAATACAATGATCCGATGATGAATAATTTCAAGCGTGGCCGATGCGGCCGATGTGCTGGACGACGTATCCATGCGCGGCCAGAGCGGCGGCCAAGGCGTCCGTGTCTTCAAAGTCGCCCCGCATGATGATGTCATACTTGCCGCCTTCTTTGCGGCAGGTGACGAAGCTGTCGATGTTGTAGCCCGCTTCCGACACAATGCCGGCCAGATCGCAGACGACACCGACTTTGTCCGCCACTTCGAGGGTGATCCGAGTCTTGCCTTCCTCTAAGTCCATGATGTTGACGAAGGCGTCGAAGATGTCCGTTTCGGTGATCACGCCCACTACAGCCCCCACGTCGCTGGTGACGGGGAGGCCGCTGACCCGATTGCGGGACATGAGGAGGGCCGCTTCCTCGATAGGGGCGCTTTCGTTGACGGAGATGACGCTTTTGCTCATGATTTCCCCGATGGAAATGCCCGCCAAGAGGGAATTAATTTCGTATTTGGCCAGCGTGGTGGCCGCCGAGGGCGTAACCCGCATGAGGTCTTTATCGGTGACGATACCCACCAATTTACCGTCGTCCACCACCGGTAAGCGGCGAATGTTGTGTTTTTTGAGGAGATGGATGGCTTCGTCTACCTTCGTGGCAGAGGAAACGGTGACCGGATGTTTCGTCATGCGATTGACTACAAACAAGGATATCCTTCCTTTCTTTTTGTCCGCTTTTCCTCATTTTATCATGGTTTTTCGGGAACGTCCAACCCTCACCCCCCCAAATAGGCTCGGCGAACATCCTCACTTTGGGCGAGTTCTTTGGCGTTGCCGGAGAGGGTGATGCGTCCCGTTTCCAAGACGTAGGCCCGGTGGGCGATGGAGAGCGCCATGTTAGCGTTTTGTTCCACTAAGAGAACGGTGGTGCCCGTCCGGTTGATGTCCACGATGATGTGGAAGATCTCTCGGATGAGCAGGGGAGCGAGGCCCATGGAGGGCTCATCTAAGAGGAGCAGTTTGGGGCGGCTCATGAGCGCGCGGCCCATCGCCAGCATTTGCTGCTCGCCGCCAGACAGCGTTCCCGCCGCTTGTTCCCGACGCTCCCGCAGGCGTGGGAAGCGCGTAAAGACCATTTCGTAATCCGCGGCAATTCCCGCTTTGTCGGTGCGGATGTAGGCGCCCAATTCCAAATTTTCCATCACCGTCATGTTGGCGAAGATACGGCGGCCTTCCGGCACCTGTGAGATTCCGGCTTTGACGATATCCTGCGCCGGAAGGGCAGCGATGCCCCTGCCTAAAAACGTGATGTGCCCGGTTTTAGGGCGGATGAGACCGGAGATGGTGCGCAGCGTGGTGGATTTTCCCGCGCCGTTGGCGCCGATGAGGGTGACGATTTCCCCTTGCTTTACCTCCAGGCTGATGCCTTTGATGGCGTGAATGGCCCCGTAATAAACGTTGATGTCCTTGATTTCCAGCATAGCGGCCATTATCCTTCCCCTCCCAGATAGGCTCGGATGACCTCCGGGTTCTGCCGAATCTCTTCCGGTGTTCCCGCGGCGATGATCTGGCCGTATTCCAGCACGTAAATGCGTTCGCAAATCCCCATGACGAGGCTCATGTCGTGCTCGATGAGGAGAACGGTGAGATTGAACTGATCGCGTATCCAGCGGATCATGTCCATGAGTTCCCGGGTTTCCTGCGGGTTCATCCCCGCCGCCGGCTCGTCTAAGAGGAGGAGCTTCGGCTTGGCGGCCAGCGCCCGGGCGATTTCCAGGCGGCGCTGGGCCCCGTAAGGGAGATTCTTCGCCGTTTCCTCCGCCTTATCTTCTAATTTGAAGATCGAAAGGAGTTCGCGGCTCTCCATAGTGATCCGCGCTTCTTCACCGAAGTAACGTCCCACGCGTAATACGGCTTCGGCTACGGTGTACTTTACATGATCGTGAAAGGCGATGCGCACGTTGTCTAAGACGGTCAGCTCGGAAAAGAGGCGGATGTTTTGGAACGTCCGGGCGATGCCCCGCTGGGTGATCTGATACGGTTTCAGCCCCACGATGCTGCGCCCGTCAAATTCGATGGTGCCTTCCGTGGGCTGGTAGACGCCGGTGAAGAGATTGAAGGCGGTGGTTTTTCCCGCGCCGTTGGGCCCGATGAGGCCTACCAATTCGCCGGGGTTGAGATGAAGATTGAAGTCTGAGACGGCTTTCAGGCCGCCGAACATTTCCGATACATGGGTGGCTTTTAAGAGCGGTTCCATTATTTACGGCCTCCCTTCAAAAAGCTAAGCCGGGAAAAGGGCGGCAAGGAGGACAGCTCCACGTAGCCGAACAGCCCCTGGGGGCGGTAAAACATCAGGAGAATAAGGGCCAGCGCGTAGATGATCATGCGAAATTCTGGCCAGTCGGCGAGGGCGGCGGAAAGCCCTGTGACCACGAAGGCCCCGGCAATGGAGCCGGTGAGGGAGCCGAGGCCGCCCAAAACCACCATGATGAGGTAATTAAAGGACTGCATGAAGGTGAAGGAACCGGGATTGATGATGTAGAACGAGTGGGCGAAGAGCACGCCCGCGATTCCGGCGAAGGCCGCGCCGATGGTAAACGCCATGACTTTGTACTTCGTGGTGTTGATGCCCATGGCGGCGGCAGCGATCTCGTTTTCCCGAATGGCGATGCAGGCGCGGCCGTGGGTGGAATGGACGAAATTTTTAATGAAAAAGAGGGTGAACAGCATGGTGCCGAATACCCAGGGGAATGTGGTAAGGTGAGCAATGCCGGAAAATCCGGCGGCGCCGCCGACGTAGGGGATGTTCATGATGACGATGCGGATGATCTCCCCTAAGCCTAAAGTGGCAATGGCCAGGTAATCACCGCTGAGGCGCAGGGTGGGAAGGCCAATGAGGCAGCCCAGAAGTGCCGCTGCTGCGCCTCCTGCGGCCATGGCAGGGAGGAGGGGCCAGTGGAAATTCGTCGTTAAGACGACGCCGACGTAAGCCCCCACCGCCATGAACCCGGCGTGGCCGAGGGAGAACTGTCCCGTGTAGCCGTTGATGAGGTTCAGACTGGCGGACAGGATGATGTTGATGCCGATGAGGGTGATGTTGAGCTTCCAGAAAGAGCCGATGAGGCCGCTCTCCATGCCCCCTTGGAGGGCGGCGAAAAGGAGAAGCCCGAAGAGAAAGAGGGCGAGGTCGTTTTTTCGTTCGCGATTCATGATGTCACCTCACACCTTTTCCTGGGTATGCTTGCCGAAGATCCCCGAGGGGCGCAGGAGCAGCACCAAAATGAGAATGGCGAAAGCCGCCGCGTCGCGAAAGGTCGAGGAAAGAAACCCTGACACCAAAGATTCCACCACGCCTAAGATGAGCCCCCCCGCCATGGCTCCGGGAATGACGCCGATGCCGCCTAAGACGGCCGCCACGAAAGCTTTCAGCCCCGGCATGATGCCCATGAGGGGGTCGATGGAGTTGTAGTAGACGCCCACTAAGACGCCGGCCGCCGCCGCCAGCGCCGAGCCGATACCGAAGGTGACAGAAATGACCCGGTCGGCGTCGATGCCCATGAGCTGCGCCGTCTCCGTGTCGAAAGAAACGGCCCGCATGGCTTTGCCGATCTTCGTCCGCTGCACGATGTAGGAGAGGAGCACCATCAAAAGGAAAGTGATGGCGAAGATGAGAAGCTGCTGCCCGTTCACGACGAACCCTCCGATGGACAGCCCCGCCGCTTCAAACACGGCGGGAAACGTCCGGGGCGTTGGCGACACGAAGTACATGCTGACGTACTCCAAGAGAAAGGAAACGCCGATGGCGGTGATGAGGATGGAGATGCGCGGGGCATGGCGCAGCGGCTTATAGGCCAGCCGCTCCACGACGACGCCCAAGAGCCCCGTCACCACCATGGAAACCACGAGGGCGGGGAAGATGGAGAGATGTCCCATCGTGATGGCAAAGAACCCCACATAGGCCCCCACCATGTAAATATCGCCGTGGGCGAAATTGATGAGCTTGATGATGCCGTAGACCATGGTGTAGCCCAAGGCGATCAAGGCGTAAACGCTCCCCAAGGATACGCCGTTGATGAGCTGTTGGATGAGTTGTTGTGTAAAATCCATACCGTACCTCCCTAATCTTGCCCCATCTTTTTCGCCCTGCCGGCGTTAGCAAAGGCTCCGCGTAGCGATACTACGCGTTTGCCTCTGCTGCCTTGGCCGGACGGAAAAGCTGGGGCAATCTTATTCGTGGCTGATTTTTTTCCTATCGATAGATACCTTTTCCCTTCTTGTCGGTGTTAGCAAAACCTCCGCGCAGGGTGTACTGCGCGGAGGCTGCTCGTTCACAGGACAAAATTTTAGGGAAATTCCCTGTTTTGCTTGATGCGTCTATTGTATCGTATAACGGAAGCGCGTTCCTTACGGGACAATCTTCGCCGCTACGATGCGGTCGCCGTCGCGGTTTTCCAGGACGACCGCCTGTTTGATGGGGTTGTGGTTGGCGTCCATGGAGATGGTGCCGGTACCGGCCTTGAGGTCTTTCGTCGCGGCGATGGCTTGGGTGATCTTTTCCGTATCGTCGCCGCCCGCCCGCTTCAGGGCGTCTACCAGGAGCTTGCCGGCGTCATAGCCGAGGGCCGCGAAGACGTTGGGGGTACGGTTGTACTTCTTCCGGAAAGCTTCCAGGAAGGGCTTTACCTGCTCGTCCTTTTCCGAGTAATGGGTGCAGAAATACGTATGGTTGAGAGCGTCTTTTCCGGCAATGTCTGCGACCTTCGAATCGTCCCAGCCGTCGGTGCCCAGGATGGGACTGGTGATGCCCAGCTCGCGAGCCTGCTTGACGATCTTGCCCACTTCTTCATAGTAGCCGGGGACGAACATGACATCTGCGTTGGCGGTCTTGAGCTTCGTTAGGGTCGCCTTGAAGTCTTGATCCTTTTGCAGGAAGGCTTCCTCCATTAATACCTTGCCCCCGGCGGCCTCGAATTTTTCCTTGAAGACGGCGCCGAGGCTCTTGGAGTAGTCGGAACTGGAGTCTACGTAGATCACGGCGGTCTTGGCCTTTAAGTTATCAGCGGCAAATTTCGCCATCACGTCGCCCTGCTGGGGATCGATGAAGCAGCTCCGGAAGATGTAGGGCTGCACCTTGCCGTTTTCTACCGTGACCTTGGCGCTGGTGGCGCAGGGGGCCAGTACCGGTACCTTGTGCTCCGTCGCGATCTGGGTCTCGGCGATGACCGGGGCCGTGGTGGCCGGTCCTACCAGTATTTTTACCTTATCGTCGGCAATGAGCTTCGTGGCGGCGGTGACGGCCTCGGAAGTTTCTGACTTCGTGTCCGCCTTGATGAGTTTGATCTGCTTGCCGTTGATGCCCCCCGCCGCGTTGGCTTCGTCGATGGCCAGCTGCAGGCCTTCAAAGGTAGCGGTGCCGTAGTTGGCCACGTTCCCTGTCAGTTCGAAATTCGCCCCCACCTTGATCTCGTTATCGGCAGCTTTCTCGCCGCCTCCCCCGCAGCCGGTCAAAAGGCCGCCCACGAGAGCCGCTCCCACGAATACCCCGGCCCAACGCCGGGCTTTTTTACTTCCCAACATAAAAATCCCTCCTGCAAAAAGTTCGCGCGGCAGCGCGCCGCGATGACGCCCCCGCTGAATGATGGACTCATTATATTTTACATGTTTACAATAGTCAAGGAAAACTTTTCCTTTCGTTCGTTCCCTTTTGCGCCATTTGTTTGTAAACGAAAGACGCGGGGGGAATGAAGGGCCGCGTCAAGGGTTCCTCCTCCGCGGCTGACCGAACTTTGACGCAAATTGGAGCTACATAAAGTAGAAATGCAATCTTTGGGTACGATGGAAGGGCGCATCAGAAAAAATGTTTCACGTGAAACATTTTTTGACTCTTGCCCGCATATCTGATGGATCGCCGTGTCCCAGGGAAGGCCCCGTTTCTTGGGAAAAGACGGTGTATGCGTTGGCTTTGCCCGAAGGGCGGCTTCCTTGTTTTTGGCCTTGCCGTCGGGGAAAAAGCCTGTGTTGATTTTTTGCGGCGGGAAATAAAAAGTTACACGGCAAAAAGGGCTGCCGTACCATTGGATGCGCAAGCCATTTGCCGTGCGGCTGCATGACGGTCAAGCGCAATGTAAGCAGCGCTTGACCGTCATGGTTGCCTTCGGATTTCCTTGACGCCGCCCATGTAGGGGAGGAGTGCTTCGGGGATGAGGACGGAACCGTCGGCCTCCTGATAATTTTCGATGATGGCCGCCACGGTGCGCCCTACGGCCAGCCCGGAGCCGTTCAGGGTGTGGACGAATTCCGGCTTTTCCTTCGGGGCACGGCGGAATTTTACGTTTGCCCGCCGGGCCTGATAGTCGAGGCAGTTGGAGCAGGAGGAGATTTCCCGGTAGCGGTCTTGGGCGGGCATCCAGACTTCGATGTCGTAGGTCTTGGCCGAGGTGAAGCCCATGTCCCCGGTGCAGAGGGTCACCACCCGATAGGGAAGGTTCAGGAGCTTTAAGACTTCCTCGGCGTCCCGCACCATGCCTTCTAATTCTTCCCAGGAATTTTCCGGTTGGGTGAATTTAATGAGCTCCACCTTATTGAACTGGTGCTGGCGGATGAGCCCCCGGGTGTCGCGCCCGGCGCTCCCCGCTTCGGCGCGGAAGCTGGCAGTGTAGACGGTGTAATGCTCCGGCAGTTTCGCTCCATCTAAGATCTCTTCCCGGTGGTAATTCGTGGCGGGGACTTCCGCCGTGGGGACGAGATACTGTTCCAGTCCTTCCAATTTGAACATGTCCTCGGCAAATTTCGGGAGCTGCCCGGTGCCGATCATGCTGTCGCGGCTCACAATGTAGGGAGCCAGCATTTCCGTGTAGCCCTGCCGGGCGTGGAGATCCATCATGAAGTTGATACAGGCGCGCTCCAGCCGCGCCCCCAGCCCTTTGTAGAAGGTGAACCGCGCCCCGGACACCTTGGCGGCCCGCTCAAAGTCAAAGATATCCAAATCTTCCCCGAGATCCCAGTGGGCTTTGGGGGCAAAGGGGAATTTCGCCGGCTCGCCCCAGCGGCGAATCTCCGGATTCTCCGTGTCGTCCTTGCCGATGGGAACGTCGTCCTTTGGCATGTTGGGGATGTTCAGAAGAATCTCCTTGAGCCGGGCCTCGACGCTGCGCAGCTCTTCGTCTAAGACGGTGATCCGATCCCCGACGCCCCGCATGTCTTCCACTAATTTCGCCGCGTCCTCGCCGTTTTTTTTCATTTGGCTGATGGTTTTGGACACTGCGTTGCGTTCGCCCTTCAGCCCTTCCACTTCGCCCAGGATGGCCCGCCGGCGCTTTTCCAAGACTTCAAAATCATCCAGCGACAGCGGATTGCACCGATGTTTCAGCATGGTTTTCACATCGTCCAAGTGTTCCCGGACAAACTTTATATCCAACATTTCCCTGACCTCCTGCCAGCGCCGCGAAAACAGCGCCTTCTTTACTTTCTTCATTATAAAGGGCGGGAAAACCCCTGTCAAATGAAAGACCCCGCGCCAAGCGTTTTCTTGGGGCGGGGTCTTTACTCATGGAGCGGCGCGTCAAAGGGACTGAATCTTTTTCGCTAGCCGCGTCGCGTGGGCGTGCGCGGCGTCGGCCATGGCGGCGAGCTTCGCTTTATCGGCGCGGTTGCTGTAAGAAACGCCGCCGGTGTAGACGAAGCCTTCGTATTTCATGTGGCACAGGTTCGCCGCTTGCTGAAAGCGTGTCGTCATCGTCTCCACCGGGTAGAGCTGGGGCGCACCCTTGGCGTAGGTATCCGCCGGGGAGCCCGAGGTGAAGGAGAGGAGCAGCTTCTTGCCGGTGAGGGCCTTGCCGGAAGAACCGTGAGAGAAGCCGTGTTCAAATACGTCTTCCATCCATTTCGCCAAGAGAGACGGCATACTGTACCAGAAAATAGGGAATTGCAGCACGATCACGTCGGCGGCCACCAACTTTTTCTGCTCGGCGGCGACGTCGATTTTATAGTCCGGGTACAATCGATCCAGATAATCGAAGGAAGCCTGGGGCAAAAGCCGCTCTAAATCCTCCAGGATGATCTTATTGGCAAAGGAATTGTGCTGGAGATCCGTGTGTCCCGAAACGATCAGTACATTTTTCATGGGGGTTGCACTCCTTTTTCTTAAACGGCAATTTTATTTTCGTGTTCTTACCCGTCGTGCTCCGCATCAAAGGCGCCGCAGTCCACTTTTTTGCCCCGCCGCTCTACGGCGACGACGTTTTTCTCGTAGGCGAAACATTCTTGGGCGATGTCCTTGTTGAGCCAGAGGAGGCAGATGAGGTTGGGGATGGCCATGAGGCCGTTCATGGTATCGGAGAAGTTCCAGACGAGGTCGAGGGTGGTGGTGGCGCCCACGAAGGTGACAAGGCCGAAGAGTACCCGGTACCCCATGACGGCGCGGCGATCCTTCACCAAATATTCCAGAGATTTTTCTCCGTAGTATTCCCAGCCTAAGATGGTGGAGAAGGCGAAGAGTGCCAGCGCCACGGAAACGAGGATTTTCGACCAATCGCCAAAGACCGAGTGAAAGGCCAAAATGGTGAGCTGCGCGCCGGAGATGGGTTCCCCGGTGGCCGGATCGACGGCGCCCAAAGCGCCGGAGGAGGAGATGACGAGGCCCGTCAAAAGGCAGACGATCATGGTATCGAAAAAGGTGCCGGTCATATTGACGTAGCCCTGCCGGGAGGGGTGGTCTGTCCGGGCGGCCGCCGCCGCGATGGGGGCAGAACCGAGCCCTGCTTCGTTGGAGAATACGCCTCGGGCTACCCCCCAGCGAAGGGACATCAAAAAGGAGCTGACCGTCGCCCCGCCGACGCCCCCAGCCACCGCATCAAAGGAGAAGGCGAGGCGCAGCATCTCGGCGATGCCCGACGGAAGGGCGGAGGCGTTGGCGATGATCACCACAATGGACATGAGAAAATAGAAAATCGACATCGCCGGCACCACGACGCTGGACACTTTGCCGATGCTGTGAATCCCCCGCACTAAGACGGCGAGGGAGCCCACCATGAGCAGGGCTCCCGAGAGCCAGGTGGGGACGGCGAAGCTCGCCTCCAGCGCGGCGGCGATGGAATTGGCCTGGGTCATATTGCCGATGCCGAAGGCGGAACAGACGGCGAAGAGGGCGAAGAGAAAGGCCATGACGCGCCCCACCGGCCCGCCGATGCCGTTCTTCATGGCGTACATGGGGCCGCCGGCCATTTCCCCCACGCTGTTCGTCTCCCGGTACTTCACCGCCAACACCGACTCGCCGTATTTCGTGGATAGCCCGAAGGCGGCGCTGATCCACATCCAGACGATGGCGCCGGGGCCGCCTAAGACCATGGCCGTGGCCACCCCGACGATGTTTCCGGTGCCGATGGTGGCGGAGAGCGCCGTCATCAGTGACTGGAAGGGAGAGATGTCCCCCGCGTGCCGATCCTTGCGGTGAAAGATCAGGCGGATGGCGTACCCGAGGTTTCGCCACGGCAAAAAGTGCAGCCGTATCGTCAAAAAGATGCCGGTGCCCATTAAGAGCGCCAGCATTACCGGCCCCCAGACAAAATCGTTCACATTTTTTATCCATTCCGCCATGCGCGTATCGACTCCCTTTTCCTGATGGACTTCATTTTATCCTTGATTCCTTTAGTATATCGGGCTTTCGGCTATTTGTAAACCGCAGAGAAGGGACGGACGATACAAGCAAACAGGCGGTACCGTGCCTTGACGCAGACCGGTATCGCCTGTTTCTGAACGATCGGACGATGTTTCGCGGAGGAGAAAAGCGCGCCGTCACGAGAGGAGGAGAAATTCCGCTCCGAAGACCATGGCGCAGGCGGCGGCGCTGACGGCGAAAATGCTCCAGCCTCGCCACGCCAAGAGGATGCTGCCAAAAAAGGCCAGCCAGCCCGCCATGGGGACGCGGGTGGCGTCGATGATGGCGGGGAAGGTCATCACCGCGAGCGTTACATAGGGAACGTAGAAGAGGAAGGAGCGGAGAAAACGGCTCTTCACCTGGCGGCGGATGCGGGTCAGGGGTAGGATGCGGATCGCCAGCGTCACCGCGCTCATGACGAGGATGTAGACGTAGATGTCATGGGTCATGGCGGTCCTCCTCTTCGCGGGTGGGGAAGAGCGCCGCCGCGCCGGCGGCGATGCCTACCGTCAACAGGATGGTGCGGGTTCCGCCGGAAAGGCTGGCGAAAGGTTCGACCCGCGCCGCGAGGAAACTGGCGGCAAAGCTCAGGAGAACGCTCCCCAAAACCACGCGATCTAACTTCGCCGGGGGCATGATGATGGCTAAGAACATGCCGTAAAGGGCCACCGACAGGGCGCTCAACGCGGCGGCGGGCAGCGCTTCCCCCGCTAAAATTCCCAGTACCGTTCCTCCCGCCCAGCCGGGGAGCGCTACCATCATGGCCCCGTAATTATAGTAGGGATTTAACGTGCCCCGACGGGCTACGGAAATGCCGAAGATTTCATCCGTCAGGTCAAACCCCACCAAGATTCGATGGAGAAGCGGCGCGTCCGGGGCAAATTTTTGGCTGATGACGCAGCTCATGAGGAGGTACCGGGCATTGGCAATCAGGGTCATCAGCGCCATTTCCCAGTAGGGCGCATCGGCGGCGGCCAAGGTGAAGGCGGCGTATTCTCCGGCGGAAGCGTTATTGAAAAAGCTGGCTAAAAATCCCTGCCAGGGGGTAAATCCGGCATTCTTTGCGGCGATGCCGAGGGTAAAGCCAACGACGAGATACGCCAAAGCGATGGGAACGCCGTCCCGCGTCCCTGCCGCGATGGCTTCTTGCCGGCGGCACAGGAGCGGCTCTCTTTCCTCCATGGTGCGGTTCTCCTCCCGATGATGACAGTTTTCGCGCCTTCGTTCAATTCAGCAGCAGGCTGTCGCTGTCGAGTTCGCTGCCGGCGGCCTTTTCGAACATGGCCAAGAGGTCGGGCACTTTGAGGTTCTTTTTTTCTTCCCCGGCCACGTCGATGAGGAGGCGCCCGTCGTACATCATGATGAGGCGATTGCCGCAGCGCAGCGCGTCCCGCATGTTATGGGTGATCATCAGCGTGGTGAGGCGGCGCTTTCCCACGATGTCCATGGTGAGGGAGAGCACCTGCTCGGCGGTTTTGGGATCTAAGGCGGCGGTATGTTCGTCTAAGAGGAGGAGCTTCGGGTCGGCCATGGTAGCCATGAGGAGAGTCAGCGCCTGCCGCTGTCCGCCGGAGAGAAGGCCCACCTTCGATTCCAGCCGATCCTCAAGGCCGAGGCCGAGGGTCGCCAAAAGATCGCGGAATTTTTTCCGGTCGCTTTTCGGGGCGCTCCAGCGCAGCGACGGAGTGCGCCCCCGGCGGGACGCGATGGCCAGATTTTCTTCGATCATCATTCCGGCGGCGGTCCCCATCATGGGATCCTGAAAGACGCGGCCGATGTACTTGGCGCGGCGATGTTCCGGCCAGCGGGTAATGTCTTCCCCGTCCACCCGGATGGTGCCGCAATCCACGAAGAAGGTACCGGCGATAGAGTTCATCAGGGTGGATTTTCCTGCGCCGTTGCCCCCGATGACGGTGACGAAATCCCCGGGATCAAGGTGGAGGGAGAGATCCCGAAGGGCGACTTTTTCCGTGATGGCGCCGGGATTGAAGGTCTTGGCGATGTGCTGAATGTCCAGCATTTACTTCACCGCCTTTCGCGCTTGGAGGAGCTTCCCCTGGATGAGGGGAAGGGCCAGCGCTATAGCGACTAAGAGAGCGGTGAAGAGCTTGAGGTCGTTGGGCGGCATCCCCAGCTCCAACACCAGCGCAATGACGGCGCGGTAGACGATGGAGCCTAAGATGACGGAGATCAGGCAGATGAGGAAGCCGTTGGATCCGAAGAGGGCTTTCATGAAGCCGTTGGATCCGAAGAGCACTTCGCCGATGATGACGGAGGCCAAGCCGATGACGATGGTGCCAACCCCCATGCCCACGTCGGCAAAGCCGTTGCTCTGGGCGATGAGCGCCCCGGAGATGGCCACGAGGCCGTTGGAAAGGAGCAGCCCCAAGATGACGGTGACGTCGGTATTGACGCCGTTGGCGCGGATCATGTGGGGGTTAAAGCCCGTGGCCCGGATAGCGGCGCCGATTTCCGTGCCGAAAAACCAGTAAAAAAGAAGGCTGAGGAAAAACACCGCAGCGAATCCCACGGCGAGAATCACGAATTGGCGGTCGTCGAAGAAGGCTTCGAAGCGGGTGAAAATAGTTTCCTGCCGCAAAAGGGAAAGATTGGCTTTGCCCATGACCCGGAGATTGACGGAGTAAAGGGCGATCATGGTCAAGATACCCGAGAGAAGCGCCGGGATCTTGAGCTTCGTCGTCAGCCAGCCGGTGACGACCCCCGCCAGCATACCGGCAGCGCAGGCGGCGAAGATGGCGGAGAAAGGGCTGCTGCCGTCGGAGAGCAGCCGGGCGGCCACGGCAGCCCCCAGAGGGAAGCTCCCTTCTACGGTGAGATCGGCGATGTCCAGCACGCGAAACGTCAGGTAGACGCCTAAGGCGAGGATGGACCAGAGCAGGCCCTGCGATAACGTCGGTACGAATAAGTCCATGTGTGTGTCCCCTTAATTGGAATAAAATAAGCGCGGCCAAAGCGCGCCGGTTCTTTTATGATAGCACACCGGCACATGGGATACAAGGAAAGGCGCGAAAAAGGCCGCCTCAGTGCGGGGCGGCCTTTTTACCTAAGTAAGCATCGTTTGGCGGTTTAGTCTACCATTTCAGCGTCCTTGGAGATTTCTTCGGGGATCGTGAGGCCGAGGGCGGCGGCGGTTTTCTTGTTGATGAAGGTGCGCAGCTCTTTCGCCGTCTGGATGGGCATGGCAGCGGGCTTGGCTTTGCCTTCTAAAATATCGGCCGCCATGTCGCCGGACTGCATGCCTAATTTATAGTAGTCAATGCCGTAGGTGATGAGGGCGCCGGCTGTCACCTGGTGCGGCTCGCCGCAGATAATTCCCTTTTTCGCCGGGGTGGTGACGCCGAGAAGGGTGGGGAGCGCCGAGGAAATCACGTTGTCCGTCGGTTCGTAGAAAACGTCCACCTTGCTCACGAGGCTTTGCGCTGCCTGTTGGATGTCGTTCACCGTGGAAATGGTGGAGGTCTCCACCTGGAGCCCCTTGCTTTCGGCGTAGTCCTTCATGGCCTTGACCTGGAGTTCGGAATTGACTTCGCTGGAGCAGTAGATGGTACCGATGGTCTTGGCGTCGGGATAGAGTTTTTGCAGAAGATCGATCTGTTCCTTGATGGGGCTCATATCGCTGGTTCCGGTGACGTTGCCCTTGGGGGCTTCGTTGCTGGCGGCCAGATTTGCCCCTACGTAGTCGGTAATGGCGGAGCCGACGATGGGGATGTCCTTCGTCAGACTGGCCATGGTCTGCGCCGCCGGTGTGGCGATGGCGTAGATGAGGTCAACCTTGTTGCTCAGGAAACGCTGTCCGATGTTTTGCAGGTTCGATTGGTCGGCCTGGGCATTCTGCCGGTCGATGGTGAGGTTCTTTCCCTCTTCGAAGCCGCGCTTTTTCAGCCCGTCCACAAATCCCTTGTTGGCCGCGTCCAGCGCGCTGTGCTCCACGAGCTGCACGATGCCCACCTTGTACTGCTTTTGTGCGCCGCCTCCCGAATCGGCGGAAGGATTGCTGCTGCCGCCGCACCCGGCGACGAGGCCCGCGGTGAGAACTGCGGCGAAGCCGAGCGCAAGGCTCTTTCGCACTGTCGTCATGAACATGATTTCCACCCCTCTGCATAAAGTATAAATAAAAGAATATCATTATTATATATAAAACCCACGGCCATCGCAAGCCTTGGAGGAGGGATGAGGGGACGGCGAAATGGTTCCTGTGTTTTCAACACTGGCGAAGAAGGTGGATAATTTTGCTCTGTCCCTTCTTTCGGAAAGAGCAGGGTATAAGTTGAATATAAATTGAATTTGTCTTTCTTTTATGATATCATGCAAAGCATAAGATCATGCAGTTTATAGCGGGGCGCATCGCTTTCCCGCTTGCTTTTGGGGGTGAAGAAACTTGCGTGGGATATATCAGCTTCATCGGATTACGAGTTTTTTGGCGGCGCCGTTTTTGGTGATTTTTTGCCTGACGGGGCTGTTCTTGCTCTTCGGTGGGGAAGTTTATGATTGGAATACCTCAGGGGAAGCCCCAAAGTATGCCGCAGTGGAGGAAGAAACGCTGTATGCGTATTTAGGGGAGGCTGTATCCCGGGCGGCGGAGCAGGGGGAGACGATCCGCTCCGTACGCTTTGTACCGTCTATGGGACGGATTCGGGTCCTGTTGGCCGATTCCGCCACGCCGTTGGCGAAAACAGCGAGGGCGGCCGATTTTTATCTCCGGGATGGGGCGTTACATGATGTGCCATCTGCCGTCTCCTATCGGCAAGAATGGCTCAATGGCGCGATGCGTTTCCTGAGCCGCCTTCACGTTCGCCTAAACGACGGCGAGGCGGGGCGCATTTTGATGGCGGCGGCGTGCGCTTTGTCCATGGTGTCCATCGGTACGGGATTTATCTTGTATCCCCGCTTTATGAGGGGACTTTCCTTCGGCGTGCGGCGGCCGTTTTCCCAACGGCTGTGGTGGTCGGACTGGCATAAAGCGCTGGGGATTTTAGCAGGGGGATGGCTTTTCGTCCTCTCCTTCAGCGGCTTGGCGCTGTATCTCTATCGACAGGGAGCGGATGCCTATCAGGCGTCGGCTTATCAGGAAGCGGCGCAGGAATTTCGCCCTTCGCCGGGAGCGCCTCTGGATCTCTCTGCCGCCTTGGTGCAGTTTCGCCATGAATGGCCAGAGAAGCGGGTTTTAGCAATCTTTCCGCCGGATGAAGCGCACCCGTTTTTTGCCTTCGAGGTAGCGGACGCCGCGGCAAACCGTGCCCTGTATGCGGCGCGTCAGTGGGCCTTCCTGTCGGCGGACGGGGCAAAGACGCTTTTCGCGCCGCCCTCCGCATGGTCGGCCATCGGTGCGCTCGCTTCGAACCTGCACTTTCGCAATCATTCCACCCTCGCGCTGAAGAGCCTGTGGGCGTTCTTTCTCCTCCTCTCCCTTCTTCTCACCGTGAGCGGGCTGGCCGTCCACATCACCCATTTCTCAAAAAGCGCCGGGACGAAACTCACCGTCACGCCGCTTTTCTCCTTTGGCTCTGGCGGCGTCTGGGCCTTGGCGCTGCTGCCGGCAGCGGGGCTTTTCCTCCCCCTCTATGGTGCCGAGGGCCTGGGAACAGCCGCTTTCCTTGTCGTGGTTGTGGGCGCGGCGTGTTTAACGGACAAAACGTGGTTTATAAAAAAATAATAATTAAAACCGTTGTTATCTATGAATTAATCACGTATAATATTTTTATGAATTCATAATTATTAAGATAAGGGGTGGATGGTGTGGCTATGAAGAAGAAAAAACGGACGGCAGGTCTGGTCTTGGTCTTAGTTTGCGCCTCCAGTGGCATCGTGGCGGCGGCGCCAGATGAGCAGCTGGATGAGTACACGCTGGATACGGTTGTCGTCGAGGCCAATCGGACAAAGAACAAATTCGGCGATATCGTCACTGAGCAGTCCTATTACCGTACGGGCGGCGACGTCGACGTCATCACCAGCGAGGATATCGCCCAGCGGCATTATGTGGATATGACCAGCGCGATAAAGACGCTGCCCGGCGTGCAGGTGAACAGCATCGGGTATCACGGCGGGGAATACGGCGCGGGGACGCAGTATAATACGACGGTGACCATCAACGGTGACGACCGCGTCGTCATTTGCCTGGACGGGCGACGGGTGGATAACGCCGTCAGCGGGCTCATGAGTTCCCAGTCGGCGAACTGGACGAAGGCGTTGGCCAATCTTGATCAGGTCACCAGCATTGACAATGTGGAGGCCATTGAGATCATCAAAGGGCCGGGGGCGTCGAAATACGGCGCGGACGCGACGGGCGGCGTCATCAACATTATCACGAAAAAGGGGGCACTGGAGCCCCACGGCAAGATTGATCTCGCGACCGGGGCGTATTCCCACCATATTTACCGCTTTAATTATTCCGGCTCGACGAAGGACGGATCTTTCCGGTACTTCGTTTCCGGCATGCGCGACCAGGGCGGCAGCGGGAAATACTATGACCAAATGACTGGACGGGAATACAATTATCACGGCACGGATTTCAAGGATTCGAGCTTTAACCTTCGCCTAGATAAATATTTCGGCAAGGATAAGCAGCTCACGTTCTCTTATAATCATACCGACGCTTACGACGGCTATCCCATCACCGTCCCCGATTATCGCTACATGACTAAGGCGGAATACCTGGCGATGATGCATCGCTATAAGGTGCTGAAATTATACGGGGCCATTAAGAACCAAGGCTATCGCAACAACTGGTACAGTAACGGATTCCGCGGCACGGCTACCGGGCATAATAATTTTGATTACGATCTCACGTACTCCTTCGGCAAGGATCACGATATGGAAAGCTATGTCCGGGCCTACTATCAGGTGCATAAATACTGGCTCGTCTGGGGCCCGCGGGAAGAGAACGTCTGGTCCCCGCGGCCGGTGCCGACACCTTGGGATCCCGAGTGGGACGAGTATGTCAAAGCGAGAACCGTAACGAAGAGGGATAAGCGCAACAAGGATAACGATTATAATCACGGCATCGAAGGGCAGATCGGAAAATCCTTCGGCCCTCACGACGTCCTCTTCGGCTGGGCACTCGATTGGTCGCGCCACGAGAGTTTTTCCACCAGTTCCATTACCGGAAAGGAAACGACGACAAACGTCAAGCAGACGACCTTCGTCAGTTTCCTGCAGGATAAAATCCACGTCAACGACCGCTTTGAAATCGCGCCGGCGTTGCGCTTTCAATGGGCCAACGCAGCCAGCACCAGCCGGGAAGCGGGGACGACTTCGGAGGGAAACAGCAAGTATTCCAAAGTGACGGCGGCGGTGAACGCCGAGTATCTCTTTTCGCCGGGTTTCAGTATTTTCGCCGGCTGGACCCAGGTGAACCGCCCCTTAAAACCCAAT
>ERZ772967.426-NODE-426-length-34290-cov-8.630466_pt1 | contig 34290 bp, 24 predicted proteins | sample MGYA00511677_ERZ772967 | MGnify/ENA primary metagenome ERZ772967 (study PRJEB29015, sample SAMEA2737931) | human oral metagenome | biome: human oral; feature: human-associated habitat; material: dental | place: China | collected 2146 ...
CGAAGACGCGGATGTCCTGCGCCTTCACGTCTTCCAGCGCGTCCACCACCAGGTATTGCAGTTCGGAAATGCTCATGGGTCTATCGGTCTCGAAGGTTCGGCACTGAACGGAGGGTACAGTGCTCATACTATAGGAATCGGTCAGGCTCATGGGCGGGTACCCGCATGGCCTGATCCGGTCATTGATGTCGTCTTTTGCGAGGGGGCTCCAGGCCCAGGATGCGGGGCTCTGCGGGCCGGGTTTCGTCACGCGTCTGGCGAAGGCTGCCTTGGCCTCGGTCAGGAAGTCACGCACCTGGCGAAGGCTGCGCCGGCCCCGGTCGGGAAGATCAGTCCTGCCCCTTTTCCGGTGTGCCGGTGCCGTACAACCCGTGCCGCCGGATGTAGGCCTCCACGCCCATCGGCAGCAGTCCGCTCACGGGCTGGCCGGCGGCCAGCTGCTTGCGCAGCTGCGTGGCCGACAGCGGAACGGGCGGCATCCGGAAGAACATGATGTTGCCGGCGGGCGTGTCGGGCAGCGAGCCCGTGCCGCGCGCCGCCAGCAGCTTCTCGATGTCGGGCGGCAGGTCGGACAGGGGGATACGCTCGCGCTGCGTCACGGCCAGGTGGGCGTAATCCAGCAGGTGCTGCCAGTCATGCCAGGTGTCGAGGTTGCGGAACTGGTCGCTGCCCAGCACCAGGATCAGCGCGTCGTCGGGGCCGTAGTGCTCCCGCAGGGCTTTCAGCGTGTCGATCGTGTAGCTGGGGCCGTTGCGGTTCACTTCCTGCTCGTCGATCTTCCAGTGGCTGGCCTCGGTGCTGGCGGGCAGGGAGGCGATGGCCAGGCGCAGCATGGCCAGCCGGTGCCGTCCGTCGGCCTGGTTGCCGCCCTTCTGCCAGGCATGGCCGGCCGGGATCAGCACCAGCTGGTCCAGCTTCAGGGCGGTGATGGCCGCCTGGCCCAGGGCCAGGTGTGCCATGTGGACGGGATCGAAGCTGCCGCCCAGAAGCCCGATGCGACGACGCTGGCCGAGGTTCATGCGGACGCCACGCCCAGCCAGTCACGTGCCGGCAGGAAGTCGGTGTAGAGCCGTGCCTCGGGCGTGCCCGGCTCGGGCTGGTACTGGTAGCGCCAGCCGGCCGTGGGCGGCATCGAGGCCAGGATGGATTCGGTGCGGCCGCCCGAGGCCAGCCCGAACAGCGTGCCCCGGTCCAGCACCAGGTTGAATTCCACGTAACGGCCGCGGCGCAGTGCCTGGAAGGTGCGCTCACGCTCGCCATAGGCCCGGTCCATGCGCCGCCGCACGATGGGCAGGTAGGCATCCAGGAAATGGTCGCCCACGCTGCGCGTCAGCGCGAAGGCCGTGGCGAAGTCCGGCTGGTTCAGGTCATCGAAGAAGATGCCGCCGATGCCGCGGGCTTCCTGCCGGTGCTTCAGGAAGAAGTAGCGGTCGCACCAGGCCTTCATGGTCAGGTAGTGCTCGGGGCCGAAGGGGGCCAGCGCGTCGAAGCACACCTGGTGGAAGTGCCGGGCGTCCTCTTCCTCGCCGTAATAGGGCGTGAGGTCCATGCCGCCACCGAACCACCACACGTCCTGCTCGGCCGGCGTGGGGGCCAGCGCGCGGAAGAAGCGCACGTTCATGTGCACGGTGGGCACGTGGGGATTGCGCGGGTGCAGCACCAGCGACACGCCCGTGGCCCGCGCCTTGCGCCCGGCCAGCTGCGGCCGGTTGGCCGAGGCGGTGGGGGGCAGCTGGCTGACCTGCACGTCGGAGAACATCACGCCGGCGCGCTCGAAGAGCTTGCCATCGTCCAGCACGCAGCTGATGCCATTGCCCTGAGTGGGGCTGTCGGGCTCGCGCTGCCAGGCATCGCGCAGGAAACGGTCGCCGCCGATGTCTTCGAGGCCCGCCACGATGCGGGACTGCAGCCCGGCAAACCAGGCGGCGATGGCGTCATGTTCGGCCGGAGAAGAAGGCAGGGCCGTGGAGTTCATGATGGTTGTTCTGGGGATAAGTTGCAGGGAAGGGGGACGCGGTCCGAGGCCCAAGGCCCGAGGCAGGCGAGGGCACCTGCCCCGGTCGGGGAACGCGGCTTCAGGAATGGCGCTGGTTGGCCGGCAGCCCCAGGTGGCCGATGTCGCTGCGGTACTGCATGCCGTTGAAGTGGATGCCGCGCACACCTTCGTAGGCACGCGTCTGCGCCATCTTCAGCGAATCACCCAGCCCTGTCACGCCCAGCACTCGGCCGCCGCTGGTCACCACGTCCTGGTCCTTCTGGGCCGTGCCGGCGTGATAGACGAAGAGGTCGCCCCCTTCGGCATTGCCGTGTGCCGGATGGCCGGTGATCACGTCGCCCAGCTCCGGATGGGCCGGGTAGCCGGCTGCGGCCAGCACCACGCACAGCGCGCTGCGGCGATCCCACTCGGCCTCCACCTGGTCCAGCCGGCCGTCAATGCCGGCCTGGATGAGCTGACCCAGCGGCGTCTTGAGACGGCTGAGGATGGCCTGCGTCTCGGGGTCACCCAGGCGGCAGTTGAATTCCAGCGTGTTCAGGCTGCCATCCTTGCCGATCATCAGCCCCGCATACAGGAAGCCCGTGAACGGCGTGCCCTCGTCGGCCATGCCGCGGATGGTGGGCAGGATGATCTCGCGCAGCGCGCGTGCATGGATGTCGGGCGTGATGACCGGCGCCGGCGAATACGCGCCCATGCCGCCGGTGTTGGGGCCCTGGTCGCCGTTGAGCAGGCGCTTGTGGTCCTGGCTGGTGGCCAGCGCCAGCACGTTGCGGCCATCGGCCATCACGATGAAGCTGGCTTCCTCGCCGGTCAGGAAGGCCTCGACCACGACGCGAGCCGTGTCCTTGCCGTCCTTGCTGCCGCCAGTGAAGTCATCGCCCAGGAACTGGTCGACGGCCGCATGGGCCTCGGCCACCGTCTGGGCCACCACCACGCCCTTGCCGGCCGCCAGGCCGTCGGCCTTCACCACGATGGGCGCGCCCTGACGGGTGATGTAGTCCTTGGCGGCTGCCGGGTCGGTGAAGGTCTCGTAGGCGGCCGTGGGGATGCCGTGGCGCTTCATGAAGGCCTTGGCGAAGTCCTTGGACGCTTCCAGCTGGGCTGCCGCCTGCGTGGGCCCGAAGATGGGCAGCCCCTGCTTGCGGAAGGCATCGACAATGCCCTTGGCCAGCGGTGCCTCGGGGCCCACCACGGTGAAGGCCAGATTCTCGCGTCGGGCAAACAGCGCCAGAGTCTCGATGTTGGTGACCGGCAGGTTGCAGATACCGGGCTCCAGGGCCGTGCCGGCATTGCCGGGGGCCACGTAGACCGTCTCGAAGGCGTGCGAGCTGGCCAGAGCCAGCGCGATGGCGTGCTCGCGTCCGCCGCCACCCACCACCAGGCATCGTTTCCGGGCTGTCATATCGTTCATTCCTCGTCGATGACGGCGTTGGTGTAGACCTGCTGCACGTCGTCGACGTTTTCCAGCGCGTCCAGGATCTTCTGCATCTTCACCGCATCATCGCCGGTCAGTTCCAGCTCGTTCTGCGGCTTCATGGTGATCTCGGCCACCTCGGCCTTCAGGCCGGCTGCCTCCAGCGCCGTCTTCACAGCAATGAAGTCGCCCGGCTCGGTGATGACTTCCAGCGAACCGTCGTCGTTGGACAGGATGTCCTGTGCGCCGGCTTCCAGGCCCACTTCCATCAGCTTGTCCTCGTCGGTGCCGGGGGCAAACACGAGCTGGCCGCAGTGCGTGAACTGGAAGGCCACCGAACCGTCGGTGCCCAGGTTGCCGCCGTGCTTGGTGAGCGCGTGCCGAACGTCTGCCACCGTGCGGGTGCGGTTGTCGGTCAGGCAGTCGATGATGACCGCTGCGCCGGCCACACCGTAGCCTTCGTAGCGGATTTCTTCATAGTTGACGCCTTCCAGACCACCCACGCCGCGCTGGATGGCGCGTTGCACCGTGTCCTTGGGCATGTTGCCGTCAGCGGCTTTTTCCATGGCCAGCCGCAGACGCGGGTTCATGGCCGGGTCGCCGCCGCCCATCTTGGCGGCCACGGTGATTTCCTTGATCAGCCGCGTGAAGAGCGCGCCGCGCTTGGCGTCCTGGCGGCCCTTGCGGTGTTGAATGTTGGCCCACTTGGAATGGCCTGCCATGCTCGGATCCTCTGGAGGAAGGGCGGTTGCCTGTGGCCGGGGCGTGACGCTCCGCCATGGCAAGCCGCAGGGTTCACAATGATCTACATCGGCACGCTGCATGCCGCCGGTGGAGCGGGGTTGCGAGCGCGCGGCATCCGGGTACTCTGGTCTAAGATAACCGGTTGGGAGCAGCCCCGTCAGGCCCGTGCAAGAGCCACCGGGACAGGCATCCCGAATGCCCTGGAAGGGGGTGTGCGGCCCATGGGGATGCCCTGCGAGGCTGCCTCGTCCCTTCCCAAGCGCGCGATTTTACCATTCAGCCGACCGTTCGCCCCGCGTCCTGCGCCGGCGATCGGCCCTTCCTGCGGCGTCCTCTGCGGCCGCTTCCGGCCCATCCCTTTCCGGAGCCTTCGATGTCCGACACCCTTTCCCCCCTGCTGATCGGCAAGAACGACACCTTCGAGGCCGTGCTGCTGCCGGCGCTGGGCAACCGTCACGGCCTCATCACCGGCGCCACCGGCACCGGCAAGACCGTCACCCTGCAGCGCCTGGCCGAACAGTTCTCGGCCATCGGCGTGCCGGTGTTCATGGCCGACGTGAAGGGGGATCTCACCGGCATCTCCCAGCCGGGCCAGATGAGCCCCAAGCTGCAGACCCGGCTGGAGCAGCACGGTCTGCCCACGCCGCAGTTCACGGGCTTTCCGGTCACGCTCTGGGATGTCTATGGCAAGCAGGGGCACCCGGTTCGCGCCACCATCTCCGACATGGGGCCGCTGCTGCTGTCGCGCATGCTGGGCCTGAACGACACGCAGGAAGGCGTGCTCAACCTCACCTTCAAGGTGGCGGATGACAACGGCCTGCTGCTGCTGGACAGCAAGGACCTGCGCGCCATGCTGCAGTACGTCGGCGAGAACGCCAAACAGTTCACCAACCAGTACGGCAACGTCTCGTCGGCCTCCATCGGCGCCATCCAGCGCAACCTGCTCACGCTGGAGCAGCAGGGCGCCGAGCGCTTCTTCGGCGAGCCCATGCTGAAGCTATCGGACATGATGCGTACCGCCCCGGATGGGCGCGGCGTCATCAACGTCCTGATGGCTGATCAGTTGATGAATGCGCCCAAGCTCTACGGCACCTTCCTGCTGTGGCTGCTCTCGGAACTCTTCGAGCAGCTGCCCGAGGTGGGCGACCTGCCCAAGCCGAAGATGGTCTTCTTCTTCGACGAGGCCCACCTGCTGTTCGATGATGCGCCCAAGGCGCTGCTGGACAAGATCGAGCAGGTGGTGCGCCTGATCCGCTCCAAGGGCGTGGGCGTCTACTTCATCACCCAGAATCCGCTGGACGTGCCCGAGAGCGTGCTGGGCCAGCTGGGCAACCGCGTGCAGCATGCGCTGCGCGCCTTCACCCCGCGCGACCAGAAGGCCGTACGCACCGCCGCCGAGACCATGCGTGCCAACCCTGCGCTCGATACCGCGAAAGCCATCTCCGAGCTGGGGGTGGGCGAGGCCCTGGTCTCGTTCCTGGATGCCAAGGGCACGCCCGGCATCGTCGAGCGCGTCTGGATCGCCACGCCGGCCTCCCGCATCGGTCCGGCCACGCCTGAAGAGCGCCAGGCCTTGCTGGCTGCCTCGCCGGTGGCTGGCATCTACGAGCAGGCTGTTGACCGCGAATCCGCCTATGAAGTGCTGCGCGATCGGGCTGCCGGTGCGGCTGCAGGCGGGGCAGGGGCCTCCAAAGGTGGGGCGACCGATGCCGGCGGCATGGACGGCTGGGGCAACCATGGCGGCAGCGGCCAGGCTGGCGCACAGACGCAGGGCAGCACCGGATCGGGCGGCTTCCTGCAGGATGCACTGGATGGCCTGCTGGGTGGCGTCAGTGGCAGCACGACCAGAAGCGGTGGCAAGACGGCTAGCCGTCGTAGCGATTCCGTGCTGGAAACCGCTGCCAAGAGCATGATGCGCTCGGTGGGCTCGCAGGTCGGTCGCGCGCTGGTGCGCGGCATTCTGGGCTCGCTCACCGGCAAGAGCCGCTGATGCCTGTCTCCCGCTGGAAGCCCGAGCATCTCGGGCTCTTCTATGGCCTGATGGGCTCCATGCTGTTTGCCTGCAAGGGCATCCTCATCAAGCTGGCCTACCGCCACGGCGTCAGTACCGAGATCTTCCTGGGCCTGCGCATGATGTGGGCAGCCCCCTTCTTTGCCTGGGTGGCCTGGCGCAGCGACGGCGCAGCACTGCGCCAGCGCTGGCGCAAGCAGGCTCTGGCAGGCACGACAGGGCATTCCGACGACGCGATGCCCCGGACGGAGAGTGTCTGGCGATCCGGCGATGTCTGGCGCGTGGCGGGCCTGGGCTTTTCGGGCTATTACCTGGCCAGCTACCTGGACTTCCTGGGGCTGCAATACGTCTCGGCTGGCCTGGAGCGGGTGCTGCTTTATCTGGGTCCCACCTTCGTGCTGCTGCTGTCCGTGTTCTGGCTCAAGCGTCCGGTCAGCCGCACCCAGTGGACGGCGCTGGGTGTCAGCTATCTGGGCGTGATCCTCGTCTACCTGCACGATCTGGACGGCAGTCTTCAGGTCAATGTGCCGCTGGGCAGCGCCCTGGTGCTGGGCAGCTGTCTCAGCTATTCCTTCTACCTGGTGGGCGCCGGTGAGATGGTCCGCCGCCTGGGGCCCATGCGACTGACGGCCTGGGCCAGCCTGGTGGCCTGTGCGCTCTGCGTCACCCAGGCGCTGCTGGTCGGCGGGGGCGACATGTTCCGCCAACCGACCGAAGTGCAGGGCATCGCCCTGATGACGGCCATCTTCTGCACCGTCTTCCCGCTCTTTCTGACCACGGCCTCCGTCAATCACCTGGGGGCAGGCAAGGCGGCGCAGGTGGGCATGATCGGCCCGGTCTGGACCATCTTTCTGGGGGCCGTCGTTCTGGGTGAACCCACGGGCGGCCTGCAGATCGTGGGCACGGCCGTCGTCATCCTGGGGGTGCTGATCCTGAGCCGCGCCGCCACCCGGGCGTGATGCCGGGATTTGATTCCATCCATCCAAACGGAAAGAACCCCACCATGACCGATCGTCGTTTTGCGTCTGTCGCCCGCGTCTATGGAGAAGCCGGCTGCCAGCGGCTCTGGCAGTTCCATGTCGTCGTTGTCGGTATTGGCGGTGTCGGCTCCTGGGCGGCCGAGGCGCTGGCGCGCAGCGGCGTGGGGCGCCTCACCCTCATCGACCTGGACCACGTGGCCGAGTCCAACATCAACCGTCAGGTCCATGCGCTCACCAGTACACTGGGCGCGGCCAAGGTCGAGGTGATGGCGCAACGCATCCGCGACATCTCGCCCGACGTCTCCGTGCACCCTGTCGATGAGTTCATCGAGCCCGGCCAGGAAGAGAAGCTGATCCCCGCGGACGCCGATCTTGTCATCGACGCCATCGATGCAGTGGCGGCCAAGGCGTCGCTGATTGCCTGGTGCGTGGCGAACGGCAAGCCCGTCATTGCCTGCGGTGCAGCCGGAGGCCGTACCGATCCCCTGCAGCTGCGGGTGGAAGATCTTTCCCGTACCACGGGGGATGCGCTGCTGTCGGCCGTGCGTGCGCGGCTGCGCCGTCACCATGGCTTCCCACGCGGGGATGGCACAGCGATGCCGTCTTCGGTCAGCCGAGCTGAAACATCAAACGTGCCGGCACACAGCCAGGATCAGGAAGGCGCAGGGGCGCCAGGCCACTTTCCGACTCAGAACGCACAGCCGGTTGCGGCTGCACAGACCAAGTCTCCATCCCGCCGGCGTCGCAAGGGCGATCCTTCCCGCTTCGGCGTGCCGGCCATCCATTCGCCTGAACAGATTGCCGGCACCCGCCCGAAGGGCGAGGGCGGCGGCATGCCGCTGGCGTGCGCCGGCTACGGTTCGCTCGTTACCGTTACCGCCAGCATGGGCCTGGCTGCAGCCAGCCAGGCCATTGCGCAGTTGCTGCGCTGAATGCCATCAGGGAGACGGAAAACGCTCAGTCCGTCACTGCGGGAAACGACCCCGCCAGTACACGAAGCCTTTCTCGCCATAGACCGAACGGTCGTCGACGAGGTACTGATCGACGACTTGCAGCTGCTGGCCACGCTGCCAGTTGGCCGGTGCCTGCCAGACGACGCACTGCAGCCGCCTGGCGCGGGGCTGTTCGATGTTCCAGCACAGCTTGGCCTGCTGGTCGGAGTCTCCCTTCAACAGCAGCAGTTTGGCCAGGTTGCCCACCTGGCTGCCCCACTGCTTCAGCAGACCGTAGGAGACCGCACCGTCCAGCCGGAAGCTGAAGGGCGCACCGACGCCGCTGATCTGCGACTTGCCGTCATGGGTGGGGCTGGTGACAACATCACCCAACGAGGCAGAGTCTGCGGTGACCGTCAGGGACGCCGAAATGCTCTGGTTATTGAACTCTCGCAGAATCTTCTCGCCCAGATACTGATGCCGCGGGTGCGGCCCGCTGCCCACGCTCAGTGAATACTCGCCCGGTGCGGCGGCATGGTACTGGTAGTACTGGGTATCGCATATGATGTTGCCCAGCGCGGCAAACGGGCTCAGCAGGCCGGGGCTGTTCGGGGTCGTCTTCTGATAGTTGCTGGGGTTCAGACCCGTATCCGCGCGAAGCTCCGGCAGCTCCAGCGGCTGTCCCGTCGTGACGCGTGTGCCGTTGTACGACGTGGCGTGATGAAGGTTCAGGCAGCCTTTCTGATCCAGCATGGTCAGCAGCGCATCGCCGCGCACACCGGCGGCCGAGATGGGGGCCGTCTGTGGCGCGGCCTGGGTGACGGTGCTGGCTTCTGCCGTATCGGCTACCGCCGTGCGGTTTGCAGCCGTGGCTGAGCTGATCGTGCCGGAGGCATCGGTGGCGGGGGCTGCAGCAGATTCCGCGTTGGCAGGGCTTGCCGGGGCAGCGGCGGCAGCTTGTGCGGCGTCGGCGGCCTGAGTGGTGTTGGAAGCCTGTGCCGCGTCAGCGGTCTGTGCGGCGTTGGCAGACTGTGCGGTGTCGGTAGCCTGCGCAGTGCCAGCGGCTTGTGCGGCATCAGTAGCCTGTGTAGCGTTGGTGGCTTGCGTGGCGTCGGCAGTCTGAGTAGCGTCGGCCGCCTGTGCTGCCGCGTTGGCCTGCTCCGTATCTCCAGCCTGGGCTGCATCCGCCTTGGTGGCGTGCTTTGTCGTGGCCGCCGGTGTGGTTCCCGAGAGGGCCTTGGTATCGACATGGCTGTCGTCATGGCTGCTGCCACTCCCGCAGGCGGCCAGCAGGATGGCCAGTGCAGCAGCTGTCACGGGCACGCGGTACGTGTTGCCAGGAATCGTCATCGTTCACCTCCTTGGTAGGGCTGCACCGTGCAGCCTGGTTGGAAAGCTGCTCATGAAAAAACAGCTTAGTTCCAACTTCATGCCGTTGTGAACCGCAAAGCCTGTCCCGTTCGGGAAAAGAAGGGGCAGGGGGCTCCCATAATTCGGGGGACGTCCCCATTCGCAGGGCAGGGGCTGCACAGGAGACGGACGCGATGCCGGCATGACGCTCGTTCATCAGGATGACCGGGTGAACAGGATCTTCTCGTCGGGAGCCAGTCATGTGTTGTCGTCGCATATCAGGGTAATCGCCAATAAGCGGGAGGCGGGTGAAGTGGCCATCTCGCTCTACACTGCGCACTCCGCTCCACGAGAACCCGTTCAGAGGTGTCCTCAGGGGCGCCACGCACCGACTGGTGCTCATGAAAGGAGATACACCCCGATGTTTCAATCAACCTTCATCCCTGTCGGTGATTCATTGTCAGCGCGTACCGCATCCGCGGGCCTTGGACGGGCAACGTCATGCGCCCCCCTTCGTGCAGGGCTGCGTGCGGGTGTTCTCGCGTTGGCGGTCTCGCTGGGAGGACTCACGGTATCGTCCACGGTGAGCGCCGCCGAGCCTCGCCGCCCCGAGTGTGTGGCACCTGCCAAGCCCGGTGGTGGTTTCGATCTCACCTGCCGGCTGACACAGACGTCCCTGAAGGAAGGAGGAGTACTCAAGCGTCCCATGCTCATTGTCTACATGCCTGGTGGCGTGGGTGCTGTGGCCTACAACAATATCGTGGCTCAGCGCCCGGATGAAGGCGGGGCCATCGTGGCGTTCTCTGGTGGTTCGCTGCTGAATCTGGCGCAGGGCAAGTTTGGACGTTACTCTGTCGATGATGTGCGGTGGCTGGCTGCTATTGGCGCCGACTATGGTGTCGTTGTCGTACGCGATGACTCAACTTATAAGACGCTGGGCGCGCTCATGGATGCCCTGAAGAAGGATCCTGCGGCCGTGGTGTTCGGAACGGGAGGCTCCGTCGGCAGCCAGGACTGGATGAAGGCAGCGCTGACTGCTCGAGCAGCAGGTGTCGATCCTCGCAAGATGCGCTTCGTGGCCTTTGAAGGCGGTGGGGAAGGCATCACCGCCTTACGTGGCAATCATGTCCAGGTCTTCATGGGTGATGCTGCCGAGGCCGCTGCGCAGCTCGAAGGCGGGGCCCCCATCAAGGTTCTGGCGGTCTTTCATGGTGAACGCCTGCCAGGCCGGCTGAAGGATGTGCCAACTGCCAAGGAGCAGGGCTATGACATCGAATGGCCCATCATCCGTGGCTTCTACATGGGGCCCAAGGTGTCGGACGAGGATTATCAGTGGTGGCAGCAGGCCCTGGAGAAGACCATGCAAACCGAGGGTTTTACCAAGCTGCGCGCACAGCAGGGTCTGTACCCGTTCTCGATGACGGGCAAGGAACTGGATGCCTATGTCAAGGCACGGGTGAAGGAGTACGCGGATCTGGCGAAGTCCTTTGGCCTGGTGCAGGAGCCCTGAGCACGGAGGCGCCATGAACAATCGCATCCTGGGCCTCGGTGCACTGTCGCTGGCGGCTTTCATGCTCTGGTTTGGCTACGGCCTTCAGGCGCCGGTTGCCTATGAACCCCTCGGCCCCGCCGCGTTCCCCATGGTCGTGGCCGCCATCATGGCCTTGTGCGGCGTCCGTCTGCTGCTCAAGGGCGGCGGCCATGCTGAGCCCTTGCCACCCGGGGCTCTGGGGCGAATCCTTGCCGTTGTGCTGGTGCTGGTTGCCTATGCCGTGGTGTTCGAGCCCCTGGGCTTCATTCCGGCCACGGCGTTGATGGTGTGCCTGGTCGGCCGATTGTTCGGCGGAAGCTGGGTGAAGACGCTGACAGCCGGCGTGGTGGGCAGCATTCTGCTGTTTCTGCTGTTTGATCGCGGCCTGGATGTCGTCCTGCCGCCGGGAATCCTGGAGGCATGGTTGTGAGTCAGGTGCTTTCTCAACTGGGGCAGGGCTTCGGCGTGGCCTTTGCACCCATGAACCTCGGCTTTGCCGCCCTGGGCGCTTTCTTCGGTACGGTGGTGGGGCTGCTGCCGGGACTGGGGCCCATCAACGGGGTGGCCATGCTCATCCCCATCGCCTATGCCATGAACCTGCCGCCAGAGACCGCGCTGATCCTGCTGGCGGCCGTCTACGTGGGGGCGGAGTATGGTGGACGTATTGCCTCCATCCTCATCAACGTGCCGGGTGATGCCGCAGCGGTGATGACCACGCTCGACGGCTATCCGCTGGCGCGCCAGGGTATGGCCAGTGTGGCGCTGTCCCTGTCGGCCTGGGCGTCGTTCGTGGGGTCCTTGGTGGCGTTCTTCGGCATCGTGGCGCTGGCGCCGGCACTGGCGAAATGGGCACTGGCTTTCGGGCCGGCTGAATATTTCGTGCTGATGGTCTTTGCTTTCTGCTGTCTGACAGGGCTGCTGGGGGAGGATCCCGTCAAGGGCATCCTGGCCACTACCATCGGACTGGCCATCTCGACCGTGGGCGTGGATGCCAATTCCGGCGTGTATCGGTTCACCTTCGATGTGCCGCATCTGGCCGATGGCATCGACTTCGTGGTGGTGGTCATCGGTCTGTTCGCCATCACGGAATTGCTGCAGATGCTGGAACGGGCCGTCGCAGGGGCTGCCATCTCGGTTCCGCCAGGTGATCGCAAGCTCTTCAATCTGCAGGAACTGCGCTTTACCTGGCCCACCGTGATGCGAAGCAGTCTGACAGGCTTTGGCCTGGGGGTTCTGCCCGGGGCCGGGGCCAGCGTCGCTTCTGCCATTGCCTATGCCAACGAGAAACGCATTGGCGAGCGTCGAGGGGCAGATGCAAAGTTCGGCCGGGGTGACATGCGTGGGCTGACGGCACCTGAGTCCGCCAACAATGCCGCGGCCATCGGCTCCTTCATTCCCATGCTGACGCTGGGCGTTCCCGGGTCGGGTACGACAGCGGTGATGATGGGCGCGCTGACGCTCTACAACATCACGCCGGGCCCGGTGCTTTTCGATGCGCAGCCCCAGCTGGTCTGGGGGTTGATCGCTTCGCTGGCCGTGGCCAACGTTATCCTGTTCATCATGAACGTGCCCCTGGTGCGGGTCTTTGCCAGCATTCTGGCCGTGCCACCCTGGATTCTGATGCCGGGTATCGTCTGCGTCAGTTTCATTGGGGTCTATTCGATCAATGCCTCGACCTTCGATCTGCTGCTCATGCTGGGGATCGGTGCTGTGGGATACCTGCTGCGCAAGGCGGGGTTGCCAGTTGCGCCGCTCATCCTGGGCGTGGTGCTGGGGGGGATGATGGAGCAGAACCTGCGTCGTGCGCTGGCCATTTCCAACGGTGACGTTTCGATCCTGTTCTCCAGTCCAGTTACGATATCGTTCTGGGTGCTGGCCGTCGCCGTGTTCGTGCTTCCTGCACTGATCCGCCGATGGAAAGCAAAACGGGGATGAGCGCTGTGGCCGGCTCATCCAGCGCAGCAGCCTGGCAGCCCGTCGCCCGCGGCCTCTGCATCGCTCTGGTGGGTGCCGGCCTGGCGGTCTGGATGGGCACCCCATTGCCCTGGCTGCTGGGGCCGCTGTTTCTCACGGCGGCCACCCGGGTGGCCGGCATGCCGACCCGGTGCCCGGCGCCGTTCAACAAGTTCGGGCGCTGGGTCATCGGGCTGTCGCTGGGGTTGTACTTCTCCGCCGAGGTGATGCAGAGCCTGGCGCAGCACTGGGGGCTCATTCTTGCCGGCATCCTGTATGCCCAGGTGCTGGCGGTCGTCGGCTGCTGGTTCTATCACCGGGTTGGCGGTCTGGATGTGGGGACGGCCTGGTTCTCGTCAGCTATCGGCACGGCCAGCGAGATCGTCAACATGGCGCATCGTCATGGCACCCGGGCAGACCATGTGGCCACGGTGCACAGCGTGCGAGTGCTGCTGGTCGTTGCGCTGGTGCCCTTCGGCGTGCAGTGGCTGGGCGGTGATGCTTCCCATCTGCGGGGCGCTGCCCGGGATGTGCATTGGGGCAGTCTGCTGCCGCTGATGCTGGGCAGTCTGGTTTCCGTCTGGTTCTTTCTGCGCGTGCGTCTGCCCAATGCGTGGCTGCTGGGGGCGCTGCTGTTCGTGGCGGCCGTGAATCTGCTTCAGCTGCTGCCGCATACCGATCTGCCGCGCTGGGTCTCGTGGGCCGGTCAGCTCTGCATCGGGTGGTCGTTCGGTGACCGCTACCGCCCGGATTTCCTGCGGTGTGCTCCCCGGCTGCTGTCGGCTGCCTGCGTCTTCACGCTGGCCAGCATCGCCTTGACGGTCGGGCTGGGTGAGGTCCTGTCGCCGCTGGTTGGGCTGTCCGCTCCGGCACTCATCCTGGGGCTGATGCCGGGCGGCATTGCGGAAATGACGCTCACGGCCCGTGCGCTGGGGCTGGGCGTGGCCATGGTCACCGCCATGCAGGTCGCTCGCATGCTGTCCGTGGTGTTCAGCACACCAGCTATTTATCGTCGTTTCATCCAGGCCAGGTAAGGGGATCGGGCTTCAGGCGCACAAGAAAGTAACCCGCCGGTTTGAGGATGCACTTGTGTGCATGGCCTTGGCGGGTGTTTTCGCTGGGCATCATGCCGAAGGCCGCGAGGACTTGTTCAGACTGTCCCAAGGCACCGCTCGGCTGGCAGAACTGCCGCATCCTGGCAGCCTCAGCCCTGCTTCACCTCATGCCCGTTGCGCACCCAGCCGGCGGTGGCAAAGGCCACCAGCGCCCACAGGGCCCACAGCCACGGCGAGCCGCCGTTGTCGTGCGCCAGCATGCCGATGGGCAGTACCAGGCCCACGGCGGCCGCCCAGGGGACCCAGGCACCGCCTCGGCCCAGGCGCAGCAGGGCGGCCAGCGCCAGGATGGCCCCCAGGCCGATGACCCAGCGGGCATCGCCGCGCGCGGGGTCCAGCACGGCGATGGCTCCCCACAGGAAGACAGCGATGCCCAGCAGGATCTGGGCGGCCAGACGGGCCAGCAGGACGGTGAAGTTCATGCCTGGTCAGCCTGCAGGTGGTAGGAGGTGACCCGTTCCACTTCCTCGCGGGCACCGATGAACAGCGGAACGCGCTGATGCAGTCCGGTGGGCTGGATGTCCAGGATGCGCTGGCGACCGTCGGTGGCCGCGCCGCCGGCCTGCTCGATCAGCATGGCCATCGGGTTGGCTTCGTACAGCAGGCGCAGGTGGCCGGGCTTGCTGGGGTTGCGCTGGTCGGCCGGATACATGAAGACACCGCCGCGGTTCAGGATGCGGTGGATCTCGGCCACCAGGGCGGCAATCCAGCGCGTGTTGTAGTCCTTGCCGCGCGGGCCGGTCCTGCCGGCCAGCAGCTCGTCGATGTAGCGCTTGACCGGCGGGTACCAGTGCCGGCTGTTGGAGGCGTTGATGGCGTATTCCTTCGTGTCCGGCGTGATGCGGTAGTTCCGCTCGGTCAGGTACCAGGCGCCGATCTCGCGGTCCAGCGTGAAGGCGGCCACACCGTCGCCCACGGTCAGCACCAGCATGGTCGAGGGACCATAGATGGCGTAGCCGGCCGCAACCTGTTGCGCGCCGGGCTGCAGGAAGTCCTTCTCGGTGACATGCTCCACGCCTTCGGGCGCCCGCAGCACCGAGAAGATCGTGCCCACCATCGAGTTGATGTCGATGTTGGAAGAACCATCCAGCGGGTCGAACAGCAGCAGGAATTCACCCTTCGGATAGCGGTCCGGAATGGTGTAGGGCTTGTCCATTTCCTCGGAGGCGATGGCGGCCAGCTGCCCGCCCCACAGATTGGCTTCCAGCAGCGTGTCGTTGGCGATCACGTCCAGCTTCTTCTGGGTCTCGCCCTGCACGTTCTGGGTGCCCACGTCACCCAGGTTGTTGTTCAGGGCGCCCTTGCCGACGGCCTGGCTGATGCGCTTGCAGGCGCGGGCCACCACTTCCAGCAGCAGGCGCAGCTCGCCGGGGATCAACCCCTTCTGGCGCTGCACCTCCACCAGGTACTGGGTGAGGCTGATGTGTTTCTTCATGATGGACGGACTCCGGAACGTGAAATCGGTGGGGCTTTTCAGGGTGCCCCCGGGGTGTCCTGAACGATGTCCTCAAGCGGCACATCACGGAACGGGATGTGCCGGCTGCAGGGACGGGTTCAGAGCGATCCCATCTCCTTGGCAATCACTTCACGCACGTCGGGCGACTGGGCCTCGTGGGCCACGTGTTCCAGCACGGCGTGCATCTGCTGCGCCAGCGCCGGTACGAAGCGCTGGTGGCGGTCGAGCGTGCGTGCCATCCGGGCGGCCAGTTGCGGGTTGCTGCGGTCCAGCCGCAGCACCTCGTCACGCCACAGCGCGTAGCCTTCGCCATCGGGACGGTGGAACTCGGCCAGGTTGTCGGCAAAGAAGGTGTAGAGCAGGGCGCGCACCTTGTTGGGGTTCTGGCTGTTCCAGCCCGGGTGCTGCATCAGCTGGCGCACCCGCGCCAGGGTGGGCTGGTGCGTGCCGTGCATGCGGGCCTGCACGGCAAACCACTTGTCCAGCACGTGGGTCTCGTTCCGGTAGATGTCCTCGAAGCGCGCCAGCGCCCAGTCGGCGTCATCCGGGTCGCATTGCACCAGGGCCTGCAGCGCGCCCAGCCGGTCGGTCAGGTTGTTGGCGCCCTCGAACTGCGCGCGTGCCTGGTGTGCCGCGCCTTCGGCGCCCACCAGGGTGAGCAGTTGCAGTGCCGTGTTGGCCAGGGCGCGCTGACCCACCTCGGGGACGGCCAGCGAATAGTCGGCTCGCCAGTGCTGGCGGGCCACCACGTCCTGCAGGTAGGGCACCAGCGGCTGCACCAGGGTGCGCAGTGCTGCCAGGCGTCGGGTGCGCAGCAGGGAAGGATCCAGCGGCTCCAGCTGTTCGGCCAGCCGCTTCTCTTCGGGCAGCATCAGGAACTGCTGGCGCAGCCCGTCATCCAGCCGCGCATCCGGCAGGGTAGCGGCCAGTGCGCCGCTCAGCGCCTTCAGCGTCGCCTGGGCATCGCCCTGGCGGATGGCCTGCAGCAGGGCACGTTCGGCCAGCTGCTGGCCGGCTTCCCAGCGATTGAAGAGGTTGTCGTCGTGGCGCAGCAGGAAGGCCAGGTCCTCGTCGCTGTAGGGATGATCCACCACCACCGGCGCCGAGAAGTCCCGCAGCAGAGACAGCATCGGTCCCCGGGCATCGGCGCTTTCCACGCCCTCGAAGACGAAGTCCTGCTGCGAGGCTGTCAGCTCCAGCAGACGGCGCTGCTGCACCTGGCCGCTGTCGCGGGCCAGCAGTGCCACGTCCACCGGGATGTGCAGCGCCCGTTCGCCAGCCGGCATCGCATGCCCCTCGGCATCCGGCAGCAGCTGTGTCAGCGACAGCACCAGCCGCTTGTTTGCGGCATCGTACTGGCTTCGCACCTGCAGCCGGGGCGTGCCGGCGGTGGCATACCAGCGCAGGAACTGTTCCAGGTCACGTCCGTTGGCATCGGCCATGGCGGCCACGAAGGCCTCGCAGGTCACGGCCTGGCCGTCATGGCGCTCGAAATAGAGGTCCATGCCGCGCCGGAAGCCGTCCACGCCCAGCAGCGTCTGCAGCATGCGGATGACTTCTGCGCCCTTCTCGTAGACGGTGGCGGTGTAGAAGTTGTCGATGGCCTGGTAGCTGTCCGGGCGGATGGGGTGGCGCATCGGGCCGGCATCTTCGGCGAACTGCACCTGACGCAGCACCCGCACGTTGCCCATGCGCTGCACGGCACGCACGCTGCCGGCGGCCTGGGCATCCACGCCGGCGGCCATCTGGTCGGCGGTGAATTCCTGGTCGCGGAACACCGTCAGTCCTTCTTTCAGCGTCAGCTGGAACCAGTCACGGCAGGTGACACGGTTGCCGGTCCAGTTGTGGAAGTACTCATGCCCGATGATCGATTCGATCCACTCGAAGTCGGTGTCGGTGGCCACGAAGGGGTCGGCGAACACGTACTTGGCATTGAAGATGTTCAGACCCTTGTTCTCCATCGCCCCCATGTTGAAGTCAGGGGCGGCCACGATCATGAAGCGGTCCAGGTCCAGCTCCAGCCCGAAGCGGCGTTCATCCCAGGCAATGGCCTTTTCCAGGCTGCGCAGCGCAAAGTCGGTACGGTGGATCTGCTCGGGTTCGGTCCAGACCTGCAGCAGCACCTCGCGTCCCGAAGCCAGCCGGTGGCGGGTCTCGTTCACGGCCAGATTGCCTGCCACCAGCGCGAACAGGTAGCAGGGTTTCGGGAACGGGTCTTCCCAGACGGCCTCATGCCAGTCGCCGTCGGTGGCCGGCAGCGGCAGTACCGACAGGGCGGCCCGCGCTTCGGCCGCTGCCGGTGCGTCGGTGGCCAGCAGATTGCCGTTGGACAGCAGCACCGGGTACTGGGCGCGGCGCGCCTGCAGGATCACCCGGTAGGTGGTCATCACGTCCGGCCGGTCCTGGAACCAGGTGATGCGCCGGAAGCCCTGTGCCTCGCACTGGGTGAGCAGGGTGCTGCCGGTGGCGTACAGGCCGGAAAGCTCCAGATTGGCCGACGGATGGATCCGCACCTGGGTGTGCAGCGTGAAGTGCTCGGGCAGGTTGCTCAGCACCAGCTGGCCCTTGTCCTGTACCCAGGACTCCTGCGGCAGTACCTGGTCGTCAATGGCCACGTCCAGGGTTTCTAGCGCCTCGCCGTCCAGTCGCAGCGGGGCATCGGCTGCTGCGCCCGGGCGGCGACGATAGCGGCATGCCGCCGTCACCACTGTGTCCTGGGCGTCCAGGGCGAAATGCAGCACCAGTCCATCCGCCAGCCAGTCGGGCTCCCGGTAGTCTTCCCTTCGTACCACGGTGGGCTGGGGCAGGACAGAGGCCGGTTGAGCGGACTGGGAAGTGGCGGGGAAAGTCATGGTGTGCGACAGGAAGATGTCTGGAGCAGGGCAGCCGACGGACGGCGGCAGATGTTGGTTTTTTGCACTGTCTCGAAAGCGCAACCTTGCGAAGCGCCCCCGAAATGTGAGATCATTTCTAGATTGAATCAATAACTATATGATTAATCGAAGGATTTGATTGCTCACGTCGCAGTCGGTTCTTCAGCGGTTTCTCGGCTCGGATCCGTCTCCTCCGAACACCGGACGGCGGGCAGATTCATACGGACGTTCAGTGTCATACGGATCCAGCCGACCCTTTTTTGCAGGGCCCGCGCCTGCAGTCTCCCATCGGATCCCAGCAGCGGCGTTCCCGGCCACTCGCTATTATGCCGCTTTGTTCAGCCCTGTCCGGGCGTGCCGACGGTTTTTTTTACGGTGTCCAGCTGGACATGACCGTCGGCACGGTGCTTTTGCAGCCTATCGCCCGTAGAAGGTGATGCTCCAGTCCTTCAGTTGCCCGGTGCCGCCCTGCACGCGGTCGGCCACCGACAGGGTCCAGTTGCGGTTGGCACCGGCGACTACGGGCTCCTCCAGGTGGCGGCGCACGCCGAAGGTGAAGTCCTGCAGCCCCTGGCAGGCGACGATCTTCAGTTCACCGTCCTCTCCCTTCACGGTGCAGGGGTGGGGAGGAAGCAGGGTGCTGACCTTGCCCAGCGGACTGATCAGCGCGATCTGCAGGTCGCCTGCATTGGGATGCTCGCTCCGTCCGTCGTCACCGGTCACTGTCAGGTTCACGTCGATGTGCTCGATGTGCTGCAGGTTGCAGCTGGCTGGCACGGTGATTGCCGAGGACACGCCGCCGGTGGGGGCCTTGTTGTAGTCCAGACGGTCGGCCAGTGCTGTCAGTGCGTCGAAGTACTTCTGCTCGACGGAGCCCTCGGCCATGGCGCGTGACGTGCTGCCGGCCTGCTGCTGTGCAACGATATCCGCTTCGGGAATGCGCTTGCCCACCTGCAGCCGGAAGGGGCCGCATTTGCGCTGTTCGGCGCTGCCACCCACGCTCTGCCAGGTACGGGCCAGCCGGGTGGCGGCCTCGGCATCCACCACGCCAAAGCCGTAGTGGTGGCTGTAGCGCAGCACGTCGTGGCCGGTGACGCCTGCCAGCGGGCTGCGCAGCTCGCTCCATCCCCCTTTGGAGACATCCACCTGCCGCGCGGTGCGGGCGAGGATCAGCGGCACGTCACGCCAGGTGAGCCGGGGGTTGGCCTGCAGCATCAGGGCCGCCACGCCCGACACCATCGGTGCCGAGGCCGAGGTGCCGCCAAAGTCGTCCGTGTACTTGTCCTTCACGGAGGTGGTGGTGATCTCGGGCGCCGTGGCCGGCGTCGTGCTGCGCCCGGACGGGGCGCAGACCGTCAGGTTGGAACCGCGTTCACTGTAGGGCGCGCGCTCACCGGCCGCATCGGTGGCGCAGACGGTGATGGCCCCCCGCGAACTGGTGGCGCTGTCGGCCGAGGAATAGTCGCCTTCCCAGGCACCGTTGCCTCCCGAGAAGACATACAGGACACCCAGCCCGTTGCGGCCCTTGCTCAGTCCCTTGGCCAGGGTGTCGTTGAATGCCGTCCAGCCGCTGGCGGGCTTGTTGAGCTGACCGTCGTCTTCCGGTCCCCAGCTGTTGTTGAAAATGTGGTTCCTGTCGATGTCGCGTGACAGGGCATCGAGGATGTTGCGCTCGTCCCCGAAGGCCAGCAGGTTGTAGCCCACCAGGCTGGCGCGCGGTGCAATGCCCGTGCCGCCAATGCCGTTGTAGTCCCGCGCGGCGATGATGCCTGCCACCGAGGTCCCGTGCGAATCGTCTTCCGAGCAGGGAACCGGCCAGTCCTTGTGGCCGGCGATCCGGCTGCTGTAGCGGTTCTCGCCCAGCGACTGGCGACGGTAGTTGTGGCTGCCGTCGACGATGTTCGGCCGCAGATCCGGGTGCGTCATGTCCAGGCCGTCATCGACCACGGCCACGCGGATGCCATCGCCATTCAGACCGCTGTTCCAGGCGGCTTCCACGTTCAGGTCCTCGCCGGCCTTGATGCGCGTGTAACGCTTGCCTTCGATGCTGCCCAGGTTCTTCAGGTGCCACTGCTGGGGCTTGAGCGGATCGGCCCCGGTCCTGATCTCGGGCTGCCCCTGCGGACGATAGTATTTCAGCGAGCATCCCGACCAGCTGACCAGTTCAGGCGGCGCGGGGCGTGCGTTCTGGTTGCCACCGCCGTTGTTGCCGCTGTTGACCGGCTTCACGGGAGCCGGCGCGGCGACGGGTGTCGGTCTGGCGATCGGCGATGGCGTGGCGACAGGGCCCGGTGCTGCGACAGGGTTCGGTGCGGCGATGGGTGAGGTGCCGGCCGCCGGGGTAGGGCTGGGAGAGGCTACCGGCGCCACCACGGGGGCAGGAGACGTGACGCCACCCGTGGCAGGTTTGCCGGGCGGCGTGGTGCCGCCGGTGACGGGGTGGGCGGGTGGCACGGGTGACGGCGTGGCCACCGGATTCGGTCTGGGCGCAGGGGCCGGGGCCGTCACGGGGGAAGGCGCGACGATGGGGGTCGGATGAGCGACCGGTGCTGGCGCAACGACAGGAGCCGGCGTGGCGACGGGAGTCGGCTTGACGGCAGGAGGTGGTGTGACGACGGGGGCCGGTGTGGCTACGGGCGTTGGCGTGGCGACGGGAGCTGGCGTGACGACAGGCTCAGGTGCGACGACGGGTGCGGCAACGGCGACGGGGGCAGCAACGACGACCGGTGCGGCGACGGGGGCCTCAGTGGCGACAGGTGCGGGCGTGACAACAGGGGCCGGTGCCGGCGTGGCGACGGGCTGAACGGCCAGGGGTGATGCCTGGGCAAGTGTCGTGGGCTCATGTGCCTGTCCAGTTTCTCCCTGCAGGCCGTGGCCGGATGTGGCCGGATCCTGCTGTGCCAGGTGGCTCGCCGATGGGGTGTCGTGTTCGGTGCTTCCACCGCCGCCGCATGCGCTCAGCAGCAGGGAAGAGAATCCAAGGGCCAGGGCCTGGGCAATGTGCGTTCTGCGCATGGTCGAGAGGTCCGGAAAGAGTGGCGAAGAAGAATCGTCGATCGATGTCGTGCGTTCAGAGGCGTGATTCGGGACAGGGAGAGGTTGTTGCCCGGTGGGGTCAGCGTCCGTAGAAAATGATGCTCCAGTCCTTCAGCTGTCCCTCGCCACCTTGCACGCGGTCGGCCGTCACCAGTTCCCAGTTCCGGCTGTTGCCGCTGGCCACCGGTTCTTCCAGATGGCGGCGAACGCCGAAGGTGAAGTTGTTCAGGCCGCCGCAACGTTCCACCAGCAGCTCGGGAGCGCCGAAGACGGCGGTGTTCAGATCGGTACAGGCGTGGGGCAGCATCAGTGTGCTGACCGTGCCCAGCGGGCTTTGCAGGGCCATCTGCAGGTCGCCGGTGTTGGGGTGGGTGCCCTGGCCATCGGCAGCGGTGACCGTCACCTTCACGTCGATGTGCTCGATGTGGCGGATGTCGCATTCAGCCGGAATCTCGACGGCGGATCGCAGGCCGTTGGCCGGGGCCGTCTGATAATCCAGCGTGTTGCTCAGCTGGTAGAGCGCACCGAAATAGGTGCGGGCCTGGGTGTCGTTCTTCGTGCTTTTTGCTGTCTGACTGGTGGCCTGCTGGGTCACGATCCCGGTTTCGGGAATGGCGGCATCCACGGTCGTGGTGTAGGGGCCACAGGCCTTGAGCGTGTCACTTCCGCCCACGCTCTTCCAGGTGCGAGCCAGCTGCACGGCTGCGTCGGCATTGGCCACGCCGAAGCCGTAGTGATGGCTGTAGTGCAGTACGTCGTACCGGCCCTGGGCGTAACCCAGCGGACTGCGGTAATCACGCCAGCCGCCATCCTGTTCATCCACCTTGCGGGCCGTGCGCGCCAGAATCAGCGGCACGTCACGCCAGGTCAGCTTCGGGTTGGCCTGCAGCATCAGGGCAATGACACCCGAGACCATGGGGGCAGAGGCCGAGGTGCCGTTGAACGTGTGGGTATAGTCGTTCTGCACCGAAGTGGTGGTCACTTCCGGCTGCTGGTCGTCCGTCGCGTCGGCCGATGGGGCACAGACCGTCAGGTTGGCGCCCCGTTCACTGTAGGGGGCGCGCTTGCCCATGGCGTTGGTGGCGCAGACGTTGACGATGCCCATCGCGCTCACACCGCCGTCCAGCGACGAATAGTCGGTCTGGATGGCCCCATTGCCACCGGAAAAGACGTAGATGGCGCCCAGGCCGTTGCGGCCGGTCTTCAGTCCGTTGCGCAGCGTGTCGTTGTAGCTCGACCAGTTGGGTTCCGGCGTGGCCAGGTGTCCGTTGTCCGTGGCGCCCCAGCTGTTGTTGTAGACGTGGTTCCGGTCCAGATCGTGCGACAGGGCGTCCAGCGTGTCGGCCACGAAGTTGGAGGCTAGGATGTTGAAGCCCACCAGCTGGGCGCGTGGTGCCACGCCCGAGACACCGGTGCCATTGCCGTCACGGGCGGCAATCAGGCCCGCGACCGAGGTGCCGTGCGTGTCATCACTGCTGCAGGGCATGGGGAAGCCCTCCAGACCGGCCACCTTGCCGCCGCTGGTGACGGAAAGCCCGAACATGCCCGCTTCGGTACGGTAGTTGCGGCTTCCGGTCACGATGTTGGGCCACAGGTCTTCGTGCGTCACTTCCAGTCCGTCGTCCAGCACCGCCACGCGGATGCCTTCACCGCGAAGACCGGCGTTCCAGACCGGCTTTACGCGCAGGTCTTCGCCTGCCTTCATGCTGGGGTAGCCGGGCAGGGGGCCGGTATTCTCCAGATGCCACTGGAGCGACAGATAGGTGTCGGCACCGGCGTGGGAAACCGGAGCCGCTTGAGGACGTGGGTATTTCAGGGCGCAGTTCGTCCAGCCCAGCTGGGCGGGCAAGGTCGCCAGGCTGGCGACGGGGGCCGGTGCAGGCGTCGCCGAAGGAGACGCGCTGGAGGCTCCGGAGTCGGTGCTGGGGCCTGGAGCGGGGCGAGGGTCGGGTGCCGCAACGGGCTGAACGGGGCTCGGGCTGGCTCCCGCGCTGGTACCGGGACCGCCAGGCATGGGGGAGGGGGCCGGAGAGGCCTGGCCTTGTGTGCCCTGGGTTGGCGCCGGGCTGGGGGCGGGTGCCACGACCGGTTGAACGGGCCTTGGGCTGGTGCCAGCGCCGGAACCGCTGGGCGCAGGGGCAGGGGCTGGCGACGTGTGCGTCGTTGCGGGGGCCTGCGGTTGCGGGGCGGGGCGTGACGTGGCCGGCGGCGTCTGTTCCTGGACTCTTTCTTCCACAGCGCGCTGCGGGCTCAGGTCCACCGGTCGGGCAGGACGTTCCAGCACCAGGTCGCCGATCTGGAGGGCGGTGATGCGAGGGGATGCGGGATCATCCGAGCCGCCTCCACCACACGCGCTCAGCAGCAAGGTGGAGAAGCCAAGGGTCAGGGCCTGGGCGATGGGCGTCTTGCGCATGATGAAGATCCGTCCGGAAAGAGATGCCGCAACGTCTTGGGGTGTCCGTCGCAGCCAGGGGCTGGCGGTACGACGGTGCATGTGCCCGGAAAGGCAGGGCGGGGGCTGTCGGATGCCGGAACGGTCGGCATCAAGGTTGCTGGCCATGCCGGCAAGACTGACCCCTGTGGGGAGTTATCGACCGTAGAAGGTGATGCTCCAGTCCTTCAGCCGACCGGTTTCTCCCGCCACACGGTCGGTTGCCGATAGGGTCCAGTTCCTGTTGCTGCCCTGGGCCACCGGTTCTTCCAGGTGACGGCGAACGCCGAAGGGGTAGTTCTGCAGGCCCTGGCAGGGGCCGATCTGCATCGGACCGCCATCGGTCGGAAGCTGGCAGGGGTGGGGCACGCTCAGGGTGCTGACGCTGCCCAGCGGACTCTGCAGGGTGATGTGCAGGTCGCCGGCACTGGGGTGCTCGTCGCTGCCATCGGCATTGGAGGCGGTGAGGGTCACCTCGATGTGCTCGATATGTGTGATCTGGCAGCTGTCCGGCACACTGACGGTGGAGCTCAGGCCGTTGGCCGCTGCCTGGTTGTAGTCGATCCGGTTGCCCGCCTCGATCAGCGCCTTCCGGAACGCTTCCGCCTGGCTCTTCCGGACGGGATTGGTCGCCACGGCATCGGCTTCCGGAATCGGGGCGTTGACCCGGGTCGTGAACGGACCGCACTGTTTCTGTGTGCTGCTGCCGCCCACGCTCTGCCAGCTGCGGCTCAGCTTCACGGCGGCATCGGCATTGACGACACCGAAACCGTAGTCGTGGTGGTAGCGCAGCGTGTCGTAGGGGCCAGGCTGCCCCTCGACGATCGGGCTGTTGTGGCTGCGCCAGCCGCTGGACTTGGCATCCACCTGTCGGGCGGAGCGGGCCAGGATCAGCGGCACATCACGCCAGGTGAGTTTGGGGTTGGCCTGCAGCATCAGCGCCACCACGCCCGAGACCATCGGCGTGGCTGCCGAGGTGCCGTTGAAGCTGTCGGTGTACTGGTTCTGCAGTGCGGTGGTGGACACGTCGGGCAGGGTGGGGGCTCCCTCGATTCCCAGTGTCCGGCTCAGGTCGGCCGATGGGGCACAGACCGTCAGGTTGGGGCCGCGCTCGCTGTACGGCGCACGCGTGCCGGCGGCATTGGTGGCGCAGACCGTCACGATGCCCCGGGCGCTGACCGTGCCGTCCATGGAGGAGTAATCGCCATCGAAGGCGCCGTTGCCGGCCGCGAAGGTGTAGATCACGCCCAGTCCGTCACGTCCCTTGCTCAGGCCGTCATTCAGCGTGCTGTCGAAGGCGGCCTTGTTGTCCGGGGCAAAGAAGTGCCCGATGTCGGCGGCGCCCCAGCTGTTGTTGTAGACGTGGTTGCGATTGATGTCGCGCACCAGCGCATCCAGCGCGTCTTCGGTCAGGCTGTTGGCCAGCGCATTGAAGCCCACCAGCCCGGCGCGGGGCGCCACGCCCGAGACGCCGATGCCATTGCCGTCGCGCGCTGCAATCACGCCGCCCACCTGGGTGCCGTGGTCGTTGTCTTCCGTGCAGGGCATCGGGTAGTCGGCGTGTCCGGCAATGGTCTTGGCATTCGGGGACAGGCGCCGGTAGTTGTGGCTGCCGGCCACCACGTTGGCACGCAGGTCCTCGTGCGTCACTTCCAGGGCGTCGTCGATGACGGCAATGCGGATGCCTTCACCCCGCATCCCCTGGTCCCAGGCGCCCTGCACGCGCAGGTCCTCGCCAGCCACCATGCCGTCGGTCGAGAAGCCGGGCAGGCTGCCGGTGTTCGTCAGGTACCACTGGCGGGTCTGATTCGGGTCGGATCCGGTTCTGTCGGCCACGGCCGGGCCGCCGCGGAAGTAGTTCAGCTTGCAGCCCGCCCAGCTGACGCGCTCGCGGGGCGAGTCAGAAGAGCCGCCGTGGTTGCCCGACGTGCCTGCGCCCGGCTGGCTGCCGTTGCGTGCCGGGTTGCTGTTGCCTGCGGGGTTGCCACCAGTTTGGCCGCTTCCTGCGCTGCCCGCGCCGTTCGTGCCTGGAGCCACCCCGGGCTTCGAACCGTTGCCGCTCGACCCCCCGGCCTGCGTGCCGTTGACCGGGGTAGACACCAGGTTGGCGGACGGGTTGGCGCCACCACCGCCACAGGCTGCCAGCAGGGACAGCAGCAGCGGGGTGGCCAGGTGGCGCACGGGCAGATGTCGGGTCTTCATGACGGAACGGCTCCAGAATGAGTCGGTGCGATGCAACATCTGCACACGGGGATGCGTCACTCTAGCAACGTCGTTGCGTCAAGACATCGGTTTGGCGGCAAACAGTCGATGGACGGTTGACTTCGGCTTTTTATAGGTTATGGCGCTTTGGCAGCAAAATATCCGTGAGCTGCTGACCGCTCCTGGGAGGCATTCCTCACTCGTCTCTTGCCTCATGGGGCTGCCATGAGGATGCGTGCTGGCAGTACGCCCAGCAGGTCCGGAAATGACGAAGGGGGCGATGAGCCCCCTTGTTGTTGAGTGTGAGTGGAGCAGCCAGTCACTGGCAGTTGGGCTCCACGAAGAAGGCGACCAACTCGTCGGCGTGCCGACGGACCGCACGACTGGCCCCCCTCTGCATGAGCTTGATCACTCTGTCGGCATCCTCGCAGTCGGTCTTGCTACGGGAACGTGCTGCCGCGACTGCTTTTTCGACTTTATCGACCGCCAGTTGCCGTTCCTTGCGCGGGAGGTCCATAACGTCGTAGACGGTCAGGTAACGGAACACGGCAAGGTCAGCATCGCTCATCATGTCCGCGGACGGATTGCAGTTCGGCCTCAGATTAGTGCACCGGGACGCAGCTCGAACCCATTCAGGGATAGGCGGATCGGCCCAGGCCGGGGCGGCCAGACAGGTCAGGAGGGCGAGGGCAAGGGTGCGTTTCATCGGGCAACTCCAGCGGCCCGGGCCGGATCGCGTGCTCACTTCAGCGCGCGCTTGGTCCACCAGTTGGGGCTCACGTCGGTGAAGATGCCCTTGGCGTTCTGCTGGTTGGCCATCTCGATGGTCTCCAGCCCGGCCGGGCTTTCCACCACCCAGACGCGGCCCGTGATCTGCCGCTCGGGTTTCAGGCCGGCCGCCACCAGCTGGGCGCGGCCGTCCGCCTCGGACATGTCCTGCTTCAGCGTGACGATGAGGCCACCGGGCAGACCATAGCGGCGGCCGGCAGCATCCTTCAGCACGGGCGAGACGGTGCCGCCCGAGGTGCTGGTGAGCGCGCCACGGGTGCTCTTCAGCGTGTGCAGCTGCTTGGTCTCGGCCTGGCTGGCCTTGCGCACCTGGGTGCGGCCGCCAAACTGCACGACGTGCGCGGTATCGATCTGGAAGCTGCGGACCGTCTTGTCGGGACCGATCAGCTGCACGACATTTGCATCGGCCGCCTGCACGCTGGACAGGCCCAGCAGCAGCGTGGAAAGGCCGATGGCCAGGTTCTGGATCAGGGTGTTCTTGCGCATGTTGGGACTCTTCGGGCTCGGGTTCAGCGAGAGGTGTTCATGGTCGAAGGGTTGTACCTGATCATCACCGTCCGTAGAGGGTGATCGACCAGTTTCTCAGCCGGCCGGTATTGCCGGTGCGACGGTCGGCGGCGGCCAGGGTCCAGTCGCTGCTGGTGCCGCTGATGGCAGGCTCCTCCAGGTGGCGGCTGAGGCCGAAACTGAAGTCCACCAGGCCCTGGCAGCTGGTCTGCTGGCCGCTGGTGTTGTAGCAGAGGTGCGGCGTGGTCAGCGTGCTGGTCTGTCCGGCGGGGCTGGTCAGCGTGATCTGCAGGTCACCGGCGCTGGGGTGGGCACGGGCACCGGTGTCGTCGGTGGCCGTCAGGACCACTTCGACGTGCTCGATGTGCTGGATGCCGCAGCCGGCAGCACTGATCCGGGAGGTGACCCCGTTGACGGCGGCCTTGCTCAGGCCGCTGGCGTCGGCGAACGGGTTTTCAAGCACTGCGTCGGAAACCGGGGTGGTCTCGGGAATGGCCTGGTTGACCGTGGCGCTGTAGGGGCCGCACTGCCGCAGCGTGCTGCTGCCGCCCACGCTCTGCCAGCTGCGGGCCAGTTGCACGGCGGCTGTGGCGTCAGCCACGCCGAACCCGTACTCATGGTTGTAGTGGTACCCGCCATAGCTGGTCCAGCCGGCATTGGTCGGATCCACCTGACGGGCGCTTCGGGCCAGCACCAGCGGCACGTCGCGCCAGGTGAGGTTGGGGTTGGCCTGCAGCATCAGGGCGATGACGCCCGAGATCATTGGGGTGGCGGCCGAGGTTCCATTGAACTTGGCCGTGTACTGGTTCTGCAGCGTCGTGGTGGTCACATCTGGCAGGCTGCTGCCTTTTGCCTGGCCCACGTCGCTGGACGGTGCGCAGACGATGAGGTTGGGGCCCGGTTCGCTGTAGGGGGCACGCTTGCCGGCCGCATTGGTGCCGCAGACCGGGATGGCGCCCAGCATGCTGACGTTGCCGTCCAGCACCGAGTAATCGCCATTGGCGCCACCGTTGCCGCCGGCAAAGGTGTAGATGGAGCCCAGTCCATTGCGGCCGTTGCGCAGGCCGTTGAGGATGGTGCCCACCTGGGCCGAGCGCGAGGCGGGCGTGTTGAAGTGGCCGTCGTCTTCGGCGCCCCAGCTGTTGTTGTAGATATGGTTCTTGCCCTGGTCACGTACCAGGGCATCCAGCAACTCGCTGTCCAGATCGTTGGCCAGGGCGTTGTAGCCCACCAGGCTGGCACGCGGTGCCACGCCCCGGCCGCCCAGACCGTTGCCGTCGCGGGCTGCCACCACGCCGCCCACGGCGGTGCCGTGGGTCTGGCTTGACGTGCAGGGCAGCGGCCAGGGGCTGCCGCGCTGCCAGCTGCCATCGCTCACATAGTTGTAGCTGGCGCCTTCCACCACGTTGGGGGCCAGATCCTGGTGGGTCACCTCCAGGGCGTCATCCACCACGGCCACACGGATGTTCTCGCCCCGAAGGCCGCTGGCCCAGACATTCTCGACCTGCAGGTCCTCGCCTGCAGCCAGGCCGGAATAGCCCGTCAGGCGGCCGGTGTTCTTCAGGTACCACTGGGTGAGATAGAGCGGGTCGGTCCCTGCGCGCTGGCTGGGTTGTGACTGCGCGTAGTAGCGCACCGTGCAGTTGGTGCCGTTGAGCAGCGTGCCCTGGTAGGGCGTGTTGCTGGACGCCCCGCCCGAATCTTCGGAGCCGCCGCCGCAGGACGCCAGCAGGGCGGCAAGCAGCAGAGGGACGGTTCTGAGGGACAGGGAAAGGGTGGGAGGATTCATGGCACTGAAGGTGTAGGGTGAGACGGCAACGGGCGGAATTTTCGTCGGCCTGCGTAGCTGGAATGTGACGTTATGTCACCCCTGTGTACAGATTGGCCGCGGATTTCGTCGGCAGCGTCATGGCAGGCCGGGGGATGGCGAAAACTGCAGCCGAAACGGCACGGGGCTGCAGTCAGGGCCGCCCCGGCAGGGCCGGTGAGCGCCTTCCGAAGCCCTGATTCTGCCGGGAAATCTTCCGTTGTGCGCACCGTGCTTGCCGGGAGCGAGGCTGGCACCCTGTACGCAACGTGCCATCAACGTCGCGGACCGTTGATGGGATGACAGCCCGGTTCATGCGCAATGAAGCAATGGTTGTCATCACTGAAAGGCATGAAAGAGCTGCGCGGACAGGCTGTTCATGGCCCGGAGATTGGCGTTTCATCGGGCCGGAAGGGGAAATGGTTCTGTTTTCGGGCGTCATTGTCCTTGGCCCGTGCGCAAGGGTATTACCGCAGCGCGGGGTTCGGGTGCAGGACCCCAAGGCATAATTTCGGGCTGGAACCGCGCGAGCCGTGGCGGTGACAACGTTTCCGGATGACAAGAGGACAGAACGAAATGGGTGACAACAACGTAGGCCAGGGCCGGCGGATCCGATCGGTGCTGGTGGCCAACCGCTCCGAGATCGCCATCCGCGTGATGCGTGCAGCCACCGAGCTGGGGCTGCGCACCATCGGCATCTATTCGCACGAGGACCGTTTTGCGCTGCACCGGACCAAGGCCGATGAGAGCTATCTGGTGGGGCAGGGGCAGAAGCCGCTGCAGGCCTATCTCGACATCGCCGAGGTCATCCGGGTGGCCAAGCAGGCCGGTGCCGATGCCATTCACCCGGGTTATGGCTTCCTGTCCGAGAACCCCGAGCTGCCGCGTGCCTGCGCCGCGGCGGGCATTGCCTTCATCGGCCCCACGGCCGAGGTGATGACCCGGCTGGGCAACAAGGTGGCGGCGCGTGAGGCAGCTGTGGCAGCCGGCGTGCCGGTGATGCCAGCCACCGACCCGCTGCCTGACGACATCGAGAAATGCCTGGAGCTGGCGGCTGCCATTGGCTATCCGCTGATGCTGAAGGCCAGCTGGGGCGGCGGCGGCCGCGGCATGCGCGCCATCGAGACACCGGAGGACCTGCGTGTGCAGCTGCCGGTGGCGCGGCGCGAATCGAAAGCGGCCTTCGGCAATGACGAGGTGTACCTGGAGAAGCTGGTGCGCCGTGCGCATCACGTCGAGGTCCAGGTGCTGGGCGACCTGCACGGCAACGTGGTGCACCTGTTCGAGCGCGACTGCTCCGTGCAGCGGCGCAACCAGAAGGTGGTGGAGCGCGCGCCCGCACCGTATCTGACCGATGAGCAGCGTGCGGGGCTGTGCGAGGCGGCGCTGAAGCTGGCCCGTGCGGTCAACTACACCCACGCCGGCACGGTCGAGTTCCTGATGGATGCCGATACCGGCAAGTTCTACTTCATCGAGGTCAACCCGCGCGTGCAGGTCGAGCACACCGTCACCGAGGAAGTGACGGGCATCGACATCGTGAAGGCGCAGATCCGCATCACGGAAGGCGCGCGCATCGGTCAGCGTGAGGACCGTGTCGATGCCGAGGGCAGGGTGCTGGAGCTGGGCTCGGGCGTGCCGGCTCAGGAAGAGATCCGCCTCTACGGCCACGCGCTGCAGTGCCGCATCACCACCGAAGACCCCGAGAACGGCTTCACGCCCGACTATGGCCGGATGACGGCCTACCGCAGTGCGGCCGGCTTCGGGGTACGCCTGGACGGCGGCACCGCTTTCAGCGGCGCGGTCATCACGCCTTACTACGATTCGCTGCTGGTCAAGGTCACGACCTGGGGCGCCTCGCAGCAGGAGGCCATCCGCCGGATGGACCGGGCGCTGCGCGAGTTCCGTATCCGCGGCCTGGCCACCAACCTGCAGTTCGTCGAGAACGTCATCAAGCACCCGGACTTCGGGGCAGGGCGCGTCACCACCCGCTTCATCGACAACACGCCGGAGCTCTTCGACTTCACCGCACGGCGCGACCGGGCCACACGCCTGCTGCAGTATCTGGGCGATGTCATCGTCAACGGTCAGCCCGACATGAAGGGACGTGCGGCGCCGGATCTGAGCCATGTGCAGGTGCGCATGCCGACGCAGCCGGATGCGAATGTGCCGCCGCCGGCAGGCAACAAGCAGCGCCTGGAGGCCCTGGGCGCCGAGGGCTTTGCCCGCTGGATGCGGGAGCAGCCGCAGCTGCTGGTCACCGACACCACGCTGCGCGATGCGCACCAGTCGCTGTTTGCCACCCGCATGCGCACGCACGACATGCTGCCGGCGGCGCCGGTCTACGCCAACCGGCTGTCGCAGCTGCTGTCGCTGGAGTGCTGGGGGGGAGCCACGTTTGACGTGGCCTTCCGCTTCCTGAAGGAAGACCCGTGGGAGCGCCTGCGCAAGCTGCGCGCCGCCATGCCCAACATGCTGCTGCAGATGCTCCTGCGGGCGTCCAACGCGGTGGGCTACACCAACTATGCCGACAACGTGGTGCGCCACTTCGTGCAGCAGGCCGCTGCGCAGGGCATTGACGTGTTCCGGGTGTTCGATTCGCTCAACTGGGTCGAGAACATGCGCGTGGCCATTGATGCGGTGCGCGAGACCGGCGCCATCTGCGAGGGCACGCTCTGCTACACGGCCGACATCTTCGACGCCTCGCGGCCCAAGTACAACCTGTCCTATTACGTGAACCTGGCCCGCCAGCTGGAAAAGGCCGGCTGTCACGTGCTGGGCATCAAGGACATGGCGGGGGTGTGCCGTCCGCGTGCGGCGGCCGAACTCGTGCGGGTGCTGCGCCAGGAAGTCGGGCTGCCCATACATTTCCATACCCATGACACCAGTGGGGCCTCGGTGGCCACGGTGATGGCGGCCGTGGCGGCCGGCGTGGATGCCGTGGATGGGGCGCTGGACTCGATGAGCGGGCTCACCTCGCAGCCCAGCCTCAACACCATCGTGGCCATGCTGGCCGGTGATCCGCGCGATCCGAAGCTCGATCCGCAGGCGCTGCGCGAGCTGGCCGACTACTTCGAGGGCGTGCGGCGCTTCTACTCGCCGTTCGAGTCCGAGATCCGCAGCGGCACGGCCGATGTCTACCACCACGAGATGCCTGGCGGGCAGTACACGAACCTGCGCGAGCAGGCACGCGCCATCGGTCTGGAGCATCGCTGGCCGGAGGTCTCGAAGGCCTATGCCGAGGTCAACCGGCTGTTCGGCGATATCGTGAAGGTCACGCCCACGTCCAAGGTGGTGGGGGACATGGCCATCATGATGGTGGCCAACGACCTGACGGCCGAGGACGTGGCCGATCCGGCCCGCGAGGTGGCCTTCCCCGAGAGCGTCGTGTCGCTGTTCCGGGGCGAGCTGGGCTTCCCGCCCGACGGCTTCCCCGAGGCCCTGGGCCGCAAGGTGCTGAAGGACACGCCGCCCGCGCCCTACCGGCCAGGGGACCGCATTCCGCCGGCAGACATGGACGCCATGCGCGCCCAGGCCGAGAAGGAAGCGGGCCAGCCGCTGGCCGAGCATGATCTGGCGGCCTGGCTGATGTACCCGAAGGTGCTCAACACCTACTGGGACCATCAGCGGCGCTATGGCGATGTGGCGGCGCTGCCCACGTCGGCCTTCTTCTACGGCCTGCGTGAACACGAGGAAATCTCCGTCGAACTGGACCAGGGCAAGGCGCTGCTGATCAGCCTGCAGGGCACTACTGCGCCCGATGCCGAGGGCTATGTGCGGGTCTTCTTCGAGATCAACGGCCAGCCGCGCACCATCCGCGTGCGCAAGGCCGATGCCGAGTCCACCGCCGGTTCGCGTCCGCAGGCCGAGACCGGCAATCCGCTGCATGTGGGGGCTCCGATGCCGGGCATGGTGGTGACGGTGGCCGTCAAGCCGGGCCAGAAGGTCCGGACTGGTGATCCGCTCGTGTCCATCGAGGCCATGAAGATGGAGTCGCAGATCCGGGCCGAGCGTGACGGCACGGTGGCCTCCGTGCTGGTGGCGACCGGGCAGACGGTGGCGGCGCACGATCTGCTGCTGGAGTACGCGGCCGACTGACCTGCACCGCCGGCTGCCCGCGCGGGCGGCTGGCGGGGGCGTCCTCGTCGACGGGATGGGCCATGAGGGACCATCAGTCTCGACGAGGGCCGCTCCTATCCGTTGCGCCCCCGGGGTTGTTGCCTGCGGCGAAGCCCCGGCCGTCCGGTTCCTTGTCCTGGGACAAGTGTGGGGAAGGGGCTTTTCTCGGCGGGCGCAGCGGCAGCGGGAATCACGGTAGAATCCGCGCTTATTGCCGCTTGAAGCGGTGGCCCGGCAGCCTTGGTGCGCCGGGTCGAGACAGTCGCGGCGGTGCGTCGCGTCGGGCCTGCGGGCCGCGTGCGCACCGCTTTGCAACTCGGACAAGGCATAGCCAACCAGTCAGAGGTATGAATGAATAAAAGTGAACTGATCGATACGATCTCCAGCGAAGCCGACATCAGCAAGGCTGCCGCAGAACGGGCCCTCACCTCGGCCATGAACGCCATCATGAAGGCCGTTGCCGAGGGTGACCGCGTCACCCTGGTGGGCTTTGGCACCTTCCACGCCAGCAAGCGTGCCAGCCGTACCGGCCTGAACCCGCGTACCGGCGAGAAGATCGAGATCGCTGCGGCCAACGTGCCCAAGTTCACCCCCGGCGCCGCCTTCAAGGACGCCGCCAACAAGGCGCAGTAAGCCGCCGGGCCCGTTTCAGGGCCTTGCCCCGCACGAAGGGGCACATCTCGGGGTCTCGTCAGGAGGCCCCTGTTTCATGGGCGGCGCTCCGCGCCGCCGGGCGCATTGCTCAAAGGCCCTGCAACTGGGCCAGCTGCTCCTGCAGGCTGATGATCTGGCCCTGCCAGTAGCGTACCGAGCCAAACCACGGGAAGGCTGCCGGAAAGGCCGGGTCTTCCCAGCGCTCGGCCAGCCACGCACTGTGGCGGATGATGCGCAACGTGCGCAACGGCTCCACCAAGGCCAGTTCCCGCCGCTCGAAGGGGCGGATCTGCTCGTAGCCGGTCAGCAGTTCCTGCATGGCCTGCGAGGTGGCGTCGTCGCCGGTCTCGGCGTCCTGCTGGCCGGCGGCATCGGCAATCATCCACAGATCCT
>ERZ772967.429-NODE-429-length-34122-cov-6.528547_pt1 | contig 34122 bp, 25 predicted proteins | sample MGYA00511677_ERZ772967 | MGnify/ENA primary metagenome ERZ772967 (study PRJEB29015, sample SAMEA2737931) | human oral metagenome | biome: human oral; feature: human-associated habitat; material: dental | place: China | collected 2146 ...
CGAAGTTGGGGCAGAGCTTCCAGGGGCCGCGCGCCGTCGTGACGACGACCAGAGGGGCCCCGCAATCCGGGCAGGCCTCGTCGGTCGCCGTCAGCTTTCCCGTCGCGGGGAGCGGATAGCTCGTCTCGCATTCCTCGTAGTTCTCGCAGCGGATGAAGCGCTTGAGCGTGCGAGGGTTCTTCGTGGCGACGAGCTTCTTGTCCAGGCCCTTCGCGGCGCAGGCCGGGCACGTCCCAACCACGAGATCGGGCTCGACGTTGGTCGGGCAGCTCGGATCGATGCACTGGACGCGCGGCTTGGAGCGGAAGGCCGTGACCTTGATCTGGGGCATGCCGCAGGTCGGGCAGCGCTCCTCCATCGATTCGATCTTGCCCTTGGGCAGCGGATACGTGACGTCGCATTCCGGCCATCCCGCGCAGCCGATGAACATGGAATGCGTCTTGTTGGATGCGCGGATCTGCAGGTCGCGTCCGCACTTGGGGCACGGGCCCACGTATGCGTCCGCAGCGACCGCGTCGGCGAGCGCGTCCTTGACCTCTTCCTGGTGCGGCAGAAGCTCGCGGAGGACGTCGTTCAGGATGTCGCGCGAGAGGTCGACGACATCCTGCCGGGTCTTTTCGCCCTCGGCGATCCTGTTCATGTCCTCTTCGAGCGTGGCCGTCATGTCGGGGCTCGTGATCTGGGGCGCGAACTTGCCCAACGCGTCGCAGACCGCGATGCCGAGCTGGCTCGGCTCGATCGGATCGTTCTGGATGTACTTCACCTGGTACAGGCGCTCGATCATGGACGCGCGCGTGGCCTTGGTGCCGAGCCCGAGCTTCTCCATCTCCTGGATGAGCACGCCCTGGGAATAGCGCGCCGGCGGCTGGGTCTGTTTCTTCTCGCAGGCCGCGCCTTTGAAATCGACCGTCTGCCCCTGCTCGAGAGGCGGGAGCTGGACATCCTTCTTGCGGCCGTACGGATAGATGGCCCTGAAGCCCTCCTCCACGACAACGACGCCTGACGCGTTGAAGGGCTCGCCGGCCACGTCGAGGGAGAGCTTCGTAGACTCGCTCACCGACGCCTTCGAGAGCGTCGCAAGAAAGCGGCGGGCGACCAGGTTGTAAAGCTTCCACGCGGCCGCGTCGAGCTTGTCGGGGTCGGCCGCAGCCGTGGGATAGATGGGGGGGTGGTCGGTCGTCTCCTGCTTGCCGCGCGTGGCAACGAGCTTGCCTGCGGACAGGAGCTCCCTGCAGTAGGGGGCGTACTGCGGCACGCCTGTAAGGCTCTGCACGCAGGCGCGCAGGTCGAGCGAGGGGGGATACACCGTGTTATCCACGCGTGGGTACGAGATAAGGCCGTCCATGTACAGGGACTCGGCAACGCGCATCGTGCGCGCCGGCGTGAGGCCGACAGAGGAGGAGGCAGCCTGGAGCGAGGTCGTGTTGAAGGGTGCAGGAGGCTTGGTCGTGAAGCGCCTCCTCTCGATGTCGCTGACTGTGGCCGTGCGGGCATCCTTGACGCGGGCGTACGCGGCGTCTGCCACTGCCTTGTCCTTGAAGCGGGCCGTCGCGTGTGTGGCTCTGAAGCGCTGCTCCTCGTCCTGCACCCCCTTGGGAGCCAGCATGCCCGAGAGTACCCAGTAGTCCTCGGGCACGAACGCCTCGCGCTCACGCTCGCGCTCGACGACGAGGGCCAGCGTGGGCGTCTGCACGCGGCCTGCCGAGCGGACGTTGCCAAAGCCGCCGAAGCGGGCCATCGTGAGGTAGCGCGTGAGCACGGCGCCCCAGATGAGGTCAATGTACTGGCGGCTTTCTCCCGCGTCGGCAAGATCCTGGTCAAGCTCGACGAGGTTCGCAAAGGCATGGTCTATCTCGGCCTTCGTAAAGGCCGAGTAGCGCGCACGAGAGACGGGGGCATCGGGCGCGACCTCGAGCATCTGGCGCAGGGCGTCCGAGCCGATGAGCTCGCCCTCACGATCGAAGTCCGTGCCGATGACGATGGAGTCAGCCTTCTTGGCCAGGTTCTTGAGGGCACGGATGATGCCCTTCTCGGCGGGGAGCTTCTCGATGGGGGCCCAGACCAGGTAGGGAAGACTTGGGACCTTCCAGCCCTTGATGTCGATGCCGTCGGCGAGAAAGGGCTTGCGCTTGCTGTCATAGGGGGGCTTCGCTAGGGCGTCGGGCACGGCGGCAGAGAGCAGCTCACCATCCTCGCTCACGGCAAACCAGCCCTCGGCCCTGCTGTAGCGCAGCTCGCGCGGGAAGTCCGGTGCCATGATGTGTCCACGAAGCCCTATGGTGACCCACTCTTCCCCATCGTGCGTGAAGCGGTAGATGGGCGTGTCATAGACCTTCTCGGCCTTGGGCTTGCCAACGCTCGAGAGGAGCCGGGCGATCTGCTGTGCGGCGTCATTCTTCTCTGTGACAACGAGCTTCAAGGCTCACGCTCCCTTCGTGCCTCTTGGTCGGGTGGGCGCGGCATGAGGTCCCACCCATGGGTTGGAGACTATAGCAGATTGCGCCGGACCTGCGGCCCGAGACCCCCTCTGGTCGCTAGCTGACTGCACGTAGCTTGCCGCCAGCTGTCCACACATGTGCTGTCGCCAGCGAGCGACACGTGACCTGCCTGCACCCTCGTGCGGACCGCCGCCTGACGGACGCCTGCCGCCGAGGACCCCGGGGAACCCGACGTGGTCGAGACCCTCGCGCGCCTCACCCACGAGTGGCATCACCTCGCTGGCCGGGGTGACCCCGACCCAACTGTCCCTACGGCGACGTTTGGGCCGCCTGCGGCGACACCAGCGACCTCCAGGCCTCGGGGGCCGTGTAGGTGTCCGCCACCCCCTGGCGAGAGGACGAGAGCTCGCCCAGTGTGAGCCACCTCTTGTCCCTCTCGGAGTGCCACCCCCAGCCGCCCACGCCCGCGGGGAGCGCCGTGTGCCTGTCGGCCGAGAGGACGCCCCCGCACCCCTCCCCGACCGCCAGGGAGGAGAGCGAGGAGCAGCCAAAGAACATCCCCCACATGCCCTCGGCCTGCGAGGTGTCCCAGCCCGAGATGTCGAGGGAGGGGAGCGAGGAGCAGCCGGAGAACATGCAACCCATGCGTGTGACCTTCGAGGTGTCAAGGCGGGAGAGGTCGAGGGACTCGAGCGAGGAGCAGCCGGAGAACATGGAGTCCATGCGTGTGACCCGCGAGGTGTCAAGGCGGGAGAGGCCGAGGGACGCGAGCGACGAGCAGCTCCAGAACATGTCACTCATGTTCGTGACCCTTGCGGTATCGAAGCCCGAGAGATCGAGGGAGGAAAGCGACGAGCAGCCGGCGAACATGCCTCCCATGTTCGTGACCTGTGAGGTGTCGAAGTGGGAGAGGTCGAGGGACCGGAGGGACGAGCATTCGTAGAACATGTATCCCATCTGCGTAACCTGCGATGTGTCACACGGCGGGAGGTCGAGGGACGCGAGCGAGGAGCAGTTATTGAACATGCCCCCCATGTTCGTGGCCCGTGAGGTGTCGAAGTGGGAGAGGTCGAGGGACGCAAGCGACGAGCATCCGTAGAACATGCCCCCCATGTCCGTGACCTCTGAGGTGTTCCAGCCCGAGAGGTCGAGCGAGGCGAGCGAGGGGCATTTGCAGAACATGTACCCCATGTCCTTGACCCGCGAGGTGTCCCAGCCCGAGAGGTCGAGCGAGGCGAGCGAGGGGCAGTCGACGAACATGAACCGCATGTCCTCGACCCGCGAGGTGTCCCAGCCGGAGAGATCAAGGGACGCGAGCGAGAGGCAGCTGCGGAACATGAGCTGAGCGCTCGTGACCCGAGAGGTGTCGAGGCCCGAGAGGTCGAGGGCCTCCGCCGCGTACAGGCCCCCGAAGAGGTCGCCTGAGTCTGCGGGCGCAAGGACGCCCCTCTCGACGCTCACCGACCTGACGGCGTGCCGGAGGTCGTCGCCGGGCAGCGCGCTATAGACGCGGGCCATCTCCCCAGACACTCCGTCCGTGGGGCGGATGGTGAGCCTGCCGGTCCACGTATCGAGCTCGTAGGAGCAGCCGGAGCCGATGGCGCCGACCCTCGGGGCCTCGCGGGGCGGCGCCGTGGCCAGCATGAGCGCGAACGCCAGGCAGGCGGCGATGGTCACCAGGCGAAGCGCCGTGAGGCCCAGGTGCCTTGGGGTGTCTCGACGGCCCCTTCGTGCGCCGGGGTCTCGGGGCTCCTGTGCGTCCATGGTCACTCCTCCGTTCTTCGCAGGGTGCAGGCCGCGGCCCGCGCGAGACGCCGCGTGGCCCGCCACATGCCCAGTATACGCCACACAGGGCCTGCGGGTCGCAGGCGCCCTCGTCCCACCCTGAGGGGAGCCCCCAATCAACCGTAATTCCCGCCTCTATTTCTTACCACACGGAAGCGGGATCTCCACCGGGCATGTGGCCCCGATGGCCTTGTAGAGCTCGTTCGCGGCCGACGTGGGCTCGCAGGTGATTACCTTGTCGTCGTATACCTTGCACTTCTGGTTGCGCGCGGCCGCCAGCGCCTGCGGCATCGACGATGCCCCCGCGGGGATCCTCGACTGCAGGCGGCACAACAGCGCCGTCGCGCAGAACGCGGGCGGCAGGTGGCCCCCCGGCGCCTCCTCGGAGCGGGCGCGCGGGGGCAGCAGCGAGGCGTAGTTCTTGCCCACGTCGAAGACCTGCTCGATGCGCTGGCGGGCGCAGTAGGCGTCGAGCACGTCGGGGGCGGCTATGCCGGCGGTCGAGGCCAGCACGAACGCGCCCATCCGCTCCATCCTCCCGTGGACCTCCCCCGCCGAGAGCCCCCTCCTCCCCGCCCGGGCGAAGAGCCTGTGCCGCTCCTGGCCGCGAGCCTGCATGTCGACGCACAGGTAGAGCCACCCGCGCACGCCCGGGACGAGCTCGGCCTCGGACCTGTCGACGTAGACGTAGCGGCCGCCGTGGGCGACGAGCTTGTCCGCCTCGCGCACCGTCGTGAGGCGCTCCGCCACGACCTCCCTGTACGCGCGCACGTTGGGCCTCAGCCTGGTCAGGAACTTGATCCCGGCCTCGTCCATCGCGCGCACGTTGCCGGCCGACCAGTACCCGGCGTCGAGCACGGCCCACGAGGCGGGCAGCCCGGCAGCCCCCAGCTCGGCGAACGTGCGCTCCAGCGTGGTGACGTCCACGACGTTGCCCGCCGCCACGCGCAGGTACACCGGCAGCCCCGTGGACTGCTCCAGCACGTAGGTGAGGCGGCACTCCTCGCTGACCTGGCCGTTGTGGCTCGACACGGCCGTGAGCGGCATCCGCGAGGAGTTCGGCAGGCCCGTCGAGTCCACCGACACCCTGGCCGTGCCGTCGGCCATGCCCGCCACCCACGCGAGGTACGCGTCGAAGAACCTCCTCTGCGCCGCCTCGTCGCCGACGCGCCCCGGCAGCTCGCTCACGCGCTGGGACGCGAGCCTGGCCGACGGGTAGGCCATGCGCGCCCAGCTGCCCTCCCACCAGCGCTTGGCCAGGCAGTTCGGCTGCGAGGGCGCGAGCGCGTAGTGCAGGCACAGGCACCTGAGCTCGTCGGGGTCCGACGGCGACGCCGCGTCGAGGGCCGCCCACAGGCCCTCCGAGGTCGCCAGCGAGTCGAGCGCCCACGTGTCGCCGAAGTCGAGAACCAGCAGCTCGGCGGGCGGGGGCCAGCCGCCCGAGGGCGCGGGCCCGAACTCGCCGGTGGCCGGGTCGAAGGTGAAGGTCCCGCGCTCACGGCTGCGGAACACGTTGCGCTCGCGGTCGACCACCCGCCCGAGGTTGCTCGTCTCCTTGACCACCTTGCCCTCGACCCTCCTTGAGGTCACGAGCCTCGCATACACCGCGTCGCCCTTCGCGCTGTAGCTCACGAACATGGCCGCCTCCCTATAATGTGGTAAGAATATTCTTACCACATTATAGGGCATACGGAAGCCACGGTCAACCCTATATGTTGGTTTACCTGCAGTTTTTATGATATTGTTATCGGGGCTATGCGTGGTCAGAAACTCAGACGGGAATTACGGGTTACTGAACCCTCGTGCCTGCCTCTTGGCCGACTGGATTACCGAGCTCGTTCCCTCGAGGACGGCGTTGGTGAGCCTGTGGTCGAAGTGGTCCGGGATCTCGGCCCTGTGCTCCCGTATGGTCCTGGCGACCGTCCTCGTCTGGGGGACGTTCGAGTGCATGATCCAGCTGCACAGAGCGTCCGGCCCCGATCCCGCGTCGTCCCTGGCCCCGCAGTCGCAGGCCGCCCGCAGCGCCTCCCTCGTCGCGCAGGCGCGAGCGGTCCTGAGGTGCTCCCTCGACAGCGTGCGCCTCCTCTCGGCCTGCCCCTCCGCGGGACTCGCCTCGTTCCCCGGCCATATGTACTTGGTCCTGGCTAGGAGCGCCCTCTTCTCCCTCGACTCCCTTGCCTCGGCGGACCTCACCCCGCCCAGCTGCCTGGTCGCGAGCTGGATCACGTGGAAGCGCCCGTCGTCCCGCTCGGCGTTTGGCAGGTGCTCGGAGACGCCCTTGGCGAACGCCGGCGAGAGGTCGCGGGCCGCGACCCCCGCCGCCTCCGGGTCGCCGCCGTGCTCGGCCAGCTCGCGGGCGAGGCCGGCGACCGTGCCGGCGTCGCGCCCGAGGGCGCAGACCATGACCCGCTCGCCGCCCAGGTCCGGCGACTTGGACACGAGGACTGCCAGCATCCTCGTCTCGGGACCCGTCACGACACCCCCGCACGCTCGCCGACTTTCGTGCAGAAACAAGCCTACGCGAATAGTAGCGCCGTTGCTAGGTTGGCGTTTTCACCGAGACCCCCCAAAGAGCCAGATAGTTATTACGATGCTCATACCTCTTTTCGATATAACTTCAATATTTGCCCAATACCATAAAATGCTACTGATAGAAGTATCATATAGATACTGGAATTTAGATATTGAGTTATTTCTATGGTATTATTCCAGACACCTTCTAGAGTTTTATAAAGCACGAAAAGGGGGGACCAGTCTACCCATGGCTGAACTGCCATGGGTAGGGATTCTTTTGGAATGACAATCCCAGAGCAGAACAACAGAATAAAAAATACAGTAGAGGTAATTAACTGTAAGGTACGCGCACTTAATCGAAAAGAAACAATAAATTTTGTTAGATTTACAAAGAAAAAATATCCAACTATCATGAAAAATAAGAATAGAGGGATACTCCCCCGAAAGTGTACGTCTTCATAACGAATGAAAACATAAATAGTTAGCAAGATCAGCGAAAGAAACAGTAGAAGAAGATAGGAAATGAACTGAATTACCGTCCGATAAAGAGAGGACACAGGCAGCAGTTTCATTCCTGCATCGATCCCATTTTCTTTTTGGTTGGCTAGATCGTTGCCAACACCCATGAGGGTAAAGTTTGCGATCAAAAAACTGACATCAATAGCCACTAGTGAGTTGTAGTAACTAATTCCATCTTCCGATACGCTCGATCCGAAGCTATCCCCAAAAATAAAAACGAGGATAATGGGGAAAATCAGTGTGAAAAACAGACTAATTGGCTCTCGTAAGAACCGGAAGACTTCGATCTTTAGCCATATTATAAATGATTTCACAGCATCTGCCCCCTTTTCCGTCCATCTAGGAGAGCAATCTGGTAAAGATCCTTTGCCGTTGTCTGTTCAATCTTATTTCGGTCAAAATACTTCAGCAGAGTTTCAATATCGCGTCCATACAAATACTTTTTTTCGAACAAATCTCCCTCAAGAACCCCGCTATCCTGGATATTCCGCTCCGTGCACACCTTGTAAGGGTAGTTATACTTCCGCTGAAATATCTCCTTAGTTCCATCGAAGACAAAACCACGATCCAACATCAGAATGTTATCCGCGATACCGTAGAACTCTTCTAGATCATGAGAGGAAATAAGTAGATTTACGCCGCACTCTCTGAGGTAGATAATGACAGACACAATTCGATCTTTAACTTCCACATCGATGCCAGCAGTTGGCTCATCCAAGATAATCAGCTCGCGGTTTCCAATCAGAGTAAGGTAAAGTGACACTTTTTTCTTTTCTCCACCAGAAAGCGTATAAGCATAGCGCTTAAAAAGATGATCGATTTCTAGAATCTCCCGAATCTTTACGGTATTTACACCCTTGTCAGCATTGGACTCAAGATTTTCTTGTTTTTTTGCTCCGCCCTCACCCTCATAAAGCGCCTCATATAGTCGAATATATTCACCAACTCTGACATTTCTCAGAAATGAGTCATTCTGGAGTTGAAGGCCCAATCTCCGCTTAATGTCTTTGTCAATTTGAGTGACTGGCCTACCAAATAAATCAATTCTTCCTGCTGTAACGGCCTCCAGTCCGGTGGAAAGTCGAATCAGGGTTGTTTTACCGGCGCCATTTTTCCCAACCAAAAATGTCAGACCATCCTTTAGAGAAAAGTCTTGTTCCAAAAGAATGTCTGTATCACCATATTTTTTTGTCACACCGTAAAAGATAATTTGATTCATATGTCCTGATCTCCAAGAGAAAGGCACAAGAGCGGGAGCTCTTCTGCGTTAAGTTGAAGAACACGGCCTACGGCTTGGCCATAAAATGCAGTCAACATACATAATCCAATACCTTGTTCCTGTGCTAAAAGACAGATATTTTCCGCAAAAATTCCGCAGTCAACGTTCATAAGACGATAGCCTCTGCAATCGTACTTCCAGAAAAAACGCCGAATATCACCGGTAAGAATTAGATTTACGGGCGCATACTGAGAAAACTCGAATACATAGAGATCGCCTCGTTCCACTTCCGGCCTTCTACAGAACACTTGAGCCAACGAGTCTTTCCCGGGTGAAAAATAGTACAATCCTGCATCTATTCCCTCCACTCGAGAAATCACTGCATAGACATTTATCGGCATCAAACCTCCTGCGGATGCCGAATATAGGACCGGCTAGAACTCTCTATTATAGGCATTTAAACGATAGAACTTTATGCCACAGGAATAATGTAGTATAATATTATCAAGTACCTTTATGGTAATTTTTCGCTCACCATAGTTCCGTACAGAATGGCGTTGTTCCAGTAGACCCTTCAAACCCGGTGTACTTTCGTTCGACGCATCATATATGGATCCTATATTATCGCATTGTGCACTAGCAGCGTCATCCATCACTAAGAACAGCAACGGCATCGCGTTTCAGAGCATTCTCAACCTTATTTGCCTAGATCATTGCAACCTCCCTTCCAAACAATCAATACATCGGGCACAATATGGAGGGCCGAATTCTCTTTCCATCTCCATAACTGATATTAGTTTATGTTATGAGAAAGTCAAGATGTGTGAGCCTTTGTGAGTTCGTATGGACAGATGGTCGCGTTACCACCCCGGCAGCGTGGGCCTCGGGAGTCCGAGCGCCTTAGCATCACGAGGACCATGGGATTGTCGATGTTGTGAGATCTGTTTTAGTCCAAGATTCCCACCGCAGTCCCAACTGCGCAGGTTTTTCTGATACGGTTACCTCGCATGACTTACGTCGGTGCACGAAGCCTGCCGCTCCGATGACCCGATCGAGCTGCCCCCATGTTCTCTGTATCGGTTGACGTGGGAATAGAGAGTTGCCGCGCTGCGTCAGAATAGGGTTAACACAGCCATTGAACCAAAACACCGGTCACTCGGACGGTGCGGGAGAACAGGGAGGGGATCCCCGGCCATATCGGCAGCAGGCCAGTGAACGCCTACCTCGAGGGGGCAAACTCGCCCTTGCAGCCCGTCAAAAAGGCTGCCAGGGGATTTCGCAACGTGGAGTACCTCGCCACCGCGATCCTCCTCAGGCTGGGAGGCCTGTCGTTCGGCGCCCTCGCTTGTGCTCCGTCCTAGCCCGTGCTACCCACCAAAACCCCGAAGAGGCATTCTCCATAGTGCCCCGCAGCCTGGCGGGGGGGTTGCCCCACACTTCCCGGGCGCCGCAACGTAACGGAAAGGCGCAGTTTGCGCGATCTGGGAATCGCAGAATGCGCCTTTCCGTGAGTCGATCAGGCCAGAATGCGCTTTTCCGTGAGGCGCAGGTAACAGAATGCGCTTTTCCGTGAGGCAGCGCCACGTTTGCCCAGGTAAGGAAAAGCGCATTTTACGGAAAAGCGCATTCTGGCGTGCGTGCCTCACCAAAAAGCGCAGTCTGCATGCGCTGCGTGCGGGTCCCGGTACGCTTCGCGCAACCGTCACAGAAGACCCGAACGATCCCCCCTACATTACCCCTCCAGCGGGCGCCGGTACGGGCGAGAGGTTCGCCATTAACCCCATCGCCTCATCGGCAACCGCAGACAGCGATGCCGCGTCCGCCTCGGTTCCCCCACGGCGGGACCACTCCTGCATGACCTCAAGCCAGTACAGCACGATCGTAGCTGCCGTCAGCCGCGTCGAGAAGCCATCTGCACCACGTAGCGAGTCGGGAAGCAGCAGGCCCACCATCTGGACCCAGAGGGGGACGCGCGCGTACAGGGCCCTCAGAAGCGGTGGGTTCTCGCGCACGATAACAAGCCTCAGGGCAACGTCCGAGAGGCCCTCTTGTCCAAGCGCCTTCGCAGCGGCCCTCAACACAGCGCGCGCGGCCTCAAGCGGGGACGTACCTGCGGCTATCGCGCCAAGCGCCTGCTCGGCGGCCGCGACGCCATCGCTGTCGGGCGGCATGCCCAAGACGACGTCCTCCTTGGACGGGAAGTGGCGAAAGAACGTCATGGTGGAAACCCCGGCAGCCGCCGCGATGTCCTGCGCCGTCGTCTTCTCGTAGCCGTGCGTGGCGATGAGCCGTATGCCGCAGGCGCGCAGCCGGGTGCGCGTCGAACGAAGCCGCTTGCCCTGCCAGGCCTCCCTGGCCCGCACTGCCCTCTTCGAGACACCGCGCCTGTCGTCCCGCTCATCCTCCCGCATGATCCTCCTGTCCCAGCCGCCCCGAGCCTGACCACCACGCGATCACAACCGCCATGAGGATGATCACGACGGCCGTCACGCCAAACGTCACTAGGATAGCATGGGCATACGCCTCACCCGCCGCGACGCGCATCGCCTGCCCCTGAGCTACGTCCCGCGTAGATGCCAGCTCGAAGGCCATGGAGATGGTCGCAGGCCCCTCAGCGGCGCTCCCCGCACATGCCGACGCATAGGCCGTGCCCACGAGTGATCCAAGGCAGCCGATCCCCAAAAGGCAGCCGGTCTGCTGAAAGGTCGAGATGAGCGCGGAGCCGCCCCCACTACGCTCACTCGGCACCTGCTCCATGCCCCAGCCCTGCATCGTGGAAAATCCCACCCCCATACCGATACCGCAGACGCACTGTCCCACCGCCATGAGGGGATACCCCACGGCAAGCGTCGAGACGCCCATGATGATAAGGCCGCAGGCGATGATGGCGAGGCTCCCTATGCAGGCACCCCGCTTGCCCAACCTACGCGCCGCAGGTTGCACGAGCGCGGCGCCAGCCATGGCGGCGGCAACCATGGGCATGAGCATGAGCGCCCCTGTCAGCGCGTCGTTTCCAAGCGCCGTCTCGACATAGGGCGGCAGCACGAACATGATGCCCGATACCGCAAGGTTGAGTGCGAGCAAAGACAGCGAGGCGGACGCGAACGAGGGAATGCGCAGGAGCGCAAGCTCGGCAAGATGATTTGTCGAGCACAGATCATGATGGGCAAAGAGTGCCAAGGCCGCCATGCCGGCCAGAGCCAGGCCCCAGGAGTCCGGAGCCGCCAGGGAGGCCTGGGCGTTGATCAGGCCCGCCGAGAGGAGGGAGAGGCCAAAGAGCGCAAGCAGCGCCGAGAGCAAAGGCAGGCGCCCTGTGTCGGGTGTCTCGCAAGGCGAACTTTCATCCCGAGGAATGAGGAGGGCACTGAGCAGCGTGACGACGGCAAAGGCGGCGATATCGAACGCAAAGATGGAGCGCCAGTCAGCAAGGTGGACGAGCAAGCCACCAAGAACCAGGCCAAACGGCACGCCAAGCGTTATGGCGACGGAGCGCATCGTCAAGGCACGCAACTGGGCGTCGGCGTCGAACATGCGCCTGATGAGGGCAAGCGCCATGGGGACGTACAGGCCGGCACCGAGCCCCATGAGCCCACGCACGGCGATAGTAACCTCGCAGTTAGGAGCGAGGCTACCTGCGACCGAGGCGAGGGTAAAGATGCCAGTTCCCAAGATGAGCGTCCGCTTGACCCCCCACCTGTCACCCAGTGTTCCCGAGAGCAGCATCGACGCCGCAAAGACCAGGTTGTACGCCGACACCATCCACTGCTGCGCCATCTCGTTGGCCCCAAGCGAGATCGAGATGGCCGGAAGCGCGACGTTGAAGGCCGTCGTGTTGGCAAAGCACACGAGCGTCCCAAGACACAGGCCCCCCAAGGCCCTCCAGGCCTGCCTCTGCTCCACTGCGGTGGGCGCAAGATGACTGTTTTCATGGCTGACGGACATGGACGACATCCCCTTTGCGACTTCATGTGATATCGAGTACCTATGAATAGGTTACTAAGTATCATATGAATGTCAAGGGATGCCCTCTGGTCATGCGACGTGCAGAAGCGACGTGCAGAGCGGCCCGCCTACCCCTTGAGGGGAGACGGGCGCCCCGCCGCCACCCACGCGGGATAGAAGCCCTGAAACCACTTGGTGAAGAGTCCCATGAGCAAAGACAGCCCGCTCACCACCAAACCCGAGTAGGCGTGCGCGGGAGTCGAGGCCAAAACCTGCGCCACGACGGCGTTCAGCGCGAACACGGCCGCCCAAGCAAGGGTGAGTATGCGGTTGCAGGACATGAAGAGGGAGTTGCCAAGAGCCTTGTCCCCACCGTAGAGAGCCTTGACATAGTGGGCGGTAAACGGGACGCCCGTCGCGCACGATGCCGCCCACATGGCCCCAAATAGCAGGTATGATGCGGGCTGCGCCCACAAGTTTCCCACGCCGGCAAGCATCGCCAGCGCGAGCAGGGACGCCATGGCCATGGAGATATTGTCGTAGACGGTCAGCTCATGCCGATGGAGCAGCAGGGGCTCGAGCGCGCAGACGCCAAGCACCACCATGCTGCCCAACGTCGCATCAATGGGAACGCAGGCCCAGAACACCGTCAGTGGCAGCAGCGAGGCCAACATCAGGGGAGGTCTTGCGGCAGCACGCGAGGATTCCCGCACCGTGGCGGAGTCGGAGGACCCATCCCCTGTGCCAAAGACGCTGTCCCAGTGAAGCATGAGAGAGAAGTCCCCCTCCACCGTGTAGAGGCCCTGCCCGAGCGCCTGCGAGCCCTCAATCTCGCCACGTGCTATCCTCTGCCAGAGCTCGAACGGCGTCTTGATCACCGTGGTCGCGGTGGCGGCGCGCCCCTCAACGACCGTTGCCTCCTGCTCGGTCAGGCTGATCTGGTACACCTCGCCTATATCGGTGTAGTCCATCTCGACGACGCGTAGCGTGCCTGAATATGACTTCGGGTTGTATAGCAGGGCCATCTGGCGGGTAAAGGTGAGGGCCTGAGGAGCGCTGGCTCTGGCCTTGTCACCCTGCCCACCCTGCTCAGCCTTGCCAGCGGCGACGTCCTTTTCGATGCCCCAGCTCGCATCCGCCATCGTCTCGTAGGTCTCCTTTGGAAGGATGGGCTCGCTCAGGCGGCCTCTTGTCTCTGCGCCGATCGCGCCAGCAGCTGCGAACTCTCTTCCTGCCTGGCACACAGTTGCCAGGTATGGGTCGGTCTTGCCGCGAAGTTCCCTCACACGAAACAGCTCACCCTGCCCGCAGAACACGGTCTCGTAGTTGCTGCGCCCGCAGATGTGATCAAACATGCCCGTCACGGCGTCATAGTTGCCCTTTGAGGTGTAGAACCCGCAGGTGGAGATCAGCACGTTGCGCTTGTTCGACCGGTCGAAGCGCGAGGGGTGCGCCCCGTTTCCCACGCCGTCGCTTCGCTCGACCATGAACGGGAGCATGGTAGGCAGCTGCCTGTCTATGAGGGTCTTCAGGGGACCGGGCACGCCAAAGTAGTACAGGGGAAAGCTCCATATGGTCACGTCGGCCCATCTCTCGCTCTTAAGCACGCCTGTCATGTCATCGTGCATGCAGCACTCACCGGGCGTCTTGCTCCAGCAGGCAAAGCAACCCTTGCAGGGAGAAATGTCCGCCGTGCTCACGGCCATGGTACGCAGCTCGATGTCGGGCATGGCATCTCTCATGCCATCCAGGAACGCGGATGCAAGCCTCATGGAGTTGCTGGCGTCACCCTTTGGGCTGCCGTTGATGAGCAGGACGTTCATCGCTGGTCTCCTTGCATCGTGTCGAGTCGTTCCCTGCAGGCTTGGCTCCACTCGCCGAGCATGCGAGCGTAACGCAGGCCGAAGTCAGCCGTCATCTCCCAGAAGGGCGACTTGTCGGCGTTGCCCGTGCGCGCACCGTAGCCGCCTACGATGTCGGGCACCTCTGACATCGCCGAGGCGAAGCGCTCAGAGGCTGCGACCAGCCCCCGCACGTAGCCAAGCTGCGCCTTCGCGTCAGCCTCACCCATGAAGAAGAGCCTCAAAAGGAGCGGAAAACGCATGCGCATGTCTGAGAGGGCACCGTCTTCGCCGCAGTCGAGCCAACAGGACAGCTCGCCTCGTCCGGCCTCGGTAATGGAGTAGACGCGGCGATTGGGCCGCCCGTCCTGCTCCTGCACGCAACTGGTCGCAAGCCCCCCATCCTCGAGGTGCTGGAGCTCGCGGTAGATCTGACTGGTGCTCGCGTTCCAGAAGAATGCGAGGGAGTCCCTGAATATGGACATGATCTCGTATCCGGTCATGTCCCCGTAGCTCAGCAGCCCGAGTACGCCGTACTTGAGCATAGGTCCCCTTCCCTAAGTAGAATATTATACTGGTAGAATATAATACTAGTGGAATATGTCAAGGGGACTCTGTGCCAGGTTGTTCTGCACCGACCCACGGTCAGCGTGACGGAGTGGTGACATGCCTTCGAGTGCTGTGTGTCATCCGACGGGCAACATCGCCCGAACACCATGTGGCGCTATCGTCTCCTCGCCCGCTCGTCCACCTCCAGACGGATACGACGTGCGGGGACCGTGAGGACGGCATGTGCCACGATGAGAAGGACGAGCGCCGCGCCAAGAGCTGGATGTACGGCGTGCAGGGCCTCTGCAGAGCGAGACCCCGAGACCAGCGTGATAACGAGTGTAATCGGCAACGCCACCCATGAGATAATGCTGTGCGCAGCATAGACGGCGGCGTCCTTGCGGGCCTTTGCGGCGACAAGGGCTCTGAACCTGAAGCCAAGCGGGGGGTTGGTCTTCCCAGCGCTGGCAAGCTTCACCACGACAACCTCCACGACTTCTGCGACAAAGCAGAGGAGCAGCAGGGCGCTCGAGACGCCGTGCGCCCTGCGGGCAGCCTCTCCGACATCGGGGTGCACCGCCATGACCACACCAGAGATAACGACCACCAGAAAGGCTACCATGCCCACCATGTGCGTTATGAAGAATGTGAAGGGATGAAGGCGATAGTGGTCTTCCAGGCGGGTCATCTGGCCCTCTTGAGCTCTGGGACCGCCGCGATGTCCTCCTCAGTGATGGGCTCATAGGCACGTTTACCCAGCACACGAGCATAGGAGGCACACCATGGACAGAGCTTGTCATCGCTCGCGCGAACGGCCTGGTACCAGAAGCCCCGTTGCTTCTTACGGGCGATCTTGCACCCTGGGCACGTGTTCAAACAGAAGCTGACGCGCTTGAGGTCCTTCTCGCGCAGCCTCGCCTCCTCTTCGGGGGTTAACGTGGTCTCCCAACCCAACGCCTCGTCCACAGTTGCCTCCGTCTCGCACGTCAATGGTCGGTCGTACCGTACACGTTAGCTAACTTCATGTCAATCACCTGTCCCACCTGGCGCGGCGGAGTCCCTGGACCGTTCGCACGAAAACCATGGACAAAGGAGGAATGTGGCTGGGGCGTGTCAGCCAGGCACGTCACTCAAGCCTGCGAGAGGCACAGCTTGCCCGCTTGCCAGAAAACGCGATGCCCCAGCAGAGCCGACCCGCACCCGCAAGATCAATCCCGTAGCGCCTCTCTTCGGCCTGCCTGAGAGCGGCTTGTGAGAGCACACCGAGCCCTGCAGGCCCATCGTGCGCATCCTTGACCTCGATCACGATAGCAGGCAGAAGTCCCTGGTTCTCAAGCTCTGGCTCAAGCGCGATGTCAGGCCTACCGTCACCGGACTCACGGTTGGACTGCGGAAATCGGTAGCCCGCAATGTCGTAGACCAAGCCGAGAAGCAGCATATGGTAGCTGTTCTCGCTCACGAGGTCGAGGTAGCTTGGCGAGTCAACAAGGATGTGTTCGAGCGCACACGCAAGGCCCGTCGCATCGCCCGAGACGAGTGCGCCTTTGAGCGATAGCAAGAGGTCGTAGTTTCCCACGGCAACGATGGTGCGCTCTGCGAACTCACGACGATAGAGCCAACCCACCTCGCGATTCGGCCTGCGCAGTCGCCTGGGCACCATGTCATCGTGAGGCATGGCAACGTCATCGGTCGTAACGTAGCCCGCCAGGTAGAGCTGACCCCAGAGGGCGGCATCAGAGCGCAGACCTTTGTGCTGGTCAAGCTCCGAAAAGACTGTCGCGAGATCGAGCGGCCGTACCACCACGCCCCCTGCGGCCAGGTCTTGGAGCTCTGCGATCGACTCCCCCGTCGCCTTCTGGAAGAGCTGATGCACGATGGCATTGTCGCTCGTATTGCCCCAGTATGGTTGAGCGACGCCGCCTTGCCTGAGATAGTTGAGCACAGACCAGGGGTTGTACGCCTCGACGCCACCGAAGTTATAGCCATCATACCAGTCGTGCATCTCCGGCAACTTATCCTCGGCAAGACCCTGGTAGCGGGCAAGCGCCTCGGCCTCTGCACGCGTGAAGCCGAACCCCTCGATGAACCCAAGGTCCATGGCGGTGTCCACGACGACGTTGTTGAGCCCAGAGAATATCGACTCGCAACTCACGCGCTGAACGCCCGTGAGGCAGGCTAGGAAAAGCGAGGTCGTTGCCTTGAGCGCGCCTGTGAGCCAGCGACGCATCACGTCAATGGCAAAGTCACGATATCCATTGAGATGGCCCTCCGTCACCATGTGGTCATACTCGTCGATGAGTATGACCACATCCGTGCCATGATGGCGAGCCAGGCAGTCGGAGAGGCTGGCCAGCGAGGCAAGCAGCTCTGCCTCGCTGGCCCTTTGCCCCATGACCCTCTCGAAGGATTCGCGTTCAACCTCAGCCAACGCCGCACCTTCGAGTACGTAGCGATGACGCACGTACTCGGCTGAGACCTGTCTTGCGAACGTTGACCAGCAGCCCTCCCGCGTGGGGCCACCCACGCCCCCAAGGCTCAGGAACACCACGGGGTGACAGGCGCGCTCAGAGAGGTAGCTCTCCTTCGCACGAGCGATGGCAAGCCCGTCAAAGAGGCGCGAGCGGTCAGGCACATATCCTTCCACGGGGGACTCAAAGAAGCACTGGAGCATGCGCATGGCAAGAGACTTGCCAAAGCGACGCGGTCGGCAAAGGAGGGTTACGTCAAGGGAACTGTCGAGAAGATCCCTGATCAGGAGCGTCTTGTCCACATAGACGCGTCTGGAGACGACCTTCTCGAAGTCCTCGCTCCCTATGGGAAGCCTGTGCCTCCCCGTCCTGTCGACAATCGCCGCAGCCACAGCACCCCCCAATCACTGACCTCGACCGCCATCTCCATTCTAGCAGCCGACGGGTGCTGCTCCATGTCCACGCCCAGAGAGGCACTGTAGTCGCCCGGCGCTAACAACGCTGCACCGATCAGCCGAACCGGCCAAGAAACCGTCCTTCCCGCACGGAGACACTCTGCCACTTACGAGGAGGCCGTCCCGGGCGGGGCTTGGGGCACACCCCTGTCGAGGCGCTCCGACGTCGGCATAACGCCCACAGATCCAAAGGTCACCCCAACCCGCACTGCCACTCGGGCCTGAGCGTATTGCCCCCACACGTTCAACGTCGAGTGGCAGTGTGGGTGGCACTGCCACTCGACCCCGAGCGTACCGATCGCACTGCCACTCGCCCCTGAGCGTACCGCTTTGGTACGCTCGATGCCATGTGGCAGTGTGAGTGACACTGCCACTCGGGCCTGAACGTGCGGTCCCGTGTGGATGACACTGCCACTCGCCCCTGAGCGTACCGATCGCACTGCCAGTCGGGCCTGAGCGTACCGTCCCTACACGTTCAACCTCGAGTGGCAGTGTGGGTGGCACTGCCACTCGGGCCTGGGCGTACCGATCGCACTGCCAGTCGGGCCTGAGCGTACCGCCCCTACGCGTTCAATGTCGAGTGGCAGTGCACATTGCGCTGTCAGGTGCCCCCTGAGGGCCCAGAACGGCCGTAGGCGAGATCCCGCGACGATATTGAGGTAGTCCGCGTATCCCTAAATGCATGTGTTTGCGCCTAGAACCCTGCGGTCCGCAGGATGGCCGCAGTCGCGATGGCGCCCTCACGAAGAATGTGTGGCTCCGTGCCCGTGCAGTCCACGATGGTCGAGGCGACGGCGATGGGGGCAAGGCCCGCGTCAAGCGTGAGGTCGGACATCTTGACCAGACGTCCCTCGACGTCAGAGGCGCTCGTGGCAGAGGCGGCCCCGTGCGTGTTTGCGCTTGTCGTGGCGAGAGGCACGCCCAGCTCACGCGCTATGTCACGCACGAGCCTAGAGTCAGGGCAGCGCAGGGCGATGGTGGCAAGGGCAGGAGCGTCACCGGCGTCACCTCTCGCAACGACTCGACGCAGCGAATACTCATCTGGCACAAGGGCGCTTGCCTCTACGACCAGCGTGAGCGCCCCCGGCCAGTATCTCTTGGCTAGGGCCTGTGCCCATGCAGGGACATTGCGGCCGTAGAGGTTGAGATCACGTGCGTCGGCCACAAGCCAAGGCAGGGTCTGCGCGCGGTTGCGCCCCTTGATGTCAAAGATGCGCTCCAGGCCAGGATTTCCCGGAATCGCGGCACAGCTTATACCATAGACAGAATCGGTCGGAATGACCACGACGCCGCCTTCCAGAAGGAGTTTGGCAACGTCGCGCACGACGATGGCGCTCGGCTTCTCCTGGCTCACGGCGATGACCTTGTCGGTCTCGACGAGCGTTCCCCCGTCGGCGAGGTTGCCCTCACGCACGGCAACGAGCACGCGCGGCCTGTGGGTAAGGTCATCTCGCACCTCGATGCGAGCCCAGCCACCCTGCTCGTGGCAGAGCTGTGCGGCAGTACCCACGTTGGTCTCGAAGAGCTCACAGACGAACATGCCACCCGCACGAAGCGCCTGCGGCGCCAGCTTCAAAAGACGGCGAAACACGTCCAGACCGTCCGCTCCCCCATCGAGCGCCAAACCAGGTTCGAAGCCCGCAACCTCGTAGGGCAGGGTTGACAGCACGGCACTCGGGATATAGGGAGGATTGGACACGAGCAAGTCGAAGGTACCCATGAGTCCCTCGTCTACGCCAGAGGCAAGGTCACACTCCACGACGTCAATCGCCCTCGCAAGACCCAGCGCATCGCGATTGCGCATGGCAAGGCTCACGGCAAGCTGCGAGACATCGGTTGTTGTCACGTGCACGCCCAGCCGCTCCGAGGCGATGGAGCAACAGATGCAGCCGGTGCCGCAGCCGATCTCGAGCACCTGGGCACTGTGGCCCGCAGCCTTGGCCGCATCCACGCCGAGAAGCGCCGCATCCACCAGGATCTCGGTCTCTGGCCTCGGAATGAGCACTCCCCTCTCGCAGCGCAGTATAATATGACGAAAGGGCATCTCGCCCGTCACGTACTGCAGGGGCTCTCCGCGCCCACGGCGCAGCACGCCATCGTGCATGGCAGCAAGCTCCTTGGGCGTGAGCACGCGGTCGAAGCCGGTGTAGATCTCGATGCGCGAGAGGCCGCAGGCATTGCTGATGAGCCACTCCGCCGAGAGGCGCGGGTGTTCGTCACCCTTCTCTGCAAGGTAGCCTCGCGTCCAGTCGAGGATGCGTTTGACGGTCCAAGTCTCCTCTGCCATGAAGCCTCCCAATGAGCTGGGCCCTCTGCGCTCCTATGTGGCGGCCATGGGCACCCCCTGCACGGTATGACCGGAGCCGTGTGCCCCTGCCCGTGCGCACAGGCCAGACTCAGACGGCCTTGGCCAGCTTATCCGCACGGTCGGCCGCCGCCAGGGCGTCGATCACGGAGGGTAGGGTATCGCCTAGGAGCACGCCGTTGTAGGTGCCATTGAAGCCGATGCGGTGGTCAGTCACGCGGTCCTGCGGCTGGTTGTAGGTACGGATCTTCTCGGAGCGGTTGCCATGGCCTATCTGCGCGAGGCGATTGGCCCCCTGCTCTGCCTGTTGCTTCTCAAGCTCCATCTCGTAGAGGCGGGCACGAAGCATCTGCATGCAGACCTCTCGGTTCTGTATCTGCGAGCGCTGTTCCTGCGACTGCACCACGGTGTTTGTGGGCAGGTGCGTGATGCGCACGGCCGAGTAGGTCGTGTTGACGCCCTGGCCACCGGGGCCTGACGCGCAGTAGGTGTCGATGCGCAGGTCCTCCTGGTTGATCTGGATGTCGATCTCGTCTGCCTCGGGGAGCACGGCGACGGTGGCCGTTGAGGTCTGGATGCGGCCCTGGCTCTCGGTCTTGGGGATGCGCTGCACGCGATGGACACCGCTCTCGTACTTCATAACGGAATAGACCTTGTCTCCCATGAGCTTGAACTCGATGGTCTTGTACCCCCCTGCCTCGGACGGGCTCGCCGAGAGGACCTCGACCTTCCACTTGCGCGCCTGCGCAAGGCGGCCGTACATGTCAAAGAGGTCACCCGCGAAGATGGCCGCCTCGTCGCCGCCCACACCGGCGCGAATCTCGACGATGGTGTCCTTCTCGTCGTTGGGATCCCCGGGGATGAGCATGACCTTGATCTCGTCTTCGAGAGCAGGTAGTTTCTCCTCGTTTTCTGAGATATCCTGCTGCAGCATCTCCTTCTCCTCTGAGTCGGAGGCCTCATGCAGCATCTCCTTCGCGGCATCGATGTCATTGAGAGCACCGAGGTACTCGCGAGCCTTGGCCACGAGCTCAGCCTGACTGGCATGCTCCTTGGCAATGCGTGCATATTCCTTGGGATCGGCGACGACCCCTGGGTCCATCATCTTCTTCTCGAGCTCCTCGTACGCAGCGATGAGCCTCTCTAGCTTGTCACGCATGGTTGTCTCCTCGCACTGGTCAGCTTTGCCAGTCTACCACGCACAAGCGCGCTTCATGCATGGGGGCAAGTGGAACATGCCGCGTTCACGGCATGACCGGGCATGTCCTAGAGCCTCGGCGCACCCTGACTGCTGCCATTTCGCATCAGTCCCGCGCGTCTCTCTGGTAAAATGATCTGTAATGGTCATGGATACCATTGACAGGTGCTTGACCCGATCGATAGCGGAGTAAAGGGAGCGAACATGTTCTGTCCTAACTGCGGAGCTCAATTGGAAGACGGTGCCACGTTCTGCACGCACTGCATAACGGAGATAAAGCCACGGCAAAACCCGACGCCAACACCAGCCCAAGCGGGCGCTGCTCCACAGGCTCCTATGGGGCAACCGAGCGCAGGGCATGAGGCTCCTACGGCCCAGGGACCCATGTGGACGCCTACGGCGCAGTTTGGCACAGGCGTCCAAGGCACGCCAGCCCAACCGGGCGCACAGGCAGGCACAGCTCAGACGGGCATGTGGGCGCAGGGGCCCACGACTACGCCGAGCAACACGGGGGCGCCCGCGACCACGCGGGGCAGCGGGGCGCAGGCAGGCCCGGGCGCGCCGACTCAGCCCAGCCCGTGGCCGCAGCCGAGCGCGGGCGCAGGTCCAAAGTCGCAGGCAGGCACAGCCCAGACGGGCATGTGGGCGCAGGGGCCCACGACTGCCCCCACGAGCACGGGGGCACCCGCGACCACGCCGGGCAGCGGGGCACAGGCCAGCCCAGGCGCGCCGACCCAGCCCAGCCCGTGGCCACAGCCGGGCGCGGGCGCAGGTCCAAAGCCGCAGGGCCCCTCAAGAATGGGTCCGCAGGCCACCACGGCCCCACCTGAGACAGGTACGCGGGGAGCCACAACTCCGAAAGCCCCCTCGAGCACAGGCACACAACCGGACGCAAAAGCCCAGACAAACGCAACCTCCACAGCCCAGACGAGCGCAGATGAAGCACGGCCGAGTGCAAGCACTGAAGCCCAGCCAAGTCCCTGGAGGCCCGCACCCAAGACACGATCGAACGCCCTGACACAGGAGCGGAAAGCGCAGTCGTCCCTAAGCGCGTCCATGTCAGAATCAGACGCCGATTCTCCTGACACGCAGGAGCGAAAGGCCCCGTGGAGACCTGCCCCTAAGACGCCGATGAGTGCTCGGGCATGGGGTACACAGGCGCAGCCGGGTGCGGACGCAGGTCAAAAGGCGCAGCCGCAACCAAGCCCATGGGCACAGGCAGGGGCGGACACAGGTCCAAAGACAGAGGCACAGGCACGCCCCTGGGCGCAACCAGGCGCAAGCACGCAGGCTCCCTCGAGCCTGAGCCCACATACCGGCACGACCCAGCCCTCAGGCACAGATGACCAAGCGATCGCGGCTCCGAAAGCCGAGCCAGACACGGGTACACAGGATGCGCAGACGCACGCAAGCGAGTGGATGTCAACGCCCATAGCACGACCTGGCTCAAAGGCGCGAGACACACAGGCCCAACCGCCCACGGCCGCGCAGTCAAGTACCAGCCCCACGGGCGCACAGACACGGCCAGGAGCGGGCACCCAAGCAGCGCAAACACCCACCATGAAGCTGCCGCAGGACTCGCCCACCCCGGACCAAGCTACACCCTTTGGTACGCCGACGCAGTCCACGTGGCAGCCGACGTCTTCCCTCCCCGACCAGGCCATGCCAACCAGCATGCCATCCACAACCAGCATGCCATCCAAGGATACGAACGCACAGACGCGCAAGAGGGGGCGCGGTTCCCTCCTTGTGGCGGCACTCGCGCTCGTCGCCGTCATAGCTGCAGTCTGGTTTTTCGTTCTCCCCGCCATCTCCGGAACCGCAGCCAACGCCAAGATCTCGCAAGTGCTTACGGGAAGCGGCGACGTTAGTGCCGTCCTGCCAAACGCGATCTGCAAAAACGTTTCCGGGAACCAGCCCATGTACTTCTCGAACGAAGCGATGGCTCAGTTTATCACCAACAAGGCCAATGGCCTCGAGCGCCAAGCACCAAAGGATCTCGACGGGCTCCTGCAACTGAGCGACCAAGAGCTTGACCAGCTCAATGGACAGTGGGCCCTTGCCAACTTCGATTACCGCAGTTCAAGCTCATCTACTCTCTCCGCATCGAGCACGGGCATCGTCGCATACATGACCGTCGTGAAGACCAGTGGCCTCACAAGCCAGCAGCTTGTTGATACGATCCAGAAGTCCGGCCTCGACTTCGACCACGCGGGCGCGGTCGGGCTCACGGCAGTTGACTTGCAGCGCTTTATCGATTCCACCTCCAAGACCTCTTCCAGCAGCAATGAGCGCGAGCTCGGCCTCAACTCGGCTATTGAAAACTACAAGATCTCCAACTACACGAAGGCAAAGGGCTTCCACACAGCCTCGTTTATGGGCCGCGCAAGCATGGGGTGGGCCGTCTCGATAGAGTACGACAACTACAGCATCATCGTACTCCTAAGTGGCACACCTGAGGCTATTCAGGAGAGCAGCAACCTCAAGGGCTTCGCTGACCTGTACAACTCGATGCAGTCTGATTACTACGTGCGCTAGAGCACGCAAAGCGGGCCGATGCTGCAAGCCACAGACATATGCAAGGGCTACGGGGAGCGCCTGGTCTTAGATCAGGTCTCCCTTTCCTTTGCAGACACCGGTCTCGTCTGCATCTTGGGACGCTCGGGCTGCGGCAAGACAACGCTCCTCAATATCTTGGGTGGCCTCGAGGGCAACTTTGAGGGAGAACTCGAAATCGACGGCAGGTCCACGAGGGACTTTCTCGAGACGGACTGGGACAGGTACAGGGGACAAGACGTCGGCTTCGTGTTCCAAGACGCGTCTCTCATCGGCTATCTGAGCGTAGGCGACAACGTGCGCTGCGCCCTCGACCTCAAAAACATCAGCAGTCCTGAGGTCGAGGGTCCTGTCGGCGGTGATCCAGACGCAGCTGTGGCCCAGGCGCTCGAGGCTGTCGGTCTGGGAGACTTTCAGGACAGAATGCCCAGCGAGCTCTCGGGCGGGGAGACCCAGCGCGTCGCTATCGCCCGGGCCATAGTCAAGGGTCCGCGTATCCTGCTTGCAGACGAACCCACAGGTTCGCTTGACCTCGCGAGCGGGGAGGGCGTTATGTGCACCCTCTCCACCATCGCCCAAGACTGTCTCGTCGTTATCGTGACGCATGACCAGGGGCTTGCCGAGCGCTACGCCGATCGCATCATCAGGCTGGGAGAGGGTACGGTCGAGAGCGACCTGACTCGGTCCGGACCAGTGTCTGACGCCTGCGGGTCGCGCGCGACAAAGGCTGACGACGCAGGTGATGGGGGCCTCGGGGGCCTAAGGCACCCGAGGCATCCGGGGCGCGCTGGCATGTTTGCCCGTCTCATACGACAGCACTTGGGTAACAAGCTCCAACGCGCGCTCATCACGCTACTCGTCGCAACCATAGGCATCACGGGCACGGGCCTGACCTTTGCCGTCCAGAGCGGGGCACACGCCTACATGGACCGCATAGGCATCGCCTCCTTAGCCAGCAACCCGCTGGTCCTCAGGCAGAACGGCACGCAGGCGTCGCTCGTGGGCGTCGCGCTCAGTGCCCTTGACACGCTCCATGGCAACGACCAGCAAGGCGGTGATGCCCCCAGCGAGGTAACACTCAGCCATGTGGCCCAGAAGGTTGCGGCAACAGCCCTCGCGCACAGCAAGAAGAGCGACCTCGAGCAGTTCATGCGCTACGTGGACTCAGACCGTTCGCACATCCGGCAGAATGCCTATGACGTCCAGCGCCACTATGACGTCGGCATCAACCTCTATGACGCCAACGGTAGGCAGATCGTCCAGGATGGCAGGGTGACCATCCTGGACAACCTCTCGCTTGATCACATCTTTGGCAAGGATGGTGAGAGGGCCGTCTCGGACATCCTGCCTGACGCAGCGTCGCTGCTGCGCGAGATCCCCTACAACGAGGAAACGGGCGCCAGTCCCTACGAGGTCATGGCCGGCCACATGCCCAACTCCTACGACGAAGCCGTCATCATCTGCGACCACGATGGACGCGTGTCCGACTACTTCGCCTATGCCACTGGCTTGGCAGACCTCGAGGGCATCCGCGAGGTGTCCGTTGACCTTATGATGGGCAAGGATGTCCGCATCCCGGGCCTTGATGACGCATATTCCTTCGAGAGGCTGTTGGGACTCGAGTTTGGCATCGTGCCCCAGAGCGACTACTACTACAAGGGTGACGGAGGCTGGGACCTTGCCAATGGCAACGCCAGGCGCATGAAGGACGTCCTCGCAAGCGCCCCGAAACTCAGGATCGTCGGCGTCGTGCGTGCGTCTGACAAGATAGCCAGTGTCCCCGAGGTAGGCGCCATAGGCTACAGTTCCGAGCTTATCCCGTGGATCATAGATCACAACAGCTCGAGCGAGATAGCGCGTCAGCAGGCGGGCAGCCCCAATGTAGACGTCTTCACCGGAGTGGACTTCGCGTCCGAGTCGAGGGGTTCCAACCGCGCGATGGAGGCAGAGCGTACCAGAAATGCGCTCCTCTCGGCCGTCGACAGCTCCCTGCTCTCGCAAAGAAAGCTCGACTACCTCAAGAGCCTCAATGACGAGCAGGTCATGGCCCTGGGCGATCGCTTTAAGGACTACTTTGACGCCTCAGGCAGACTCTATGTGTCGCAGGATGACGTGCGCAAGGTCGCCGCGCTTCCTGACGACCAGTTCACGGCCATCATCGAGTCATATGCACCCGCAACCCTGAATCATGCCTATCAAGAGAACATGGACAAGCTCGGTGTGGCCGACTTGCACGAGCCGACATCAATCCAGATCTTCCCATCAAGCGTGGAGGGGCGCGAGCAGATTATCCGTGAGCTTGACTCCTATAACGCCACCCTCGCAGACGGTGAGGCACCCGTGACCTATGCCAGCCTCAACCAGGCCGAGGTCGATCAGGTAACGAGCGTCATCAACCTCGTGAGCTGGGCACTTATCATCCTCATGATCTTGGCCTTGGGACTGAGCGCCATCATGATCTTTTCGGTGACATCCGTGGCTGTCATCGAACGGCGCCGAGAGATCGGCATCCTGCGCGCGCTGGGAGCATCGAGGCGTGATGTCGTCTTACTGTTCTGCTGGGAAAACGTAACCGTGGGGATGTGCGCGGGCATCCTCGGCGCACTCTTTGCCCTGTTGCTGTCTGTCCCGCTGTCCCTCGTCATCCAAAGTCTGACGAAAGAGGCAGCTCTGGTATCCCCCTCACCGCTTATCATCCCCGTCTCGGTGGTAGTGGGGATGACGTTAAGTCTCGTCTCGGGCCTTACGCCCACCTTGCGTGCGACACAAACGGACCCTGCCCACGCGCTCAGACAGGGCTGACGCACGGGACTGACCTAAGTTCACCTACAACTCGCCGAGGATCCACCCGAGAAGCTTACCTCTCCGGGCAAACTCCAGGCAAAGTTCCCGGGCGGCTGCCCTTGGACTGCCGCCCGGGAACTCATGGCTACTCTGCGGAGGTCTCCTCAACGGGCGCGACCTCGGCCGTCGCCTCGGTGGCCTCCACAGCTCCGGCCTCGGGTGCCTCGGGGGCCTTGGCAGCGTCCGCCTCAACAGTCTTGGCCTCGGACCTCTTGGCGTACTCAGCGGCACGCTTGGCCTTCTCGGCAGCCTTGGCCTCCTTGGCGGCCTTCTTCGCGGCAGCAGCCTCGGCGGCCTTCGCGGCCTTCTCGGCCTTGGCCTCCTGGGCCCTCTTGAGCTGGGCTGCGGCGGCACCACCAAACTTGTCAGAGAAGCGCTGGACACGCCCACCGGTGTCAACGAGCTTTTGCTGGCCGGTATAGAAGGGATGGCACTTGTCACAGAGATCTATGGTCATCTCGCTCTTCGTGGAGCGGGTGACCCAGGTGTTGCCACAGGTGCAACGAACGGTGCATTCCACGTACTTGGGATGGATACCTTGCTTCATGTTTGGAACTCCCTTGGTTGGCCTGGTTTCCGACCAGGCGAGGATGGTACGCCCTTGGGGCCTTCCCTTAGGCTTCGAGCCGTATCACTGTATCAGATTTGTTCGCTCATGCCGATGCAGACGTAGTCAGATTGTGAAGACGGGGTGCAGAGCGCTAAGCTAGACGCAAAATAGAAGCGCTCTTGATCACCTGGCGCCGGCACGTAGCGCCCCGCACTGGCTGGAGACCAGCATGCTTCTCACAGTGGACATCGGCAACACGCAGACGACGCTTGGGCTCTTTAATGAGGCAGGACAGCTCCTGCGTCAGTGGCGCATGGCATCGGACAAGACCGACACGGCTGACGAGCTGCACGAGAGGCTCTTCGGCTACTTTTTGATGCTTGGCCTCGACCTCGCGGACGTGAGGCACGTGGCCATCGCCAGCGTGGTGCCCGTGCTGACACGAGAGTGGCACTACATGCTCGGCCATATCCTCGAGCAAGAGGACGTGCTCACGGTTGATGCGACGCGCGACTGCGGGATCAAGATCGCCATGCCAGACCCGCGCCAGGTCGGTGCCGACCGCATCGCCAACGCAGTGGCTGCGCGGGCATCCTATGGGGCGCCGGTCATCGTAGTCGACTTTGGAACGGCAACGAACATCGACGTCGTGGATGGGTGCGGTGCCTTTCGGGGAGGTGCCATCATGCCGGGCCTCATGCTCTCGGCACGCGCGCTCTTCTCGCAGGCGGCACGCCTCTCGAGCGTGAGCCTCGTCGTGCCAGCGCACGCCTTGGGCACCGACACCGAGACGGCCGTGCAGTCAGGGATAGTGATAGGTGCGGCGGCACAGGCAGAGGGCCTCGTCAGGCGCATCGTGGGCGAGCTGAGGGCGGAGGATCCCGGACTGAGCAAGGTGCCAATCGTGGGCACTGGGGGCCTTGTGCGGGAGATCGCGCGGGCGACAAATCTGTTTGATGCCCTCGATCCCGACCTCACCGTACGGGGCATCTACCAGATATGGGAGCATCGCGCCAAGAAACGCGAGGGCTAGGCTGGTAGGGGTGCACGGCAGGCTCTGTCCACCCGGTCACACCTGAACCGCCGCCGCACCATCGCGACCCTCGCTACTCCTCCCGCCAATCGAGCTCACCAAGCTCGGAGACCACATGGCCCACACGCTCCTCTGGAGCATAGACGGGAACGCCCGCATGCATCAGGAAGCGCACCGGATCATGCAGGAGATCCTCCATCGGAACGAGGACGTAGTCCCTCTCGCCCAGATGCGGGTGAGGCAGCGTGAGCCTCTTGCCCGCATGCTGCTCCCCCTCGACGAAGACGAGGTCACAGTCAATGGTGCGAGGCCCGTGACCGGCGAGCTTGGGATCGCGCACACGCTTGAGCTCATCCTCCACGCCGAGCAGGGCATCGAGCAGCACGAGCGGATGGAGCTCCGTGCGAATCTCCGCTACGGCATTGGCAACCGGCGTCGCGATGTTGTAGGCCGGCTCGGTCTCGTACGCACGGCTCACCAAGACAACCCGGGTAAGCGGAATCTTGTTGATGAGCTTGACCGCATGGGTAAGGTTACCCACGCGGTCACCAACGTTCGACCCAAGTGACACGAAGGCCTGACGCGCGTCGGCCTTGGCGACGGACCAGTAGCCATTGATGGCCTGCACCGTCGCCGCAACGTCATGCACACGCACGATACGCGAGCCGTCCTCTATGGCAGAGAGGCACATGCCGACGCTGGCCGCATCCCGCTCCCGTGCCTCCCGGATGCCCGACACCGCACCGACCGAGCGCTTGCGCGAGAGGGCAGTGATGACCGGATAGCCCATGGAGACGAGCTTTCTCGTGGCTCGCTCGATGACGATGTCCTCATCGGCAGACTTGTCAAAGCCAGGACCAGGATCTATACAGATGCGATCGTGACTCACGCCGGCACGCATGAGCGTGCGGGCCTGGTCGCCCAGAAAGCCCATGACCTCACGCATGAGAGGGGCCTCCTCGGGCAGGGTGAAGCGGCGCGTGCTGGTGGGTACCGTGCGCGGCTGTACCGGGCGACGCGAACGGAGGCGCGGGGAGTCGAGCGTCACGGAACGACGGGTACTCACGCCTCTGATCTTGCTCCAATGCATGATGATGCAGCCGCAGTTCGACTCGGCCGCCACGCGCGCCATTGCAGGATCACTAAAGCCCGAGACGTCGTTGATGATGGAGACACCAAGACGCACCGCAATCTTGGCGATGGCGGCATGACGGGTGTCAATGGACACGATCGCCGTGGGAGCCTCCGCGAGGATACCGCGAATGACGGGAATGACGCGATTGCCCTCCTCCTCGGGATCTACGGGCGTATGACCCGGACGCGTTGACTCACCGCCCACGTCGATGATATCGGCGCCCTCATCGAGCATCTGGAGCGCCCGGGCAATGGCCGCCTGCGGATCGAGGTTCTCCCCACCATCCGAGAAGGAATCTGGCGTGACGTTAAGGATGCCCATGACGCGCGGACGCGTCAGTGACAGCTCATGTCTGCCACAGCACCAGATTGAGTAATCCTCTCGAAGCATGGGTCGAACCTCCCGGGGCAAGGATGCCGCGCACCGTGCACAACAGCACAATTGTCTCACTGATTGTAGCTTCTTACACCCCTATCGCAAAATCACGATGCCCCGGACCACCTCACGCCCATTCGACGCGAGCCAAGCGCGCATGCCCGTCACTACCAATCGAACGCCCCTGCGATGTCACAGTCGCACACGAGGTCTGCCCGACCATCCTGCGGGGTTCCCCCCATGTTGCATATCACGAGGTCATCCCCAGAGAAGTACTGCACGAGCCCTGCGGCTGGATACACGACGAGCGACGTCCCGCCGATGATTAGCATGTCACAGTGCGAGATGGCGTCCACTGCAGCCACGATGTCCCTCTCGTCGAGCGCCTCCTCATAGAGCACCACGTCGGGCTTCACGCGACCACCACAACTCTCGCAGACAGGCACACCCTCGGTTGACAGCACCCATTCCTGCGAGTAGACGGTACCGCAGCTCTGGCAGACGTTGCGGTGTGTTGAGCCATGCAGCTCTATCACATGCTTGGAGCCCGCCGCCTGGTGCAGGCCATCGATGTTTTGCGTGATGACGGCGCTCAGCTTGCCCTCAGCCTCGAGCTGAGCGAGCTTCTTGTGCGCCTGGTTGGGACGGGCCTCGGGCGCGCACATCATCTTGCGGTAGAAGTCGAAGAACTCCTCGGGGTGTTGTAGGTAGAAGTGGTGACTCAGCAGCTCCTCGGGCGAGTAGCTGGTCGAGAAGTGCTGGTTGTAGAGGCCGGTGGGACTCCTGAAGTCAGGTATGCCGCTTGCCGTCGAGACACCCGCACCACCAAAGAAAACCACGTCTTTCGCCCGCTCGACCCTCCCTCTGAGCTGCTTTGCCGCCTCAGCCGCGTTGGTGATCGTCTGTGCCATACCCGCCTCCCGTCATAGCCTTCACTTCCAGTATCCTACCGCGCCTCGAGCGAACGCGTCGCGGGCATTCGACGGTTTTGCGCAGACGGCAGCCCCCTCGTCGAGGAAATTGGGGAAACTGTAGACAACAAGACCGAGGAAGAGAGGCCTTATCCCATGACAGCACTCGACACCAACATATCGGACTGCGCCCTCGTCTTCGAGGGTGGCGGCTATCGCGGTGCCTATACGGCAGGGTTTGCCCGCGTCCTCCTCGAGCAACAGTTCCACTTCGGCTTCGTGTGCGGCCTCTCTGCGGGGGCAAGCCACACCGTCGATTACACCTCACGCGACCTGCATCGAACACGCGCGGCGTTTCTCGCTCGGAAGCCAGCGGGCGTGCAGATTGGCGGCATACGGTCGATCGTCCAGGGCACGGGCCTCTTCAACGCCGATTACCTCTATGCGGGTTGCGTCGAGGACGGCTTTCTGCCCTTTGACTGGGAGACGTTTTGCGCAAACCCCGCTCAGATTCGCATTCAGACGTTCGAGCGTGACACCGGCAGAACCGTAACGTTTGGCAAAGAGGACATGCCGGATGTCATGACCATGATCAACCTCGTGCGCGCAAGCTCCACCCTGCCGGGCGCCATGAAGCCGCTTCCCGTAAACGGCAGGGTACTGCTGGACGGTGGCTTGGGCAAGGGGGCCGGCATCCCTGTCAGACTGGCTGAGGAGGCGGGTTACCGACGTTTCTTCTTTGTGGCGACGCGTCCTAAGGGCTATCGCAAGCAACCCCCCACCAAGCGCGAGCTGCGCATGCAGAGCCTCGTCTCACGCGACTACCCCTATCTGCGCAACGCCATGCTCACCCGCTGGGAGCGCTACAACGAGGAACTCGCCCGCGTGGAGCGGCTCGCACGGGAGGGGCGCTGCCTCATCGTCTATCCCGACGCCATGCCCGTCGAGAGCGACACGCTGAGCACGGCAAGGCTGATCGAGGCCTACGACCGGGGTCACGCGCAGGGCATGCGCGACCTGCCGATATGGCGCGAGTTTCTCTTTGGGTCCGCCGACGCGGGACCGCATCCCGATCCCGCCGCGATTCAGGCCCAGATCCGCGAGGCGGATGGTGATGACGGATACATCGTCATCGAGCCGTAGGCATGGCCTGTGCGAGAGACCACACACGCAAAGGGATGGAGGACCCTCCCTGACCTCAGACGGTAGGGTATGAGGCCCGGGGTTGCCGCAAGAAAGTCAGGCGCACCCAGACCGTCCCTGTCAACCAGACACGACTTCCCAGCAGAAGGAGACATTGTGAGCGATACGCCCAGTACCCCCACGACCGACTCAGACACCGACGCGCGCGAGCTCACGCTCGTATCGTGGAACGTAAACGGCCTGCGCGCCGTACTCAAGAAGGAGCCAAGCTTTGCCGAGGTCTTTAACTCCTGCTCGGCAGACGTCTTCGCCATCCAGGAGACCAAGCTCCAGGAGGGGCAGGTGGACCTTGACATCCCGGGCTACGTGCAGACCTGGAGCTTCGCCAAGCGCAAGGGCTACTCGGGCACGGCGGTCTTCAGCAGGGAGGAGCCCCTGCAGGTGGTGCGCCAGATAGGATCTCCCGTGGCAGAGGACGAGGGTCGCGTCTGCGCCTTAGAGTTCACAGGCTACTGGTTCGTGAATGTCTACACGCCTAACTCGAAGAACGGTCTGGCTCGCCTCGACGAGCGCATGCTGTGGGACGAGCGCTACCGTAGCTTCCTGGCCGGACTCGCCAAAGAGAAGCCGGTCGTGAGCTGTGGGGACTTCAACGTCGCACACGAGGAGATAGACCTCAAGAACCCCGACACCAACCACCAGAACGCTGGTTTCTCGGATCAGGAGCGCGAGGGCTTCACGCGCCTTCTGGACGCTGGCTTCACGGACAGCTTCCGTAAGCTCTATCCCGATCGAGCGGATGCCTACAGCTGGTGGAGCTACCGCATGCGCGCCCGCGAGAGAAACGTGGGCTGGCGCATCGACTACTTCCTTGTGAGCGACGACGCGGCTGGTCGCATTACGGGGGCATCCATACTCGATGATGTCTACGGCAGCGACCACTGTCCCGTGGAGCTACGCATCAGGCTGTAGGGCCGTGGCGCGGGCGCGGGGCGGGCACTCGCACGCGACCGTTCGTGCTCCTCAGGGCGTGGGCGGCGCAACGAAGGCAGGGGTATGCGGGCACGCTCACGCGCGACTCACGGCACAACGGCGCGACGTAGCGCCTCAAGGAAGCTGTCCGCGTCCGTTGTCGCGATGAGCTCCTGCGGAAAGTGCAGGTCCTCAAGCAGGCCGCGCACCCGCCCAAGGCGACCAACGTCGTAGCTGATGTGGGCATCGGAGCCCGTCGAGACCATGCAGCCAAGCTCGGCCGCCCGACTCGCGATCGCACGACACGAGGCCGCAGCCTCGGTATGGTTGACAAGGGTGGCCTCGTTTATCTCGACCATCTTGCCATGCTCCCTGGCAGACATGAGCACGGCGTCAACGTCAAAGGGAACTCCCGATCGTCCCAGATGGCCCAGGATGAGGACCTTTGGGTCCTCGAGCGCCCGTAGGTACATCTCGGTGGTCTTCGCGAACGTCGCGCCCCTGGTGAAGTCATCGTTGTGAACCGAGGCGATCACGTAGTCACAGTCTTTGAACACGCACTCCTTGAGCGTGGTGGACTCGGGAAGGAGCGTGCCGTTTATCTCCCGCTCGACCGCAACGTCCCAGCCAAAGAGGTGACCCTCGAGGTCCACGATGTCCGCCTCACAGCCATGCAGCAGGCGTACACCACACCACTCGCGTGGCCAACAGTGGTAGTTGATAAAGTGCTGATGGTCGCGCAGGTCATGCACATGCGCCCGCCTCGTGTCTTCGACCTCAGGAAACAACATCGACGAGTAGTGGTCGGTGGAGCCAAGGAGCCCTATGCCCAGCTCGGCGGCAGCCCGGACGTTCTCCTCGACGGTGGAGTAGGCATGGCGCGAGTAGATCGTGTGCGTATGTGTGTCGCAGCGTATGTGAAGCATGAACGTCCCCCTCGGCTATAGCGCACGGCATCGGGGCGAGGCACCCTGTTCTTGTGCCTCACCGATACCTCCTACGATACAGCAGCAGAGACGTTCGAGATGTCCAACAGACCGACGGTCGTTCCTGCTGCCCCGTACCTGAGTCAGACTGACCCGACGCCAACGGTCTGACCCGACAGCGAGGGAGCATGGAGTAATCGCTAGGGGCTACGTCTAGAAGAGGCTTCGTGAGTTCGTGTGGGTGGGTAGTTGCGTCACCGCCCTGGCGGCGTGGGCGTCACCGCCAGGACGGCGTGGGCCTCACCGCCAGGGTGACGACACAGAGTGTACACAGATCGGTGGAAATGGCCCCCTCGGCGCCGTTTTGGGGCATTTGTGTACACTATTGGGCCGTGGGCTTGGGTTGTGGGTAGCCTTGGGATCGCAATAGTGTACACAAATGGG
>ERZ772967.430-NODE-430-length-34056-cov-79.340372_pt1 | contig 34056 bp, 23 predicted proteins | sample MGYA00511677_ERZ772967 | MGnify/ENA primary metagenome ERZ772967 (study PRJEB29015, sample SAMEA2737931) | human oral metagenome | biome: human oral; feature: human-associated habitat; material: dental | place: China | collected 2146 ...
CGGGGCGCGTGTTCAGTATCGAGAAGGTCGAGGAAGAACTGCTTCGGGGAGACGACGAGCTCGCTAAGTGGGCGCAGGGGCATCATAGTTTCTTCCGGCAGCTGGACCAGAGGACGACGCAGTACTTTTCGAGATTGTCCGAGTGGGTGCGCTCGCAGAACTTCAGGCCCGCGGCGCTACACGAGTTCACGGCTGAGGTCGCCGACTACCTCTTGGTCGCCTTCGCCGCAGCCCATTCGTGCACATTGGTCACGAACGAGGTGCCGGTTAAACTGCCATGACGAATAATATAGTGTGATTAAAGCAGATTCGTGTCGTTGATTTGTTGTAGAGTTGGTGGTCGGTTATTTATGGGAGGCCCGCTGTAGGGGCTGCTCTTTTCGTGAGATGTTTGACTGCTGGTTCCAGTGTCGTTTATCGTCGTCTCTTCTGTTGTCGGCGTTGCGCGTGAGTCTTCCGGGTCAGGACTGGAACCAGCGCCGCCTGGCCCCGGTCCACACCGGCCACGCCGGCAACCTCAATGTCTCCAGGCTCACCGCCACCCAGCGCCAGGAGGTGGCCGGGGTGCTCTCCCGACTACCGTCGGACTAGGGACTGCCCATCGGGCTTGCGGTCGTGGCGCGTCGGTAAGACCGTGAGTGGGGCCCGCAACAACCACGGTCCGGCGCCTCATCTTCTGCTTGCCCTGGACCAGTCCACGGGCACGGTCCTGACCCAGCAGCGGGTGGCTGTCAAGTCCAACCAGAGGTCCCCTCCCTGAGCGAGCTGCTCGAACCCTTCGACCTGGACGGGGTGGTGGTCACCGCTGATGCGATACGCATTCAGGTGGACACCGCTGAGTGGATCGTAGGCCCGGGTGGTCACTACCTTCTGACGGTCAAGGGCAGCAAGCACGTCGAGGAGCTTACCCGGGTCTGCTCTCTGCTCATGACCGATGCCCGGCCCGAGGCCGTCGCAGCCTGGATCCAAGGACACGGGGGAATCGAGAGCCGGCTCCACGTCGGTCCGTGATGTCGTCTTCGACGAAGACCGCCACCAGCTGCGCATCCACAACGGCCCCTTTGGTCTCGGCCGCCCCGCGCAACCTGGCCACCCGGCCTCATTTGGCTGGCCCACGGCCTCCGAGCCGCTATCGCCTCAACTACCAGATTCCTGCCACGACGCCCCAAACGAGCCAACAAGCTACTCACTCGACCAACCACCTGAACCGACTTTGCCGACCCCCTGGGAGCCGGGCGATAACGTCGCCAGCACGTCCCCTCACGTACTTCGCCGCTTACCTCCATGCTGTACACCTCAAACAGGCGAAGCATCGGTTCAAGGGTTGAAGTACTGTCCTCGTACTGCCTTTCGGCCGACTCCCGCCGCCGTCACCTCTCTCCGCGCACGGCCCACCAGGAGCGCAGCGCCTGCCGCGCCGGCTTCTCACCGAGCGGCCCCCGCTCCATGCGCAGGTCCAGCAGAAAGCGATAGGTCTCGCCCACGACCGGCCCGGGCTTCACCACGAGCTCGGCCATGATCTGCGCCCCGTCGAGATCCGGACGGATGGAGGCCAGTTCCTCCGCCTCGCGCAGCACCGCGATCCGCGCCTCCAGATCGTCGTAGGCGGCGTCGGGCATGCGGCCTTGCGCCTGTTGCGAGTGGCGACGTCCGCGCGCATGAGCCGGTGAAGACGTTCCAGCAGCGGCCCGGCATCGATCACGTAGCGTCGCACCGCCGAGACCGACCAGGCGGCGTCGGCTTCTATCGGGCGCTCAGCTTCGAGGTTGGTTCCGCCCCGTCGGACTCGCGTTGGCCGGGGCGCCGCCGCTATCCCTGCGTACTCCGGCGGCCGGGGCGCGAATCATAATCCTTACCTGGACGAGAGCCTGCCGGTGGGGACCTCCTTGTCCCGCCGGTCTTTCAGGCTGCGCGCCAGGGCGTGGTCCGGCAGGGCTGGGGAGAGGCGATCGGTTCCGGTAGCGGGAGTGCAATATGCTGGTGCCGTGGGTCGTTTCCGCATAGATGACGCTTCAGCGCTCATCCATGCTGCGCGTTTGGACGCGGAGCTCACACAGGCTCAGCTGGCTCAGCGTGCTGGACTAAGTCAGTCGATCTTGGTGCAGCTGGAGTTTGGGACTCGTGCGGTGCCCGATGAGTTGCTCGAGAGGGTACTGAGGGCCGCTGACTACCGGCCGTCACTTCCACTTACCATGCAGGCCGACGAGATCATCGCTTGCGCTGAGTCTCATGGCCTGAGCAATCCTCACGTTTTCGGATCATCCGTCCGAGGGGAGGATGATTTCGATTCGGACATCGATCTCCTCGTCACCCCGTCGACCGGTACTGATCTGTTCGACCTGGCCCTGTTCGTCGATGACGTTGAGCGACTCATTGGCTTCCCGACCAACGAGGTATCCGACGCGCAGGACGGGCACCCGAGTGCGTGGCAGGCGCCCTCCGACCCGGCTCCCGATGGGCGCACTGTCGCCGGGAGCCGGCGGCGGGATGGCACTGCGCTGGACCCTCGGGGCGCTCGCGATCGCCGTCGTCGCCGTGGGAGTCGCCGCGCTGGCCGAGGGGGCGCCGTTCTCGGAGGGCGTTGCCACCCGCGGCTCGTTCGCCCACGTGCCGGTCCTGATCGCGACCGCCTCGCTGCTCGTGATCGTCACGTGCAGAACGGCTGTCGATGCGTACGCCGAGGGCTTTCAGCCAGCGATTCTTCTGCGGATCGCCGTCGTGCTCGGCTGCCTGGCCCTGGCGTGGCCGGCCGTGCTGCTCGCGCTCGCGACGAGCGCCCCGGCCCTGGACGTCCGATGGAGGTCGGGGCGCCGTGCGGGCGCGGGCGTCCCGATACGGGTAAGGCGCGGGCGTCGCTGGCCGTGCGGGCGCGGGCGTCCCGATACGGGTAAGGCGCGGGCGTCGCTGGCCGTGCGGGCGCGGGCGTCCCGGGTCGCTGAGAGGGCCGGCGGGTGCGTGGCCCCGGACCTCCGGCCCCCGGCGCTCTCCCCGCGCTCAGGCCTCCAGGGCCCCGATCGCCGGGGCTCCGTCGGTGAAGGGGGCCAGACCCCGGTCGCTGTACCACTTGGCGGCCCGGCGCAGGGTGAGGTGGCTCGTGAGCGAGAGAACCGCTCCGGAAACGACCGCGAAGGCGACCACATCCCCGAGCCGGTAGGTCAGCAGCTGGTCCTTCTTGGGAGCCGACCTGCCCGTCACGGCCTTCCAGCCGGCGGCGACGACCTTCTCCGCGACGATGCCGGAGGCGAGCAGTGTCAGGGCCGAGGTTGCCTTCCACGCGAAGTCGTTCTGCTTGCTGTCGGTCATGGTGGCTCCGTTCCTCCGATTCGTGCGCCGACGACGGCGCGCCCCGCGGGACTGCGGGGGCGCTTCAGCGCCGATCATGCCTCACTCGCCGGTTCGGCGCGACGGCCGACGGCGCGGCGCCGGTGTCCGCGCATGGCGCGGGGCGGCTCCGCCTCAGGAATCTCATGGAATTTCAGGTGCGCCCGGTAGTGTACGACCATGAGCACTGGGAAGCCGAGGACGCCTCTGCGCTCGATCCAGGCGAAGAACTACCGATCCTTCGTCGATGTCGAGGTCGAGTTCGGGTCCTTCTCCGTCCTTGCCGGTCCCAACGGCTCCGGCAAGTCCAATCTGCTCTCCGTTCTTCAGCTGGTGAGGGACACCGCCCGCACGGACATCCCCACCGCCGTCGATCAGCACGGCGGATACGAGCAGCTGCACCGGGCCACCGGCGATGCCGGCCCGATCGAACTCACGATCAAGGCCGAGGTCACGGAGAACGCCTCCTCCGGGGCGCCGGACGAGTACATTCTCACCCTCGACAAGGACGACGCCGGTATTCGGCGGACGGAGGACTTCCAATACAAGCGCACCGCCGGCCGTGGACGACGGCTCGGTTTCGCCCTCGAGGGCGTGGATGCGGTGAAGGTGCAGGGGAACAGGAGCAATAAGACGAGTTCCCTGACGCTGACCGACGCCGCGTCCTCCGGCCTGGGGACCTTCGCCCGGATCAACGCGCACTGGCTCGGCGAGGGCCCCAGCCGGTTCGTCTCCTTCCTCTCCTCGATCCGTTATCTGGATCCCGACGTCCCCGCCGCACGCCGGCCCAGCCGCTTCGATCAGAGGCGCCTCGCTCCGGGGGCGGCGAACCTGTCAGCCGCGCTTCAGCAGATCTACGACGCAGCCCCGGACGCCTTCAGGGAACTCGTTCGTGATCTGAGGCAGTGCCTGCCGGGTCTCGACTCCGTCGGTTTCGAGACTCGTGGAGGGGACGCCCACGTGGTTGTCGCGGAGCTCCACGAGAATGGATTGCGCAGGCCGATCGAGCTCGCCGACGCCTCCTTCGGCACGGTGCGCATGCTCGCGCTCCTCACCGCTCTCCACGACCCGGATCCTCCGAATCTCACCGTCATCGAGGAGGTCGACCACGGCCTGCATCCCTATGCCCTGGACGTTCTTGTGGATCGGATGCGGGAGGCGTCCGGGCGGACCCAGATCATCGCGGCGTCGCATTCGCCGACCCTCGTCAACCGGCTCGAGTCCGAGGAGCTCATCCTGTGCGACCGGGATCCCGAGACCGGCGAGTCCGTGATCCCCGTGCTCACGGCTGGCCAGCTCGCGGCCAGCCGGGGAACGAGCGGTCGAGGTCTGGGGGAGCTCTGGTACTCCGGAGTCCTCGACGGAGTGCCGAGCGTTGGCTAGGAGGAGCTCTGTCATTCTTGTCTTCGGTGAAGGCGGTCGGGGAAAGGCGGGTAGGAGTAGTTATGACGCGCAAGCGATCAGGGCGCTCATCCCGGCCCTGGCTCCGGGGGTGAATGACTCGTATGACATCAAGGTCATCAAAGATCCGCCTTCGCTGACCAGAGGGGCTTCGAGCGAGTCGGTGCGCAGCTGGATGGATGACATCGGAGATACGATCGCGGCTCAGGAGGCTTCCCGGCCGGTCCACGCCGTCCTCGTCCACCAGGATGCCGACGGGAAAGATGGTGAAAGGCGTCGGGAAACCCTCCAGGCCCAGTTGGATGAGATGAGAACTGCGCACAATTTCGGGTACTCGACAAGTAGAAGAAAGAAAAAGAAAGGTCCCATTCCCTGTCCATGGCGCGTCTGCGCCGTCGTCCCGGTTCAGATGACCGAGGCGTGGTGGCTGCTCTTCCCGGATTCTATTCGGGCGTTGAATCCTGGCGCATGGCGTGATCTCAAGCTCCCGACGGGAGCGGTTGAGAATCACAACGACCCGGCCGCTCTTCTGACCTCGCGGACGGATAAGCACACTCGGGGAAGAAGAAATACATCAAGTCCGAGTCTCCCGCGATCGCGGATCTCATTGCACGACGCATCACCGCCGGAAAGGAGCCGGACAAACCTGCGCGCCCGTCGTCCCCGTCGTGGAATCGATTCGTGGACGACGTCCGCGCTCTCGCGCAGAATCAGCCTCCCGCCGCCCGGGCGCTGATCGTCTAAACTCGACCCACCACGACAGGGGAGCGCCCGACGTCGGCGGGGCCGGGGCCCGGTCCCACTCCGACGACCACGGTGCTGAGAGTGCGGGCGACCGCAGACCCTCGAACCTGATCCGGCCAGCACCGGCGAAGGAAGTCGAGTCGAATCTCCTCGGACGCGGCTCCGGCCTCGGCCGCCGCGCCCGGGCCCTCCCGGAATCCGCCCAGGAGGAACCATGACCACCACCCGCCCCGCCCGTCTCACCGCTTCCGCCGGCGGATCCGGCGCGCTGCCGCGCCGCACCGTGGTGTCCGCGGGCGCGGCCACCGCCGTCGGCCTGGCGCTCGCGGCCTGCGGCTCCAAGGACGCGGGCGGCGACACCGCCGGCGGCGACGGCAAGACCGTCACCGTCGTCACCCACGACACTTTCTCCGTGCCCGACGACCTCGTCAGCGCCTTCCAGAACGACACCGGCTGCGCTCTGGAGCTGGTCGCTTCCGGCGACGCCGGCGAGTTGACCAACAAGCTCGTCCTGACCAAGGACGCCCCGCTGGGCGACGCCTTCTTCGGCGTGGACAGCTTCTTCGCCTCCCGCCTCCTGGAGGAGGACGTCCTCGACACCTCCGCCGCAGTCGCCCTGCCCGCCGGCGCCGACCAGTACGTCCTGTCCGACACCCCGGCCCTGACCCCCATCGACTTCGGCGAGGTCGCCGTCAACGTCGACACCGCCTGGTTCGCCGAGCACGGCGCCGCCCCGCCGGCCGCGTTCGAGGACCTGACCGAGCCCGAGTACAAGGACCTGCTCGTCGCCATCAATCCCTCGACCTCCTCCGTGGGGCTGGCCTTCCTGGTGGCCACCGTCAACCATTTCGGGACGGCCGAGACCGGCGGCTTCGCCGACTACTGGAAGCAGTTGGCGGCCAACGGCGTCACGATCGATTCGGACTGGTCGAACGCCTACTACACCGATTTCTCCGGCGGAGGGGAGGGCGGCGTTCACCCGATCGTCGTGTCCTACTCCTCCTCGCCCGCCGCCACCGTCACCGCCGACGGCTCTGCCACCACCACCGCCTCGCTGCCGACCACGGCCATCCGCCAGGTCGAGTACGCCGGGGTGCTGGCCGGCGCGGCCAATCCGGAGGGAGCCAAGATGTTCCTGACGTGGCTGTTGTCCACGGCGGTGCAGAGCACCTTCTCGGAGAACATGTACGTCTACCCGATCAACCCCGATGCGACGGTGAGTGAGTCGATGACGACGTTCGGCGCCGCGTCGAACTCCCCGATCATCGCCGACGCCGCCGAGGTCTCCGCCAACCGCGAGGCCTGGCTGGCCGCGTGGACGCAGGCCGTCGGCGCGTGAACGGGTCGCGCGCGCACGCCGGCCCACCCGGCCCACCCGGCTCGACTGAGCCGGCAGAGTCCGCTCGCCCCGCCGGGGGGCGAGCGGGCCCGCGGCCGGGCGCGGGGGAGCGGGCGGGCTGGACCCTCGCCGTCGGACTGCCCCTGGCCTTCCTCACCGTCTTCTTCGCCCTCCCCGTGGCGACCCTCGTCGCCCGCGGCCTGGCCCCGGGCGGCCGCCCCGACCTCGGCGGTGTCGTCGAAGTCCTCGCGCGCGAGCGCACCTGGCGGGTCATCCGCGCCACCCTCATCCAGGCCACCGCCGCCACCGCCGTGTGCGTCGTGCTGGGCGTGCCCGGGGCCGCCGTGCTCTACCGGCGCTCCTTCCCCGGCCGCGGCCTGCTGCGCACCGTCGTCATCGTGCCCTTCGTGCTGCCCGGCGTCGTCGTCGGCATCGCCTTCCACGCTCTGCTCACCGCCGGCGGCCCCCTGGACGGCACGACGACGGCGGTCGTCGCCGCCATGGTCTTCTTCAACTACGGCCTGGTCGTGCGCACCGTCGGCACCATGTGGGCGCGACTGGATCCGCGCGCCGTCGAAGCCGCCCGCACCCTGGGGGCCTCGCCCTGGCGGGCCTGGCGCACTGTCACCCTGCCGAGCCTCGTCCCCGCCATCGCCTCGGCCGCCTCCGTCGCCTTCTTGTTCTGCGCCACCGCCTACGGGGTCGTCCTGGTCCTGGGCGGGAGCGGCACGGGCACCATCGAGACCGAGATCTACATCCTGACCGCCCAGGACCTCGACCTGCGGGCCGCCGCGGTCCTGTCGATCCTCCAACTGGTCGTCATCGCCGTCGCCCTGTCAGCGGCCGAGCGTGCTCGTCGCGCCTGCCAGACGGGCCTCGCCCTGCGCCTGGACGTGCCCGCGCGCAGGCTGGGCGGCGGCGACCTGCCGGCTCTGGCCCTCACCCTGGCGGTCGTGGTCGGCCTGCTCATCGGGCCGATCGCCGTCCTGGCGGCTCGGTCCCTGCGACGCGCGGGGCGGTGGACGACGGCGAACTACACGGACCTGTCGACCACCGGCGGGCGCAATGCGCTGAGAGTCACCGTATGGGAGGCCGCCGCGAATTCGCTGCGGGTGGCGGTGACGGCCGCCCTCATCGCTCTGGCCGTGGGCGCGGCCGTCAGCCTCGTGGTCTCGCGCCGACCGCGGAGCCGGGTGCTCGCCCGGGGCCTGGCCCTGCTCGACGCCGTCTTCATGCTGCCCCTGGGGGTGAGCGCCGTGACGGTCGGCTTCGGCTTCCTCATCACGCTCGCCCGCCCGCCGCTGGCACTGACCCGCAGCTGGTGGATCCTGCCGTTGGCCCAGGCGGTCGTGGCCGTGCCGCTGGTGGTGCGCACCCTCCTGCCGGCGCTGAGGGCCATTGATCCGCGTCAGCGCGAGGCCGCCGCCGCGCTCGGCGCGGGTCCGGGCCGGGTCCTGGCCACCGTCGACGGGCCGCACCTGCTGCGCGCCGGCGGTCTGGCGGCGGGCTTCGCCCTGGCCACGAGCCTGGGGGAGTTCGGGGCGACGTCGTTCCTGGCGCGGCCCCGAACCCCTACTCTGCCGGTGGTCCTCTACCGTCTTATCGGCTCGCCCGGTGCCCAGAATCAGGGGATGGGCCTGGCGGCCGGCGTCGTCCTGGCGGCGGGGACCGCTGGAATCATGCTGGCCTGCGAGCGGCTCCAGACCGCTCGCCCGGGCCGCGGACGGGAGGGGATCGATGACCGGCATGAGTGAGACCGGCGCGACCGGCGGGGCCCCGGGGCCCGGCGACGAGAGCTCCGGCGCGGGCACGGGGGCCGAGGAGGCCGGCGGGCCCGGCGCCGGCGGGGTCGGCGCGGCGGGGGGTCCGCCGCTGTCCGAGGGCCTGAGCGTGCGCGGCCTCAGGGTCGTCTACCGGGGCGGGCGCGGCGCGGCCCCGGTCACCGCCGTCGACGGCGTCGATCTGGATGTGGCCCGCGGCGAGACAGTGGCCCTCCTGGGGGCCTCCGGCTGCGGGAAGTCCTCGTTGCTGCGCGCCGTCGCCGGCCTGGAGGATCTGGCCGGGGGGACGGTCGCGTGGGACGGGCGGGACGTCGCGCGCGTGCCGGTCCACAGGCGCGGCTTCGGCCTCATGTTCCAGGACGGCCAGCTCTTCCCCTTCCGCGACGTCGCCGGCAACGTCGCCTACGGACTGGCCGGTCTGCCGCGCCGCGAGCGGCGGGCGCGGGTCGAGCGGGTGCTGGACGTCGTCGGCCTTCGGGGCTACGGGCCGCGCGAGGTCACGACGCTGTCGGGCGGGCAGGCGCAGCGCGTGGCTCTGGCGCGGTCGCTGGCGCCGCGGCCGCGGCTGCTTCTGCTCGACGAGCCGCTGAGCGCACTCGACCGGGCGCTGCGCGAGCGGCTGGCGGTGGATCTGCGGCGGATCCTGACCGATCAGGGCACGACCGCCCTGTACGTCACCCACGACCGCGACGAGGCCGAGGAGGTCGCCGATCGGGTCGGGGTCATGGAGGCCGGGCGCCTCCTGCGCCTGGACGCGCCCGAGGCGCTGCGGGCCGATCCGGGCGGCGAGGCGGTCGCCCGCCTCCTCGGCTCGTCGGGACGGGGTCGTGCGAGCCCGCGGGGGACGTGATCGATGACGGCGCTCCGATGCCGGTGCCGCGGGAACCCGCGGGTTATCCACAGAACTGGTCAGTTTCTACCGATCTCGATGCATATTTCCCCCGATCTCGATGAAGTTTTTGACCGATCTCGACGGATGTGTGGGGTGGGGGCGGCGTCGAGCAGGCGAGGATACGGCGGAAGGACGCGCCTGAGCGTCGGTCGGCGCGGTGGGTGCGGGGTCCCCGGCAAGGGTATTAGCCGGAGTGGACGACGAACCCCCAGTGCTGCCACCATCGCGCCGAGGTCACGGACCCGTCACGAGCCCGACGCGAAGGAGACGCGATGAGCGCACAACCCACGGTCACCATTACCAGGGTGGAGTCGTGGCTCAAGAGCGAGGGGGTCGGCTACGAGGTCGCCCCCGACGGCAATCTTCTGACGGGCTTCGACAGCTGCACGGTCTCCATCGTCGACTGCGATTCCAACTTCCTGATGGTCCTGGGCTCCTGGCGCGGCGAGTTCGCCGCCGCCGACGCACCCGCCCTGGCCGCCTACGTCGACGAGTGCAACAGCACCATGTACGCCCCGCGCGCCACCATGGGCTCCTTCGACGACGGCGTCACCCGCCTCCAGGCGGACGTGACCGCCTTCACCGCCGAGGGCATGAGCGAGGCCCAGCTCCACGGCTTCCTCGACACCGCCTTCTCGGCTCTGCTCGGCTTCTACGAGGCCGTCGCCGAGGATTTCCCCTCCCTCGTCACCTGGAAGGGGGGCAGCTGACATGCCCTGGTGGAACGATCCCGCGGCCGGCCTGACCCCCGCGGTCACCATCGATCGCGTCGCCGCCTGGTTCGACGCCAATGGCTTCACCTACGGCCGCAGCGAGAACGGCAGCGCCATCGTCACCGGTTTCGACGAGTACTCCTACGTCGTCGCCGTCGTCGACGGCAATCTCATGGTGACCCACGCGCGCTTCTGGACGAACCTGCCCGACGACGCCCGGAGCCTGGCCGCCCTGCGCGAGCTGATCAACCGGCTCAACCAGTCTCGGACCATTCCCTCTTTGAGCACGTTCGCCGACGAGGACGGGCGCCAGCTCGCCGCGGAGATCGCCGTCCCCGTCTCGGAGGGCCTCAACGGCGATCAGCTCGACGACATTCTGGGCACGAGCCTGCAGGCCATCATCTCCAGCTTCGAGGAGCTCGGCGAGGCTCTGGGCATTGAGCCGGCCGGGGAGGGCGAGCAATGAGCGGCGGGTCGCGGTGACTGGGTCCCCTGACGACGGCGCCGTCCCCGGCCGCGCCGCCCCTGATGTCCCCGCCGTCCCTGATATCCCTGAGAGTGCCGCCGGCACCGGCGATGCGAGCGGTGCTGCCCCGCAGCGGGCCGCCTTCCGGGTCGACCTGCGCGGCATGGTCGACCTCCTGTCGCGCAACCTGTACTCGGGTCCGCGCGTATACGTGCGCGAGCTGCTTCAGAACGCCGTCGACGCCATCGCCGCCCGCCGCGCGCTCGAGCCCGGCTGTCCGGGGCGGATCTCGATCGAGCTGAGCCGGATCGATGGCGTCGCCGCCCTGAGGTGCGCGGACACCGGCATCGGTCTGACTCCGGAGCAGGCCGCCGGCCTGCTATCGACCGTCGGCGCCTCCTCCAAGCGCGATGAGCTGGGGCTGGCGCGCGGCGACTACCTGGGGCAGTTCGGCATCGGGCTGCTGTCGTGCTTCATGGTCAGTCCCGAGATCATCGTGACCTCGCGCTCCGCCCGGGGCTCCCAGTCCGCTCCGGCGGACCCGGCGGATCCCCCGGATCCGCCCGGCCGGATCGGTGCGTCGGCCCCGCCCGGCGCGGGCGGCGCTCCGGGCCCGACCGTGACCTGGGCCGGCCGCACCAACGGCACCTACGCGGTGAGCGTCGTCACCGATCCGGCCGACCGGCTCCCCGAGCCGGGGACCGTCGTCGAGCTCATCTCCCTGCCCGGGGAGCACTGGCTCGAGCCGCAGACCGTGCGCGCCCTGGTCGACGAGTTCGGCTCTCTGCTGCCGGTCGAGATCGAGGTCCGCGACGGCGCCCGCGTCACCCGGCACGGCGGCGGCCGCGGTCCGTGGGAGATGAGCCGCCACGAGGCGATCGCCTGGTGCGCCCAGGAGCTGGGCGTGACCCCCTTCGACATCATCGACCTGGACGTGCCCGCCTCCGGGCTGCGCGGCATCGCCGTCGTCGTCACCCATGCCCACCCCGCCGCCGCCGCGCACCACACCGCCTACGTCAAGCGCATGCTCGTCTCCCGCGCCGCCGAGGACCTGGCCCCCGCCTGGGCCTACTTCGTGCGCGTCATCGCCGGCTCCGACCACCTGCGTCCGACCGCCTCGCGCGAGCGGCTCGTGGACGACGAGATGCTCGAGGCCACCCGCCGGGGGGTCGGCGACGCCGTGCACGGCTGGCTCGAGCGCACTGCCCGCTTGACCCCGAGCCGGTTCGCCGACTTCCTGGACGCCCACGCCGTCGGCCTGCGGTCGGTGGCCCTGCGCGACGAGCAGGTGCTCGCCCTGGTCGCGCGCCACCTGCCCGTGGAGACCACCGAGGGGGCGCTGACCCTGACGGACCTGGTGGAGCTGGCGAGGCCGGGCCGCTCGCTCGGGCCGGCCGAGGGCGGGACGATCGGGCGCCCCGGCCCTGCGGGCGCGACCGGCCCGGGCAGTCCGGGCAGTCCGGTCCGGGGGCGCCCCGTGCGCTACACCCGCACCGTGGACCAGTACCGGGCCCTGGCCGATGTCGCCTCCTCCCAGGGCCTGGTTCTGGTCAACGCCGGCTACTCCTTCGAGGAGGAGGTTCTCACGGCCTTCCTCTCCCGCCCCGACCTGGCCGGCGCCGATCCCGGTATCGCACTGGTCGACCCCGGTGAGCTGCTCGAGGTCTTCACCCCCTGCGCGCCCGGCGAGCAGGCCGAGGCGGTGGACCTGCTCGTGGTGGCCGCCACCGCTATCGATCCCGAGGACTGCGAGGTCGTGCTGCGTCGCTTCGAACCCGCCTCCCTGCCCGCCCTCTACCTGCCCGACCCCGACCTGGCGGGCCGCGTCGCGGCCCGGAGCTCGGCCAGAGCGGCCTCGGGGGCCTGGGCCGAGGTCCTCGGCGTCACCGACCCCTTCGCCGCCTCCAACGCGCCCAGGCTGGTGCTCAACCGCACCAGCTCACTCGTGATGCGTCTGGTGGCCGCCGCCGCCCGCGCCGGCGGAGCACGCGACGACACCGTCGTTCAGGTGCTGCGCGGCCTGTACATCCAGTGCCTGCTGGCCGGACGCCAGCCGCTGGGCGCCAAGGAGCGCGCCTGGGCCTCGCAGGCGCTCTCGTCCCTGCTCGACGTCGCGCTGAGCGCGCGAGGACCGGGCGCCTCCCCGGAAGGAACCGCATCGTGACCACCCGTGATGACGTCATCGAACGACTGACCCTGGCGTCGGCCCACCCCTGGGGGCCCGCCCGCTCCAATCTGACCGCCGAGGCCGTCACCTGGGCCGACGCCCTCCAGGACGAGGAGCTGGAGGTCGATGCGCGGCTGGCCCTGACCGAGGCGTACCACCAGGGCAATGAGGAGTGGAAGGCCCTGGCGCCCTTCGCCTGGCTGCTCTCGCGCTGCGACGAGCGCCCCGACCTGTTCGACGCCGACCGATTGCGCCGCATGAGCTGGAACTACAAATGGGCCGTTCCGGTCGCCTCCGACAATCCCGGCGTGGGCGTCGCCCAGCTGCGCTCGCTCGAGGCCGGCCTGGAGGAGTTCTTCCGCGCCCAGGGCGCCTCCATGCACGCCGTTCACGGCGACCGCCTCCACGCCGCCATCATGCTCGGCCTGGAGGAGGAGGGCGCCGCCGAGCTCGCCGCCTGGCGCTCGACGCCGCGCGACGCCTCCTCCGATTGCGAGGGCTGCGACCCCATGCGCCAGGTCGAGTGGGCGAGTCTCCACGAGGACTGGGAGACCGCCGTGGCCGCCGCCGCGCCCGTGCTGCGCGGAGAGATCGGCTGCGCCGCCCAGCCCCACACCATGCAGGGCATCGCCCTCCTGGCGCTGCTCGCCTCGGGCCGCCCGCGGGCGGCGTGGGAGGCGCACGTGCGCTCCTACCGGATTCTGCGCGCCGCTCCGCAGGCCCTGGACTACATGAGCAACCACCTGGAGTATCTCGCCCTGTCCGGGCGCGTGGCCCGGGGCCTGAGGATCCTGCGCGAGTTCGCGGGTCGCACGGGCGAGGCCGAGTCCGCGCGCGTGCTCATGGACTTCCTCGCCGGCGCCGCCCTCGTGCTTCGCGAGGCCGACCGCGCCGGGCGCGGCGCCGAGCCCCTCGGCGTCGACATCCCCGCCGCCTCCGTATGGTGCCCCGGTCCGGGTGTCAGCGCCGGCACGCGCCTGAGCGACGCCCGCGGACAGGTCGAGCAGTGGGCCGGGCGCATCGCCGGACGCTACGACGAGCGCAACGGCAACACGATCGTCTCTCAGCGTCTGGAGGCCTCCCTCGCCCGCCGGCCGCTGACCGACGAGGTGGAGGTCTCCCGCCGCGGTCCCCTCGCGGGGGCGGGCGCCGAGCTCATCGAACCCGCCGAGGAACTGCCCCGGCCCCGGGCCCGAGAGGCCGACGACGTCGTCGCCTCCCGAACCCGAACGGCCCAGGATGGGGCTCCGGACACCGGTCCGGAGGGCCGGTTCGTTTCGGGCGCGGGCTCGCGCACCGGGGCCTCCGCCGGCCCCGCGGCGCCGGCGGAGGAGGATTCCGGGGCCGGCCGGGAAGGGGATCGGCCCTACCCGGTCGTCGACCTGCGCACCCCGCCCGTCGCGGCCGACGCCGACGAACTCCTGCGCCGCCTGGACGCCGGACTCCGCCGGCCCGGCAAGAGCCTGGAGTACGGCCGCCTCGTCGCCCAGGCCATCAGCCAGGGGATCGTGCCCGACCCCGGGCGGGTTCCCCCCGATCTGGCGCGGGCGGCCCGCCTGCTGCGCTACGCCGTGGCCGACTGCAGCTGGGACTATGAGCGGGCGGCCGACGAACTCGCGCTCCTGCGCACCCGGATCGACGGCGACATCCACCCGCTGCCCCTCCTGCGCCTCGACCTGGAGGCCCTCCAGGTCGAGGGCGGTGCGGATGAGCTCCACGACCGGTCCACTCCCCGCACGCGCGCCGACCGCCTCGCCCGCGCCGGCCTGCTCGCCGGGCGCCTGGCCGCCCTGACCGAGCCCCTCCTGGATGCGCCCGAGGAGCACAGGACCGAGCTCGTCGACGTCTACGAAGCCGCCACCGCGCTCGTGCGCATCCTGCTCGGGCTTCAGGACCACGAGGGGGCCGCTGCGTCCATCGAGCTCGCCTGGCGGGTCGCCCCGTACGTGGCCGACATGGCCGCCCCGGGCAACGGCACCCTGTGCGATCAAGTCACCCTTCTCCAGGCCGACATGCTGCTCGAGCGCGGCGACGTCTACGGCGCATGCGCCCTCGCCGACGCCGTGCTCCGACGCTACGACCCCTGCCCCGTCGTCCTGGCGGAGGACGCGCGCAGCGTCCTGGTGCGGGCCTCCATGAAGGTCGGCGAGAACGAGGAGGCGGTCACCCAGGCCCGCGAGCTGCTCAACATCCACTTGGCGGCCGGCATGGGCCCGTTGGCCGGCCTGCTCTTCGGGACCCTGGCCGCGGCACTGGGCGCGGCCGGACGCTCGCTCGAGGCGGCCGAGGTGCTCGAGACGGCGCTGGAATCGGGCATGCCGCCGATCATCGTCGATGAGCTGCGCCGTACCCTCGTCTTCGTTCTGGACCAGCTCGACGAGAGCAAGGGCGTGCGCGACAACTGCCTGGCCGTGGCCGAGGCCTCTCTCGAACGCGGGCAGGTGGAGCGGGGCGTGGACTACCTTCTGCGGGCCGCGTCGGCCTGCGAGAGCCTGGAGGAGAACACCCGGGCCGCCCGTCTGCTCGAGCGCGCCGCCGAACTGGTCGACGTCGGCGACGATGACGGCCGGGTTCGCCGCTCCCGGTACCTGCGCAGCGCGGCGCGCGCCGTCGTCGACGAGCGCACGGCCCTGATGTCCCGCACCCGTCTGGCCGAGTCCCGTTCCCTGATGAGTCGCGCCCGGGACCTGATCTCCGCCGTCCCCGACTCCGGTCAGTACTCCAGCGCCTTCGAACTGGGCGACTGGCACGACGACATGGCCTGGATCCTGTGGCGCGCCGGTGAGAGCGGCGAGGCCCTGGGGCACTGCGAGGACGCCTTCGCCGGGTACATGAGCATCGAGGACCGCGGCAGCGCCGCTCAGCCGCTGACTCTCATGGCTCTCATACACACCGAGGCGGGCGATACGAGGGCGGCGCGCTCCGCCATCGCCCGGGTGCGCGAGCTGCTGTCCCACCGGCGCTGGGGGGCCCACCCCGCGCTGGCGCGCGTGGCCAGCCTCGAGGAGGTGCTCGACGGCGTCTGAGGACGCGCGGAAGATGCGGTCCCCGCGTCCGCGGTCGCCGGGTTCGCCGGGGGTGAAGGGCCGGGCACGACCGGGGCGCAGGGGTCACCATTGGCCTGAGCTCGTTGACGTCTGTTCTCACCCGCCGGGAGGCACTCATGGCCATCGCCACCTCGCATCGCTTCACCGACGGCGACCTGCCCGTCGAGGCCGGCCGCTATCGGCTCGTCGCCTCCGGATCCTGTCCGTGGTGCCGCCGGGTGCTCATCGCCCGCCGACTGCTGGGCCTGACCGAGGCGATCGCCGTCTCCTGGACCTACGGCCGCGGCGCCGACGGCTACTGGGAGCTGACGGGTGCCGACGGCGCCCCCGGCACGGACCCGGTCCTTAAGGCGCGCTCCCTGGCGGAGGTGTATGCGACGACGCCGGGCTACACGCCGCCGCCGACCATTCCCGCCCTGGTCGACATGACGACGGGGCGAGTCGTCTCCGACGACTCCGGCGCCCTGCTGTTCGACCTCGCCACCGCGTGGTGGCCGCTTCACCGCGAGGGCGCCCCCGAGCTCTACCCGGTCAACCGGCGCAACTCCACCGACGCCTGGGACGCCTGGCTCACCGAGCACGTCAACAACCCGCACGGGGTCGCCATCCACTCCAAGAATGATGAGGAGAAGGCGGCCGCGGCCGCCGACACCGTCCTCATCGCCTTCGACGTCGTTGACACCCTGCTCGCCCGCGCCACCCGCATGGAGGCCTCTCGCGAGGCCGCGCTGACGGTCCATGACACTCCGCCGCTGTCGGCGGTCGTCTCCGTGGAGCAGTTCCTGTGCGGGGCGGCGCCCACCGGTAGCGACATCCGGCTGTTCACCACCGTCCAGGCCTATGAGTACGGGGGCCGGCGGCACTACCCGGGAGGCGAGGCGCCCTCGATCTCATTCTGGCCGGCGCTGGCGCGCTGGTTCCGGGCCCTGGAGGCCCGCAGCGGGTGGGTCGGCCCCGAGGAGCGCAGCGCCCTGGGGCTGTAGGGGCGGCGGGTCGTGCCCCGGGCGGCGGGGCCGGCCTTCACCGCCCCAGCACCGGGTTGTACATGAGCCGATTGGGTTCGTGCGGGCACTCGTCGCCTACCGCCATCGGCGCGATGAGGCGGTCGGCCCGCAGATCCTCGAGGCGGGCGACCACCCGCTCGCGCAGGTTCCAGGGGTCGATCGTATTGAGGTAGATCTTCGTGCCGCCCTCGAAGCCGGCCAGGGTCGAGACCCGCCACTTGAGCGTGATGTGCCACGGCATCGGCTGATCGACGTCGACCGGCTTGTGATGCCACTCCTCATTGCTGGGCACGTCCACCCCCGTGGCCGCGTGCAGCGCATGCACCAGGTCGGATACGGAGTCGACCTCGCTGCGGCTCATGAGCCACGGCTCGCACATCGCCGATGTCGAGTACACCTCCAGCGTGGGGTAGCGGTGCCCGAACCCGGCGAAGGCGACGGCGTGCTCGTTGGACGCCACGAGCAGCCCGTTGTAGGCGGCGTAGTCGACGCCCAGCTCGTTGTACAGGTTCGGGTTGGTCCGCACGCGCTGGAGCTCCAGGGCGGCCAACACCCCCCGCTCGTCGATTCCGACCAGCTGCTTGTGCAGGTGGTCGAAGGAGGCGCCGGCCGGGCGCAGCCAGTTCTGGAAGACCGCCACGTAGCGCACCCACCGGTTCGCCCGGTACAGGTCGGCGGTCGCCGCGACCGCCAGGCGCATGTAGGCGCGGTGCTCGGCGGGGGTCAGCGTGCCCGAACCGGCCAGGCCGGAGGTGTCGACGGCGTCGTCGGTGAAGTGGCGCCGTCCCACGATGACGTCGTGCCCGCCGGCGAAGAAGGCGGCCAGGTACTCGTAGCGGGCGTCCTCGCTCATGGATCGCCACGAGGCCGGGTCCGCTCCTGCGGCCTTGAGCTTGGTGCGCGCCACCGCCTCCACATGGGCGGCGCCCGCCGGGTCGGCGAGGTAGGCCTCCATGCGCTCGCGGGCGGCGTCGGGGATCTCGTAGCCGTGGTTGGCGTGCCAGTAGTCGTAGGAGAGGATCTCGAACAGGTTGGGCACGCGGCGGAATTCGGCGGTCGTGTCGAACAGTGCGGCCGCGGGCACGGCGTCGATCCTCTCGAAGCCTCCGTCGGGCCGGGCGACGACGCGGCTCTTCTCCGGAGGCGTATCCAGGTAGCGGGCCGAGCAGAAGGCGCAGGCGTGGGTGCGTTCGGCGTCGGTGATCCGGTGGATCTCGGTCACAGGGTGGGAGATCGGCCGGTTGCCGCGCCCGGGGACCGTCCACACCTCCGTGCCGGTGAAGGGGCTGATCTGCTTGACGGTCCCGTCGGCCATGCGGGTCAGTGGCGCGGGGCCCGGAGAGTAGGGCATAAGCATAGGAACATTGTGTCGCGGATGACGGCGTCGCGCGCGCCGTCCGCCCGCTGCGCGCCATCCGCCGTCGAGATCGACATTCTCGTACGAGGTTGACGGTGGCGTCGTCAATCTCGTACGAGAATGTCGATCTCAAGATCTCGACGGGGGTTAGGAGGCGGCGGCCGCCGCGGCGGCGCTCACGACCGAATTCATGGCGGTGATGGCGTCCTGAATGGCGCGGGCGACGGCGTCGCCGGAGGCGCTGGCCGGACGCAGCGTTGTGATGGCGTGTCTGAGCTCGCCGCGCCTCAGTCCGGTCTCCCTCTGCGGCAGGATCCTGGAGACCAGCCCCATGCTCTGGAGGATGCCGAGCAGTGCGAGGTCGGCGTGGGTTGCGGGGCGTTCGCCGCGCAGAACGGCGCGCAGACGGTCCCGGGTGGCGCGCTCTGGGCTGGTGTTGATGGTCGGGAATCGGGGGGCGAGGCCGAACAGACCGCCGTTGGTGCGCTCTATGACGCCGGCGGAGGCGAGCTCGGCGGCGATGGTGTCGCGGGGTTTGATCTTGTACCAGACGATCAGTGAGGAGAGCCTCTTGCCGTTCTTGGCGGGCAGGACGTCGAGCGCCTGGTCGAGGACGGCGTGCCCGGTGGGGGATGTGTCGACAATGCTCATGTGCGGGCGCTTCTCGGGGGTCAGAGTGACTCGGCCGGCCAGGACGAGGTCGAGCAGGACGGCCCCGCGCAACCCGAGCTGGTCGTTCCCGCCCCAGGATTCGGGGGCGCCGGAGTCCTTGGTCAGCAGCAGGAACAGTTCTTCGCAGATCAGCATGAGATCAGGTTAGGGGCATGGGCACGGCTCCGGCCTCCTTCGCCGGGATGATACTCCGTCGCGAGATCGGCATTTTCATCCGAGGTCGACGGCGGCACCGTCGACCTCGTACCAGAATGTCGATCTCGATGCTTGCGGCAGGTCGACGTGTGGACGTGGCGGGCTCGGACGCAACCGGGCTCCGGGCGGTTCGGGGCGTCGGTCATTTTCGGGCTCATGGTCGCCTGCGTCCCGTGAATAGGGCCTCTGCGTGTCCAAATCTGCCGCAAAGGAGCCCGCAGTGCCCGCGTACCGCGGGAAGAACCGCGTAATCATGCGGTTTTGGCCTGTCTCGGCGTGCCTCGTAGCGGCCTTTGCGGCAGATTTGGACATCTTCCATCGGTCAAGGGCCTCCAACACGTCCGGAGTGACTCGATGGGCGTGAGCTTCTCCCCGCGTCAAGCGCGGGGGCGAGTTCCCGGATCGGCCGCCGCGCCATGGGCGGCACGCTGCAATAGCGTCAAGAAGGGCCTTCGCATTCGGATCGGCCGCCGCGCCATGGGCGGCGCCCTCCTCCGGGTCGAGAGGCTTCTCCACCTTGACGAGGCTCCAGGTCCTCACTCGGCCAGCACGATATCCTCTACGTGGGCCGGGGTGGCGTGGGCGTGCTCGAGCTCGTTGAGGTGTTTTCCGATTGCCTGGCGCATGTAGGGAGGTTCTTCGACCTCCCCGTGCGGTGGCCAGGCGACTCGGGCCAGCAGCCGCGCCGAGGCAGAGGCTTGATGGATGCTGAGACGGCGGCCGTCGTGGCGATCGCTCCGGCGAACGATGGGCTGCAGGCAGTCGATCGTCTCAGATGCGCTTGGCGACGCTCCCGACGGGATATGGCGGATTTCGGCGCTGTATGGTTGGGGCGCTGTACGGTTGGTAGGAGTGGGGGTTATTCGATGCAGGGGTCTTTTCCTCCTGGTGGCAGCAAGTTTCCGGTTTCCTCTGGGTAAGAGGTAGCCAGAACGCAGGGGAACAGGCTGGTGGAGGGCAGAGTGGGGGCAATACGGGGAAACAGATCGAGCAGGACATTCATGGCCGCGTCTCGTTGAGCGTCGGTAGCCCCGCCTAGATTGCTTGGGTGTATCCCTGCTATCTTCCCGTCCGGGTACTGCCAGTCCACCTCCAAGACGCCACTGGCATCGTCTCGGTAGGTGACTCCGCGACCGTCGAGGCCGTCGATCGTCAGGGGCGAGGAGTTGTCGTTGGCTTCCAGTTCATCGAAATGCAGTATGTTGAGGAGTGTGACGCGCCCGAGGTTGTCGTTGTAGCTGATCTCGAGGTAGTCATACAAAGAGGAAGAGTCAAGATGAACGTTGCAACGGAAACCATTCCAGGTGGCCATTGTGAATGTTGTGATTTGATGACCGGTGGCCGCTTCGATGGTGCTGGCGGGGGCGATTCCGCATACGGAGATGTCGTCGGCGACGCGAGCTGTAGCCGAGGCCTGCTGTTGGGCGGTAGCTTTCGCTGCCGCGTCACGTCGATAGGACTGGACCAGACGATAGCCCCCTGCCGAGGAGAGGACTAACACGAACACGAGAGCTGTGACCAGTACTGGGCGACGCCATTGTGTGCGGTTTGGTTTCATTCAGGTGGTTGCTCTTTTCCTTTTCGGGTGTGCGGGAGTCATGGAAGTTTTATTCATAGGGCGTGTGTCGTTGGGTGGAGCGACGGCCTGTTCTTGAGAGGATTCAGGTGTTCAATCCAATTCGATCAGGTGGCCGTCCACCATGACTGATAGTAGCACGAGGGCCACTCGCCGTGAGGCTCGGGAGTTGTACGAGGAGATCACAGCTCTGCCTTCTAACCTGTCGGTGTGTGGGATATGGGTGTCGGGCCTGGTACCGGTGCGTGTGCGACGTTGATGTATCTGCGCGACGACCTGTGTTGGGAGCTGCTTGCCGGGGTCTTCGGTGTTTCGCGGCCTGCCGCCTCGCGGGCGATCGCTGCGTACGCACCTCTGATCGCCCAGGTCGTGGAGGCGCACGTGCCCACCGTGAGGATATGAGGCGTAGCATCGTCGGGCTGTCGCGGGCCGCCGTCTGATCCGGTGCCGTGGCTGCGCCGCCTTGTTGGTGACGTGGCGAGTGGGATCCTGAGCCTGAAGCACTCCACGACCGGGTGCCTGTGGAGGCACTTGCTGTGCTTCGGATCGAAAGATGATCTCCTCGATGAAAACATGATCTGGGGCGGGGTCCTGTGCCTCGAGTGTCAGTCGTTTCACGTCATAATTGAATGTCGGGGGCGGGCCATCTGACGTAGGGCGAGGCTACATGCGTGACGTTCTCGGACCTCGTTGGCAAGTATTTTCTGCAGCTCATGAATAAACTTCATCATGTACGAATTTGCTTAGGTGAAGATGAAGCTCGGTAGCGTCTGAACGGTGGGGTTACGGCAGGGCTTGGCGTTGCGCGGTTGGCTGGGAACTGGTCAGCCGGAGCAGGGGTCTTTTCCTCCTGGTGGCAGCAAGTTTCCGGTTTCCTCTGGGTAAGAGGTAGCCAGAACGCAGGGGAACAGGCTGGTGGAGGGCAGAGTGGGGGCAATACGGGGAAACAGATCGAGCAGGACATTCATGGCCGCGTCTCGTTGAGCGTCGGTAGCCCCGCCTAGATTGCTTGGGTGTATCCCTGCTATCTTCCCGTCCGGGTACTGCCAGTCCACCTCCAAGACGCCACTGGCATCGTCTCGGTAGGTGACTCCGCGACCGTCGAGGCCGTCGATCGTCAGGGGCGAGGAGTTGTCGTTGGCTTCCAGTTCATCGAAATGCAGTATGTTGAGGAGTGTGACGCGCCCGAGGTTGTCGTTGTAGCTGATCTCGAGGTAGTCATACAAAGAGGAAGAGTCAAGATGAACGTTGCAACGGAAACCATTCCAGGTGGCCATTGTGAATGTTGTGATTTGATGACCGGTGGCCGCTTCGATGGTGCTGGCGGGGGCGATTCCGCATACGGAGATGTCGTCGGCGACGCGAGCTGTAGCCGAGGCCTGCTGTTGGGCGGTAGCTTTCGCTGCCGCGTCACGTCGATAGGACTGGACCAGACGATAGCCCCCTGCCGAGGAGAGGACTAACACGAACACGAGAGCTGTGACCAGTACTGGGCGACGCCATCGCATGTCCCTGCCCCTATCTTTTGGTGGTTAACCATTGTTGGCGTAGTCTTCTCCCGCTTTGCTTCCATTCGCATAGTTTCCCTCGAAGTCGTCTCCAATGCTGCTGACGGTGGCGCCATCGCCTTGTGTTATACTTTTGTTCTTGAGCATTTCCGTCCACAGTCTGACGTGCTCGTAGTCGCCTTTTGCGGCGTCGGTGAGGTCGATGTAGTAGGTGCCATCGCCCTTCTGCTTGATCCAGGACCATTCCGAAGTCGCGCTCGCCTCCGCCAGATTCTCCTGAGAGAGGAGACCGTTATTGGCGGCCTGCTGAACCGCAGCACCCCACACCACCTGGTTGGGGTCGTCAACCATGGGCGACTGCCTGTGCTCGGCGTCGGCCGTAATAGCGTCGGCGAGCACGGGCGCCGCCATGGTGGTCGCGGCTGAGGCCGCCCCCTGAGCGGCCCGCGAGGAGGCCACCGCCCCTATCGGGCCGCCCGTAGCCTCTCCCGCTACCGCCGCGGCAGCGGTCGCCAGCGTCGAAAAGGCTGTCAAGGCCGATGTGGCGCTCGAGACATGCTTGGCGTGATCCGCATCCTCCTGCTTGTTGAACTTCGCTGCCTTCGCATCCGCCACACCCGCAAGGAACCCCACCGCCCGAGCGCCATTCGTGTACTTGTTGTTGAGCTGAGACACCTGTTCCTGAGTGTCTCCCTCATGATCGGCGATGGCCTGCTGGGTCTCCATGTTGGTGTAGTTGGCCAGGCCGGTGCTGATCGTCGCGGTCGCGTCCGCATTGTCCGCCACCCGATACGTCAGAGCTTTAATGTCGTCCGGTTCGGCGCCCGGCAGCGTCGGATCTGACGGCTTTTTGCTGTCGTTCGGTCCAGCCCCCAAATACTCACTGGAAACCTCGGCGGGACAGTTGGCCAGCAGCACGCCGATGTGGGCCTTGGTGTCGTCGTTGTAGGACTTCTCTCTCGTATTCTGCGCCAGGCCGTGGATGCCGGAACCGGCCAGGCTCCTGGCCCGTTCGCCCACAGCCTCGTCAGTACTATTGCGCAAGGAGGAGGCCGCCGCCAGGGCGCTGGTGAAACCGGACAAACCCTCCTGGCCCCAGTCCCGCGTTGACAAGCCATCGATGCGGCTGACATCCACCGACCCGTCCTCGCTCGCCGGCGCGAGATAATTCAGAGCCGCTTGAGGGTTGTTCCCCATAGCATCGAGCACCCCGGCCATGGGGTCCATGGAGACGTCCGGGATGAATGCTCCCAATCGAGAGAAGACGCCGGCCTTGTGGACCTCGACGTTGACGGCGGCGGGGTCGATATTGCCGAGGCCCTCGGCCAAGCTGGTGAGGAAGGTTGTGTTGAAATTGAGGTCATCGACGTGGTCGCCATCGGCGTCGTGTCTGCCGAGCATGGTGTTCAGGGCGGTGATTCTCCCGTATTCGTTCACCTGATCGCCGTCCACGGACTCCACCATTGCCTCGGCAACTTCGTTGGATCGGTCTTCCGACCACGCAGTGGAGGCCGTTGCCAACAGCTTGCCCAATATCTCGGCTATCTCGCTGGAGTGCTCGGAGTTGCGGAGTGGAAAGGCGGTGAGGGCGTCGAGGCCGATGGAGTCGATGATGCCGTCCGCGTAGGCGGCGTCATCCTGGTTGGCCCGGAGCGATTCCATGATCTCTTCATAGGACCGTTTGCTCTTCGGGTTCTTTCCCGCTTGGATGGCGGCGAGGTCTGTGGCGTCCGCAGCCGCACGAATGCACGCGTTCACTTGTTCCGGAGAGTTCACGCTCGCGTTGTCGGACAACTCGATGGTGATACTGCCGCCGGCGTCCATCGATCCCACGCCCGAGTTATTGGCGTCCAGGATGGCCTGTTTGAAGCTGGTGAGCGTCGAGACGAGGCCGCGTACCGTCTCAATGGAGTTTCCGATGGTGAAGAGATCGGTGGAGGGGTCCATCGGATCCCCCTCCGCGGAGAACTGGTTGTCGATGTTCGTTTTAGCCGTCTCCGCATCATCGGCCAGATATGTCAACGAATTGATGGCCGTGTCGAGGCGGTCAGGGTTCAGGTATACTTTCTTCGTCATGAGTGACCAAAACTCCTCTGTTACTCCATGTTCGATCGTCTCGCCACAATCATCCCTGCCAATACGCTCCCATTTGAGGCCCGACCGCGGTACCTACTGTGGCGCCTATTGTGGCGCCTGATGTGCCGACGTCGGACCATGCGATCCGATTCTGCTCGCTCCGGATCGCCTCATCGATCGCATCGGACAGGGCGGCGAAGGCGGAGACAAGAGCCTCCACGTCCGTCGTCGTCTCGGAAGCGGCTTCGTCGGCCAAGGGCCCGCTCCACGTGTCGGGGTCGTTGATCTTGGCACCATAGGTACTGCCAAGAGGGGTGGCGCAGGAATAATCCGTATCCACTCCGAGTTCTATGTTCTTATTAGTGACATACGACTTCAGTCTCTCCAGGGCTTCGAGCTTGGCACTCGTGGAGGACTCGTCCACGTTCCGTCTCCTCCTGCGGTCGCGTATCACTATATGTATAACGTGCTCACAGGCTAGTCGATCGCGACCCACTCGCGCAAGACCCTCTGCGGGTAAATATATGTGCAGAACGGCTGGGCCCTCCGTCCCTCGCCCTGGGCGCTCCCGACCCCACTGCCCAACCGCCTCACGCAACCTTATGGTTAAAGCACTGCATTCCATGCGGTACCCTGTGAGTACCGGCATGCCAGGCCGACTTGTCGATCGCCCACGCGGTCGGCTCGCCTGCCCGGCTCGCCCGGTTGTCCCGTCCACCCTCGACCCGCCGGCTGACCCGACCGCACCCCTCATCTCACCAATCCCGCTGAATCCCGTCATCACACACCCGACTCCCGCCCATGAAGCTTGACAATCGCGACCTCGTCCTGCGAGGACTCCTCGTCGTCCTGCCGACCCACCTGGAGCCCTATGTCCGTGCGCTCCTCGGCGACCGGTGCCCACCGGCACGCCTGAACTCCCTTCTCGCCGGCTCCTCCTCAACCGACTCCTCCTCGCACGGTCGGCCGTCTCGGGGCGCGACCCCAGTCGTCCCCGACCTCGCGGACCTGTCCACCCAGATCCGCATCCTCACCTTCCGCGGCAGCGACGGGCGCTACCTCATGCCCCTGCCCCCGGGCCTGGGCAGCAAGCTGCACGAGGTCCGCCGCTTCCGCAACGACGCCGTCCACGGCCGCCCCTTCGACGCCGACCGGACGCTGGCCGCCCTCGTCGCCGCCAGTGAGGCCCTCCGACTCGCGGGCGCCGACGCGGGTCGCGACGAGCTGCGGGCCCTCATCGCCGCCATCGACGATGGCACGCCCGGCGGCACATCACGCGGGTGGGGCCGCGCCGGCGGCGTCGGTATCCGCGCCAGTGCCGCCGGCGGCTCCACCCGCGGCACACGCGGATCGTTCGGCGGCTCGCCGGCCCGCGACCCGCTCGACGCCGTCATTGTCGACGCCCAGTGCACCGAGGTCATCAGCTACGCCGACGCTGTCGCGGGCACCGCTCCCACCGTCTCGGTTCGTCTGCGGCGCCCCGAGCCCGCCGATGGCGGAACGGTCCCGCCCGACATCGTCGCCCTGCCCGATACCATCGAGGTGGCGGTCGGCGTCATTGAGGACGGCGGTGGGCGCCGCGTCACCGAGCCCCGGCACCTGACCTGGGACACCGCCCGCCCGGAGTCGAGAGCCACCCGCGCTCTCGCCCTTGATCGCGCCAACCTGCTCCAGGTCGAGCAGGCCGGTCCCGCTCACGTGCGGGTCGAGCTGCGCGCGAGCGGTATGAGCTCGGCCCATCGGATCCCCGGAGTCGCCGTGCTGCCCCCGCGGCAGTGGCAGCTGATCGGCGGCGGTCGCCGGGCCGGCGCGGCGCTGGCGACCTTCATCCAGCCCGACCAGCCCGCTATCGGGGCCATTGCCGACCAGGCGCTCGGGCTTGCCTCCGCGGACGGCCGAGCACCCTCCGACGACGCACTCGCGTCCGCCGGCGCCGAGCGGTCGGACGCCCTCGCCGCGGCGGCGTGCACTATCCTGCGTCGGCGCCGTCTTGCCGTCGATCCCGCCGGGCAACCGTGGCGCGCAGCACCGCACCCGATTCGCACCGCCGGGAGCCTCCTCGATGCGCGCACCGGCACCGCCCTCGACATCGCCGTCATGCTCGCAGCCGTCCTGGAGCGCGTCGCCGTCGCCCCCACCCTCCTGCTCGCCTCCGAGACCGTCCTCCTGGGCTACCGGCGTCGCGGGGGCAGCGCCATCGACCCGGCCTCGCCGCGAGAGGCCGCCGATCTTGTTCGAGGCGGCACCATGGGCCTGATCGACCCCGCACTCGCCGTACGCACCCCGGCCGCCGTCCTCCATGAGCTCACGGGCGAGGCGCGCGACCTCGCCCTCGACGCCCTGTCCGACCTCGTCATGGCTGTCCCGGTCGGGGCAGCCCGGGCCGCCGGCGTGCGCCCGCAGCCGCTTCTGGAACGCGATGAGGATGACGTCGTCGTCGAGCTCGCCGTGCCGCCCGGGTCCTCGCCCACCCCCTCGACGCCGGATACCGATGCCCCACGCGCTGCTGACGGGTCGTGCCCGGAATCCGCGGACGACGCAGCCGATGAGGCTGGGACTCCCGAGTCGGACATACCCGGCACACTCGAGGCGGGCCCGCCCGCTGCCGACGAGGCGGGCCCGCCCGAGGGGCCCGCCGCCGGCGCCGGCGTTCCGGCCCCGCCCGGTGTCGAGGAGTGGAAGAAGAGCCTGCTCGACCTGTCCCTGCGCAATCCGTTGATCGACCGCTCCTCCCGCCATGCCGTCGGGCTGTGCGTGCCGCCCGCACTCATCGGCCGGCTCGAGGACCACATCAACGCCCGCGACCTCGTGAGGCTGCGCCCCTCCCCGCACGGCGCCGGCAGCACGCCCGCGGATCTTGATGAACAGGCCGTGCTGCTCACCGAGCGGCGATCGGTGCGAGCCGACCTCACCGGCCAGGAGTACACGCGGCGCCTCCAGTCCTTGGACGCCGCCGCCCGCACCGCCCTGGAGGAGACCGGGGCGAACAACCTCTACCTGGTCGTCGGCACTCTCGTGTGGCGCACCAACGGGCGCCGTCTGCACTCCCCACTCGTCCTCGTCCCCGTCAACCTGATACGAGAGGACGAGACCTACGGAATCGCCCTGGACGAGGCCGGCGCCTCCACCCCGAACTTCTCCCTGCTGGCCCGCTTCGAGGCCGACACCGGTATCGACCTGGTCGAGCTGAGCGAACCCGTGCACGACGCCCACGGCATCGATATCGAGGCCACGCTGGAGCGCGTGCGCTCCCGGCTGAGGCGCGAGGAACGGGCCGCCGTTGTCGAGCCCGCCGTCGAACCCACGGTCCACCTGGGCCTGTTCCATTTCTCCACCTACCGCATGTGGCGGGACCTGGCCGAGGACTGGCCGACCATCACCGCCAACCCGCTGGTCGGCCGCCTCCTGGAGACCGGCGGGCCGGCCGGGGCGAGCACGGCAGACACCGGGGCAGGGCCGGCCGGGGCGAGCACGGCAGACGCGCCCGCCCCGCCGGACCTCGACGACCTCGACGAGGTGGTCGAGAGCCTGCCGCTGGTCGCCGATTCCCCCCAGGCCCGGGTCGTCGCCGAGGCCGTGGCCGGACGCAGCCTCGTCGTCCAGGGGCCGCCCGGGACCGGCAAGTCCCAGACCGTCGCCAACCTGATCTTCCGAGCTCTGGCGAGTGGGCGGACCGTCATGTTCGTGGCGGAGAAGACCTCCGCGCTCGACGTCGTCGCCCGTCGCCTGTGCGAGGAGGCCGGCATCGGGGACCTGCTGCTCAACCTTCACGACAACGGGATGAAACCGGCCGAGGTTCGCAGAACCCTGCACCGGGCGCTCAAGCTGACGGCGCCGGCGCCCGGCGATGACGGTCATGACGGCGATGACGGCGACGACGGTGGTGGTGGCGATAGCACTGCACAGCCGGACGCGCTGCGCCGGCGACTCGCCGAGATTCGCGAGCGCCTCGTCGCCTACCGTGAGGCCCTGCACGTTCCGGGGGAGGCGGGCGCGTCCTCCTGTTCCTACTACGAGGCGCGCCAGGCGCTCATCAAGGCGCGCGATGGTCGGGAGCCGGACCTCGCGCAGGCGCGAGCGGCCTTCGAGGCGCGCGAGCGCGCCACCGGTCTGGACTCTTTCGACCCGGTCGACCACATTCGGCTCCTCGAGGAGTATCGGCGCACTCAGGAGCGGCTGCGCGGTGCTCTGACGCCCGAGCTGTTCGACGTCGTCCTCGCCCGCCGTCAGGCGGTGCTGCGCGAGGCCGGCCCGCGCGCCGATCGGCTTCGTCGCGAGATCGACCGCCGCAAGGGGACGTCGATCCGTGAGCTCATGGACTCCTACGGGGATCTGGTGACGGCTCTGACCCCCTGCCTGCTGGTCTCTCCGGATTCGGTGGCGCGATTCTTCCCGCCGCACCGCCGTTACGTCGATATCGTCGTGTTCGATGAGGCGTCCCAGATCACTGTTGCCGGAGCAGTGGGGGCCATGGGGCGGGGCCGTTCGACGGTTGTCGTCGGCGACCCCAAGCAGATGCCGCCGGCCGTTCCGCCCGGCGTCGGCGCGACGGCCGGCGGGGATCTCGAGGGTGTCGGCGACGGCGAGGGCGAGTCGATCCTCGACCGGTGCGTGGCCGCAGGTGTGGAGCGGCGTTGCTTGACCTGGCACTACCGCAGTCGGGACGAGTCCCTCATCGCCTTCTCCAACCGTCACTACTACGACGGCGCCCTGCTGTCTTTCCCGAGCCCGCAGGCCATGGCCGTCCGGCCCGACGACGGGCCCGAGGGCTATGGTCTTTCGCTGCGGCGCGTCGGCGGGACCTACTATCGTCCGCAGGCGCGTACCAGGCATCCGGGGATCGTGCCCAACACGAACCCGGTTGAGGCCCGTCAGGTGGTCGACGAGGTCATCCGGCGCTTCGAGGCCCGTCCGGACGGCATCCCGTCGCTCGGGGTCATCACCTTCAACTCCCGCCAACGGGATCTCATCGAATCCGAGCTGCGCAGGACCGGGTCCGAGCGCGTCGTCGAGGCGTTGGACGCCCCCGACGGCCTGCTCGTGCGCAATCTGGAGAATGTGCAGGGCGAGGAACGGGACGTCATCCTGATGTCGGTCACCTTCTCCTCCAATGAGCGCGGCGACCTGCCGCTCAATTTCGGTTCTCTCAGCCATGCCGGCGGTCAGCGGCGTCTCAATGTCGCCATCACTCGGGCCCGCCGTCAGGTTGTCGTCTTCTCCAGCTTCGACCCCGAGGACCTGCACGCCGAGCGCTCGACCCATCGGGGTCTGAAGGACCTGCGCGCCTACCTGGAGCAGGCGCGCGACGGAGGAGCGCCGCGGGCACTGCCCGCCTACAGCAGCGCCGTCGACCTCCATCGCAATGAGATCGCCGAGCGGCTGCAGGACGCGGGTCTGGAGGTCAATGTCGGTGTGGGGCACTCGTCCTTCGAGGTCGACCTCGTGCTCGGTCTGCCCGGGCGGGCCGATGTCCCCCGGGTCGCCGTCCTGCTCGACGGGTCCGCGTGGAATGAGCGGGGGAGCGCGTCCGACCGCGACCTGTTGCCCGTCGACGTTCTGCGGAACATGGGGTGGGCGCGGGTCGAGCGGGTATGGATGCCCGAGTGGGTTGCCGACGAGCGCGGCGTCACCGCTCGACTCGTGGAGGCCGCCGGCGGGCGCTACGAGCCGGAGGCTCCGACCCCGGAAGCGGCGGCGGAGATGGAGTCGGAGGAGACGACGCCGGAGGAGGCGACCCCGGAAGGGGCGGCCTCAGAGGCGGCGGCCGGTTTGCCGGATACGAGCGCGTCCGACGACGAGTCCGCCGCGCTTGCGGGAGCGCCCGCGCTTCTCGCCCCGACCGACTACCGTCAGTGGCATCCCGAAGGTGTGCGCCCGCTCGATGTGCTCGATCGGGCCGCCACCGACTCGCAGGCCAAGGCCCAGGTGGTGGAGGTGGCGCGCGCCATTTGCGATATCGAGTCGCCGATTTCTCGGCATCGGCTCATTGTGCGGATTTGTCGGGCCTTCGGATTGTCGCGGACCACCAGACAGCGGGAGGCCAGGGTCCGCGAGGCTCTGGGTGAGGCCTTCGCCTACATTGACGAGCACGACTTCGTGTGGCGCAACCGGGACGCCTCGCTGGTTCCGTTGTCCTACCGGAGGGGCGCTCTGGATCATGTGGATTCCATCGAGGAGATTCATCCGCGTGAGCTGACCGCACTCATGGCCGACGTCCGCGCGAGGGAGCCGGAGTGGACCTCCACCGAGGATTTGTGCAAGAAAGCGCTGCGGCGGCTGAGTGCCAAGAAGCGCAAGCTGAGCGCCCGCGGCGTCCTGCCGGCTCTGACCGCCGCGCTCGAGGCGGCATCGGACTGGACGCGTTAATTCTTTCAGCGGAGCCGCGTTGAGGTTGGCGTTTTGGTGCGAGGTTGGTGGTGTCGCCGTTGGTTTCGTGCGGGAATGTCGATCTCGCGGGTCTGCGCGGTGTGGGGTGGGGGTTCGGATGGTGGGATGGGGGGCGAGTTGGTGGCGGCGGGTGTGGGCCGGGCTCGTGCGGCCGGCTGCCACGCACGCACAGGCGGCGAACTCACCGAAAGCCGCGGGGGGCGGAGAGTCCGGCGGTGGTGGGGGCGATCTTCTTAGCGGGCCGGTCATCTTCAATGTGTTGCCGCTGACGAAGAATCCGACTGCTGTCGAGTTCGAGGACTTCCGCGCATATGTCCGCGGATGAGCGAGGCGCGTGAGGCAGGTGCGTTGTCCTCTAGCGGGCGAGTCTCCACAAAAGGAAGGCTTTCTGACCTTGTGGAACTGAGCTGCTCGGCGCGAGAGACGAATTCATTCTGAGCTTTACTCGGATTCAGGGACTGTGGCTGTGCATGTGCCGGATACGACATGGGCTGGTTCGCCGGATCCGTACAAGTGTGTGCCGGGATCGAGGCGGGTCAACAGCAGTCTGGCGGGCCAGAATAACCGATATCCTATAGGATGCGGGCCTGCCGTATTTTTGCTTGACGAGGGAGATGGGTCTTACATGCCATGAGCGAGAGCGACGCGCATAAGAGGCCTGTAAGTATCGAGTTCCGTCGGGCGGTCGGTCTGTCGGCCGGCTTGATTGCATTGGGCTGGGGTTGAAGGTCAATTATTATCGGATGGTGGCCGGCTGGAAGGGCCTGTGGGATTAGGCCCTGCCCAACCGGCGGGCCACTATCGAGGAGGTCGAGGCGGCGGAGGCGGTGTCGGGGTTTCGCCTGCGAGTCCTACTGGGGCTTCCTTCTGGCCTGCAACGGCTGGTCCTGCTTTCACCAGGATCTCGCCGTTTTCTCGACCGCCGATCTGCTGGGCGGTCCGTTGCACGAGGCGGGGCGGCTGCCCTTGGATCTGCCCGACTGCGTGGAGGCCATGGCCCGTGAGGGGGTGGTCTCCGCCGATCATATCCCTGTCATTGCGTCCTTGATCCAGGACGATGCGGCTCTCATGGGGTGCCCCGGCACGCCCGCGGCCGGGACAGTCGCCCGGGCGCGCGGCGACGTCATCGATCGGCGCACCGACTTCCCCGACTACTACCTGGCACAGCTGGAGTACGACAAGCAGAGCACCGAGTTCATCAAGAAGCGTTATGGCCCCAAACCAGAGGGTGTACCACATGCCGTCCTGATCAACCGGGCGAGAACAGCCCCGGCACCTGGTTCCCCAACGGCGTCGAGAACAACTGAAAGAAACACCGAGATTTTCTCACCAGGAGCCTTTGCGGGGGGCGACTAGATCGACAGCCCGACTATTCGAATCATTTCCTGATTCAACACCGCCAGGCTTGCGGCCGTCGGTGCGCGTGCTAGATTTTGTGTGGTGAGTGTTATATGGATCGGGGTTATGGATGCGGTCGTGGTGTCGGGCGATGAGTGGGATGCTCTTCAGGGTTATAAGGTGGAGGCCTCGTATAAGCTGATGAAGCGCAAGGTCGAGGCGATCATCTTGTTGTCGAGACACGTGGATGCGGCAGTGGTCGCCGTTACGTATGATTCTGAGGGCTCGTATCGTTTCGTGCTGCATATGGCGGGGTCGTCCTTCCATCGCCCAGAGGGCGTGGATCGACCTCGTCCCGCCCAGAAGGGGGTTGCCAAGCGCATAGGGCCATCCGCACCCGGATCGCCCGGGACTGGTCGGGGAAGGGGAAAAGGGGAAGGAGACTCTGGTGGTGACGGCCAACGGAGGTCAGGATCGAGCGCGAGGCCGTCATTCGCCGCGCCCGGCACTTCCGGGGCACGGAACCAGGCCGGGTGTCGACCGTCAGCGGCAGGCCCCGGTCCTCTGCCGGGTTCCTCCATCAGAGCACCGGGGACGTGGACTTGATGGCCCCGGACCGGCAAGATGGCCCTAACGCCACTCAGGCTCTGATCGACCTGGCCCTCGCTCATCCCGAGAAGGAGAAGATCATGGTTGCGCGGGCGGGCGCCGCCTGGCGCACATCCGCAGAACTGAGGCAGCAGCTGAAGGAGAACCGGAACCCGGAGGAAGAAACCACCTCATCAACATCCCGCCCCACAACCCCGACCCGAGCCCCACTGAGCATGTGTGGAAGGAAACCAAAGACTCCGCCTCCAACCCCAGCGCGCCACCCACGCCGACACCCGCAACGCACTCAAGACCTTCACCCGAACACACACCATCCCCCACCACCCCACAAAATGACTTTGTTTTAAGAGAGCTATGGTTGTGTTGACGGAAGATTGGCGGACAGTCCGGCCCAGAGCCCGGCCGGACTGTTCTCGTCATCAAGAACTGAATTCGATTGTGCAAGGGAGTGCACGATGAGTAACAGCAGCATTGACAAGAACGCAGGCGGAGCCGACAACATCGCCGGGAAGGTCGTCGTCATCACCGGCGCGTCGAGCGGGCTGGGAGCGGCTCTCGCGCTCCAACTCGCGCAGCGGGGCGCGCGCTTGGTGCTCGGTGCCCGCCGCGAGGACAAGCTCGTCGACCTCGCGCGCGCCATCGGCGAGGTCGGCGGTGAGGCTCTTATCCAGCGCGTCGATGTTCGCAGGAAGGAGCATGTCGCCGAGTTGGCCCGGAACGCTATTGACGGTTTCGGAGGGATCGACGTGTGGGTGAACAATGCGGCGATCATGCCGGCCTCGTTGTTCGTGCAGAATGACACCGATGAGTGGGATGCTCTTATCGACACTAATATCAAGGGCGTGCTCTACGGCATCGGCGCGGCGCTTCCCCATATGCGCGAGCAGAATGCCGGGCACATCATCAACGTCTCATCCACCGCTGCGCACGCATCAACCGGAGCGATCGCCGCTGTCTACTCCATGACCAAGCACGCCGTCCGTATGCTCACCGAGTCATTGGTCGCCGAGGAGGCGATGGCGGGTTCTCGAGTCCGGGTGACCGAGATGGCTCCGGGGATGATCGACTCCGATCTCAAATACACCGTCACCGACCCCGCAATGCGGGAGAACGTGATGCAGGCCTACGGGGAGGGTGCCATCATGCTCTCGCCGGAGGAGATGGCGCGAGCTATCGTGTACGCCATCGGAGAGCCGGAGAACATCTCAGTGTCCTCTATCGTTGTACGGCCGACTGGCGGCGACTGAAGCACGAGGTCGACTCCTTCGCCTGCGTCCCCCTGTGTCAACGTCCTGGGCGGGGACGCCTGTCCCGTCCAGTAGTCTGCTGGATCTGATGACGTGGGGATGCAGTCGACCGGATCGATCTCATCGACGGTGTCCAGCGCATCGAGACTTACTGGGTCGATGACCTGACTCGTGACAGTTTGGTGGGGTCTGGGTTTTGAGGTGGGTTTTTCGTTG
>ERZ772967.435-NODE-435-length-33775-cov-2.936388_pt1 | contig 33775 bp, 26 predicted proteins | sample MGYA00511677_ERZ772967 | MGnify/ENA primary metagenome ERZ772967 (study PRJEB29015, sample SAMEA2737931) | human oral metagenome | biome: human oral; feature: human-associated habitat; material: dental | place: China | collected 2146 ...
GCGCTCCGTCCCATCGAGGCCCAGATCGGCTTCCAGGCCTGAGGCCGACGAGCCCTGACCTTAATTTTCAACTCAAAACGTTTTGAACTAAAAACGCGCCCGCAATCGGGTGCAGACCGGGAGAGAAGAATTCATTATGACGATCAAAATTTTGCTGGCAGACGATCACCCCCTGACCCGCGCGGGCATCGCGGAGTTCCTTCGCAGGGAGAGTTCCTTTTCGCTCGTGGCGGAGGCGGAGGACGGCGTGAAGGCGTGGGACCTGATTCAGGAGCTGAAGCCCGACGTCGCGCTCCTCGACATTCGGATGCCGGGGCTGGACGGCGTCTCCGTCGCCCAGAAGGTCAAGACCGCGGGGCTGGCCACCGCGACGATCATGCTGACCTCCTACGACGCGCAGCAGTACGTCATGGCCTCGCTTCGTGCCGGCGCCCGCGGCTTCGTGCTGAAGACGGTGAGCCCGCGGGAGCTCACCACAGCGATCAACACCGTGGCCAAGGGCGGCCTTTACCTCGACCCGGAGGTGGCCTCGGTGATGGGGGAGCGCGACTTCATTCCGGAACAGCTCTCCGCGCGAGAGAGGGAGGTCCTGCTCCTTGCGGCGAAGGGGCTCTCCAGCAAGGAGGTGGCCAAGCGCCTCTTCATCAGCGAGCGCACCGTGCAGACGCACCTGGCCTCGATCTACGACAAACTGGGGTCCAAGAACAAGACGGAGGCGCTGCTCCTGGCCCTGAAGTACGGGGTGGTCACCCTCGAGGAACTCCTGGCGGATGACGAGGAATAGCGGCGTACGGGCCCTGCCATGCTGAGGGAGAGGCTCGCCCGATTCCGCGGGACGAAGCACCACTTCCTCGCCTTTCTCCTGTGCGCGCTGCTCCTTCCCTCCATCGCGGTGGTCCTCGTGGCCGTGCTGGGGATGGTGAGCCAGGAGAGGGCCATGGAGGCCGCGGTCCGCTCCTACGTTCAGGACCTGGCCGAGAACATGGCCTACCACCTGAGCTCGGACGCGCGGGTCTGGTCCTTTCCCTACAGCCTGATGGGTGACGCCTCGCGCTATCCCTTCTTCTCGTGGGGGCCCTCGATCCCTGGATGGGTGGCGCTCCTCAGCCTGGACGGGAAGGTCATCATGGCCTCCCCTGGGGCGATGAACATTGCGGCCATCTGGCGCAACGACCTGCCCATCGGGACGGCGACGCGGGTGACGGACAAGCAGGGGGCCCAGTACACCCTTGCGATCTACCCCCTCAGCAAGGGAGACGGGCTCGTCGTCGCCGCCGTCTCATGGGATCAACTCCTAGGCGGTCTGGTGAGGGTCGTGCGCATGTGGCCCGCGCTCATCGTCCTGATGACGCTGGGGAGCTTCTGTGCCATCCGCCTCCTCTGGAGCCGGCTGGTGCTGCCCCTCCAGTCCCTGGTGGCGGAGATCGACAGCCTGAGCCTGGGGAAGGGCATCTCCCCCGAGCTGGAGCGCGGCGCCGTCAGGGAGATCGAGAGCGTCCACCGCGCCCTGATGCGCTTCTCCAAGGCGGCGGTGGAGAGGGACAACCTCCGCAATCGCTACGTTCGCGACATCGTCAGAGTGCAGGAGAAGGAGCGGCTGGACATGGCCAGGGAGATCCACGACGGCCCGCTTCAGGACATCACCGCCCTCCTTCAGCAGATCCACATGCTGTTGGAGGACGACTCCCCGCAGCCCCGCATCGAGAGGACGGAATCCCTGGCAAAGACGGTCGTGCGCGAGCTGCGCGGCCTCTGCGACGAGCTGGCCCCGCCATGGATGGACCTGGGGCTGGCGAGGACCCTCACGGAGCTTGCGGAACGCCAGTCGCAGAACTACGACGTTCAGGTGGGAGTGGACGTCGAAGACGACCTGGACGTGGGGCCGGAGACGACCCTCTCCTTCATGCGCATCTTCCAGGAGGCGATCTCCAACGCCGTGCGGCACGGGGGCGCGACGGAGGTCCATGCGCAGGTCCACGCCGAGAGCGGAAAACTCTTCCTCGACATCCGGGACAACGGGGGGGGCTTCGACGCCCGCGTCGATCACGAGACGCTGCGCCTTCAGGGGCATCGCGGCCTGGCCAACATGACGGAGCGGATGTCCCTCATGGGGGGGCGTCTGGAGGTCCGTTCGAGGCCTGGCGAGGGGACTCGCGTCCTGTGTCTCCTGCCGAAGGGCGCCGTTTCGCCGGCATAGGGGGAATACAATACGATGAGGATACGTTTCTGGGGCGCTGCGGGCGAGGTTACGGGGTCCTGTTACGAGGTGGAGTGCGGGGATCGTCGCTTCCTCGTGGACTGCGGCGTCCACCAGGGGGCGAACGAGGACGAGCGGAACCGGGAGCCCTTTCCGTTCCCCGTCGAGGGGCTGGACGCGGTATTTCTGACCCACGCCCACATGGACCACTCCGGGCGCATCCCCTGGCTGGTGAAGAACGGCTTCAAGGGGCCGATCTACACCACCGGCGCCACGGCTCAACTGGTGGATATCCTGTGGCACGACTCGGCGCGCCTGATGGCGGAGGAGGCGGAGTGGAAGACCCGCAAGGCCCTGCGCCGCGGACTGCCCGCCGTCCTTCCCCTCTACGGGGACGACGAGGCGGAGGCTGCCCTGAAGTGCCTGCGGCCGCTGGAGTGGGAGGAGACGCTGGAGGTGCTTCCCGGAGTCTCCGCCACCTTCAGGGACGCGGGGCACATCCTGGGCAGTTCGTCCATTCTGCTGGACCTGAGCGAGGAGGGGAAGTCCGCGCGCGTCGTCTTCAGCGGGGACCTGGGGCAGCAGCGGGCGGCTATCGACGGCACGCCCTCCATCTTTAGGGAGGCGGATTACGTCCTGATCGAATCGACCTACGGCGACCGTCTCCACAAGGACGACCAGGCGTCGCGGGCGGAGTTCCGCGAGGCCGTCCTGACGGCGCTCAGGGACAGGGGGAAGGTGCTGATCCCCAGCTTCGTCGTCGATCGCGCACAGCGGATCCTCTTCGAGCTCTCCCTGATGCAGATCGAGGGGGTGCTGCCCGAGGTCCCCATCTTCCTGGACTCCCCCATGGGCGTGCGGGCGACGGACCTCTACCGGTCCCACGTCGGGACCCTGTCCGACGAGGTGCGGAGGTACGCGGCCTCCGGGGTGGACGTCTTCGCCCCCAGAGGCTTTCAGAGCGTCTCCACCCCGGACGAGTCCCGAAGCATCAACAACGTCCCCTTTTGCATCGTGATCGCGGGCAGCGGGATGTGTTCGGGCGGGCGCATCATCCACCACATCAAGCACAGCGCATGGAACCCCAAAAACCACATCATCTTCGTCGGGTATCAGGCCTACGGCACGCTGGGTCGCCGCATCGTGGAGGGAGAGCCCCAGGTGCGCATCGGCGGGGAGGACGTCGCCGTGCGGGCCAGGGTCCACACCATCGGAGGCTTCTCCGCGCACGCGGACCGCGACGACCTCCTGGCCTGGGCCGGCAACTTCAGGACGAACCCGCTCTTCTTCGTGACCCACGGCGAGGCGAAGTCCTCCCGGGCCCTTTCCGTCTCCCTGCAGGAGGCGGGGCGGCGCGCCATCGTCCCCGGCCTGGGGCAGGAGTTCGCCCTCGAGCCGAACGCCCTGGCGCGGAAGGTGGCGCAGCCCTCGGCCAAGCCCGCCACCGAGAGGACGCTGCACGCCATCGACGACCTTGCGCTTCTCGTGGAGCAGCTGCGGCGCAGCTCCGGCGCCCTCGGCGACTCGGAGGAGGCGATGCACTACCTGGCCGCGTCCCGCGCCCTGCTGGAGATGGCGGCTCACAGGATGAAGGGCGCTTCCTGAAGGGGAGGTGCCCCCTGCCTCCCCGGCGATCGGTCCGGCGCGGCGCCGGGCGGCGTTCTCCCGAACGCCGCCATTTTTTTCGTTTATGTTTTATAATAAAAAGGAGCACAGGCCTGGGGGTTCCGCGCATATTTCGCCGCGGCGCGGTCCTCACGGGCTTTTACGTCTTGAGGATTGAGAGGGCGGGTTTGATGTCATGCAACGCTTTTGACGTGTTGAAGGCGCGCGGGTACTTCGAGTGGTGCACCTCGGAGGATCGCCTGCGGGAGGTCATGCAGTCCGAGATGGTCACCGCGTACGTAGGGTTTGACCCGACGGCGGACAGCCTGCACGTGGGACACCTCATCCCCCTGATGGCGCTGGGATGGCTTCAGCGGGCGGGGCATCGGCCCATCGCCCTTGCGGGAGGCGGGACCGGCCTGATCGGCGACCCGTCGGGCAAGAGCAAGGAGCGCAACCTGATCACGCTGGAGGCCGTCCAGAGGAACGTCGAGGGGGTGCGCAAGCAGCTGGCGCACTTCCTCGACTTCGACTGCGGGAAGAACTCGGCGCTCCTGCTGAACAACTACGACTGGCTCTCCAGGATGACGTTCCTCGACGTCCTGCACGACGTGGGGAAGTACTTCTCCGTCAACAACCTCATCGCCAGGGAGTACATCAAGAGCCGGCTCGAGGACCCGGAGAAGGGGATATCCTACACGGAGTTCTCCTACGTGCTCCTGCAGGCCATCGACTTCAAGCACCTCCACGATCACTACGGCTGCAAGCTGCAGATGGGGGGAAACGACCAGCAGGGGAACCTGCTGGCGGGGACGGAGTACATCCGCAAGACGAGTGGCGGCGAGGTCTTCGGCCTGACTCAGCCCCTGTTGCTCACGGCGTCGGGCACGAAGTTCGGCAAGACGGAAGCGGGAGCGGTGTGGCTCGACGCGGAGCGCACGTCGCCCTACCAGTTCTATCAGTTCTGGGTGAACGTGGACGACCGGGACGTGGAGCGGCTGCTGAAGCTCTACACGTTCCTGCCCCTGGAGGACGTTCGTCTGCTGATGGAGGAGCACGCCGCCCACCCGGAGCGCCGCGTGCCCCAACGCCGCCTGGCGACGGAGGTCACCCAGAGAGTGCACGGCGCTGCGGCCGCGGAGAGCGTCGCGAAGGTCAGCGCCGTCCTGTTCGACCCGGATGTGGACCTGTCGGGCCTGTCCGAGGAAACCTGCCTAGCCCTGAAGCGTGAGGCTCCCTGCAGCGAAGCGAAGCTCTCCATGCCCGCGGGGGTCCTGGACGTCCTCACGGCCTGCAGCGCCTGCGCCAGCAGGGGAGAGGCCAAGCGCGCCGTGCGCCAGGGCGGCGTCTCGATCAACGGCGTGCGCGTGGCGGACGAGGGGGCCTCCATCGACGCCGACCAGCTGCGCTACGGGCGCTACCTCTTCGTGCGCGTCGGACGCAAGAAGTTCTACGTGCTCTCGGTCGTCCGCTGACGCGGCAGGCGGTCGACTGACGCAGAAGCGAAGGCTTGGTGGCGCCGACGCCCCTGGCGTGACGGGGCGTCGATCGCCTTACGAGTTCGGTCTTCAGGAAGCGCTGTCGGGCACTTTTCGTTTGGCGGTTGCCCATTCGTTCAGCGGTTTTCGCGAACGAATGGGCGTTTCCCGAATCGTTTTGTCCGGAGGAGATGCGGATGATCCCCTGTGTCTGGTACGTTTCAAAAACGGTGGATGTCTGGCGGCGAGCGCTGATCGGCCGCATGGCGGAGTCGCTGAGGTCGCGGGGGGTCCCCCTCTCCCTTTACGTCGATGGGAGCGTCGCCGGGATCGACGCGCGGGACGTCTCCGCCTGGAGCGCCCTGACCGGCCTTGAGCGCGCGAGCCGCATCCTCTTCTCCGGACGGGCGCTCTGGCACCTCTGGGGGGACGCTCCGGCATGGTGGCGGATCGTCCGGCTGCGCGCACGCGCGGTCCACACGTCCTTCGATGAGAAGACGTCCTGGTGCGGATACCCCTCCCGCCTCTTTCCGGACCGGGCCAGGGACGGTGAATCGCTGATCCTGCCCGCCTTCGACTTTCGCATCTCCGGCGTGGACGACGAGGGCCCTCTGCCCGTCGTGTGCCTGGGAGACGCCGCTGGTCAGGGCCTCGAGGACGCCCTGAGCGGCAACGAGCATCCGGTGGTCGGGACGGACGACCTCTCCCCGGATGCCCCCACGGCGCGAAGCGGCGTCTTCATCGCAGGGCCGCAGCCGTTTGACGCGCTGAGGGCGGCCTCCCTCACCATGCAGGGACTGGTCGCCGCGGCGATCGAGTCCCCGCACCTGAACGCCCTCCTGGGGAGCGAGGGGTATGTCCGCGCGGCGGAGGACACGGAAGAGGCTTGGAGGCTCGCGCTGGAAGCGGCCCTCTCGGAGCGGGGGAGGGCCGTGGCCGTCTCCGCGCGGCACTTCATCAAGGCGCGCTGTTCCCCCGAACGGAGTGCGGATTCCCTCGTCGCCCTTTACTCCAGCGCCCTGGGAGGGTCGGTCCTCCCATGAGCGCTGCGGCGTGTGCGGTCAGAGCCTTTCAGGCCGTCGCCGACGCCGGATGGCGCGGGCGCATGGTCTACGGGGTCCTCTATGGACTCCTGAAGCTCGTCCAGCCGCGCCGCGAGAGGATCGACGCCAACCTGCGCCTCGTCTGGCCCGAGAGGGACGCGGCCTGGCGCAGGGCCTTCAGAGCGCGGGTCTATCAAAATCTGGCCTGGACCGTCACCGAGGTCCTGGCCCTGCAGCGGGACCCCGGCCAGGCGTCCTCGTGGATATCCGGCGTCGAGGGGCGCTCCATCCTGGACGAGCTGGCGGAAGGAGGGCAGGGCGCCATCCTCCTGACGGGGCACTTCGGAAACTGGGAGCTCCTGGGGACGTGGTACGCCCAGGTCCTCAAGGCGAAGGGTCGGCAGCTTTACGCCGTCTTTCAGGAAATCCACGACCGCGACCTGTCCGGGGTCCTGAAGGGGTTTCGGGAGAGGGGCGGCATCTCCGTCCTGCCGAAGGAGATGTCCGTCCTCGAGATGGCGCACCGGCTGCGGGCCGGCGCCCACATTGCGATCCTGGCGGACGTCTCGTGGCTCGAGGGCGCCCTGACGCTGCCCTTTATGGGGCACGAGTGCACCAACTCTCCAGGGCCTGCGATCCTCGCCATGCTGGCGTCGGTCCCCATCGTCCCCCTGGGCATCTACCGTCGGGGGCCCTTTGAGCACGGCGTGCGCGTCTTCCCGCCCCTCTCGATCCCTGGTCAGGGGAGCCGGGCGGAGCGGATCGGGGGAGGGACCCTCGCGATCAACCGCGCCCTCGAGGCGATCATCGCCCCGAGGCCCGAACTGTGGTTTTGGCTGCACGACCGCTGGAAATCCCGCCCGCTATCGCGGCAGACGGTCGTGAAAGACGGTGCCGCCGAAAAAAGTCCTGTATGTCCTGTATAATGATGGATAAGGAGAGCAGGCCCTTCAGGCTCTCCCCGATTTTGTCCTCACGACGGCTTTGTGGCGAGAGACAGATTGAAGGGACCCGGGGCGGAGGAGAAGAGGATCATGTTGCTTCGCAAGGAGTTTAAATTTGAGGCGGCTCACAATCTTGTGCGGTATCATGGGAAGTGCGAACGGCTGCACGGCCATACGTATCGCCTTGCCGTGCTCCTCGAGGGGACACCGGACGGCGAGGGGATGATCATGGATTTCTGCGAGCTCTCCTCCATCGTCAAGGAGCGGGTGATCGCGGTCCTGGACCACAGTTACCTCAACGACACCATCCCCCAGCCGACGGCCGAGAACATCGCCCTGTGGACCTGGAAGCGGATCGAGGCGTCCCTTCAGCGCCCGAACTGCCGCCTCTTTGAGGTGCGGGTCTGGGAGACCGCGTCGAACGGCGTCGTCCTGAGGGCCTCCGACCCCGTTTTGACGGAGGAAGGGGAGAGACGCCCATGAAGGACGTTCAGATGGAAGCTGACCTGCGGGAGATCCAGATCGACCGGGTGGGGGTGAGCAACGTCAGCTACCCCATCGTCGTCATGTCCCGGCAGGATAAGACGCAGGACACGGTGGCCTCCGTCTCCATGAGCGTCCTCCTGCCCCATCAGTACCGGGGGACGCACATGAGCCGCTTTATCGAGGCCCTTGAGGACTGTTGCGGCAGGATATCCCCCGTCACGCTGGAGGCCGTCACAAAGCGCTTGTGCGACAGGCTGGACGCCCCCGAAGCCTCGATTCGTTTTGAGTTCCCCTACTTCATCCGGCGCAGGGCCCCCGTTTCGGGCATCGAGAGCTTCATGCGTTACGAGGCCAATTTGGAGGGTATTTTCAGCGTCGGAAAGTTTGACATGGTCACGGGCGTGGGCGTCCACGTGCAGACGCTCTGTCCCTGTTCCCGGGCGATCTCGAAGTACGGAGCCCACAACCAGCGCGCCTTCGTCGCGATCAAGGTCCGCTGCACGCACTTCATGTGGTTCGAGGAATTGATCGCGATGGCGGAGGAAGCGGCCTCCAGCCCGCTCTACACGCTCCTGAAGCGGGAGGACGAGAAGCACGTTACGGAGCGGGCCTATGAGAATCCCCGCTTCGTGGAGGACGTCGTGAGGGACCTCGCCGTTGCGCTGAACCGGGAGCCTCGGGTGTCGTGGTATTCCGTCTCCATCACGAGCGCCGAGAGCATCCACAACCACGACGCCTTCGCCGAGGTCACGCGGGACAAGGGGAAGCCCGCTCCGCCCGACGGGGAACGCGGTCAGCGATGACCCGGAGGGGAGACGAGTTCCTCAGCCGACTGATTTACTACGTCCTCTTTCTGCTGATCCTGCTGGCGGCGATCCGGATATACTTCTCCTGGCTCGACAGCTACAGGTTGTCCCATCCTCAGATCATCGAGGCGTTTGCCGCAGGCTACGTCGAGGAACAGCCCCTCGAGGGATTCTGCTGTGGGATGAGCAGCCGGTCCTGGCGCCGCAGGACGGGGTGTTCACCTACCCCTCGCCGTTGCCGCGCCGGGTCGCGAAGGGCGAGATGTTGGCGGCCCTGGACGGGGTCGCGATTCGTGCGCCGTACCCCGCCTACTTCTATCCGGCCCTGGACGGACAGGAGGGGCATTGGTTCTATTCAAAGCTGTGGCCGGACTTCGCCCCCTTTCCGTTTTTCAGGCCCGCCGTCCTTCTGGAGAACGGCACTCAGCTTCGCAAGGGGGCGCCCATCGGCAAGCTGGTCCCCCAGCCGCAGACGCTGCGCTGCATCGCCTACCTGGACGGCACGCCGTCCCTCCTGCGCAGCCTGCGCATGCGGAAAGCCGCCATCCGCATCAAGACGGAGCCGGAGGGCAAGGAAAGGAAGGCGGAGGTGGTGTCCTTCAAGACGATGGGGCAGAAGGTCAAGGTTTGCTTGAGGCTGCCGTTCTTTCCTCCGGAGGCGCTGCGTTCCCGATCCTTCTCCGCCCGCGTGGTCGCGGGAGATCAACAGGGGGTCATGGTCCCCGACAGCACCGTGATCACGAAGGACGGTCGAAACGTGATCTTCCTCCTTCAGGGGAACAGGGTCCTTTCGCGTGACGTCGAGGGCTTCCCGGCGGGCATGGGGCACTTCTTCATCGTGCGGGGCGTGATGCCGGGGAACAAGCTGATTCTGGATGCCGACACCATTCAGGAGAGCATCGTGAGGATTTGGTAGGGGGGATTTGCTGATGGGGCTTAAGGAGCACGCGGCAGCCATCCGGGAGCGTGTGGCGCGCACGGCGGCCCTCGCGGGACGGAAACCCTCGGACGTCCTCCTGGTGGGAGTGACGAAGACCAGGAGCGTTCAGGAGATGCAGGAGGTCGCCTCCCTTGTCGATGCGATCGGCGAGAACAAGGTCCAAGAGGCGCAGGTGAAGCGAGAGGCGTGGGGGGATCATCCAACGCCCCCCTGGCGGCTGATCGGGCACCTGCAGAACAACAAGGCGCGCCGCGCCGTGGAACTGTTTGACGCCGTCGACTCCCTGGACTCGATCCCCCTGGCGGAGCGCCTGGACCGCATCGCGGGGGAGCTGTCCCGCCGCCTGTCGGTGCTGATCGAGGTGAACACGGCGAAGGAGGCCAGCAAGACGGGGATGGCGCCCGAGGCGTTCCCCGCCCTTCTGGATCGCGTACTGACCCTGCCCAACCTCAAGTTGGAGGGACTGATGACCATCGGTCCGTTGACGGACGACGAGGTGCGCGTCCGCCAGGCCTTCGCCGAATTAAGAGGGATGGCGGAGGACGCCAGAGGGCGATGCGGCCTTCCCTTGCCCGTGCTCTCGATGGGAATGAGCGGCGACTTTGAGTGGGGGATTCTGGAGGGGAGCACCATGGTGAGGATTGGCACGGCCCTTTTTGGCCCTCGCGAGTACAAGATGCTGTAGTCCATGGTATATTAAGGGGCAGGTTTTATCCTGTTCTTTATAAGGAGGAACGGACGGGTGCTTAGGAGGTTAATGCAGGTCCTCGGGTTTTACGGCGACGATGACTACGTCGATGAGCCCGATGACTACGAGGTCGAGGAACAGAGGACGGCAACCAAAAGACCGAAGGCGAGGCGACGGGACGAACCCCATCTCTTATCCGCTCCAAGGCTTGTCTTCTTTAAGGGTGTGCCGTCGGAGAGCATAAAGCTGAGGCTCAGGGATGCCCTCCTGAACGGGATCATGGTCCTCCTGGACCTTCACGAGCTGGACCCCAGAGAATTTGAGGAGGAGGGACGTCCGTTCATCAACTTTATGGGGGGGGTTGCGTTTGCCCATAAAGGCCGCATGGAGTACATTGAACCCGCTTTGTACCTGGTGACGCCACACGAGGGAATGTTCGAGGAATGGGTTGAGGAGGAGCCGCTAAATGATGGAACTTTTGACCGCCAAGGACGTTGAGGTCAAGGCCTTTAAGAAAGTTTCCTTCGGGGGATACGCGGTTCAGGAGGTCGAGGACTTCCTGAATCAGGTCGCGGACGACTTTGAGACCTACGCGATGCGTCTGAACGAGCGCGAAAACCGGATACGCGAGCTTGAGGAGTACGTCAAAAAGCAGGAGTCCATGACGGACATGATCAAGGACGCCCTCATTCAAGCGCGCAAGGGCGCCAAGGAGATGGAGGAGCAGGCTCGCGCTCAGACGGAGCAGATCCTGGCGGACGCGCGGGTCGAGGCGGAGAAGTATCTCTCGGAAGCCAACTCCAAGGTCGAGGAGATCACCTCTCAGGCGGATACGACGATCTCGAACGCGGAGAAGACGGCCGCGGAGATCGTCGCGGAGGCGAACGCCAAATCCAGGGAGATCACCTCTCAAGCGGATACGACGATCTCGAACGCGGAGAAGACGGCCGCCGACATCGTCGCGAAGGCGAACGCCAAATCCAGGGAGATCGACTCTCAAAGCCACATGCAGCTGGACGAGGCGGAAAAGACCGCTGCCGAGATCATCGCGAAGGCTAAGGCTTCTGCGGCCGGCATCCTGCAGGAGGCTCAGGACATGCGCCTCGAGACCGAGAAGCGTTGGGCCGACCTGGAACAGGACCTCTCCCATCGCAAGAAGGAGGCCTCGGAACAGATCGAACAGACCCTGGCGTCAGCCCGCTCCGAGGCAAAACGCCTCGTGGAGGACGCCTCGAAAGAGGTGGAGAACTACAACAACCGTCTGTGTTTCCTAAACCTCAGGAAACAGCAGTTTCTCAAGGATACCGTGGCCCTCCTCCTCGATTTCGGTAAGACGATCGACAAGGCCCAGCAGGAGTTCGAGGTGGAGATGATGAACGAGGAGGAGAAGACCTCGGTTAAAACCGAAGCGGAGCCGCCCGTCGAGTCGGGGCGTCAGGACGCTTCCTCGTCCCGATTGCTCGACCACTTCCGCAGAAACTTCCTGGAGGGGAAGTCCGATGCCCCTGAGAGTGGGGAGCCTTAGTTTCGATCTATCGTACATTTCGTTGTTTTCGCGCGGCGTGTTGTCGGGTACGCCCTCGCTGCCGTTTACGATTTAGAAATGGTGAGGCCCTTTTTCTGACGAATGGCCCCTGTGGTCGGACACCAGCGATCCCGGCTTCAGGGGCCGGTCTTTTGATGAGCGTGCCGTTCCACAGGCACACAAGCACAGAGGGGGGCAGGTGACGACTCGTGAGCGCAGTGCGAGGTTCCCCAGAGGGGCTGACGTCCCCCATACGCTACCTCAAGGGAGTGGGGGCAAGGGTTGCGGAGCTGCTTGCCCGGCTTGGCGTTCACACCGTCGAGGACATCCTCTATTTCTTTCCACGACGCTACGAGGACCGAAGGGGCCTCGTGCCGTTCCGCGAACTTCGCATCGGCACGACGGCTTCCGCGGTGGCGGAGGTCCGCGCCGTGTCGTCCTCCGCCAGCCGTTTTGGGGGCCCCGCCTCCGCAGTCCTGGACGACGGCTCCGCCTCGATTCGGGCCGTTTGGTTCAACCCTCATGCTACACGATCTCTCAAGCCTGGAATGCAATTGGCCCTCTACGGGAGGGTGGAGTACTACAACGGCGTGCAGCTCACCAATCCGGAGTTTGAGGTGCTCGAGACCGGTCAGCCCCCTGAGCTGGTGGGGCACATCGTCCCCGTCTATCCCACCGCCGCCTTTTTAACGCAGAAGCGCCTGCGCCGCCTGGTGGCTACGGCCCTTGAGGAGTACGGCGGCAGCCTTGACGACTTCCTGCCCCGGAGGATTCGCGAGCGCCACGGGATGAAGGGCCTCACAGCCGCCCTCCGAGAGCTGCACCACCCGTCGGCCCCGGAGAGCTGGCTGAGGGCGCGCAACCGTCTGGCCTTTGACGAGCTCTTCCTCCTGCAGACGGGCCTCGCGATGCGGCACGCGGCGGACGCAGCGCTTCCGGAGCGCTCTCTGAGCCTCGCCCCCGGCCAGAAGTTTCACACGTTCAAACGCTCCCTTCCCTTTTCATTGACCCCCGCCCAGCAGCGGGTGATCGGCGAGATCTTCCGCGACCTAGGAAGCTCGATCCCCATGAATCGCCTCCTTCAGGGGGACGTGGGCTCTGGAAAAACGCTGGTCGCGGTGGCTGCGATCCTGGCGGCCGTGGATTCGGGCGCGCAGGCCGTCCTGATGGCTCCAACCGAGGTGCTGGCGCAGCAGCACGACATCCGGATCGGGAGGATGCTGGAGCCCCTCGGCGTCAGGACAGCCCTCCTGACGGGAACCCTTCACGCCCCGGAGCGCCGCGCCCTGCTTCAGGCGCTTGGAGCGGGGGAGGTTCATCTCCTGATCGGGACCCACGCCGTCTTTACGGACGAGGTGAACTTCCTGAAGCTGGGCTTGACCGTGGTTGACGAACAGCACCGCTTTGGCGTGCGGCAGAAAAACGCCCTGATCGCCAAGGGAGTTTCACCGCACGTCCTGGTGATGACCGCCACGCCCATTCCACGGACCCTGGTCCTCTCCGTCTACGGTGACCTTGCCGTCTCCACCCTGGACGAGCTGCCTCCGGGGCGTCAACCCGTCGAGACCCTGCACATGAGGACGACGGATGAAGTGGACCTCTTTCGGCTCATCGAAGGTCGAATTCAGGCAGGACAGCAGGTCTACTGGGTGTGCCCGCTGATCGACGACGAGGAGGGGCAGGGCCTTGACAGCGTGACGTCCCGCTGCCAACGCCTCACGAGCGCCCTCCCCGGTGCGCGCATCGGCGTGCTGCACGGACGGCTGCCCATTGAGGAGAAGACGTCGGTCATGCAGGACTTCGTCCAACGAAGGCTCGACCTCCTGGTGGCGACCGTCATCATTGAGGTGGGGCTGGACATCCCCGAAGCCTCAATGATGGTGATCTCGGACGCCGGACAGTTCGGGCTGGCCCAGCTTCACCAGCTGCGGGGCCGCATCGGGCGGGGAACGGCGAAGGGCCTGTGCGTCCTCCTCGAAGGGGAAACGACGACGCCGGAGGGCCGTGAACGCATTGAAACCATGCTCTCCACGTCGGACGGCTTTGCCATCGCGGAGGCGGACCTGCAGCAGCGGGGGCCGGGCGAGGTGTGTGGCGTACACCAGCACGGCGTCACGGACTTTCGGGTGGCGAACCTCTTAAAGGACCAGAAGCTCCTGGAGTTGGCCAGGCTGGAATCCCGCCAGCTGCTGGCCGCGGACCCGGAACTGACGGGGGAGCCCCTGCTTCGCAGCGAATTGAAAAGGCGGCTGGGCGCGAGCCTGGATCTGGCCGGAACGGCGTAGGGCACCTTGAAGGGAGAGGTCGCAAGGATGAAGATGACAGAGAGCCTGTCCATGGACCAGCAACGGGAACGGTTTTTCAGTTTCCTGCTGAATCACCCCAACACCGTCGCCGGCGCGCGGGATCGGCTGAGGCGAAAGGGGCTGGACGAGGATGCGGCGGAGGCGCTCGTGAAGGAGGCCCTGGAGATGGCGCTTCTGGACGACGCCCTGTACGCACAGCTCTTTGCGGAGGGCCACGACTCGTGGGGGAAGAAGCGCATCGCCCTTGAGCTTCGCCGTCGCGGCGTCTCCGCAGAGGACGCTGAAACGGCGCTCGCAGACGTCGACGAGGGGCCCCGCGCCAAGGCACTTGCCGACTCGTGGGCACGAAGCGGACTGGAGGAGCGAAAGGTCCTGGCGCGCTTGTACCGCAGGGGGTTCAGCTCCGCCACGGTCGGCGCCCTTTCGCGAGGCGAAAGGGACGTCTCCTGGTGATCGTTAAAATATTATAGGACATTTATGGACAAGGAGAAGAAGTGAAGTGCGCACCGTAGACTTTCACGTACACGTCTATCCGCCCGAGGTCATCCGCGACGCTGAACTGATCTCGAAGCACGAGCCCTACTTCGACCGGCTGATTCACAGCAAGGTCCACCGTTGGGGGACCATCGACGACCTGCTCATGCGCATGGAGGAGGAGGGGGTTGAGCGCGCCATAATCGGAGGCTTTGCCTTCAAGGACCTGGAGCTCTGCAAGCTCTGCAACAACTACGTCCTGAGCGGCATCCGGCGGCACCCGGACAAGCTGAGCGGCCTCTGCCTCGTACCGCCTCTGACCCGCGGTGCCTCGGAGGAGATTTTGCGTTGCGCGGAGGCCGGTGCGATCGGGGTAGGGGAGCTCTTTCCCGAGGGACAGAACGTCGATATCTCTGACCAGGAACAGACATGGCGCCTGGCTGGGGTCCTGCACGAAGCGAACCTGTGCGTGCTGTGGCATACGGCCGAGCCCGTGGGACACGGGTATGCGGGCAAGGGAAGCGTCGGCCCGAAGGAGGCCGCGGCGTTCTGCATTCACCATCCAGAGGTGAAGACGATCTTCGCTCACCTTGGGGGCGGGCTGTGGCTCTACGAGCTGATGCCCGAGATGCGGCTCTACCTGTCCAATGCGTGGTACGACCTGGCCGCCCTGCCATGGCTCTACGAGGGCGCGGTTCTGAAGGCGATCCAAAGCGCAGGCGTCCTCGACAAGTTCCTGTTCGGCACGGACTTTCCCATCCTGCGCTCTCAACGCTACGAGAAGAGCTTCGCCGCGTCTGGCCTGACCGAGGCGGAGCGGGAGCACCTTCTCCGGTCCAACGCTCTGAGGCTGCTTCAGTCCCTGAAGAAGTAGCCAAAAAAGGCCTCCCGATCTTCGAGAGGCCGCGGGATGAGGTCCTTGAGGGTTGAGGTCCTTTGTTTTTGTTTTTTAATAATGTCCTATAATGTATCTTATGTTGCAGTCGGGGCAGTGTAAATGAATGAAAAGCCTTAGTTCCATTTTCCTTCAATTCTAAGACAAGTACCTTCAACAACCAAAAGGAAAACAACTTCTTCCCCCAAAAGAAACATTCCTGCAAACAATGGTAAAAAATCTATGGAACTGCCTTCCCACGCTTGAATAAACCAACCACCAAATGACAGCAAAATCGCGATAAGAATGAAGCCACACAATTTTATTTCAGACAGAACAAACGCTACCTCGGCCCAGAAAAGACTATGAAGGAAAACTACCTGCAGTAGGAGGAAAAAAACAACCCCTAAAGACACATATAAAATACCCCTGATAACCTCAAAGAGGTTAAAGAGCCATATGATCCAGAAAAGCATGTGCAAGGCCAAAAATAAAAACTCGATCTCATGTTCAAATATCTTTCTAGGCCAGAGAATTCCTTTCACCCCTCTTTTCTGCTCCAACCCAAGACATGTGCGATAAATGACGGCCATGCCAAGAAGTGTTCTCATGAGGATACTCATCCCAAGAGAAACATCCACGAATGTAATGTCATGTGCAAGATAATTTTTAACGAATCCAATAACAAAAAAAAGCCCTCCTAGGGAAAACACCCCAAAACACAGTCTTCCCCAAAAGAGCCTGTTAAAGAAAACAACTTCTACCAAGGAATAAAGCACGACAACAACAAGACAAGCAAAAAGGAATCTCATACTCCAAGGGCAGGGCTTTATCCGTCTAAACATCAAGTAAACAAAAGGAGTCACTACCCAGAGACACAAGAAAGAGAATTCAACCTTGCCTTTAAGAGATGGATATTTTGACAGATGTCTCACGCTTATTATGGATATCATGGATATCTTTAGCGTCTCCCTGCATTTCAGCGCTAAATTGAACTCAGAGGCGAATTTTTTTCAGGTTCTGCTGCGCCTGGACAATGGCGGAAATCGTCGAGGCCATGGCGCCGACCTTGCTCGACGCCTCGTGCATGACCCCGATGGCTCCCTCCATCTCGGCCGATGTCCGGTTCAGTTTCTCTCCGGCGTCCTGAATCATCGACTCCATGGATTCCATCGTCGTCCTGTTGTTGGTGAGGCAGTCCGAGAAGGAGGACAACGTCCGCTGAATGGTCTCGAACAGCTCGTTGATGCTGCGCATGTTTTCCATCGTTCCCTGGACGGCCCCGGATATCTCGCTGACCTTGGCGTCGATGGACTCCGACGCCGTCCTGGTCTCGGCAGCCAGCTCCTGAACGTTGTGGGCCACGACCGCAAATCCCCGGCCGTGCTCCCCTGCCCGGGCCGCTTCGATGGAGGCGTTGAGAGCCAGAAGGTGCGTCTGCCTCGCGATGCGCTGAATGTTGTGGGAGATCTTGCCGATCTCGAGGAACAGTTCCAGGGTCTTGATGGTCGCGTTCAGCGTGTTGGAAACGGTCTCGCTCATGCCCTCCAGGCTGGTGCCCGACTTCGCCATCTCCTCCATCAGGTTCGCATTGATCGTGTTGATGGCCTCGACGCCCTGTTTCGCATCCCGGCTCCCGGACGCGAAGTCCTCTCTCAAAGCCTGCAAAACGCCATAGAGGCTGGTAAACTGGTTCGAGGTGTCCTGAACCCGTTCCTCCACCTTGCGGACCCGTGAAACGAGCACCTCGTCCAGCTGGGACATGAAGGAGTCCATCTGGACGCCCGCGAAATACGCCCCCGAGAGAACGTGGATCAGTTCCAGGCTCTTTTGTTCCGTCATGGAAGGCCTCCTTTCACCTCAGCGTCCGTAAATCTGGTCGATGATGTCCGTCCCGCACCGAAGTCCTTCGAACCAGGAGAGGAATTTTTTGACGTTCTCCCGGCCCTGGATTACGGCTCCGTGCTGGGGAGCGATCGTTTCGACGTCCAGGGTGGACACGCGACGCACCCAGCTGCGGCACGCCGCGTTGGAGGCCATGTAGCGCTTGTGGAAGCCCTCCATGAGCGGCAGGTGGGCCTCGAAGTCCGTCACGATGGGATAGCGTTTCCCCTCGGGGAAGAGCGCCGCGCCGATATCCCCCGTAAAGAGGATCTTTGAAAGCGAGTCGTAAAGCGAAAAACACCCCGTGGAATGGAGAAAATGCGAGGGGACCATCACCAGCCGCGCCCCTCCCAACAGGGTCAGGGACTTTCCTCCATCGGGAATGGAGACGATGCGACGCCCGTCGTAGATCCCGAAGTGCGGGAGAAAGCGCACCCACAGCTCCGAGATGTGCACCATGGCCCTCTCCGCCATGGAGAGCCACAGGGTGATGCCCGATGAGACGTCGGGGTCCTGATGGGAATAAAAGATGTGGCTGATGGCCTTGAGGTCCACGAGTTCTGCAACGTTCGCCAAGACCCGGGGAAACACGTGGGCCCCGCCCGGGTCGAGAAGCACGATTTCTTTTCCGGAGGTTATGACGTACTGGTTGGTCTGGACGGCCATGCCGTCCTCCTTCTCCTCCCACCCCAGCATGATGAAGCGGTGATCCTTTTGCTCGAAAAGAGGGAACGACTCCAGCTGCTGCATTTTAATCTGCCTCCATCCTCGGCACAGCCATTACTTGATGCGGCCTTCCCCTGCCCCTGCCTCCGATCGGGTATCGGTCAGTCCAGGAAGAGCTCGGAGATAATGTCGCGAACCTTCTCCAGTTTATGGACTTTCGTCACGTTGCTGCCGCAGAAGAAGAGCCCGTTTTCCCAATCGCCGTTGAAGGCGTCCACCAAAGCCGCCGCGATGCAGAAGGTCTCCCGCGTCTTGCGGTAGCGGCAGTGTGTCAGACAGTTGGCCATGCAGGGCTTGCTCTCCACGTGTCCTTCAAGGTAGCCGGCCACGAACGGGTTTTTGATGGCGCGCCCCGGAAGCCCCGCGGGGCTGTGGATCAGGACGACGTCGTCGGCCGTCGCGTCGATGTAGGCCTGTTTGAACCTTGGCGAGGCGTCCCCCTCCTCGGTGCAGGCGAAGCGCGTCCCCATCTGGACGCCCTTCGCCCCCAGCGCGAAGACCCGCTCCAGGTCGGAGCGGTCCCAGATGCCGCCGGCAGCGATGACGGGAACGTCGGAGCGCATCTCCTCCGCGACGTACTTGACCACCTCCGGCACGGCGACCCCAAGGGAAAGCACTGGGTCGTAGACCTGCTCCATGGTCGTGGCGCCGAGGTGCCCCCCCGCCGTGGCGGGCTCTTCCACGACGAAGGCGTCTGGGGTCCTGCCGTACTTCTTCTCCCAGTGCCGCACGATCAGGCTTGCGGCCTTGGCGGAACTGACGATGGGGACGAGGGCGACGTCCGGAAAATCCTTCGTGTAATCCGGCAGGCGGAGGGGCAGGCCTGCGCCGGAGATGATGATGTTCGCCCCTCCTTCGGCCGCTGCGCGCACCTGCGTGTCGTAGTCGGTCAGAGCGACCATGCAGTTTACCGCCAGCACGCCGTCCGCGCCCGCCAGCTCTCTGGCCCTGGCCAGCGTCTCCTTGATGACGATCGCGTTCGCCTCAAAGTAATTGTGTTTTGCGACGCTGAAAAGGGGGGAGTTGTGGCACAGCCCGACGCTTGCGATCGTGCCCACGGCACCACACTTTGCAACGCTGCCCGCAAGGCCCGCGCCGGAGATGCCAACGCCCATCCCGCCCTGAATGAGCGGGTAGCGCGGTCGATACTTTCCTATTTTCAAAACGGGCACATCGGTATGCACCTGAAAAAACACTCCTCTGCGAATAAAGTACGAGATACCTGGCCGCCAAGGCGCCCGATCAGTATAGCACAAAGCCCTCGCCGATCCGGTCGCCGTACGGACGATTCCGTCATTTGCATGGGCTATAGCCGCAGCTGAAGCAATAGGCGCAGCCGGAGATCATCTCCATGGGTGCTCCGCACTCGGGGCAGACCGCCCCCCCCTCGCGGGACGCCCGGCTACCCGTTGCGGGCTCGCTCCGCTCGATCAGCTTCTCCAGAAGCAGCGCGATGGCGTCCGGGATGGACCGGGCCACGTGTTCCTCGTCGAAGCCGAACATCCAATACTCCTTTCCAGACAGCCCCCTCAAGGTGTCGATGAAGTCCTCAAGGCGGCATCCGGATCGCAGGCCGATCGAGATGACGCGTGAAAGCGCTTCCGTCATGGCCTTCAGCTCGGACCCACTCTTGCCCACGTTGATGAAGATCTCAAAGGGCGCGCTGCCGTCGAAGTTCAACGTGATGTAAATGCTGCCCCACGGCGTGCTCTCCTTGATCGTCTTGCCGAAGACAACCAGGCCCGGACGCTCCTTCACCTTTTGGGGAGGCGCGCCGTCCTCCGCCGTCTTGATCTCGATGGGCTGATAGGAGCGGGAGCCGTCGCGGTAGATGGTGATCCCCTTGCAGCCCATGGCGTAGCAGTCCCGATAGACGCGCCTCACGTCCTCCACCTGGGCCGCGTTGGGCAGGTTCACCGTCTTGCTGATGCCGCTGTCGACGACGTGAGCAAAGATGCCCGTGACGTTCACGTGCTGCTGTGTGGAGATGTCGTAGGCCGTGACAAAGGCCGGGTTGGACAGCTTCCCCGTCGATCGATACTCCTCGCGCTGCTCGGCCGTCAGGAGTTTGTGCCAGAAGTCGCGGTCCTCGGTGCCCGATCCATCGACCTTTGCGATGCGGCGATTCCACGACCAGGCGAAGTTGGGCTCGATCCCGGAGCTCGCGTCCAGGATCATGGAGATCGACCCCGTCGGCGCGATGGAGAGGCGGCGGCTATTGCGCATCTCGCCACGGACCAGCCCCTTCAGGACGGCCTTGACGTCGTCGAAGGAGAGGGGCTCGATGGGGTTCAGCAGTTCCTCAAGCGTGTTGATCAACGTCAGGGGGACGAGGTCTGAGCCGCGCATGTGTGAGAGGAGCTCGCGGTACTCGTCCCTGGAGAGGCGCTCGAACCACGCATCGCTGAAGAGCGTGCCGTCGCCGAAGAGCCGCCCCTCCCCTTCGATCTCCTCACGAAAGGCGTCGAACAGGTCCTTCACCAGGCCCCGTTCCGGGAAGGGGTCCTTGCCGACGTCGGAGACCATCTGGACGGTGGCGGTCAGGGCGGAGCGCGCCAGAACGCCGCTCAGGTTCCGGCAGTAGTCGTCGAACTCCCTTCCGCCGTAGACGATCCCCTGCAGGATCGAGGCGTCGGCCAGCCCCATGATGCCCAGGCCCACCGGGCGGATCTTTCGGGTCCTCTCCCCTATCCTCGGCAGCGGATAGCTGCAGGCGTCGATGACGAGGTCCAGGTAGTACATGGACCGGAACACCTGATCCTGGAAGGCGCGCCAGTCGAATTCGCCGTCCTGGACGAAGGGCTCCACGTTGATGGACCCCAGGTTGCAGCTGGTGTAGTTCGGCAGCGGCTGCTCCCCGCAGGGGTTCGTGGACTCGATCTCCCAGTCCGGGTCCATCTTCAGCAGGTTGTCCTGACGCGCCCGGTCAATGAAGAAGACGCCGGGGTCCCCCCGCTTCCAGGCGCTCTCGGAGATGTGGTCCATCAGCTCGCGCGCACGAACGGTCCTGACGACGCTGCCGTCCGTGCGGGAGTGTAGGTCAAAGGTCCCGTCCTCCTCGGCGGCATGCATCAGCTTGTCGGAGATCGCTACGGAGATGTTGAAGTAGGAGAGCTTGCCGTCCTCCGTCTTGCAGTCCACGAACTGATAGATGTCGGGGTGATCGTCAAAGAGCATTCCCATCAGGGCCGCGCGGCGCTTTCCGCCCTGGACGACGACGGCTCCCATGGTGTTCCAGGTCTCCATAAAGGAGACGGGGCCGGAGGCCTGTCCGCCGGTCCCGGAGCCGATAACGGCGCCATGCTCCCTGAGGTGGCCGAAGTTGCTGCCGACGCCACCGCCGAACTTGCTGATGACGCTGGCGTCCTTGACGGACTCAAAGATGCCCTCGATGCTGTCCGGGATGTTGATGACAAAACAGGCGAACAGCTGTTGGTTCCTGGTCCGGGCCTTGAACAGGCGGTCGTAGTCCTCAAAAGACATCTGATCCGCCGGTTTGTAGACGAGCTCAGCAAATTCGGGCTTTACGGTTAGGCCGGCGGCCGAGCTGAAAAGGCAGGGGGAGTTGAAGAGGAACCTGCGCGACAGGATGTCGTTTGCGATGTTCTTCTCAAGCGTCCTGAGCCATTCCAGGGATTCCGGAGCCGCGGCGTCCAGGTATTGCGTCTCCGCGCTTGCGATGGTCCGCGAGATGCGGCGCGCAAACTCCTCGAAGCTGGCCTCTTTGCGGAGCCCCCTCGCCAACGCGTCGTAGCGCTCGACGAAATAGCGTTGAGCCAAGAGCCACATGGCGTTCTCGGAGAGGCGGGGCACGGAGGGCGTCTCCAGACACTCCGCGGCGATGCGGCCGTCAAAATGCTCCTTGATGAACTGCTCCAAAACACAACTCCCCTTCTTCAACCAAAGGACATGGCCCCGGCTTTTAGAGACCTTCGGGCCTTCGTCAAAACGGCATCCCCCGATCAGGGGGACCGGAGGATGCCGTCGTGCGTATCCGAGTCTGTTTCGTCAATCGGGGCCGATTTATTTTTTGGTGCTTCCCTGCGGGATATCGAGCACGATCCAGACGGCCTCCTGCCCCGCATAGGGTTTGTCATCGGGGAGGATCTCCAGGCTGGGCGATCCCAGGAGCCCCTGCCCTTCGGCGGCCTGCTGCAGCTCCTCTCGCGAGTCGCCGGCCAGCGTACCGACGTAGATTTTGTTCCCCTGCTGCACGACGGCGGCGTCCTCAAGCCTCTGCTTCAGGGCCTCCGCGGCGTTCGTGTCGGCGTTGGGCTCCTGAAACGCCTGATCCGCGACCTGACGCGCCATCGACAGCTGCTCCAGCGGGGAGAGCCCTTGGCTCGAGCGATAGAGCTCCACCGCCTTGGCCCACAGGCCCTTCGCCGGATCGACGTCCGCGAGCCTGAACTCCAAAAAGCTCGTGTCAACGGTTGGTGCCCACAGCGAGATGGAGGGGATGGAGAGCTGTACGTCCAGTGCGTCCCTGAAACGCTTTGCCAGGTTCGGGTCGTACAGGGAGAGCGCCGCGGCGATGCCGTTCTTCTCGTCCGCCAGGAAGGCGCGAATCCCCTCGAAGTCGATGAAGAACGTGCTCATCGAATCCTTCTTCAGGAGCTCCGAAAGAGCCGCCCCGGGGGCGGACGCCCTGGCGAAGGATGCGGGGTCGCAAAGCCCCAGCGTCAACGCCTCGCCCTTGAGGCCCATGAAGAACGGGAGCGGGCTGCTGGTGGCGTCGGCCTGAAGCATCTGGTCCCAGCCATCCGCCTTCACCGGGTTCACGGGCGCCACTTCGCTGGCCTCCAGCTTTTTGAGGAAGGCCGCAGCCGCCCCGTTGCTCCGGGTCAGGGTCACGAAGATGCCCGGAAGCTTCGTCTCCATTCCAATGAGACCCTTCAGTGAGATGTTTCCTCCCACCGACAGGGAGAAATCCCCGTTCATGAGGCCCCTCGCCTCAGGCTCGGTGACGCCTATCCTTTTGAACGCCTCGACGGCGCTGCCCCACAGCGCCTTCAGGCGGGGGGTTGAATCCAGCGCTTGAGACGATAGATAGCCGCCGCCGGCGATCAGCGGGCTGCCCTCACCCAGCGGGAGGATGCGCCCGCCCGACACGGGGCCGACGCCCTCCCAATTCGCAAGGTAATCCTTCGCCATGGCCTCCTCGACGTTGGCTCCCATGGAGACGAGGAAGCGGTCCTTAAAGCCCTCAAAGGCCACCTCGAGGTCCAGTGGCGCGCGGAAGGTCTCCCGCAGCGCCTTCGAGTCCTCCTCCGTCCAGGTCACGTCGCCCTCTTCGGAGGCCCTGGCCTTGCCGATGGCGTCCGCCAGGTCGGGGTCCAGGTGGAGGAAGGCGAAGTTCCCTGCCTCAAAGCGGCGCTTCATCGATAGCCTCTTGCCGCTGTCGCCGAGAGCCGCCAGGGCGTCCTTCAGGTCCTCCGGGGTGAAGGCGGCCAGGAGCAGGTTGTCCTTCGCGCCGAGGAACACCGCGTCGTTGACCTTGACCATGCCATCCATCGCCTCGATCTGTGAAAAGACCCCGCCCAGGGGGGACCCTTCAGACTTGCTCCCCAGGAGGAGCAGCGACAGGTCGTCGGGCGACGCCTTGCCGCTTGCGACGAGGTCCAGCTGAGGCTGAAGCTCCGGAGGAAAGGCCACCGCAACCTGAATGGAACCGGCTTTGGCCTTCGGATCGTCCGTCCCTACGAGGACGGCGAGCCCCTTCGCCGGAACCTTCTTCAGGACATCGGCAAAGACGTTGATGGAAGCCTCGTCCACTTCCCCTCCGAGGGGAGCCAGGACCTTCAGGTTCTCCGGGGAGAGCGCCCAGCGCACGAGCCAACCCACGTCCTGCAGGTTCAGCACCGCGTAGACGGACTTCTCCGGCCTCGTGCTCAGCGCGTCGAAGGGCTGAGCGGCCCAGGACGATGAGGCGAGCCCCAACGACAGGCAGAGGACGAGCGCGGCCTTGAAAAGCGTCTTCTTCAGGTTTGACATAAAAACTTTCCTCCTCACTGAAATTCTTTCTGAAACCCTGATATTACCCCTTTGCGTACGCGCCGTAGATATCCAGAAACGTCTCCGGCTTCAGGGAGGCACCGCCGACCAGTGCGCCGTCGATGTCCTCCATGGAGAGGAGCTCTTTGGCGTTGGCGCCCTTGACGCTCCCTCCGTAGAGCACGACGCAGCCGAGCTCTCCCTTTTGGGCGATCTCCCGAACGAGCTTGCGGCTCCACGCGCAGACCTCCTGGGCCTGGGCCGAGGTTGCGGACCTTCCGGTGCCGATGGCCCAGACGGGCTCGTAGGCGAAGACGATCCTCCCGCACTCCTCCGCGGAGAGCCCGGTCAGGGCGGAGCGAAGCTGGTGCTCCATAACGGAGAACGCCTCCCCTCCCTCGCGCTCCTCCAGGGTCTCGCCGTAGCAGAGCACCGGGGTCAAGCCCGCGTCCAGACAGGCCTTCACCTTTTTGGCGATCAGGTCGTCACCCTCCCCCAGGATGTGGCGCCGCTCGCTGTGGCCGAGGATGACGTGGGTCGCCCCTGCCTCCTCCAGCATGGGGACGGAGACCTCGCCCGTAAAGGCCCCCTGCGGTTCAAAGTAGACGTTCTGAGCGCCGATGATGGGCGGGGTCTTCAAGTGCGCCGCCGCCTCGCGGGCCGCCCAGATGGAGGTGAACGGCGGAAAGACGGCAACCTCGAGCTCCCTTCCCAGCCTTGAAGCCCAGGGCGCGGAGGCGTCCGTAAAGGCCTTGAAGAAGGCCTCCGTCTCCGCCCTCGTCATGTTCATCTTCCAGTTGCCGTAGAGGTAAATTTTCTTCATCGTTCGTCCTCCCCTGCAAAAGTGTAAAGAATATCCTAAAGCTCGAAGGGGGCCATGCCCGGAAGTTTTTTGCCCTCGCAGTACTCGAGGCTTGCGCCGCCCCCCGTCGAGACGTGGGAAACCCTCTCGGCAAAGCCGAACTGGCGGACGGCCGAAGCGGTGTCCCCGCCCCCGATGACCGTGACCGCGCCAGAGGCCGTGCAGTCTGCGACGGCCTGGCAGATCGCCCTGGTCCCCTCGGCGAAGAGCGCGTTCTCAAAGACCCCCATGGGGCCGTTCCACAGGACGGACCGCGCGCCCCTGAGGGCGGCGGAAAACTCCGCGATCGTCCTGGGCCCGATGTCGAGCCCCATCATGTCGGCGGGCATGGCGTCGCTGGCGACCGTCCGCGTCTCCGTCGCGTCCAGCCCGGAGGCGACGACGCTGTCCACCGGCAGAAGCACCTTCACGCCCATGGCCCTCGCTTTCTTCAGCGTCTCGCGCGCGAAGTCCAGCCGGTCCTCCTCGCAGAGGGACCTTCCGATCTCCTTCCCTTCCGCCTTGAGGAACGTGTAGGCCATGCCGCCGCCGATCAGGATGACCGTGGCCTTGTCCAACAGGTTGCCGACCACGGCGATCTTGTCGGAGACCTTGGCACCGCCCAGGATGAGCGCGTAGGGCTTCGCCGGGTTTTCGCTGACGGCGCCCAGCATCTCGCCCTCGCGCACCAGGAGGTCCCCCGCGAAGGACTTGAGGTGCGGGATGACGCCGGCCGTCGAGGCGTTCGCGCGGTGGGCGGCGCTGAACGCATCCATCACGAACACGTCGAAGGGCTTCGCCATCAGCTCCGCGAAGGCGGGGTCGTCCTTCTCCTCCTCCGGGTGGAAGCGGGAGTTCTCCAGCAGGACCACCTCGCCCTCACCGAGGTCCCTCATGGCGGCCTCGACCCTGGGCCCCACACAGTCGTCCACGAACCGCACCTTCAGCCCATAGGCCTTCTCCACGTCGGGGACGATCTGCGCGAGAGAGAACGCGGGGTTCACCTGTCCTTTGGGGCGTCCGAAGTGGGACACGAGGGCGACCTTCGCACCGGCGTCCATGAGCTTCTTCAGGGTGCCGGCATGGGCGCGGATCCTCGCGTCGTCCGTCACCTTCCCGTCCTTGAAGGGGACGTTGAAGTCCACCCGCATCAAAACCTTCTTGCCCCGGACGTCCCCCTGGTCAAACGTCTTCAGTCTCATCGCGAACATCAGCTCCCTATCGATGAAGTCTTTGTGCCGCCATCCCCCGGAGAACCCCACGTCCGGGACGGCAGAGAGGTCACGTAATCGTGCAGACGGTTCCAGTGATATTTTACAGTACTTTTTGTAACTGGGGGGGATAATTTTTCCCCCAGCTCCGAGAGCGATGCCTCCGGGTTGGCGAGGCGCACCTCGACGATCCGGCGCATGAGGGGCGGCAGGCCGGGCAGCAGTCCGGCGTCGGACACCGCAAGCGCCAGCTGCATCTGTTCCGCCGCCACGCGCAGGTGTCTTTCGATGTTCACCGTGTCGCAGTTGCGCTCCCGGTTGGCCTGATTCCGCATGGAGCGTATGATCGCCTTGTTCTCCAGCTGCAGCGAGACGGCGGACAGCCCCAGGTTGCACAGGAACGTGACGATGCCCTCCTGGTTACGCAGGAGCATCTCCCGCGCGCCGCGAAAGGGCCTTTCCCGCCAGGGCAGGTCCGTCCTTCGGAGCAGCGTCCGCAGTGCCTCCGCGACGGGGTCCGGGGCAACGCGCAGGACGAGGTAGTACCCCGTCCGCGGGAGGTAGAGCCCACCGCAACTCCCCCACAGGCCCCGCAGCCAGGCCCAGTGCCGGGGCGAGAGGGGAAGCCCGTCGTCGGACAGCTCGGCGGCCAGGGCCAAGAGTTCCCCGCTAAACTCGACCGGGATCCGTATCCGGACCCGCCCTCCGCTCTCCGCGGGCAGGGTCACGGAGTCCGCGATGTTCCACCCCGCGTCGAACCAGGACGTCCGCCGCCACAGCTTCAGGAGGCGGCGGGCCAGCCACAGCCGGGCGGTCCCCAGGACGAGCCGGTCGCCCCGCGCCGTGAGGAGCCCCGACAAGAGCCCCCCGCACTCCGCCTCCACGAGGGGCGCCTCATCGCCGGGGCAGGCGCTCCACTCGTCCCACAGCTCCTCGATCATGGAGTGCACGGCGCTACTCCTCCATGTGGCGGCAGATGCGGAAGACGATGGCAGCCAGCTTCTGCGGGTCGTGCCGCACCAGCTGCGCGTCCATGATGAGGGCGGTGGGTGCCTCGATGCAGATGCAGCCCATCCTGCGTATCCTCTCGCGCTGGTGGTGGTCCAGGTAGAGCGGGTCCGCTCCCCTCTCGTGATACGCGGAGAGGACGTCGTCGGGAAAGGGGTCACTGTTGACGATGACGCACTCCGGGACCGTGCCCAGGGCCGCAGCCACCCATTCGAGGTGCTGTAGGACGCTCATCCCCTCCGTCTCCTCGGGCTGCGTCATCAGGTTGCAGATGTAGACCTTGGGGGCGGGGGCCTCCCGGAGCTTCCGTGCGAACTCCGGTAGCAGCAGGTTGGGGATCACGCTGGTGAAGAGGCTGCCCGGTCCCAGGAGGATGACGTCCGCGCCGTCGACGGCGCTCATGACGTCGGGCAGCGGGCTCGCGTTCTGGGGCTCCAGCCATATCTCCTGCAGGTCCCGCCCGCGCTCCGAGACCTCAAGCTCTCCCCTCACCCGCGTTCCGTCCCTTGTGCGGCCCACCAGGGTGATGTCCTCCGTCGTCACGGGAAGCACCTTCCCCCGTATGGCCAGGAGGTGGTTCATCTGCTCCACCGCCACGCGAAAATCCCCGCACATCTCGGTGACCGCCAGCAGGAGCAGGTTGCCGAGGCTGTGCCCGGCCAGGTCGCCGCGGTCGAAGCGGAAGTCCAGGATGCGCTTCAGCGCGTTGTCGTTCTCCGCCAGGGCCACCATGCAGTTGCGGACGTCGCCCGGCGGGAGCACGCCCCACTCGGTACGGAGCCGTCCGGAGCTCCCCCCCTCATCCGTCACCGCCACCACCGCCGTGATGTTCCTCGTGAAGGCCTTGAGGCCCTTCAGGAGGGTGGAGAGTCCCGTCCCCCCGCCGACGGCGACCACGGAGGGGCCCGTCGCCAGCCTGCGGGCGATGGCGCCTCGAAACGGGTCCTCGTCCCGCGCCCTCCAACTGAAGAGCCGCACGTCGAAGGCCACGATGAGGAAGAGGGTCGTGAAGATGCCCAGGGCAAACCCCAGGGCCCAGTCGAGCATCATATCGTCCCCTGCCCCCGGTCCCGGTGGAGGAGGCTGACGCCTCTCGAGGTCTGCGCATAGCGTTCGTAAAGCCACTCCGTCACGGCGACGGAGCGGTGGCGCCCTCCCGTGCAGCCCACGGATGTGCAGCTGCCCCCGCACCGCGTTCAGGTACTGCGGGATGACGAAGTCCAGGAAGCTCCCGGTGCGCTCCAGAAACTCGTTCGTCTCGGGAAAGGAGCGCAGGTAGTCCCGGACCGCGCGGTCGGACCCCGTGAGGGGCCTGAGCTCCGGGACGTAGTAGGGGTTGGGGAGGCAGCGCGCGTCCAGGACAAAGTCCGCGTCCTGGGGGATGCCGTGCTTGAAGCCGAAGGAGCTGAAGAGCAGGGACACCTCCTCCTCCGCCTCGTTCAAGAACTCCAGGAGCAGCCGTTCCCTGTGTTGGGGGAGGTCCATCCGTGACGTGTCGATCACGATGTCCGCCCGTTCGAGGACGGGGGCCAGAAATTCGTGCTCCCGCGCTATGCCGTCGCTGGTGGACAGGTGCTTGCCCAGGGGATGGATGCGCCGGGTCCTCTCGTAGCGCCTCAGGAGCTCCTCGTCGGAGGCCGTCAGGAAGAGGATGCGCACCCTCGTCCCGACCGCGTTGAGGTCGTCTACGACCCTGGTGAAGTCCGCCGCGTTCTCCACGTTGCGGACGTCGAGGGTCACGGCGACCCCCCGTTCGACGGCGGAGGGCCGATGGGCGAAGAGCTGAAAGAGCTGGGGTAAAAGCTCGGTCGGGAGGCCGTCTATCGTGATGAACCCAAAGTCCTCCAGGACCTTCATCGTCATGGTCTTCCCCGCTCCGGACATGCCCGTCACGATAATGAACTGCCTGATGCCCTTGCGCTGTGCGTCCACGTCGTCCTCACCTCCGTTGCAGCGGTTGCAGGTCGAGGGGCGGCAGCCGCCGCTTTCCCCCGCGGCGGGTGACGCCCTGCCCGTTCCTGTCTCCCCGTTTATTCTACACTAGAACCCCCTGAGCGGGAGGGGCGTTCGGCCCCTTTCGAGCGAGGCCTGCAGGGGCTGGAAAAACCACCCATGGCGTAACCCCCTCGAACGCTATAATAGAGGCGTTGCAGCGCCCTTTTTGTTTTCAGTTGTCGCATCTAAAAAATCTTTTCAAGGAGGACTGTCATGCGATTCCAAAAGTGGTTGTTTCCAACGATCCTTGCGGCGCTCTGCCTCTGCCTTGGGGCGGCGCCGGGCCGGGCTGCCCTTCCGGCCGGGGTGCAGAGCTTTGCCCCGACAGGGAGGGTTTCGGACAACGTCTCCTTCCGTCTGGTCTTCAAGAACGCCGTCGCCGCGAAGAAGGACGTGGGCAGGGCGATGGGGGTCGAGGAGTTCCCCTTCGAGGTGACGCCGGCGATACAGGCCGAGGGAAAGTGGCAGAACGAGACCACCTTCACCGCGCGCCTCCTGGCGCCGCTCCGCATGGGGACGTCCTACACGGCGCGCCTTCGGGAGGGCCTGACGGACCGAAAGGGCAGGCAGATCCCCGCCGGGTCCTTCTCCTTCCAGACGGACGCCCTGACGCCGACCGCGGTCAAGGCCATAATGGGGCGCGACGACGCGCGCCTCGTCATCGCGTTCAACATGCCCGTGGCGCCGGCGGTCCTTCAGGGCTTTCTCCAGATCGTGAACGAGCAGGGGCAGAAGGTCCCCTTCACCCTCCAGGGAACTGCTCCCAACCGATCGGTTCAGGTCCGCGTGCCGTTGGGGCAAAGCCTCTCCCGTCAGACGCTGACCGTCCGCATCGCGGCAGGCCTGACCTCCGGCGAGGGGGACCTGGGCCTTGCGCAGAACTTCACGTCCCGGGTGGTCCTCGAACCCAAATTGACCGTCGAGGGGGTCCGTGGGGATGAGGGCGCGATCCAGGCGTCCTTCAACTTCCCCATCGACCCGGAAAGCGTCCGGGACTTCGTCGCCGTCGAGCCGCCCGTGGACTTTCGTCTGGACTCCAACTGGAGCGGGAACGCCCTTCAGATTCGCGGGGACTTCAAGCCGCGCAGCCGCTTCGTCGTGACGCTGCGCCGGGGGCTGCCCTCCAAGGAGGGCGGGCTTGCCCTGAAGGAGGACTTCAAGCAGGCCGTCATCATGCCGGACCTGGAGCCCAGCATCTCCATCCCCACGTCGGGGACCTACCTCACCGCCATGGGCGGAGGCCTCATCCCCCTGGAGCTGGTGAACGTCAAAAAGCTTCAGGTGAACCTGTGGCGCCTCTATGAGAACAACATCCCCTACGTTATCCGCGGGGACTACAACAGCTTCTCGAAGGACCTGGCGCGGCGGACGTACAGCCGCGAGTTCAAGCTCGACCTGCCCCTGAACGAGCGCGTGCGGCGCAGCCTGGCCGTGGACGAGCTTGCCAGCGGCGACCGCGGGCTGTTCCTGCTCTCCGTGCGCGATCCGGATGCGGAGTACTGGGACGAGGAGGACCAGATGCTCAGCCTCAGCGACCTCGGAGCCGTCGCCCGCGTTTGGGAGGACGGGCTGATGCTCTGGGTCAACACCCTTTCGGGCACGCAGCCCGTGGCCGACGCGGAGGTCCGCATCTACTCCGGAGCCAACCAGGTGATCGCCCAGGGCAAGACGGACGCGGAGGGCATCTTCTCCTTCGACCGTCAGGAGCCCTGGGGCACGGACGCGGGGGAGCAACCGCGCCTTGCCGTCATCTCAAGCGGCAGGGACCTGACCTACGTGCAGCTCACGCGGAGCCTGCTCTCGCAGGAGACGTTCGACACGGCGGGGCGCCCATGGCTCCGTGAGGGGTATGACGCCATTCTCTTCGCGCCGCGTGACATCTACCGCACGGGGGAGGAGGTCCCCTTCAAGGCCGTCGTCCGCGGCGCGGACCTCTCCACGCCCGCCCCGTTCCCGGTCCTCTTCACGGTGCGCGACCCCCTTGGGCGCCGCACGGAACAGCAGACGGTGACGCTGAGCGACATGGGCAGCGCGCTCTTTACGCTGAAACTTCCCTCAAACGCGCTGACGGGGCTCTGGTCGGCTGCGATATCCGTCCCCGGACGCGAGGAGAGCCCCATGGCGTCCATGAACTTCCACGTGGAGGACTTCGCGCCGCCGCGCATCGAAGTGAAGATGAGCACGGACTCGAAAACGCTCACCCACGGGGACGACTTCCAGGCCGCCATCACCGCGCGCTGGCTCTTCGGCGCCGACGGGGCGGGACTGCGCTACAAGACGTTCTGGAGCGCCAAGGACTCCCCCTTCGAGCCGACGCAGGATCGGTGGAAGGGCTACACCTTCGGCGACAGCTCAAGGAAGTTTGAGGGCGCACGAAACGACATGGACGAGGGGCAGCTCGACGCCTCGGGGCGGGCCAGCTCGACGCTGACCCTCGACGCCAACTGGGAGGCAGCCTCCACCATCGCCGTGACCCTGCGGACGGAGGTTATGGAGGATGGCGGAAGGTGGGTCAGCGACTCCATCACCCTCCCCTACTTCCCCGCCCCCTGGCTTTTGGGCATTGCGGCAACGGAGGAGCAGATGGCGGTGAACCACGACCTCACCTTCCGGATCGCTGCCATCGATCCCCAGGAAGAGCCCGCCGACCCCGCGACCTCACCGCCCTCGCTCTACCGCGTCAGGTGGAACTACAACATGGTGGAGGTGGATGGCTACCGCCGCTGGCAGAGCTCTGAGGAGCTGTCCCTCGTCGATGAAAAGTCGGTGACGCTGAAGGATGGCCTTGGTTCCGTTTCCTTCCGTCCCGGGGAGTGGGGGACCTATCTGGTACGGGTGTCCGACATTGACGACAACGCGCGGGCTGCGATGCGCTTCTACGCCAGCGACGCGAGGTACGCCGATCGCGGTGGCTCCCCCATCCTGGACCGAGTGGGCGTCTCCATGGACCGGGAGTTCTACAGGGTCGGCGACACGGCAAAGGTGACGCTCACCGCCCCCTTCGAGGGCCTTTTGCTGTTCAGCGTCGAAGGGGCTCGCCCGATCTCCCACCAGGTCCGCAGGGTGGACGGTCCCGATGTCACGGTCGAGGTCCCCGTCACGCAGGACATGGTCCCCAACGGCTGGATCACGGCGTGGCTCGTCCGGCCCGTCAGCGAGGAGGACGCCTCCGCCTGGGGGACGCACCGCGCCGTCGGCGTCGCGCGCCTCAAGGCGGACCTGACGCCGTACAAACTGGACGTGACCATGGAGGCGGCGGACAGGGTGGAGCCAGCCTCGACCCTGCCGGTCAGCCTGACGCTCAAGGACGCAGAGGGCAAGCCGGTTCAGGGCGATGTGGCGCTGGCGCTGGTGGACGACGCCGTCCTCGGCCTGACCCGGTACAAGACGCCGGACCTGTTGGAGCACTTCTGGGGGCTTAAGAAGCTCAATTCCGAGGGATACGACCTCTACGACCTCCTGATCCCGGTGGAGTCCCGCGCGACGGAGACGCTGCACCCCGCCGGCGGCGCGGCGATGGCGGCCCTTGCGGGAGCGGGGTCGAACGTGCAGCGCTTCAAGATCCTCTCGCTCTTCCAGGGTCTGCTCTCCGCCGACGCAGAGGGACGGGTGAAGGCGGACCTCGACGTACCCGAGTTCAGCGGACGCGGCCGTCTCTTCGCCGTCGTCGCCTCGCAGAATCGCTTCGGGATGGCCGAACAGCCGGTGCAGATCGCCCGCAGCGTCGTCACCGAGGTGAACCTTCCGCGCTTTGCCGCGCCAGGAGACGTCTTCGTCGCGCCCCTGTCGGTCTTCAACGCCTCCACCGAGGTGCGGGACGTCACGCTCTCCATCTCAGCGGAGGGCGGCCTGAAGGTCGCGGAGAGCCAGAAGACCCTTCGCGTCGAGCCCGGCGCCCAGGCCCGGTGGGAGACTGAGGTCAGCGCACTGGAGCCTGGGGTCGCAAGCTGGGACGTCGTGACCTCATGGACCGAGGGAGGCGGACAAAAGGAGTACCGGCAGACGATCACCCTGCCCATCCGTTCCCCCTGGCCCGTCGTGTCCCGATCGGGCTCCGGAGTCTTTGAGTCCGGGACGACCCCCATCGACATCCCGACGGAGGACTTCGCCGGAAAGGTCACGGGAACGCTGTCCCTCGCGGACACGCCCATGGTGGACCTGACGCGGGCGGTGCCCTACCTGCTGAACTACCCCTACGGCTGCCTGGAACAGACGCTTTCCGCGTCCTGGCCCTTCCTGGTGCTGCCGGACGCCGTGTCGGCGCTGGACCCGCTGCTGGTCAACGATCAGCTGGTGCGCGATCGGGTGGAGACCGCCATGGCGAAGCTGCAGTCGATGCAGCTCTACGACGGTTCCTTTGAGATGTGGCCCGGAACGGGACACCCCTACGCATGGGGAAGCGTCTACGCGGCGCACTTCCTGGTGGAGGCGCAGCAGGCGGGGGTGGACTGCCCGAAGGACATGCTGGTGGGGGCCATGAACTGGCTGCACCAGTTCCTCGCCTCCATGCCTGCCGAGGACTATCCCACGGCGGAGACGGACGACTTCACAGCGAAGGCGTATGCGGCCTACGTGCTTGCGCGAAACGGAGAGAAGCCGCTGGGCTGGATCGAGTACCTGCGCGAGAACCGGGAGAACATGTGGCCGTCGGGCCGAATCTGGCTAGCCGGCGCCCAGGCCGTGATCGACGGACGGGGCGATGCACTTCGTGAGCTGGCTCCCGTTGACTCGAAGCTTCCCCAGGCGGCGC